>Ga0308165_1000592_pt1 | contig 62644 bp, 54 predicted proteins | sample PhyWR2_FD_201032 | JGI IMG/M metagenome (GOLD analysis project Ga0308165, IMG submission 201032) | Phyllosphere microbial communities from UC Gill Tract Community Farm, Albany, California, United States - DLSLW.R2 | ecosystem: Host-associated > Plants > Phyllosphere > Unclassified | place: USA... | reverse complement strand
GCTGCTGCCTGAAGGTGCGTAGACCCTCCGTCACACGGAGGGTGTTTGTTTGCGTACCTGTTTTCAGCATCATGTCGAACTTTCCCCGACTCCAAAAAGCCCTGTCTCGCCAGGGCATCCATGTCTCTTTCCGAGACGGTATCTACGACATCCACAACGCGCATGCAGCGGCATCGATCCTGCTGCCCGCCGCTTTGCCCCTGGAGCAAAAGGCAGTGACCCAGCTGCTTGAATTTGCCTCCGTGGCCCATCCGCAGGGCCACGGCGCTGTCTGCAAGGCCTGTGCAACGCCTGACTTCCACCCGGGCAGCATTGCGCCGGTAGGCGCCGTGGTCGCCACATCGCGGGACTTTGTCATACCTGCCGCGATAGGCACCGACATCAACTGCGGCATCCGGATCATGCGCACGGGGCTCAACCTGGCCCAGGCCGAGGCACACAAGAGCAGCATCATTGCCAAGCTCAAGAGAGCCATCCTGGAGAATGGCCGCGATGTGCCGGTGCGCAGTGCCGGCTTCAAGGCCTTGTTTGACGATGGCCCGGCCAGCTTTCTGGAGCAGCTGCCCGAGCTGGGCCTATGGCGCGCCGCCGATCGCGATCAACTTCAGCGCGAGCTGGCAGCCTGCGTGGGGCTCGATAGCTTCCAGGGTGATGCACGCTACGGGCCTGAGGCCTTGATGCAAAGCCGCGAAATCGTGCGTCCGCCCTCTGCAGCGGAGCTGGGCGGAGGCAACCATTTTCTGGAGTTCAATGTCGTCGACGAGATCTTCGACCGGCATGCCGCTTATGAAGCGGGCCTTAAAAAGGGCGATATCACCGTGATGATCCACACCGGCTCGCGCGATGTCGGCTTCTATGTGGGCCGCCGTTGGATGGACCTGGCAAAACAAGAATGGCCCCAAGGTCTCAAGCACCCCGGCCATGGGCTCTATGGCTTGAGCGGCCATCTGGCTGCCGAGTACATGAAGGCCATGGGCGTGGCCGCCCGCTACGCGTGGTTCAACCGCATGGCCCTGGGTGAAATCGTGCGCCAGCAATTGGCCGACATTGCAGCGCCAGATGCATCGGCGGTGATTGTGGATGTGCCGCACAACGTGGTTCTGCAAGAAGGCGAATTCAATGTGCACCGCAAAGGCTCCACGCCCGCGCATGACGGCCAGTGGGCCTTGATCCCCGGATCGATGGGCGACCACTCCTACCTGGTCAAAGGCCTGGGCCACGAAGACTGGCTGCGCTCCTGCAGCCATGGCGCTGGTCGCCAGGTGCGCCGCCAGGATACCCGCCGCATGAAGCAGCCCCTGGTCGACACGGTCTGGCAATGCATCACCTTGCGTGAGGAGCGGCTCATCGAGGAAGCACCCAACGCCTACAAACCTGTGGGACCCGTTTTGCAGGCCCAGGAGCAGGCAGGTTTGATCCGCGCCAGCGTTCGCTTGAAGCCTTGGCTGACGTTCAAGGCTTGATGGTGCGGAAAGCCATTGGCGATAAGCGTCACACCGTTGTCTACCAGCACGATTGCCCGGCTCTATTTCTAACTTCCAAAAAATTTAGATTTAAGAGGTAGCCATCTCACGAAGAACTCGGATCGCCAGCGCCCCATGGCCTCTACCAAAGCCAGGGTTTCTAGTGCAGATGTTTTGTGCCGACGTGATGTCTTCCCACTTCAGAACCGCTTCCACTGAAGTGTGGGAATCAATCGTTTCAATCTCGAAGGAAATGAACCTTTCTCCGACGGTGAGCAAGGTTCCAAAGAGCCCTGGCATTCCTGGCTCGTCAATTCCTAGTTTCAGAACGATGGCTGAGTTGCAATCTACGCCCCGGGCTGAGGCACAGTCCCTAAGCGCTTGTGGCCAGGGATGCGCTCTCCAGTAACGCGCGCTTGCGCGAATCATGTCTACAGACATGTCGTTTTGCTGGCGAACATTTCTTTGTTTCATGCGGCTAAGTCTGCTTTTAGCTACGCTAGGCCTCATCCATGCTGATGGTTCGGCCTCTCAGCGATACTTCAACGCCCGGGTCGCCATAAACGTCGGCATCACATTCTCCACCACAAAGCGCGGATGGGGCTGCCAGTCCTCATGGAAGCCGGTGAGCACCAAGCCCGCATCCAGCTGGCCGCCAATCTGGTCTGCCAGCGTATGGCCAAACACCAGGGCTTCACCGCGTTCGCGTTTGGCGGCCAGCTCATCTGCAGACAAGTGCGCGATATCGGAATAAGGCAGACGGCGGTTGGGGCGCACGAGCCCCTGGGCCGTCAAGGCCGGGTCGCGGTCGGCCACAAAGACCACAGGGTTCCAAAAGCTCGATAGCAGCTCGCCTTGCGGCGCCAGCACGCGCGCGCATTCGCGCCAGACCGGGCGCACGTCGGGGATATAGAGGTTGGAGATAGGGTGGAAGATGACGTCAAAGCTGGCATCGGCAAAGACGGAGAGATCACGCATATCGCCCTGCACACAGCGCAGGTCCAGGCCCTCTCTGGCGGCGACCTTGCGGTCCTGGTCCAACTGCCCTTCGGAGAAATCGAACACGGTCACATCTGCGCCCGCTGCCGCCAGGATGGGGGCTTGCTGCCCGCCTCCGGCTGCCAGGCACAGAATGCGCCGACCGCGCACCTGCTCCAACCACCCAGCAGGCAAGGGCCCGGGCGTGAGGCGTGCGGCGCTCCAGTTGCCCGCACGGGCGGTTGCAATCTCTTCAGCGCTGACTGGAGACGACCAGGCGCAGCCTTGCGCGGCTTGGCGGTTCCAGGCGGATTGGTTGTGGGTGAGTAGATCGATGGGATCTGTCATGGAGTCCTTGTGGTGCCCGGCTTCCGTAACCGGTCCGGGTATACGGGCAGTTGGTGTTGATGCGGTTTGGAGTTGATCGGCGCCCCCGCCATTTCAAGCAGCCGTCAACCGGGTCTCTCGCTCAAATGTCATAGGCATAGCTGCACCGCAACTCAGCCCCTTTCAGCACGGCTTTAAAAGGCTCCGGAGCCTCTTGGATGGTGGCCACAAAGCTGGCGTTGAGCTTGCCGCCGCCCATGCTGCCCTTGTACTTGATGCTCTTGGGCTGGGCATGGAGCTGCAGCCGGTTGGCCCCCGGCAGGGCCACATCCAACTTGAAGATGCCTCGGCGAAAATCCGTGCGCTCAGTGGCCTCAGCCTGTGGCGACGCCAAGCCCAGGGTTTGCGCACCGTAGGTAAGCTGGAGATCGACTTCCACGATGGAGGCGGGAATGGCGCCCACCAGGCTTATCGCCTGCCCGGCATGGCTGCCGCTGCAGTTCAGTTGTGCGGTATTGGCACCGGCGATGGCCTGGCCGGCGAGTGCGAATGGCGACACCAGGGCGCAGAGCAGCAAGCATTTTTTCATCGGTTCTCCTTCAGGAGCAGGACAGGGGTTGCGCAGCATGGGCTGCATCAGATCGGCGGCATCGATAGGACCATCTGGGCCTGTGAATGGCGGTGCCCTCCACCTGGTCATAGATTGTCGTCGGCCTATATTCATGGATGCAACTGGCAACCAGCCAGCCAGCCGATAACGGCACATGCGCGCTGTTATATCCGTTTGCTGGTAGCCTCCGAGGGCAGGCAGAATCTCTGCCAGCCCCACCTCGGCCATCGTGCCATTTCTGAAAAGTGATCTCTCTATGACCAGCCCGCTGTACACCGCCTCCATTCCCGTCATGCAGCAGATGTTGCGTGCCCTGTCAGAGGTGCTCAAGAAGGCCGAAGACCATGCGGCGCAACGCAACATCGATCCCAACGCGCTGCTGCAGGCACGGCTGTTTCCCGACATGTTTCCGCTCGTCCGCCAGGTGCAGATCGCCTCGGACTTCTCCAAGGGCATTGCCTCCCGCCTCGCAGGTGCCGAAGTGCCATCCTGGCCCGACACGGAGACCAGCTTCGCCGACCTGCAAGCCCTGATCGCCAAGGCGCTGGCCCATCTCGAATCCTTCCCAGCCGCGCAATTCGACCACAGCGAAAGCCGCGACATCGTATTGCGCCCCGGCACGCCCAAGGAAAAGAAGCTGACCGCCACTGCGTATCTCCTGCACTATGGGCTGCCACAGTTCTTCTTCCATGTGACCACTGCCTATGCGATCCTGCGCCACAACGGCGTGGAGATTGGCAAGCGCGACTATATGGGTGCGTATTGACGTCCGGTGGACCCTCAGGGCTGTGCCACATGGCAGCCGTTCCCTGCTCCAGCACCGCTTTCAAGTGAATACCGGCTTTGACTGCGCCCTGTGCCCGCATAAAGATCACCATGTACACACTCAGCACGGGCGCTTCTGCGCTGCTCATCGGGGCAGCGTTCAGCGCTGCCGCCGCCGTGGCCCATATGGCCTGTATCGTCATCGGCCCGAAAGCCTATCGGTTCATGGGCGCAGGGGAGCGCATGGCCCGAGCGGCTGAAGCCCAGCAACTCCGGCCCACCCTGGTGACGCTTTCCATAGCGGGCGTGCTTTTGATCTGGGCCGTCTTCGCGCTCTCTGGCGCAGGTGTTCTCGGGCAACGGCTTCCGCTGACCCAATGGGTGTTGGTTGCTGTGAGCATTGTCTTCATGGCCCGGTCTGTCGCATCTCCCCTTCTCAAGGCGAAGTTTCCAGAGAACTCAACCGCGTTTTGGATAGTCTCGTCCGGCATTTGCGGCTTGATCGGTCTGCTCCATGCCTATGGCACCTGGTCACTCTGGCCCACATTCTGAGCGCCAGGCTTCAAAGCCAAGGGTACTTGCCGGGGCCTGCACAATGCCTTGTCCAGACACTGGGCAGTGGGCTGCCATTGGCCCGTTCGGCCAGAGGTAGACTCTCCAGGGGCCAGGGCCCATGCGCGGATGCGACGCATCCCGATGCAACCCACCGGGATGGGCGCCCCACCCACCATTTGCCTGGAAATGGTCCACCCCCTGGAGGTATCCTCTGCAAAACCCTTTGCCCAACGGGCTCTGAGGCTCCAGAGACTTCAAGATAGCGAAAGCGTTTATGCCATTTGTGCCCGCCTTATGCCCCTCCTGCTCGGGGACTCTCCAATTACCCGACGATCGCGACGTCGTCAAATGCATGTACTGCGGCGTCGATGTGGTGGTGAGGCAAGCGATCCGATTGATTTCTGGCAGTGCGTCCACTTTCATGGAGCTCGCAGATGTCGCTTTGACGGCAGGGAATTTTTCAGAAGCCTATGGCTATTACACCAAGGTGCTGGAGATCGAGCCACGCAATGCCGCAGCCTGGTATGGCAAGGGGAAGGCAGCGGGCGCGCTGGGCAATAGAAACTTTCAACACCTGAAAGAAATGCAGGTCGCCTTTGCGCAGGCCATCAAGTTATCCACCGCCGACAAGCGGGAAGAGATGAAACTGGCCGCCGCACAGGATATGGCACGCATTGGTGCCACGAATTACCAGATGGCATATTCCATCATCACAAAGCTTGCCGCTGCCCCTGGTGCATGGGCCAGCCATTTGGTGCTGTGCCGGGAGATCATTTCACTCCTTGAGACCGCGCACACGTACAAGCCCCAGGACAGCCAGATCCTGAAAAATATTGTCCAGATATGCAATGACAATATTACCGGCATCAAATTCAAAGACCCCGCCAATGACAATGCCGTAACCGTCAAACACCTCGATGACCAATACGAGAAAGAACTCCGGTCCATCTTTGATCTGTATGCCGCAAAACTCGTGGCACTGGAGCCAGGCTATCAGCTCCCGTACCCAAGAAGAAAATCGCTGCATTGCTTCGTGATCACCGCCACGATGGGGAGCGTGCAACACCCGAATGTCATTTTCCTGCGCGCCTTCCGGGACAAGATGCTGGTCCGCACGGTGCTGGGCAAGGCGTTCATTCGGTGGTATTACCGCCATGGCCCCAGGATCGCGCAACACATCGAAGGCTCTCGCTGGGCACGGTCGGCCGCCTATGTGTTCATCGTTGTGCCCGCTGTGGCGATCGCCAGGCTGATGACCTGGGTAGACAGACGTTTGCGATGACCACGACGGACCGCATCAGCGCCGGTCAGGCTGCGCTGCCCTGTCAGCCCCGTCGCGGCGATCGATGCTATGGAGGGGCCCTGGGTCAAGCCGGGGCCAGGCGTCCCCGGAGAGGGGCTATTTGGTGGACACCCGCAGCAACCGCAGCCCATTGAACACCACCAGCAAGCTCGCCCCCATATCGGCAAACACCGCCATCCACATCGAGGCATTGCCAAACACCGCCAGCGCGAAGAACACCACTTTGATGCCCAGCGCGAAGATGATGTTCTGCCACAGGATGGCGTAGGTGCGTTGGGACAGTTGCACGGTTTCCGGCACGCGGCGCAGGTCGTCGTTCATGATGAGGATGTCGGCGGCCTCCTTGGCGATGTCGGTGCCGGCGCCACCCATCGAGAAGCCGATCGACGCGGCGGCCAGGCTGGGGGAATCGTTGACGCCATCGCCCACCATGCCGGCCGGCTGCTGGGCCACCAGGCCGTTGATGACCTGGAGCTTGTCCTCGGGCAGCAGATTGGCCTTGACCTCGTCGATGCCCACCTGCGCGGCAATGGCGCGGGCGGTGGCTTCGTTGTCGCCGGTCAGCATCACCGTGCGGATGCCCAGGGCCTTCAGCTCGGCAATCGCCTGCTTGCTCGATTCCTTGGTAGTGTCGGCCACCGCGAACAGCCCCAGCACGCCTTGCGCGCTGGCCAACACCGAGACGGTCTGCCCCTGCTCTTCCATCGCCAGCATCAGCGCCTCCACCTCGGCAGAGCACTGCCCGCGCTCGTGGATCCAGCGGTGGTTGCCCAGCACATAGCTCTGCCCGGCGATATCGCCCTTGACGCCCCGGCCCAGCTCGGCGGCAAAGTTATATACCTCCAGCGCCTCGCCATCGATACCGGCGGCGACCGCGTTGGAGACGGGATGGTCCGAGCGCGCGGCCAGGCTCTTGGCAATGCGCTCTATCTGCTGGGCATCGGTGCTGGTCGACAGCATGCGGGTCTGCACCAGCTGGGGGGTGCCGGCGGTGATGGTGCCAGTCTTGTCCAGCGCCACGACGCGCAGCTTGCGCGCCTCTTCCAGATAGGCGCCGCCCTTGACCAGAATGCCTCGGCGGGCCGCTGCCGACAGGCCGCTGACAACGGTCACCGGCGTGGAGATCACCAGCGCGCAAGGGCAGGCGATGACCAGCAGCACCAGCGCCTTGTAGATCGCCGTCAGCCAGGGCCAGCCCAGCATCAGCGGGGGCAGCACCGCGACTGCGACCGCCAGCACAAAGACGGCGGGGGTGTAGATGCGGGCAAAGCTGTCCACAAAACGCTGGGTGGGCGCACGCTGGCCCTGGGCCTGCTCCACCGCATGGATGATGCGGGCCAGCACCGTGTCGCTCGAGCGTTTGCTGACCTCAAACTCCAGCGAGCCGCTTTGGTTGATGGTGCCGGCAAACACCGGGTCGCCCGGTACCTTGTCCACCGGAATGCTCTCGCCGGTGACGGAGGACTGGTCCACCGCGCTTTGGCCGCTGGTCACCACGCCATCGAGCGCAAAACGCTCACCGGGCTTGACCCGCGCCAAGGTCCCGACCGCCACCGTCTTGGCGTCCTGGATCTGCCAGCTGCCGTCGGCCTGCCGGGCCTCGATCTGCGGCGGCGACAGCGCCAGCAGCTGGGCAATCGCATTGCGCGCGCGGTCCACCGAGCGCGCCTCGATCAACTCGGCCAGCGAGTACAGCGCCATCACCATGGCCGCCTCAGGCCACTGGCCGATCACAAAGGCGCCGATCACCGCCACGCTCATCAGTGCATTGATGCCCAGCTGGCCGCGCAGCAATGCCGACAGGCCTTTTTTGAACACGCCCAGGCCCGACAGCGCAATCGCCAGCGCGGCGACAGCCATGCCGACCATGCGCCAGACCGAGGTCTCGGGGGTCAGCAGGTGCAGCAGCTCTGCGGTGGCCGCCACCACCAAGGCCGCAATCAGGCGGTAGAGCTCCACACGCTGCGCCTTCTGCACATCGGCAGCGGCGGGCGGCGCCGACAGCGTCTCGGTGCTAAAGCCTGCGGACTGGATCTTCTCCGTCACTGCGGCCCATTGCTGCGGGTCGGCCTCCACCCGCAAGGTGCGGGCAGGCAGGTCAAACTGCAGCAGCTTGACGCCCGCCGCGCCTTCGAGGATCTGGCGAATCTGCCCCTCTTCGACCGGGCAGTCCATCGCGGGAATGCGCAGCAGCAAGGCACCGTCATCGGCCTTCAACGCCGAGCTGGCGGGGGCGGCAGCGCCCAGATCAGGGGTGCAGCAATCGGTATGCGCATGCGCTGCAGCCGTTGCTGCAGGGGCATGGGCATGGGAATGCGCATGGTCGTGACCATGGCTGTGATCGTGATCGTGATCGTTGTCGTGGCTGGGGTCATGGCTGTGGCCATGCCCGTTGGCGGCCACTGCGGCGGCCTGGTGGTCTTTGCCAGCGCAGCAGGATGCTGCAGCATGGCCATCGGAATGGCGTTGCGTGGTGTCGGAATGGGCAGTCATGGGCTTGGAATTCGTTGGGGTCATAGAGCGTGCTCCCTGTTGCTTCGATTAAAAACCCTGTAGTAACTACAATGTCAAGCCTAAATCGCTAGACTCCGTATGGACATGAGGGCAATGACATGAAAATCGGTGAACTGGCCACGGCCTCGGCAACGCCCGTGGAAACCATCCGCTACTACGAGCGCGAAGGCCTGCTGCCGCAGCCCACGCGCACCGCCAGCAACTACCGCGTCTATGAGGCGCAACACCTGGAGCGCCTGCAGTTCATCCGCAATTGCCGGGGGCTGCAGATGTCGCTGGACGAAGTGCGCGAGCTGCTGCGCTACAAGGACGAGCCCGCCCAGGACTGCGCCGAAACCGTCGACAAGCTGATCGAAGCGCACATTGGCCACGTAGCGCTGCGCATCCAGGAGCTGCGCGGACTGGAGGCCCAGCTGATCGCCCTGCGCGACCGCTGCCGGGGCACCCAGGATGTGGAGCACTGCGGCATCCTCGCCGGCCTGGCCGAGACGCCAGCGGCGCCGGCGGTCAAACAGCATCTGCATGTGCGCTAGGCACGGGTTCGCTGTTTAGGCCCGCGGGCGCAAAAAAAGGTGGCGCACTGCGCCACCTTCCAGAGCCACGCGGTGTTCAGCCACGGAACATTTGCAGGCGGGCCTTTCTCTCGGCCGGCGTCTCGCTGCTGTACTCGTCCATCACCTGCTGGCGCGTCTTGCCGGGACCGGAAGCAACAGGTGCAGGCGGGTAGTTGCTGCTGCGCAAGGCGTTGGGTCCGCGCTTTTGCAGCGCCTCTACCGTCTCCGCCTGCACCTGCGCGCGGCTCTTGCCCGGCTGCGCATGCTCGGGGTAGAGCTCGTAGCCCTTTTCCGTGGGTGCCGAGTGCAAGGTCGCGCTGGCCGATGCGCTGTTCAGCATGCCCAGCGACAGGGCTGCGAAAGCCAGGGACAACAGGGTGGAGGTAGGTGCTTTTTGCATGGTTGCATTGCCTTTCATGAGGGTGGAAATACGCTCGCTGCGGCTGCATGCGAGATGGCTCCATTGTTGAAAAAGCACGCTGACCAAAGCCCCACAGCCAGATGACATTGCTGCAATGCGCGGTCTGCGTAAACGGCAGACAAAACAAAGCCATGGCGGGTTAGGGATGCTCTGCAAAACCCTCGCCAAGCGGGATGGACGCGGATCGGGATGAGACGCAAGGCGTCTTTTGCAGTCGAACCGTAGCTATTGACAAGGAAGACAACGCAGCGGATCGCCCGAGTCCGCGTTCAGACCACGGCAGGGAGTTTTGCAGAGAGTCCCTAAGCCATGGCTGTGAAATTAGTGGGCTGAGCGGCTCAGGCCAGGTGCGCAGCGGGCTTGTCAATGTCCTCTTTGCTGTCCAACTCGTCCTCCGACGGATCGCGCCGATGCACCAGGCGGTACAGCAAGGGCAGCACCAGCAAGGTCAGCACGGTTGACGACAGGATGCCGCCAATCACGACGGTGGCCAGCGGCCGCTGCACCTCGGCACCCGTGCCGGTTGCAATGGCCATCGGCACAAAGCCCAGTGACGCGACCAGGGCCGTCATCAGCACCGGCCGCAGGCGCGACAGCGCCCCGGTGTGCACGGCATCGGGAACGGCCAGCCCACCCTCGCGCAGCGCGCGGATCGACGAGATCATCACCAGGCCGTTCAACACGGCCACGCCGGACAACGCAATAAAGCCGATCGCTGCCGAGATCGACAGCGGAATACCGCGCAGCCACAGCGCCAGAATGCCGCCGGTCAGCGCAAACGGAATGCCGGTAAAGACGATCAGGCCATCGCGCACGTTGTTGAACATCGCAAACAGCAACGTGAACACCAGCAGCAGCGCGACGGGCACGACGATCTGCAGCCGCTGCTGGGCGGATTGCAGGTTCTCGAAGGTGCCGCCCCAGCGCGTCCAGTAGCCACTGGGCAAGGCCATCGCACCCAGGTCCTGCTGCGCCTGCTCGACGAAGGAACCGATATCGCGGCCGCGCACATTGGCGCTCACGACAATGCGGCGCTTGCCATCCTCCCGGCTGACCTGGTTGGGACCGGGCGACAGCGCAAAGCTGGCCACCGCCGACAAGGGCACAAAGCCCAGCCGACTGCCCTCTTGCTGCGGCAGCGCAATGGGCAGGCGCTCCAGCGCGGCCAGGTCGCTGCGCAGCGCTTCGGGCAGGCGCACCTGTATGTCAAAGCGGCGGTCGCCTTCAAACACCGTGCCGGCCTCCTGGCCGCCTACCGCTGTGGCAATGGTCTGCTGCACGTCGCCCATGTTCAGGCCATAGCGCGATGCCTTCTCGCGGTCCACCAGCACCGTCAGCATCGGCAGGCCGGTGGTCTGCTCCACCTTCACCTCGGAGGCGCCGGGCACCTTCTGCAGCATCGCGGCAATCGATTGGGCAGTACGCTCCAGCACCTGCATGTCATCGCCAAACACCTTCACCGCGACATCGCTGCGCACGCCCGATATCAGCTCGTTGAAGCGCAGCTGGATCGGTTGCGAGAACTCGTAGTTGCTGCCCGGTATCGCCTCGACCACCTCCTGCACCTGGGCGAGCAGGTCCTCGCGGCTGCGCTGCGGGTCAGGCCACTGCGCACGCGGCTTGAGCATGATGTAGCCGTCCGAGATATTGGGCGGCATCGGGTCCGAGGCGATCTCGGCCGTGCCGGTGCGGGCAAACACACGCTCGATCTCGGGCACCTGGTCCTTGAGCGCGCGCTCGATCTGCATCTGCATCTCCAGCGATTGCGTCAGGCTCGTGCCCGGCACCCGCAGCGCCTGGATCGCAAAGTCGCCCTCGTTCAGATTCGGTGCAAACTCGCTGCCCAGGCGCGACGCCAGCAGCAGGCTCAGGGCCACCGAGACGACGGCTGCCGTCAGCACCACCACCGGCATGCGCATCACCCGCGCCAGCAAGGGCTCGTAGGCCTTGCGCGCCCAGGTCATCAGGCGGTTTTCCTTCTCTCCCACCTTCGCCCCGATGAACAGCGCAATCGCCGCCGGGATGAAGGTGATGGACAGCAGCATCGCGCCCGCAAGCGCCAGCACCACGGTCAGCGCCATCGGGTGGAACATCTTGCCCTCCACCCCCGTCAGCGCAAAGATCGGCAGGTAGACCACCATGATGATCAGCTGCCCGAACAGCAGCGGCCGGCGCGCTTCCTTGGCGGCGGCAAACACCTCATGGAAGCGCTCGCTGCGCGACAGCGGGCTGCCCTTGCGCTCCTGCGCATGCGCCAGGCGCCGCACGCAGTTCTCCACAATCACCACCGCCCCGTCGATGATGATGCCGAAGTCCAGCGCGCCCAGGCTCATCAGGTTGGCGCTGATGCCGAACTTCACCATGCCGGAGAAGGTGAACAGCATCGACAGCGGAATGATGAGCGCCGTGATCAGCGCAGCGCGGATATTGCCCAGGAACAGAAACAGCACCACCACCACCAGCGCCGCGCCTTCGACCAGGTTTTTCTTCACCGTGGCAATGGCTTTTTCCACCAAGGTGGTGCGGTCGTAGACGGTCACGATCTTCACCCCCTCGGGCAGGGTCTTGCGGATCGACTCCATGCGCGCATCCACCGCCTTGGAGACCACGCGGCTGTTCTCCCCGATCAGCATGAACACGGTGCCCAGCACCACCTCGCGGCCGTTGTCGGTGGCCGCGCCGGTGCGCAGCTCGCGGCCCAGGCTCACCTCGGCCAGGTCGCGCACGCGCACCGGCTGGCCCTGGGTACTGCCCACGATCACCTCCTGGATATCGGCAATGCCCTGGACCTGGCCGGGCGCGCGGATCAGGTACTGCTCGCCTTCGCGCTCGATATAGCCGGCGCCTACATTGGTGTTGTTGCTCTGCAGCGCCGCCACCAGCTTGTCCATCGAGATGCCATAGGACGCGAGCTTGTCCGGCCGGGGTGCCACCAGGTACTCCTTGGCAAAACCGCCGATGGAGTTGATCTCGGTCACACCGGGCACATTGCGCAGCTGCGGTTTGATGACCCAATCCTGGATCTCGCGCAGGTCCATCGGCGTGTAGAGGCTGCCATCGGCCTTCCTGGCGCCCTCCTCGGCCTCCACCGTCCACAGGTAGATTTCGCCCAGGCCGGTGGAGATGGGGCCGATGCTCGGTGCAATCCCGGGCGGCAATTTCTCACGCGCCTCCTGAATGCGCTCATTGACCAGCTGGCGCGCAAAGTAGATGTCGGTGCCATCCTTGAAGATCACCGTGACCTGCGACAGCCCATAGCGCGACAGCGAACGCGTCTGCTCCAGGTGCGGCAGGCCGGCCATCACGGTCTCGATGGGGTAGGTGATGCGTTGCTCGGTCTCCAGCGGCGAATAGCCCGGCGCCTGGGTGTTGATCTGCACCTGCACATTGGTGATGTCAGGCACCGCATCGATGGACAGGCGCTGGTAGCTGAAAACGCCCAGTGCAGCCATGGCGAAAACCGCCAGGATGACCAGCCAGCGCTGCTCGATGGAAAAACGGATGATGCGCTCAAACATGCGGACTCCCGATCAATGCGCGTGCTCGGCGGATGCCTTGCCCAGCTCGGCCCGCAGCAGGAAGGAGCCCTCCTTGACATAGCGCTGCCCCGCCTTCAGGCCCGATGTCACCTCGGTGGTCTTGCCGTCCGTCGTGCCCAGCTGCACCACCTGCGCCTGGTAGCCGCCCTCGGCCGGCACAAACACCACGCTCTCCTTGCCGTCCGGCCGCTGGATGGCCTTGGCGTCCACCGCCACGGCGACCGGCGACTCGCCCGCCAGCACCTGCACCTCGACAAACAGGCCCGGCCGCCACACCCCCTGCGGGTTGGCCAGCGCCACGCGCGCCGGCGCCGTGCGGGTTTGCGCGCCGATCAACGCACCCACATAGGCAATCCGGCCTTCGGCCTGGGAGTCAAAGGCCGTGGCGCGCACGACCACCGGCGCGCCCATGCGCACATCGGGCAGTTGCGGCGCGGCCACGCTGATCTCCGCCCAGACCGAGCGCAGGTCCGAGACGGTGAACGAGGCTGTGCTGTCGGTCACCGATTCGCCCACGGTCAGGTGCTTCTCGACGACCATGCCGGCCAGCGGCGCGCGCAGCTCATAGCGGCTCGATCCGCCCGCGCCTGCGCCCGCCCCAATGGCGGACAGCTTTTGCGCGGCATTGGCCACCGCAATCTCGGCCTCCTGCAGCGCTTGCTGGGCCGCCTGGTAATCCTGCTCGGCAGAGATGCGCTCCTGCCACAGCTGCTTTTCGCGCTCGTGGTTGCGCTTGGCAAAGGCCAGGCGCCGCTGCGCCGTTTGCAGTTCGCTGCGCTGGTCAGACACCGCCGGGCTCTGGATCACCGCCAGCAGCTGCCCCTTGGCCACCTGCTCGCCCAGCTGGGCATGGACGGATGCCACCACCCCCGCCACCCTGGGCACCACATGGGCCGTGCGGTCTTCGTCAAAGCGGATCTCACCGGGCAGCAGCACCTGCTTCCTGATCAACGCCGGCCCTGCCTGGTCCACCACCACACCGGCCGCCTTGGCCTGCGTGGCACTCAGCTTGACCAGGCCCTCGCCCGCTTCTTCGCCTTCGGCATGGCTGCCGGCCTCAGCGCCATGCGCATCCTTGCTGCCGGCCTCGGCTTTCTCATCGTGGTGTTCTCCATCGCCATGCTGGTCAGCCTCCTGGTGCGCATCGGCTTGGGCACCTGCTTTGGCACCCGTCTTGGCAGCGGCCTCGCCATGGTGCTCGCCATCTTTGTGGGATGGCGCATCGGCATGGCCTGATGCCGGTGCTGCGGCTGCGCTGCCGGAGCCCCGCAACAAATAGGCGCCACCGGCCACACCAACGGCCGCAATCAGCGCCGCTGCAATCCACTGTTTGGACGAGGTCAGCGAGCTATCGAATCTGGTTTTCTCGGACATGGGTTCAGACTCCTGGAGCGGCCGCCAGCGCTGGCGTGCCAAAGATGCGTTCAATCTCCGCACGGGCGCGGTGCGATGCCATCAGCTGGTCCAGCAACTGGCGCCGGCTGTCAAACAGGCTGCGCTGGGCGTCCAGCATGTCCAGAAAGCTGAACTTGCCCAGCGAAAAACCGCGCACGGCCAGCTCATAGGCCGACTGCGCGGTGGGAATCACCTGGCTTTGCAGCAGCGCCACCTGCTGGTTGCTGCTGATCCACTGCTGGCGGGCGGCAAACACCTGGGCCTGCAGTTGCAGGCGCTGGTCCTGCAGCTGCTGCTCGGCCTGGTCCACCTTGCGCAGGGCCTGCAGCTGGTTGCCGGCATTGCGGTCAAACAGCGGCAGCGGGATGCTGACGCCGACAAACACCTGGTTGCGCCCGACATCGCGGGCGCGCTTGACGCCCAGGCTCACCGTCGGGTCCTGCACGCGCTTGCTGCGCTCCACCGCCGATGCGGCCTGGCTTTGCGCCAGCGCACGCTGGGCCAGCACCATCGCGGGTGCCTCGTCCAGCCGTTGGTCCAGCTGCTCGGCGGTCGGCGCCGCCGTGGTGGTCAAAAAATCGCCGCTGGCCAGGCCCAGCTCGGCGCCGCGCCCGCCCCAGAGCGCGGCCAGGTTGTGCTGCGCCACGCGCGTCAAGGCATGGGCCTGCTCCAGCTCCATCGCGGCATTGGCCTGCGCCACCTGGGCACGGCTGGCTTCCAGCGGTGGCACCTTGCCCGCCTGCACCCGCTTGTTGGCGGCGTCCAGCGCCTGCGTTGCCAGCGCCTGGGTCTGGCCCGCAAAATCCACCCGCTGCTGGGCCAGCAGCAGCTCGTTGAAGTTGATGAGCAGCTGGTAGCGCAAGGCCGCCAGTGCGGCCGTTACACCCGCCTCTGCCGCTGCCTTCTCGCTGTCGGCCAGCTGCATGCGTGCCTCGCGCTTGCCACCCAGCTCGATCCGCTGGTTGATCTGCACGGTATTGGTTCGGGTCTCGGGCCGGGTGTCTTCGATGTTGACCGCCAGCTCCGGGTTGGGTCGCGCCTGGCTTTGCATCACCAGACCGTCGGCGGCCGCGGCGCCATGGCGGGCCGCCTGCAAGCCCGGGTTGGCGGCCAGCGCCTTGTCCCAGGCGGCAGCCAGCGTGATCGCTGGGGTGGTCTGCGCCGCCACGCCTGCCTGGCTTTGTGCATCGGCCTGGGCATGGGCGGGCGGCAGCCAGCTGCTGGCCAACGCTGCGCTCAGCAACCAGGCGGGCCATGCCGGGCGTGGGGGACGGGTGCCGGCCCGGGTGGGGGCTGGCTGCGGGGTGGTCATAGCGGCTTCTCCTATGGTGGCGGGCCGCGCACAGCCAGGCGTTGGCGGCGCCCGGCGCAAGGGAGCGGCAGACACCGCAGGCCCCCGGTGCAGGCGGTATCCGTATGCGATGCCAGCGACTGTAGAAAGCGGCGACGAACACCAGGCAGACAGGAAGATGACAAATTTGTAATCCGCGCCCGCGTGCGCCATCAGGGACAATGGCGGCCATGAGACTGCTGCTGATTGAAGACGAAGCCAAGCTCGGCGAGTACCTTCGCAAAGGTCTGGCCGAGGAGAGCTACACCGTCGATGTCGCCACCAACGGCATCGATGGCCTGCATCTGGCCATGGAGCTGAACTACGACCTGATCGTGCTCGATGGCATGCTCCCCGGCATCGATGGCTTTGCGGTGCTGGCGGCGCTGCGCCAGTCCAAAACCACCCCGGTGCTGATGCTGACGGCCCGCAGCGATGTGCAGGACCGGGTACGCGGCTTGCAAAGCGGGGCCGATGACTACCTGATCAAGCCCTTTGCGTTTTCCGAGCTGGTGGCCCGCATCCAGGTGCTGCTGCGCCGCGCGCAGGCCCACCCTGCGTCGCCTGAGCCCACCGTGCTGCGCCAGGCCGATCTGGAGCTGGACCTGATCCGCCGCAAGGCCGTGCGCGCCGGCGTGCGGCTCGATCTGACGGCCAAAGAATTCAACCTGCTGGCCATGCTGCTGCGCCGCCAGGGCGAGGTGCTCTCGCGCACCGAGCTGGCCTCGCAGGTCTGGGACATGAACTTTGACAGCGAGACCAATGTGGTCGAAGTCGCGGTGCGGCGCCTGCGCATGAAGGTCGACCAGCCGTTTGCCTCGCCGCTGATCCACACGGTGCGCGGCATGGGCTATGTGCTGGAGAGCCGGGCCCCGCCATGAGCCCAGCGCCCGCCATACCGCACCTGGGGCGCCGGCTCTCGCGCTGGATGGCCTTGCTGTCCATGCTGGGCCTGGGCGCCGTCAGCCTGGTGGTGTTTCTGGTGTTCGACAACACGTTGACGGCCCGCCAAAAGGAGATGCTCGACCAAAAACAGCAATCGCTGATGCATGTGCTGCGCGATGACAGCACGGCCCACCGCGACAAGGCGCTGGACCACCTGCTCACCGATTTTCTTGCCGGTCACGGCGACTACGCGATACGCGTCGTGGACAACCAAGGCCATGTGCTGTTTGACAGCATCCCGGCGGACTGGAGCAGCCACCACACGCTGCGCCGCAATTTTGCGGTCACCATCACCGCACCCCAGTACCACCCGGCACGCGCGGCAACCGCCACCTTGGTGATGGACCTGCGCCCTGACCAAGCCTTGCTGCATGGCCTGGGCGGGACCTTGTTTGCCGCGATGGTCGCAGGCTCGTTGCTGCTGGCGCTGTTTGGCGGCCTGCTGGTACAGCGCAGCCTGCAGCCCATCGAGTCGCTGGTCTCGCAGATCAGCCTGCTGTCGGCGCGCGATTTCGAGCGCCGGCTGGACGGCAGCAGTCTGCCCCAGGAGTTGCAGCCCATCGTCACGCAGTTCAATGCCTTGCTGGACCGCCTGGCCGACGCCTACCGCCAGCTCGAAGCCTTCAACGCCGATGTGGCCCATGAGCTCAACACCCCGCTGGCCACGTTGATCTCCAGCACCGAGGTGGTCTTGCGCAAACCGCGCTCGGTCGAGGAGTTGCGGGAGGTCCTGGCATCGCACCTGGAGGACCTGGGCCGCATGGCCGCGATGGTGGGCGACATGCTGTTTCTGTCGCGCGCCGACCAGGGCGTGGGCGCGCGCGAGACCGGTGTTGTCAGCCTGGCCGCCGTGGCCCAGGATGTGGTCGAGTTCTACGAGGCGGTTGCGCTGGATGCCGACCTGCAGCTGGCGGTGAACGGCGATGCCCAGGCCCAGGTCGATGCGCCTCTGGTGCGCCGCGCGCTGTCCAACCTGCTGAGCAATGCCACCCGCTATGCGCTGGCGGGCTCGGCCATCCGCATCGACATACGCACGCGCTGGCAGCATGAGCATGCCCATGCGGTCATCACCGTCTCCAACACCGGGCCCGACATCGCACCCGAACATCTGCGCCACCTGTTCGATCGCTTCTACCGCGCCGATGCCTCGCGCCACAACCCGGAGCGCAACCACGGCCTGGGCCTGGCCATTGTCAAAGCCATCGCGACGATGCATGGCGGCTCGGTCTTTGCGCAGTCGCAGGGCGGGGAAACGACGTTTGGGCTGATCCTGCCGGTGGCAGCGCTGCATTGACGGCGGCGGGCGCTACCAGCGCCGCGCTGTTGTGTGTCCCACCCCCAAAACCAGCAAGGCAAGCGCTGCGCCCATCAGCACCAGTTTGACGGTGTAGGGTGGCCGCCTGCTGGGCGGGTCCCCGTCAGCTGGCGCCGCTCTGGCGCTTGAGCGGGGCAATACGCCACGCAAGCCCTGATCGCTGGTACCTGTAAAACCGGTGGCGCGGTGGCTCCACGGGGTGGATGAAACGAGGCCGGTGGGAAGCACCACCACATCTGGGAGCCCGGATACAGGTCCATATGCAACGCGCCCCTGCATCCAGCGCACCCCAGCAGGGATGGGAGGCCTGCTTAAACGCAGCGCCGGGCGTATTTTGCAATCAACCATGGCCAGCACCACCGAGGATGAAACTGCTGATCTCCCGCGCCCTTGCTCCAAACACGGCAGTGCATAGGGCAAAGAATGCGCTGCGCCCCCATCCGGCACCCGCTGCGCAGCTGCCGGCTGCATGCCTGTGAACAGAAAAATGGCCGCGGCCGGCAGTTTGGCAAAAAACAGTGGGCTTTTCATGGCTTTCTCCTTGAGAAGGTCTGCCTATTCCCTGACCTTATGCTGACGTGCGCATGCCAGCTCAGGATTTTCGGGACGGATATTTGATAACCGCGTTTGGAACCATTCACCGGCATGCGCATGGCCGGTATATGTTTCGAGACAGAAAAACAAGGACAAATTTGTCACTATGCGCGGACCGACATGTCTGACTTGGTACCAAATCGCCGATAATTTTCGGCTTTGCTTGCGAGAGCCCACTATGCGCCTGCCAAGCCGCAAAGAAAAATATTTAATCCAAATTTGATTATTAACCACACCAATAAATAAGCAGCAACCAACGCCACGCTAAATCCCGCCGGGCAAAATAACCCCCAGGGATCCCATTATTTTCGGCCCCTGTTTCTGCAAACTTTCTCACCGAGCCTATCAGCGCCATGGCCCATTCCGGTGACAAAGAAACAGAAATAGCAAAATCCCACAATCGAAAATTTCTTTATCGTGGACGGGCCTGGCATCGGCATCCGCGCAACCGCCGCAATGCCGCATACAGACGGCGGCAGACATGCAAGTGCAGGCACGCGCAGCGGATGGGCGATCCAGACTTGCGCATATAATTAGCTACCTTACTATCAGCCACCACCATGCAACTCGCCCAAAAGTACAACGCCCTGCTGGACGAAGCCCAGCGGCGCGGCATGCCCGATGTGACAGGGATCCGCCTCTGCTTCCAGACGCTCACGCTGGCAGCAGGCATTGACCGCGATTGCGCGCGCCTGCTGGCGCCCCACGGCTTGTCGGAAGGGCGCTTTGTGCTGCTGTTCCTGCTCGACGCAGCGCTCGATGGACTGGCCCCCAACACCCTGGCCGAGCGTGCGGGCGTGACCCGGGCCACCGTCACCGGCCTGCTCGATGGCCTGGAGCGCGAAGGCCTGGCGGCCCGCCATGCCGAGGCCGGCGACCGCCGCGCGCTGCGCATACGGCTTACCGGCAAAGGCCAGCAGGTGGCGCAACAGGCGTTTGCGCAGCACAGCCGCTGGATCGCAGGGTTGTATGCTGGTCTGTCGGCCAGCGAGCGCCAGCAGCTGGCCCAGCTGCTGGACAAAGTGGCCCGCAACCTGGGCCCGCCAGCGCCATGAGCAGCCCACGTAAAGGCGCGAGCCGCGCCGCTGATATCCCCGCCGATGTGCTGCAAGCGCTGTCCAACGGCGAGATCGCCACAGCCACCCTGGCTGAATGCACGGCGCTGGACCAGGCGCAGTTGCTGCGCACAGTCTTTCCAGATCTCTCTGCCCAGACCTTGCAGCAGGCGGATACCGCTTGTGCGCTGGGCATTCTCAAGCGCATGGGCCGCATGGGCGAGCTGCTGCTGGATGCGCTGGGCCCCGAGGGCATCGCGCATTGCCGCGTGCACCCGGCAGACACCGTGCGCGGCTGGGCCTGCTTTATGGTCGGTGCCCAAGCGGGACTGGCCCTGCCGGCACGCCTGGCTGCCATCCAAAGCCTGGCCGACGACGGGCATTTTGGCGTGCGCGAATGGGCCTGGATGGCCTTGCGCCCGCATCTGGCCAGCGATCTGGACGAGGCCCTCGCGCAGCTGATGCCGTGGACGGCATGGCCCTCCGACAAACTGCGCCGCTTTGCCTGCGAGGCGCTGCGCCCACGCGGCGTCTGGTGCGCGCACATCAGCGCGCTCAAAAAAGCACCTGCGCAGGCCCTGCCACTGCTGCAGGCGCTGCGTGCCGACCCCTCTGTCTATGTGCAGGATTCCGTCGCCAACTGGCTCAACGATGCGGCCAAGGACCAGCCCGACTGGGTGCGCCAGCTCTGCAACCAGTGGCTGGGCGATGCGCCATTGCCCAGCACCGAACGCATCTGCCAACGCGCGCTGCGCAGTATTCGCTGAAAGAAGCCCCAGCCATGTCCTGCTACCTTGTCGAACTCTATACCCCGAATGCCGCCTGGCAGGCGCTGCCTGCTGCACAGCGCCTGCAGTTCCTGGCCGCCATTGGTGAGGGCCTGGGCCAGCTCTCCAGCCTGGGCATCGAGCTGCTGTCTCTGGCCGAGACGGATTCCGCCATTGCGCAAGCCAGCCCGCACCAGTTCCTGGGCATCTGGCGCTTTCCCACCCCCCAGGCGCGCGATGCCTTGCTCGCGGCCATTGACGCCAGCGGCTGGTACCACTACTTTGCGCATATGAACGCCGCCAGTGGCACAGGCGCGGTAGATGCCCATCTGGCAGCGCTGGCAGCGGTTTGAGGAACCGCCCTACTCAGGCGTAGGCCTGTGCATCCTTGTCGGTAATAGCACGCAGCACCCGCGCCGGGTTGCCCGCGCTGACCACCCCTTCGGGCACATCCTTGGTCACGATGGCGCCGGCCGCAATCACGCTGCCCGCACCGATGCGGACGCCGGGCAGCACCTGCACGCCGGCGCCAATCCAGACGTTGTCGCCAATGGTGATGGGCAGGGCAAACTCCAGGCCCTGGTTGCGCCGCTCAGCATCGAGCGGATGCCCGGAGGTGTAGAGCCCGACATTGGGCGCGATGAAGACGTTGTTGCCGATGCGGACCTTGGCGGCATCGAGGATGACCAGGTTCACATTGGTGTAGAAGTGGTCGCCGATCTCGATGTTGAAGCCGTAGTCACAGAGAAACGGGCCATCGAACACGGGGTTGCGGCCCAGCTTGCCCAGCAGGCCGCGCAAGACCGCTTCGCGCTCGCCACGCCGGTGGGCGCCAATCTGCTGGAAGGCAAACAGCTTTTCCTTGGCGGCATCGCGCAGCTGCAGCACGCTGGGGTCGTAGTTGGCGTCGTACAGCAGGCCAGCGGCGGCTTTTTCCATCTCGGTCATCGTGTCTTTCGTCCTCTTGGTGGCAAAGGGACTGAGTCTAGCTGCCTCTGGGCTGGCGCCAGATGACCTGGCTGAGGATGGGCTTCAACCGCCCGCCGCCACAGCGGCCGGCGTGATGCGCAGCGGGATCGTCACCGGGCCGTCGTTCATCAGGTAGACCTTCATGTCCGCGCCAAAACGGCCGGTCGCCACCTCGGGGTGCAGCGCACGGGCCTGTGCCACCACGTAGTCGTACAGGCGCTCGCCATCGGCCGGGGGCGCGGCCTGGGTAAAGCTGGGGCGGTTGCCGCCGCTGGTGTCTGCCGCCAACGTGAACTGGCTCACGATCAGCAGGCCACCAGCCACATCGACGACGCTCTTGTTCATCTTGCCGGCCTCGTCCTGGAAGATGCGCAGCTTGAGCATCTTGGCCAGCCACTTGTCGGCGTCTGCCTGGCTGTCGCCGCGCTCGGCACAGACCAGGGCCAGCAGGCCATGGCCGATCTGGCCGATCACCTGGCCATCCACTTCGACACGCGCTTCGCGCACCCGTTGCAATACGCTGATCATGGGAGATTCTTGTTTCCGGAAAGGCGGCAGGCGCAAACGCTGCAGCCGGGGTTCAGGGTTCAGGGACTGGGTGCATCGCCATGGCGCTGCACAGCCTCGGTCTGGGTTTGCACGCCCAGCGGCAGCACTTCCATGCTGATGCGTGCCTGCGGCAGCTCCTGCAGCAGCGCGGCTTCGAGCTGCATGCGCAGCTGGGTGGCGTGGGCCAGGCTCCAGTCGCCGGGCATGTGCAGGTGCATGTCGATAAAGTGCAGCGCGCCGGCGCGGCGGGTGCTGAGCTTGTCGCAGTGCACGGCGCCGCCGGTTTGCGCCTCGAAGGCGCGCACGCAGCGCTCGATCTTGGCAAGGGTCTCCGCGTCGATGGATTCGTCCATCAAGCCCTGCGACGAGCGCCAGACCAGCTGACCGCCCTCTTTGAAGATATGCAAGGCCACCGCAATGCCCAGCACCGCATCCAGCCAATGCCAGCCGGTCAGCATTGCCAGCAGCAAGCCGCCGACCACACCGGCCGAGGTCCAGACATCGGTCATCAGGTGGCGGCCATCGCCTTCCAGCGCCATGGACTGGTGCTCGCGCGCTGCGCGCAGCATGACCCAGGCCAGCCCACCATTGAGCGCCGTGCTGAGCATCGACAGCGCAATGCCCCAGCCCAGCTGCTCCAGCGGCTGGGGGTGGAGCAGGCGGTCCACCGAGGCCCAGACGATGGCCATGGCCGCGCCAAAGATCAGCAGGCCCTCAAAGCCGGCCGAGAAGTACTCCGCCTTGGTGTGGCCATAGGGGTGGCCCTCGTCAGCCGGGCGCTTGGCGATGGTCACCATGCCCAGCGCAAACAGGGCGCCCACCAGGTTGACCAGCGATTCCAGCGCATCGGACAACAAACCCACCGAGCCGCTGACGGCCCAGGCACTGGTCTTGAGGGCAATGGTGGCAATGGCCACCACCACCGAGATGCGCAGCAGGTTCTCGGGCGTGGTCCAGCGGCTATGGGCTGCGGCGGATAAGGCGGGCTTCATGGCGGGGTGTGGCCTGGTTTACAGCAGGCGGGCCTTGACGGTCTTGCCCTTGACCCGGCCGCTGTTGAGGCGGTCCACCGCCTTGTGGGCGATGTCGCGGCTGACGGCCACATAGGTCGAGAAGTCGTTCACATTGATCTTGCCGATCTGCTCCTTGGCATAGCCAAAGTCGCGCGTCATGGCGCCCAGCACATCACCGGCACGGATCTTTTCCTTGCGCCCGCCAATGATCTGGATCGTGCGCATCGCCGGCACCATGGGCTGGCTGGATGCGGGGGTCAGCTCGCTCAGCGGATGCCATTGCGACTCGCGCCCCTGCAGCACTTCGATCTTGCCGACCGAGCCCATCTCGTCCATGCTGGCCAGGCTCAGCGCCAGGCCTTCGGCATCGCCCCGGCCGGTGCGGCCGATGCGGTGGATATGGACTTCCGGATCGGGCGTGGTGTCCACATTGATGACGGCAGCCAGGTTGGCGATGTCCAGCCCGCGCGCGGCCACATCGGTGGCCACCAGCACGCTGCAGCTGCGGTTGGCAAACTGCACCAGCACCTCGTCGCGCTCGCGCTGCTCCAGCTCGCCAAACAGCGCCAAGGCGCTCACGCCCTGGGCCTGCAGCACCTCGACCAGGTCACGGCATTGCTGCTTGGTGTTGCAAAAGGCGATGGACGACTCGGGCCGGAAATGCGCCAGCAGCTGCGATACGGCATGCAGGCGCTCGGATTCCTTGACCTCGTACCAGCGCTGCTCGATCTTGTGTGCGCTGTGCTGCGAGGCGACCTTGACGGTCTGCGGATCGCGCATGAAACGCTCGGCCAGCTGGGCAATGCCCTCGGGGTAGGTGGCCGAGAACAGCAGGGTCTGGCGCTCGGCCGGGCACTGGCTGGCAACGGTGACGATATCGCCATAAAAGCCCATGTCGAGCATGCGATCGGCCTCGTCCAGCACCAGCGTGTTGAGGGCGGCCAGGTCGATCACGTTGCGTTCCATCAGATCCATCACCCGGCCCGGGGTGCCGACGATGATGTGGGCGCCGTTCTCCAGGCTGGCAATCTGGTTGCGCGAAGGCACACCGCCGTAGACGGTGACGACCTTGATGTTCTCTTCGGCGCGCGCCAGGCGGCGGATTTCGGTGGCGACCTGGTCGGCCAGCTCACGGGTGGGGCAGAGCACCAGCGATTGCACCGCAAACCAGCGCGGGTTCAGGCGGGCGAGCAGGGCCAGGCCAAAGGCGGCCGTCTTGCCGCTGCCGGTGCTGGCCTGGGCGATGACATCCTTGCCTTGCAGCGCAAAGGGCAGGCTGGCCGCCTGGATTGCCGTCATCTGCGTATAGCCCAGCTGCTGCAGATTGGCCTGCATGGTCTGGCCCAGCGGCAGTTGGCTAAAGGAGGCGGCGTCCGCTGCGTTGGCGGGGGTGTTTGTTGCGTTCATGCCGCGATTATCCCGCGCCCGGGCCAGCGGCCGCCAACCACCCGGCGGGAAGCCCTGAAATCCGCCCTCGTCCACAGCGCTGCAGGCAGGCGATTTGTCATGCCGCCGCCCCAAAGCAGAGGCACAATGGTGCATGACCTATACCAAACCTGCCTTTACCGCACCGACCAGCCACCGCACGGCTCAATCCGCGCTGGCGCAGGTGCAGGCCATCTATGCCGAACAGATCGGATTCCTGCGCCAGGCCATGCAACGCTTTGTGGCGGGCGAGACTCCGGCGGCCCCGTACCGCGCCTGCTACCCCTTTGTACGCCTGCACACGCGCACCGTGGCGCGGGCCGACAGCAAGCTCGCTTATGGCTTTGTCGAGGGCCCCGGCCACTACGAAACCACGCTGACCCGCCCCGACCTGTTTGCCAACTACTATGCCGAGCAGTTCCGGCTGCTGATCGAGAACCACAATGTGGAGCTGGAAGTGGGCACCAGCAGCCAGCCGATTCCGATCCATTTCTCGTTTGCCGACAACGACCACATCGAAGGCCAGCTGAGTGCCGAGCGCCGCATGCTGATGCGCGACGTCTTCGACCTGCCCGACCTGCATGCGATGGACGACGGCATCGCCAACGGCACCTGGGAGCCCAAGCCGGGTGAGCCGCAGCCGCTGTCGCTGTTCACCGCGCCGCGCATGGATTACTCGCTCCAGCGCCTGCGCCACTACACCGGCACCCTGCCCGAGTGGTTCCAGAACTTTGTGCTGTTCACCAACTACCAGTTCTATATCGACGAGTTCATCCGCCTGGGCCGCGCCGAAATGGCCAACCCCGACAGCGAATACATCGCCTTTATCGAGCCGGGCAATGTCGTCACCCGCCGCCAGGGCCTGGCGCCCGAGGCCGTGGATGCGCTGGGCAGCCCGCCTCCGCGCCTGCCGCAGATGCCCGCCTACCACCTGGTGCGCGCCGACCAGTCGGGCACCACGATGGTCAACATCGGTGTGGGCCCGGCCAATGCCAAGACCATCACCGACCACATTGCCGTGCTGCGCCCCCATGCCTGGATGATGCTGGGCCACTGCGCCGGCCTGCGCAACAGCCAGCAGCTGGGCGACTATGTGCTGGCCCATGCCTATGTGCGCGAGGACCATGTGCTGGACGAAGAACTGCCGCTGTGGGTGCCCATCCCTGCGCTGGCCGAGATCCAGGTCGCGCTGCAGCAGGCGGTGGCCGATGTGACCCAGGTGCCCGAGGACGACCTCAAGCGCTTCATGCGCACAGGCACCGTGGCCAGCACCGACAACCGCAACTGGGAGCTGCTGCCCGACAACACGCCCCAGCGCCGCTTCAGCCAGAGCCGGGCCGTGGCGCTGGACATGGAGAGCGCCACCATTGCCGCCAATGGCTTCCGCTTCCGCGTGCCCTACGGCACCTTGCTGTGCGTCAGCGACAAGCCGCTGCACGGCGAGATCAAGCTGCCGGGCATGGCCAACCACTTCTACCGCGAGCGGGTGGACCAGCATCTGCGCATCGGCATGCGGGCGGTCAACATCCTGCGCGAAGGCGGTGTGGACCGGCTGCACAGCCGCAAGCTGCGCAGCTTTGCCGAGGTGGCCTTCCAGTAAAAGCCGCAACGGCAGCGCCCCTACTCCAATGCCAGCACCAGCGTGCTGGCTTTTTTACTTATGGGGAACTACCTAACTGCAAACCCTGTGGATAACTGTGCGCCTCACTTCCACAATGGTCGGCGGGCCGTAAAGAAGCCTTTGCGCCCGCACCATAACAACCAGGAGACACAGTGACCACAACCATCCTCCCACCCCTGCGGCGCCTTATCCCTCTGACGGCCGTCGCCAGCGCGGTCCTCGCGCTGTCCGCCTGCGGCAGCGGCGGCTCCCACAGCTTCAATTTCGACGAGGCCAGCCTGGCGCTGGCCAAGCAGCAGGTGGCGGCCAGCCAGATCGGTCTGCCCACCAGCGGCGCCACGGTGACCTCGACCGAAACGCCCAGCGCCGCCACCGGCGCGCAGCCGCCGGCCTCGGTCCGCGCCACCATCTCGATCGCCCCGGTCGACCCTGGCGCCCCGGCCATCAAGATGGGCCTGCTGCTGCCCAAGGACTGGAATGGCAAGGTGGTGATGGTGGGCGGCGGCGGCTACAACGGCGTGATGCCCAGCCTCTACACCTACCCGGCCGCCCCCGCCAGCCAGGGCGCCTACCCGCTGCTCAACCAGGGCTATGCGGTGTTTGGCAGCGACTCCGGCCACCAGGCCGGTGCAGCCGGCAGCCGCGATGGCAGCTTTGGCACGAATGACGAAGCGGTCGCCAACTTCTCCGGCGCTGCGCTGAAGAAAGTCAGCGACGTGGCCGAGGTGCTGGTGACGCGCTTTTACGGCAGAAAGCCGGACAAGCGCTACTTCATCGGCGGCTCCACCGGCGGGCGCGAAGCACTGGCCGTGGCCCAGAAATGGCCGTCGGACTGGGATGGCGTCGTCGCCTGGTACCCCGCCTGGAACGCGGCCAGCCTGGATCTGCAGTTTGGCCGCATCAGCCGCGCCTTTGCCCAGCCGGGCGCCTACCCCAGCCTGGGCCAGCGCAAGCTGCTGCGCCAGGCGGCGCTGGAGAAGTGCGATGCGCTCGACGGCGTGCAGGACGGCGTGGTCAGCAATGTGGCCGCCTGCAACAGCCAGTTCGACCCGGCCACCGCCACCGTGGGCGGCCAGCCGCTGCGCTGCGCCGGTGGCGCCAGCCAGGAAGGCTGCCTGTCCGATGCGATGATCAGCGCGCTCAAGACCTACAACAGCGAAATCCGCTTCAGCGCCCCGCTGGGCAGTGGCGAGACGCAGTACCCCGGCTTCAACGTCTGGGGCTCGGAACTGGGTGAGGAAGGCAGCAGCCCGCTGCAGCCCACCGTCAACCTGCTGGCGATGAACACCACCGCCCCGGCCAGCCCCGCGCCGCTCACCGCTCCGTACTGGGCAGTGTTCTGGGACCAGTGGGTGCGCTATTTTGTGACCCGCGATGCCAACTTTGATGCGCTGTCGCTGGACCCGCAAAACCCCGGCGCCTGGACCGACCGCATCCACCAGCTCACCAAGCTGCAGGACATCAACAGCACCGACCTGTCGGCCTTCAACAAGCGCGGCGGCAAGCTGCTGATGGCGCATGGCACGGCCGATGTGCTCGTCAGCACCCGCGCCACCGCGCAGTACTGGCAGCGCCTGGAGCAGACCATGGGCGCCAGCGCCGTCAAGAGCTTTGCCCGTTACTACGAGGTACCCGGTTACGGCCATGCGGCCAGCACCGCCTTCAATGCCAACTGGGATTCGCTCAAGGCGCTGGACCAATGGGTGACCGCTGGCACCGCGCCTGGTGCCCAGGTGGTCAGCGACACCGCGGGTGTGCCGGGCCGCACCCGGCCGCTGTGCGAGTACCCGACCTGGCCGCGCTACAAGGGCAGTGGGGATGTGAACCTGGCCGACAGCTACAGCTGCCAAACCAACTAAAAGCGACCTAAGCAAGCCACCAAAACAAAAGCATCTGGACGCCCTTCTCAAGGGCAGCCAGATGCTTTTTTATCGGATAAATCTAACGCGGTGCTGAGCGGTCACTCAGCAGTCGTTTACTCCGCCACGCGGGGCTTGACCAGCGCCGCCGCCTTTTTGGCGTTGTCGCGCGCGGCATCGGTATCGGCCGCGCGGGCCAGTGCCACGCCCATGCGGCGGCGGCTAAAGCTCTCCGGCTTGCCAAACAGGCGCACCTCGGTGCCGGGGATCTGCAGGGCGGCATCGACACCATCAAACACAATGCCCTGGGCATCGACACCACCGTAGATCACGGCGCTGGCGCCGGCGGTCTTGAGGCTGGTGTCCACCGGCAGGCCCAGAATGGCGCGGGCATGCAGCTCGAACTCGTTTTGCCACTGGGTGATCATGGTCACCATGCCGGTGTCATGCGGGCGGGGGCTCACTTCGCTGAACCAGACCTGGTCGCCCTTGACGAACAGCTCCACGCCAAACAGGCCCAGGCCGGCGGGCTCGCCGTTCAGGCCGGTGCCCAGGTCGCTGGTGATGGCGCGGGCAATGTCCTGCGCCAGGGTCAGCGCGCCGGGCGCCATGCGGGCCGGCTGCCAGCTCTCCACATAGTCGCCCTGCACCTGCACATGGCCGATGGGCTCGCAGAAATGGGTTTCGATCTGGCCGGCGGGATTCTTGGCGCGCACCGTCAGCAAGGTGATTTCGTAGTCAAAGTCGATAAAGCCTTCGACGATGATGCGGCCGCCCTGCACCCGGCCGCCTTCCATCGCATAGTTCCAGGCCTTTTCCACATCGGCCGGGCTGTCGATCTTGCTTTGGCCCTTGCCCGAGCTGCTCATCACCGGCTTGACCACGCAGGGGTAGCCAATGCCGCCATCGATGGCCGCCTGCAGCTCTGCCAGGCTGTCGCAGAACTGGTAGGGGCTGGTAGGCAGGCCCAGGGTCTCGGCCGCCAGACGGCGGATGCCTTCGCGGTCCATCGTCAAACGGGTGGCGCGGGCGGTGGGCACCACGCGCACGGTGCCTGCGGCCTCCAGCGCCTGCAGCGCGGGCGTCGCAATGGCTTCGATCTCGGGCACCACCATGTCGGGCTTTTCTGCCTCGATCAGCGCCGTCAGCTGGGCCGGGTCGCTCATCGTGATGGTGCGGGCATGGTGCGCCACCTGCTGGCCGGGCGCATGGTCATAGCGGTCCACTGCCACCGTCTCCACGCCCAGGCGCTGCAAGGCAATCAGCACTTCCTTGCCCAGCTCGCCGCTGCCCAGCAGCATGACTTTGGTTGCGTTCTTGGTGAGCGGGGTGCCGAAGGTGGTCATATCAGGTCGTGTCTACTAAGGGGCTGCGGCGCAGCGATGGACGGGATTTTAGAGTGTCTTCAGGAACCTTGAGCAGTGGCCTGGCGAGATGGGATGCCAGGGGGGCGCCTAGCTGCGGAGTGCGCAGCCAATAGTTCGCTATTGGCAAGCGCTCCAACGACGCAGACCGCTCGCCAGGCCGCTGCTCTGTCGCCCAGTTTGTGCGGCGGTGCAATACCTGCCGCTATGATCTTGCCACCGGGCTTGCCGATAGGCGCTGCAGGGCGGATGCAGGCCAGCCCCTCTCCCAGCAACAGGACCCAAGGAAGACAGATGACGATCCAGACCGTAGGCGTAATTGGTGCAGGCACCATGGGCAACGGCATTGCGCAGACCTGCGCAGTGGCCGGGCTGAATGTGGTGATGGTGGACATTTCGGACGCCGCCGTGCAAAAGGGCTTGGCAACGGTGGGCAGCAGCCTGGACCGCCTGATCAAGAAGGAAAAGATCAGCGAAGCCGACAAGGCCGCCGCACTGGCCCGCATCCAGGGCAGCACCCGCTATGAAGACCTGCAAAAGGCCCAGCTGGTGATCGAGGCGGCCACCGAGAACTACGAGCTCAAGCTCAAGATCCTGCAGCAGGTCGATGCGCTGCTCGACCCGTCCGTGCTGCTGGCATCGAACACCTCGTCGATCTCGATCACCCAGCTGGCTGCTGCCACCAAGCGCGCTGACAAGTTCATCGGCATGCACTTCTTCAACCCGGTGCCGATGATGGCGCTGGTCGAAGTGATCCGTGGCCTGCAGACCAGCGACGCCACGCATGACGCCGTCAAGGCACTGGCCGAGAGCCTGGGCAAGTCGCCGATCAGCGTGAAGAACTCGCCCGGCTTTGTCGTCAACCGCATTCTGGTGCCGATGATCAACGAGGCCTTCTATGTGCTGGCCGAAGGCATTGCCTCTGCCCAGGACATCGATGACGGCATGAAGCTGGGCTGCAGCCACCCGATTGGCCCGCTGGCGCTGGCCGACATGATTGGTCTGGATGTCTGCCTGGCCGTGATGGAGGTCTACCTGAAAGACTTTGGCGACAGCAAATACCGCCCCTGCCCGCTGCTCAAGGAAATGGTCGCCGCCGGCCAGCTGGGCCGCAAGACCGGCAAGGGCGTCTACAGCTACGCCTGAGCGCGGGCGCCTGCGCTGCCCAGCGACCCCTGCCCCATGCCCGCGCCACGCAGCACCCCGATCTGGAAAAAGACCCTGCCTGTGGCCGCGCTGGTGCTGGCCCTGGTGGCCTGTCTGGCCGGCTTTCGCATCTGGAAGCAGCAGCTCGAAGATGCGCCGGTCGATGCGCTCTACCGCGACTACCTGGCCTATGTGGCCGCCCGGGTACCTGCCGCCGATCTGCACCTGAGGCGCTACTACCAGCGCTATGGGCGCGACACGGTGGCCGCCAGGCATTTCAAGCCCATCTGCCGCAGCGTGACGGCCATGGCAGACCAGCAGGCGCTGGACCTGGGCGCCAGCGAACGGCACACCCTGGCAGGCAGCTGCCGCTGGCCGCTGAGCAACGACGAGATCCACCTCCTGCCCTGACCCCACCACACAAACAACACCACCCCACCGAGACAAGCATGCCCACTCCGAACCTCTTCAAAAAAGCCATGGCCGCCGGCCAGGCACAGATCGGCCTGTGGTCGGCCTTTCCTTCGCCCTATATCACCGAGTTGCTGGCCGGCAGCGGCTATGACTGGATCATGCTCGACACCGAGCATTCGCCCAACGATGTGCTCCAGGTGCTGCAGCAGCTGCAGGCGGTAGAAGCTGCGCTGCAGCCCCGTCCCACCAGCGCCGTCGTGCGCCCGGCCTGGAATGACCCGGTCCTCATCAAGCGCTACCTGGACATTGGCGCCCAAACGCTGCTGATCCCCTTTGTGCAGAACGCCGTCGAGGCCCGCGCCGCCGTGCAGGCCATGCGCTATGCGCCCAAGGGCATTCGCGGCATGGGCGGCTCGATGCGCGCCAGCAACTTTGGCCGCGACATGCAGTATGTGGACGATGCCGACAAGGAGCTGTGCCTGCTGGTGCAGGTGGAAACCGCGCAGGCGCTGGACCAGATCGAGGCCATCGCCGCCGTCGATGGGGTGGACGGCATCTTCATCGGTCCTGCCGACCTGTCGGCCAGCATGGGCTACCCCGGCCAGCCGCGCCACCCGGTGGTCAATGCCGCGATCGATGACGCCATCACCCGCATCCGCGCGGCCGGCAAGGCCCCCGGCATCCTGATGGTGGACGAAGCCCGCGCCCGCGAATGCCTGGCACTGGGCGCACAGTTTGTCGCCGTCTCGATGGACCTGATCCTGCTGCGCACCGCTGCCGATGCGGTGGCTGCCAAGTTCAAGGACAGCAGCGGCCAGGTGGTGCAGACCGCATATTGAATGGACGGGGCGCAACCCAGCCGCCATCTGCGGCGCGGGCTGCCTGCCTTTCAGACGAAACCAGTGCCCATGCACCGGCCCTGGGCAAACACCCTGTTGCCTGCAGGTGTTTTCCCAATTAAGTTGTGCACAATTTAATTGAGCACGATAATTCAACCCATGCCCAACGCCAACCCTGCCACTGCCCACAACGCGCTGCTGCTCGACCAGCAGCTGTGTTTTGCGCTGTACTCCAGCTCACTGGCAATGACCAAGCTGTACAAGCCCCTGCTCGAACCATTGGGTTTGACCTACCCGCAGTACCTGGTGCTCTTGGTACTGTGGGAAGGCGATGGCTGCATGGTCTCCGAGCTGGGCGAGCGCCTGTACCTGGATTCGGGTACGTTGACACCGCTGCTCAAGCGCATGCAGACTGCCGGTTGGCTGCAGCGCCAGCGCGACAGCGACGATGAGCGCCGCGTGCGTGTGCACCTGACCGATGCCGGCCGGCAACTGCGCGAGCAAGCAGCCGCCGTTCCCGCCTGTGTGCTGGAGCGCAGCCAATGCAGTTTGCAGGAGTTGCAGGCCTTGACCCAACAGATCCAACAGCTGCGCAGCCGATTGGCCGCGCCGCTGCCCGCCGCTTCTTGAAGAAGCAGTTTTTTTGTCCCACCGTTGACCAGGAGTTCACCATGGCTACTCTCGAAAAAGTTCTGTACACCGCCCACGCACACACCACCGGCGGCCGCGACGGCGCATCGCGCACCAATGATGGCCGCCTGGACGTACAACTGTCCTCGCCCGGTACCAGCGGCCAGGGCACCAACCCCGAGCAGCTGTTTGCCGCAGGCTACTCTGCCTGCTTCATCGGCGCGATCAAGGCGGTCGCCGGCAAGCAAAAGCTTGCACTGCCCGATGGCCTGTCGATCGACGCCGAAGTGGACCTGGGCCCCATCCCGAACGCCTACGGCATTGCAGCCCGCCTGACGGTCAACCTGCCCGGCATGGACAAGGCCGCTGCTGAAAAGCTGGTGCATGACGCCGACCTGGTCTGCCCTTACTCCAATGCCACCCGCGGCAATATCGACAAGACCCTGACCGTGGTGGTGTAAGAACGTGTTTACGATCTCCTCGTATAGAGATCGTAAAGACGTTCTAAGCCTCACAGCGCAACGATTGACCCTCTCCAGTACAGCCGGTGCATGCCTTGCATGCCCGGCTTTTTTGCGTCCCTGTCCTCTCCATGGCCGTCACAAGATGGGCGCACAATGGCAGGATGCACGACAACGATGACTACCCGCCCAGCAGCCCGCAGCAAGAACATGCCTATGCCGCACTGACCCCCGATCTGGTGCTCGATGCGCTGGCATCGGTCGGCCTCTGGGGTGATGGCCGCCTCAATCCGCTGTCCTCGTATGAGAACCGGGTCTACCAGGTCTGGCTGGAAGACGGCAGCAAGGTGGTCTGCAAGTTCTACCGCCCGGGCCGCTGGAGCGATGCGGCCATTGCCGAGGAACACCATTTCTCCCAGCAGCTGGCCGATGCCGAAGTGCCGGTAGTGGCACCGCTGCAACTGGGCGGCCACAGCCTGCTGCAGCATGGCGGTTTTCGTTTCTCGGTCTCGCCGTGGCGGGGCGGGCGCCAGCCCGATCTGGACGATTGGGAAGTGCTCGAATGGGTCGGCCGCTTTCTGGCCCGCATCCACACCGTGGGCGAAGCCCAGCCCTTTGCGCACCGCCCCAGCATCAACGCCCAGGACTTTGCCCGCGAACCCCATGACTGGCTGATGGCGCACGGCGCCATCCCGCCCGGCCAGCGCAGCGCCTGGAGCGATGCCTGCCGTCGCGCCACCGACAAGATCTGCGAGATCATCGACCCGGGCAGCGCGACCGGCCACTTTGCCGCAGGCAGCTTTCGCAGCCTGCGCCTGCATGGCGACTGCCACCCGGGCAATGTGCTGTGGGTGCCGCCTGAGAACCAGGGCGGCGGCCCGCATTTTGTCGATCTGGATGACACGCGCAGCGGCCCCGCTGTGCAGGACCTGTGGATGCTGCTGTCAGGCGACCGCCGTCAGCAAAGCGCGCAGCTGTCGACCCTGGTGGAAGGCTATGAGCAGTTCCGCCCGTTTGACCGGCGCGAGCTGGTACTGATCGAGCCGCTGCGCACCCTGCGCCTGATCCACTACAGCGCCTGGCTGGCCCGGCGTTTTGACGACCCGATCTTCCCGATCCATTTCCCCTGGTTTGGCAGCGAGGCCTACTGGCAGGAGCAGACGCAGCTGCTGCAGGCCCAGCTCATCGCGATGGACGAGCCGCCGCTGTATGTGTAGAACCGGTTAACAGCGGTTGTTCAGCCGGCAGTCGGGCAGCAGCTGCCCATCGGCGCCGCGCCACTGCAGGTTGGCATCGTGCTCACCCGCGGGTGGGTTGACCACCCCTGGTACGACCACGCCGGGCTGTGCGGACCGGGCATAGTCCGGTGCCGTTGCGGGGGCCGATGCAGGCGCCACGGGCGCAGCGGGGTCATACAGCACCGTGCCGGTGCCCACCCCCACGCCCACATTCGCACCACCGACGGAGGTGCCCACGCCGACACCCGCATTGCCGGTCACCTGGCCACGCTGGTTGACCCCGACACCCACACCGACGGGGCCCACGCCCGTGCCCACCCCGGCGCTGACACCGCCACTGCCCACACCGACGCCGACCGAAAACGGCCCCACCGGCACGCCCACACCTACATACGGTGAGCAGGCGGACAGCGCAGCCACGCAGGCCACCGCAATGGCAGCGGCAGCCGCAGCGCGGCAGTGGCGGGAGGGCGAAAAGTACAGCGTGGACATTCGGATCATGGCTATTTTTACCAGCCTTTGCCCCACGGTCCCGCGCTACAAGGGCATTGCCATGGACTTTGTCTGCCTATGTCCTACGCCAGGCCATGGGCACCTGCGCCGCCTAGCGACATGCGCGGCCCCGCTGCCTACAATCCAGCCCACCGTCCTTGCCGGCCAGCCGCTACCCGCCGCTGGCCTGCTACAGCCACCGCAGCCCAGATCCAAGTCCTGCAATGAAATACCCCTGGCCGCCCTATTTCTGGGTGTGCTTCTCGATGTGCGTCGGCGTCATGGGCACGGCGCTGGCCAGCCCGCTCTACCCGCTGTACCAGGCGCAGTGGCAGCTGCCGCCCAGCGCCATCACCCAGGTGTTTGTGCTGTATATGGCCGCAGCGCTCACCAGCCTGATGCTGCTGGGCGCGATCACGACGCGCTATGGCTTTTTCAAGGTGCTGCGGGCGGGAGTGATGTTGATGAGCGGCGGCGTGCTGCTGTCGGCACTGGCCTGGAACATGCAGGTGTTTGGCCTGAGCCGCATCATCATTGGCCTGGCCTCGGGCATGATCACGACCTCGGCCTCGCTGGGCCTGACCCAGCTCAATACCAGCGGTGACACGCAGCGCGCCGCTGCCACCACCAGTCTGACGATTGCCTTTGGTTTTGGCTTGGGGCCCATCGTCGGTGGCCTGGTGGCGCAATGGGCGCCCTTTCCGCTGCGCAGCGCCTATCTGCCATCGCTGCTGCTGAGCGCCTTGGCGATTTATTCGCTGTTCCAGGTGCAACTGCCGGCCCACTTGCAGCCCGCGCCTGCCAGCACCCGTTTTGGCCTGCGGCAGCTGATGCCGCGCCTGACCTTCCCGGAGCGCGCTGCGCTGCGCCGCTATGGCCTGGCCTCAATGGGGGCGTTCTGCGCCTTTGGCATGTTCAGCCTGTTCGCATCGCTCGCCCCCAGCTTCATGCAAAGCATGCTGCCCTGGCATGGGCCGGCGATCAGCGGGCCATCGATCGGCCTGATCCTGCTGCTGTCGGCCGCTACGCAGTATGCCGCCAAGGGCTTTGTCACCCGCAAGGTGCTGATCACCGGCTACGCATCGCTGGCGCTGTGCAACCTGCTGCTGATCGTCAACGTGTTTGCCAGCTCGGCCGGCGTGTTTCTGCTCTGCGTGCTGACTGCCGCACTCGGCCATGGCCTGTGCAACCTGGGCGGCATCTCGGTGGTCAACAAGGTGGCACGGGCCGACAACCGGGCCGGCCTGCTGGCCACCTACCTGGTCACCGGCTATGTGGGCACAATCTTGCCCATTCTGGGGATTGGCTGGCTGTCCGACCAGGTGGGCCTGTCACGCGCGCTGCTGGCATTCTGCGCGGTGTTTGCGCTGCTGGCCACGGCGCTGGCGCTGGCCACCTGGCGCACGCAAGTGCCAGCCCCCCGGCAATAGGAGCTCGCTTATTTGCGCGGTGGCAAGGTGATGCTGATCTCGTGCGAGATCTCGGGCCCGCTCTCTGCCGGGCGGATCACCTGCTCTGGCGGCGGTGGTGGCGGTGGGCGCACCACGGTGGGGCGCGGCACCAGCTTGGGCTGGATGTTCTTCTTCCAGGCCTCGACCAGCACTTCGTTGACAAACTGGCGGTCCAGCCACAGCCACAGCAAAAACGGCACCAGTGTCGGCAGCACCAGGCTGCCCAGCTGGTAGCCATAGGCCAGCAGATCCAGCTGGGTCTGCGAAATCTTCAGCAGGCGCAGGTCCAGGTTGGTGGCCAGCACCACCTGCATCAGCAGGCTGGTGGAGATGCTGAAGGCCTGGAACGGCAGCAAGATCACATAACCGAGAACCGCACGCCAGACACGCCCCTTGCGCCAGGCGGCCAGCAACAGCGCCAAGAAGATCGGAAATCCGTAGGCATAGCGGCCCGGGTCGCCATCGACCGAGATCTCGGCCCAGCGGCCACCGGTGTTGGCATTGGCGACGCCGACCGAGGTGTCGACCTCGATCTTGCCCGGCGCGATATGCACCTGCTTGACCCAGCCCGATGCCAGGTCCTGCATGCCTTCCTTGGAGATCACCGCCACCGGGTAGCCCATCCACGGAGACAGTTGCACCCACAACGTGGTCAGCACGATGATGCCGGCGAAGGCCAGCAGCGCAAATCGCTGTATCGGGTTCAAGCGCTTCATCCCTCTTCCTCGGTCTCGGCCCTGGGGGCCATGTATTTCTAGTGCGGTGAATGGAAAAAAGCCAGCAGTGCGTACACTGCTGGCCGGTGCAGGTCAGGCCGCGGCCAGCGCCGGGCCCGCCCCCGAGCCCGAGGGGGGTGGCGCGTCCGAGCCATCCTCGGCCCGCTTGGAGCGCTGGCCTGCACGCACCCAGACCAGCCAGACCACCAGCACGTCCAGCATGATCAGCGCCTGCCACAGGTACTCATGGGCGAAGTTGAAAGCCGACATGTTCCACTGGCCGAGGTAGAACAGGCTGATCACGCGCACGATATTGACGGCCTGGACCGCGATGAAACCCAGCACCAGGCCGATGAGCTTGTGGCGCCAGCTGGATGGAAAGGCCATGATGGCGGCAAACAACACAATACAGGCCTCGATGCCGTTGCAGCCCGCCTCGATGGACACGCCAAAGTTGGTGGCATGGTTCCACAGCACCTTGCCTTCTGCCACTGCCGATTTGTCAAACCAGGTCACCAAAAAAGCGCAGATCTGCGCCAGCATGGCTGTCCACGGCTCGACCAGGTGCTTTTGCACCCAGCTCAGCATGTTGAGACCGAACAAGGAGAGCTGCAGCCCCAGAAATACAAAAAAGAAACGAACCATGGTGAGTGCCTGCTGTCGTCGAAGTGGACGTAGGAGCAAATATAGCCGTTAAAGTTCTGAGCGGGTGAAATGCCTCTGTCAACAACTGGTGTTCATGCGGCAAATCCCCCACGTAAAAAAGCCGCGCATGGCGATGCGCGGCTTGGGGGGCGGAGGTGCATCGGGGATGCGCGCTTAACGGCTGCGGCGTCCCAGCCGCAGCGCTGCCAGCGCGGCCATCGCCAGCGCCATCAGCAACAGGCCAGCCGGTGCCAGGGTGGGCACGGGCACGGCGGGCTTGCCATCGGGCTTGCCTTCGTTGCCGCCGCTGTCCTTGCCAGGGATGGTCGTTGCCGCAGTGCTTTCGTTGTTGCTTGGATCGGAATCACCGGCCAGGTCCACGGCAGCCGTGTTGACCAGGCTGGCCGGGCCTTGCAGCGCCGCATCCACGGTGGTCTCGACCGTCAATGCCACGGACGCACCGGCGGCCAGCGGCTCCAGCGCACAACGGAGTGTGCGGCTATCGGCGTCGAAGCGGCAGGCGGGCGACGCCTGCACAAAGACCAGGCCTTGGGGCAAGACATCGGTCACGCTGGCTTCACGGCTTGCTGCCGGGCCGTTGTTGACAACCGTCAAGGTGTAAGTCAATGCATCGCCTGCAGCCGCCTGGGCCTTGTCGACCGTCTTGCGCAGGGCCAGATCCACCAGCGCCAGTGGCGTCTCGGTGCGGCTTTCGTTGTTGGACTCATCCGTATCACCCGGGCTGGAGAGGCTGGCGCTGTTGACCACGCTGGTCTGCGCTTGCGGGCGCGACAGCAGCTTGGCCGTGAATCGGAAGTCCCGCGTCTGCCCGGCGTTGAGCGATGTGATCTCGCAGCGCAGGCTGCGCGTAGCCTCGGTATAGCTGCAGCCATCAGGCGCTGCGCCTTCCAGCGCCAGGCCTTCGGGCAGCACATCGCTGACGACGGCATGGCCATCCACCAGGTCATTGCGCGGGTTGGCGGCCGGGTCTTCCTCGTTCTTCACCGTCAAGGTGTAGGCAATCAGATCGCCCACATCCACCGCATCGCCCGCCGACGCGGTCTTGGTCAGCGACAGGTCCACATAGCGCAGCTTGTCCAGGTCCCCGGGCGAAACCTGGGCCGGGTCATAGGTCGACGTGCGGTCCGTGGTCTGGTTGTTCTTGCTGACATCCACGCCCTCCAGCACTTCCACATCGGCCTTCACGCTGGCGCGGTGGTTGATGGTACCGACGGCGCGGCCATCGAGCAGCGAAGCTGGCTCCATCGTGAACTTGATCGCCACGGATTCGCCAGGCGCCAGCCAGGGGAAATCACAGACCAGGCTGCCCGCCAGCGCGCCGGATGCAGGCACGCTACAGCTGTCGGTACCGAAGCGGGCATCGCCATTGGCCAGCTGCACGCTGTCGAGCGAGACAAAGCGGAAGTCCGCCGTCGATCCGGCTGCCGGGAACTGGTCCACCATCTGCACGCCGGTTGCGTACGACTGCGAGGCACCACTGTTGGTGACCGTGATCGTGTACTGGGTCTTGCCGGTGTCCAGCGGAATGCCGTCATTGGTGTGGCGCATGTTCACCAGCACATCGACCTGGGGCGTGTTCAGCGGCACCGTTTCGTGGGCGCTGTTGTTGCTCAGATCCGTCTCCGGCGTGACCGACGCCACCACCACGCGGTTGTCCAGCTGAGCCGGGTAGTCCTTGGCACGCGAGCGCAGCTGGTAGGTCACGGTCTTTTGCGCCTTCTCGGCCACGGCGTCGGTCCAGGTACAGGTCAGCGTGCGGTTGGCTTCGGTGATCTCCAAGCCTGCTGCAAACGTGGCGCCGCCGCTCAAGCTGCAGCTGCCCCCGGCAATACTGGGCGCAGCGCCCACCCAGATCGTGTTCAGCGGCAACTGATCGGTCACGCTGACCTTGCGCGCCTGCGAGGGGCCGCTGTTCTTGGCGGTCAAGGTGTAGGTGATCGCCTGGCCGGCGGCAGCGCTCTCGGGCGCAGCCTGCTTGGTTACGGTCAGATCGGTCAGGGCTTCCAGCTCCACCGAGGCCTGGGAGCGGTTGTTGCCGGTGTTGAACTCCGCCGTATCGGACGAGCTCACATCCGCCACATTGACGATGGTGTTGGTCTGCGTGGCATCGTCCTTGGGGTCTACATACTGGCGCGCCTTGATGACGACCAGGTATTCCGCTGCCGGATCGGCGGGCAGGTTGCGGAAGTTGCAGGTCACGGTGGCGGACTTCTGGTTGTTGTCGCCCGAGATCGAACAGGCATCCGACTCCGCGCCATTGCCGCCGGGCATGGTGACTTCGGCCGTCAGATAGCGTCCGTTGGCATAGGGTTGTACCCCCAGCACGCCTGCGCTGTAGGAGGTCAGCAGGTTGCCCACGGTGTCCGTGACCTTGACGGTCCTGGCCATCTGCAGGTCCACATTGCCGGCGTCAGCGGGCACGTCGTTCTTGACGCGCAAGCGGTAGACGACCTCGGCACCGGACGCCGCCGATGCGCCGGTGACCGCAGCCGACTTGCTGATCGACAGATCGGCCTTGGCCTCCGACAGGTTCACGCTGTTGCTGTCGGCAATATGGCCGATGGCGGCGCTGCCCCGCCCGTCCACGCCGGTCACCTGGGCGCCATTTTTGATGGTGGCAAACTTGCCCTGGCCCGGATCGATGTGCGCGACCACATTGAGCAGCAACTCCGAGGTCTTGCCCGCGGCGATGCCTCCCGTGAAGGTGCAGGTCAGCAGCCGGCCCAGTTCAGTAGCCGTCGTGCTTTCGGGGCTGCACGTCCACGGAGAGCCTGCGGGCACCCCGGTGAACTGCAACTGCCCATCCAATTGGTCCGTCACTGTGATTGTCTGGCCCTCCAGCACATCCAGCGGGCCATTGTTCTTGATCTTGACCGCGTACTGGTACGGCTGGCCGGAGGCAATCACCGACGCCGTGGTGCTTTTGCTCACGGCCAGGTCCACCTGGTTGCTGACCAGCACGCTGGCCTGCGCCTTGTTGTTGTCGCCTACATTGGCAGGCGATTCATTGCTGGCCGAGACCTGGGCGGCGTTGTTGACCACACTTTCGGCTGCCACGGAAGCCGTATCGACGGTGGCATGGACCGTGATCTGGGGCAGGGTCGCTGTAAATGCACCGCTGTAGCGGCAGCGAACGACCTGCGCATTGTTGCTGCAGTCCCATCCGGTACCGCTGGCAGAGACGAAGCTGACACCGGCGGGCAGCGTGTCCGTCACCTCGATGTCCTGCGGCACCAGCTCGCCAGCGACCCGCTTGGCGCTGAGCGTGTAGACCACCGGCACAGGTGCGGCGGCCTTCTTGTCCACCACCTTCGGATTCACGACCTTGGTCAGGGCCATGTCCAGGTTCACATTGGGCTGCACCTGGATCTGCACATCATCGGTGTTGTTGTCAGGGTCGGCATCCAGAAACAGCTGGCCCGTGGCGGTTTCACCCGCCACCGACACCGCACTGGCCACCTGGCCGCCGCTGGCCTTGACCAGCACAGGCACGCTCAGCAGCGGCAAATCCTGGCCACGGCCGACGGACTGGCCGGCGGGCACGGTGTAGCTGCAGCTCCATACCGGCACGGGCTGGTTGGCGCTGGTGTCGTCCACCAGCTGGCAGGCCCAGCCATTGCCGCCAGGGCTGCCCTGGAACTCGGTTCCCTCGGGCTGTGGAAAACGCACGGTCGCCTTTTCGCCCGCCTTGAGTGCAAAGGCATAGGGCGAGTCCGCGTTGCGCACCTGGAGCTGGTAGTCGACCTTGTCGCCCTGCGTATGCGTGGCGCCATTCACAGGCGCCAGGATCTGTACGGCCAGATCAGCACGCTCATAGGTGGTGATCGTGCGTTCGATGCGGCTGTGGTTCGGGGCCAGTTCACCCGCATCCGGATCCACGTTGTTGGGACTGGAGGCAGAGGCCTGCGCCGTCCAGTCGGTGCCAGCGGTGGGCAGCTTGACGCGGAAGTCCACCGCGACGAAATCGGCCGCCGTCACCAGCGGAAGATGGCAGCGCAGTGCAGAGCCGGCCTGGATGGTGTCGCCCGCCTTGGGCAGGGGCTCGTCACACTGCACGCCGGCGGGCGCGGCGATGCCCTGAAAAATGGCGCCCGCTGGCAGTTGCTGCAGCAACAGGACGTTGGATACCTCGCCGGTGCCGCCATTGAGCTTGACCTTGGCGCGGTAGACAAAGTCCGCGCCCACCGGCCCATCGACCGATCCGCTCTCGGCAACGGTGCCGGTCTGCGCAACAAAGGCGTCGTGGTTCACAAAGATGTCGTACTGGGTCGACTGGGCGGCCACCACGGCCGGCATCAGACCCGACAACAAGGCCAGGGCAACGCTGCAACGCACCGTGGTGCGTAGCGGCGGTGATCGATACGGGAGTAACACTTTCAACGTCCTGCTTAAAAAAGGCAAAGCTCCGCCCTCTCCTCAAAAAACAGAGATAACGGCTTGCGTGTTCAGTGAAATAAAAGATTTTTGCTACATACCAAAGATTTTCTCGGCGACCGCCGAGATAACGACCAGTGGTAGTAACGGAACCTTAATAACCTGCTGTACCTGACAACAAGGGCTGCGAATGTAGCACCGGCATCCGGCGTATATACCCAATAAACTTTCAATAAATTTATTAGCTATATAAAAATGATGCAGCAAAACAATGCAGAGCTGCCCATAGCATTTACGAACCGGCCTCGCCACGCGGGAAGCCTGCCGCCCCCAGCCAGCATCGGGATACAACAGCACCGCAGAGGCGGGCAGCGCCCTGCGCTGCTCCGCAGCGGCTGCGCCCACCCGCACTGGCATACATCCAATGGACTGATTTATTTGATAAATAACCAATCTGAAGAGGCTGCGCAGCGAAGGAAAGCTACGTAGCGCTGGGCTGTCCCCGTCCTCCCTCTGTCAACGAGAGGGCTTCTGAGGTCTTCTTGCTGCAGCCGCCTTTTCCGCCGCAGGGGCCGGCTGCACCGGCATATTGAAACAATTGGACACATCATCGGTGCAGCCGGCGCAGCCTCGGCCCACCACCGAAATAATGGTGTTTCGATATGTTAACAATTCTAAATTGTGATTTATCAGGGTATTAGCAGGATAATCCGCCATCGAAAGTAAGCACTTCCCTTTTGTCATAAATACCGGTCCCCGGCATGGACCGGTCTTGTTATTGCCGCTGTGCCGTGCGATAACCCTCTTTCCGGCGCAAGGATTTACCCGGCATTCAAGCGGCAGAAAAACAAAAATCCCCGCTGGGTTTTTTACCCGGCGGGGATTTTTCTGGGAGGGCCGCTGCGTTATGCCAGCAGTGCGTTCACCCGTTTGACATAGGCGGCCGGGTCGTCCGGCAGGCCACCCTCAGCCAGCACAGCCTGGTCAAACAGGATCTGGGCCAGGTCATGGAAATGCACCGAGCCATCGAGCTTCTGGACCAGCGGGTGCTCTGGATTGACCTCGAGCACCGGCTTGCTCTCGGGGGCGGCCTGGCCAGCCTGCTTGAGCAAGCGGGCCAGCTGCAGGCTCATGCCGCTGTCCGAGACCACCAGGCAGGCGGGCGAATCCACCAGACGGCTGGTTGCACGCACATCCTCGGCACGGTCCTTGAGCGCATCCTTGAGCTTGGCCAGCACGGGCTTGAAAGCTTCGGCCGCTTCCTCGGCAGCCTTTTTCTCTTCCTCGTTTTGCAGCTTGCCCAGATCGACGGCGCCCTTGGCCACCGATTGCAGCGGCGTGCCGTCAAAGTCCTGCAGGAAGTTCAGCGCCCACTCGTCGACCCGGTCGGTCATCAGCAGCACCTCGATACCCTTTTTCTTGAAGACTTCCAGCTGCGGGCTGCTCTTGGCAGCGGCCAGCGTATCGGCGGTGATGTAGTAGATGGCCTCCTGGCCCTCCTTCATGCGCGCCTTGTAGTCGGCAAACGAGGTGTTCAGGCCTTCGTGCGTGGTCGATGCAAAGCGCAGCAGCTTGGCGATGCGGTCCTTGTTGCCAAAGTCCTCACCCAGACCTTCCTTGAGCACGGCGCCAAACTCGCTGTAGAAGCGGCTGTACTTGCCTTCCTTGGCCTTGTCGTCTTCGCTGACCACGTCCACCACGCCGTCACTGCCTTCGGCAGCCGCCTGGGGCTTGTCATGGCGGGCCAGGTCTTCGAGCATCGACAGCACCCGCTTGACCGAGCCATCACGGATCAGGCGCACATCGCGGCTTTCCTGCAGCAGCTCACGGCTCACATTCAGCGGCAGGTCCGCCGAGTCGATCACGCCTTTGACAAAGCGCAGGTACTGGGGCATCAGCGCCTGGGCATCGTCCATGATGAACACGCGCTTGACGTACAGCTTGATGCCCGCATGCTTGCCCTGCTGGTACAGATCGAACGGCGCCTTGGCCGGGATGTAGAGCAGCTGCGTGTACTCGGTATTGCCTTCGACGCGGTTGTGGCTCCAGGTCAACGGATCTTCATAGTCATGGCTGATGGCCTTGTAGAAATCCTGGTACTGCTCAGGCGTGATGTCCTTCTTGGCGCGGGTCCACAGCGCGCTGGCCTTGTTGACGGTTTCCCACTCGCCCGTCTTGACCATCTCGCCGGGTTGGCCGTTCTCGCCCTCTTTCCACTCTTCCTTCTCCATCAGGATGGGCAGGCTGATGTGGTCGGAATACTTGGCGATCACTTCCTTGAGCTTGTAGCCGTTGAGGAAGTCCTGCGCGTCTTCGCGCAGGTGCAAGATGATGCTGGTGCCGCGCTGGGCACGCTCGATCTGCTCGACCTCGAAGTCGCCCATGCCGCCGCTGGTCCAGCGCACGCCTTCCGTCGCCTGGGCGCCTGCGCGGCGCGACTCCACGGTGATCTTGTCGGCGACGATGAAGCCGGAGTAGAAGCCCACGCCGAACTGCCCGATCAGCTGCGAATCGGCCTTCTGGTCACCGCTGAGCTTGTCCATGAAGGCCTTGGTGCCGCTCTTGGCGATCGTGCCCAGGTTGTCGATGGCCTCCTGCGTCGTCATGCCTATACCGGTGTCGGTGATGGTCAAGGTCTTGGCCTTGGTGTCATAGGACACGCGCACTTCCAGATCCGGCTGGTCACCGTACAGACCGCTGTCATTGAGCGCTTCAAAACGCAGCTTGTCGCATGCATCCGACGCGTTGGAGATCAGCTCGCGCAAAAAAATCTCCTGGTTCGAATACAGCGAATGCGTCACCAGGTGGAGCAGTTGGGCCACTTCGGCCTGAAAGGAATGGGTTTTTTTGGTCATGGGAGGTCAATCTTCATCAACACAGAACAAGGGCCTATATGGGTGCAGGCCGCGCCGCTTCAAGGTCGGGCGGTGCTTTTGGAATTGCTTATCCACTTGATCAATATCAACGATAGATTTATGACATGGACCGCTCATAAATGATGACGATGAACCGCAGAGGCTAGCTTCAATTATCTTTACAAAGAGCGCCCTTCAACTTTGTGATCTCCTCTGACACACTTAACGTTATGTATCAAATTTTGACAATTGATTGGTAGCAGCCACGCAAAATCAATGCAACGGCAGTTAACTCCTAATTACAAATGAATGTGATTGAGCGGTCTCCCTTCTTCAGCAGTACTGGTTTCCACCAGGCGCTGGCAGGGTGGGCGGCTCAGGGGGCATGGATGCTGGGAATCGGTCTGCAAGCGGCCGCAGCACTGGCGCAGGACCAGGCAGGCGCCAGCAGCCGGGTGGAGTCACTGAGCCCCGCACAGGCAGAGCAGGCACGGCTGCGGGCCGTCATCGAGGCCGCACCGGCCGCTTACGAGGACCACTTCATGAGCGCCGATGAACTGACAGCCCTGCGGGCGGGAGAAGCCCCAGACGTGGACCCCAGCACCCTGCCGCTGGGCCTGCGCAGCTGGGCGCTGGAGAGCCGCCTGGGGCTGGGCCAGTCCGGCCACGGCAGCCAGGGCCAGCAGCGTGGCACCGAGCTGGGACAGCGCATCCTGTACCGCCAGCAGACCCTCAACCACGGCGAATGGATGCTGCAGGCCGATGTGCGCAGCATGCATGGCGGCCAGGATGCCTGGAACGGCATTGGCGCGCTCGGTTATGCCCGCAGGTCCAGCAGCCAGCGCATCACGGTCCAGAACCTGGATATGCCGGTGACACCCGGCATCCGCATGGACACAACGATCGGCGACAGCTACAGCGAGCTCACCCGAGGACTGGGCCAGAACTACCGCCTGATGCTGGGCACCAGCACCTTGCGCGGCCTGTCCACCCGCATCGGTGGTGCAGATTTCGACATCAGCGCCGGCATGGGCCAGCGCGGCGACCTGCTGGGAGGGCCCTACCCCGGTTTCGAGAAAAGCCAGGGCAGCGTGGCCTGGGTGGGTGCCACCCAGCGCCTGGGCGGTGCCTGGTATGCCGCCGCGCAGCTGAACCAGGCGCACAACGTGGCCGCCGTGGACTATGGCCTGTGGAACGAGCCGGGCAGCGGCAGCAAAAGGGTGAGCAGCTGGGCCGCCGCGCTCGGTTATGGCTCGCCCACGCAGCAGGATGGCGCGCTGCGCGGCCGGCTTACCGCGCTGGGCAGCACCACCCGCAGCGATTCTGCACAAGCGCCTTCCGGCAGTGCGCAAGGCCTGTACCTGGAGGCAGACACCAAGCTGGGCCGCTACCGCCATACCTGGGGCGCCTATGTCACCCGGCCCAACCTGCATTTTGGCGACTACCTGCTGCCCTCCGGCACCCAGGGCGCTTACTGGCGCCTGGACCACAACACCAGCCGCCTGAGCTGGGGGGCCGGGCTCGATGCAGAACGCATGCGCGCCAGCAATTGGCCGGCCCAGCAGGGCCAGACCCGCGTGGGGCTGAGCGGCAACCTGCACTACCAGATGGACCGCAGAACCGCGCTGGGCGGCAACCTCAACCTGTACCAGACCCGCTATGCGGGAGACAGCCAGGGCGGTGGCCTGAAGGGCAGGATGCGCAGCCTCTACGCCTATGGCTACTACCAGACCCGCTTTGGCGATCTGCCGCGCTCGCGCCTGAGCCTGAGCCTGCGCAGCAATGAGCAGATCGTGCTGGGCGATGGCACCGCCACCGGGCGCGAGCTGCAGTGGGAGCAGGACTGGATCCGCGCCCAGCGCGAGACCATGCGCCCCGAGCTGGTCACCACCCTGGGCTGGGCCGATGACCGCAGCAACGGCCGCGTCCAGCACTACCCGACGGCCGGCCTGCAAGGCCGTTACTGGGCCAGCAACAGCCTGAGCTTTTCCGGCAACCTGCGCTACACCTCGCAAAGCGGCGGCCTCTTCACCAGCCGGGGCCTGTCGGGCAACCTGCTGGCGGAAAAGCAATGGGGCCATGGCTGGAGCATGGGCATGGGCGTGCTGCTGAACCAGGCGCGCCTGGTCACCACGCAGGTGCTGGACTGGACCAGCCCGCAAATCTACCGCAGCAACGACAAGACCGCGTATGTCTATCTGCGCTGGGAAGGGGGCACCGGCCGGCCCTTTCCGGTGGCCGCAGGCACGCCCGGCAATGGCAGCGGCAGCGTCGGCGGCCGGGTGTTCTATGACGCCAACAAGGATGGACGCATCCAGCCGGACGAGTCGGGCGCGCAGGGCATCGAGGTGGTGCTCGATGGGCGCTACCGCACCACCACCGATGCGCAAGGCCGTTTCCTGTTCCCGATGGTCGGCATAGGCCGCCATCAACTCAGCATCACGCTCGACAGCGTGCCCCTGCCCTGGGGTGCTGCCGATGGAGCGGTACTGAGTGTCGATGTTCCGCTGCGTGGCGAAGCCCACGCCGAGATCCCCATCACCAAGGTGGAGGACTAGCCATGCAGCAGAACCCGGGCCTCCGCTTGCACGCCGTGCATCGTGGCGGCCGACTCCCGGCGCTGCGGCGCTTGCTCCTTGAAAGACGACAACCATGAAACACCCAAAACTGAATGCACTCGCGCAGGGCACTGCCCTCGCCCTGGCCTGCACCGGCCATGCACTGGCGGAGAGCCAATATGGCTTTTCCTCGGCCGGCACCGGCACCGTGACGGCCACCGCCAAGGTCAACCTGAGCGTGGTCATCCCCAAGCTGATCCTGCTCAAGGTCGGATCCAGCAATGCCCTGCAGGACACCGTCAGCTGGAATGCGGCGCTGACCATCCCGCCCACGCCCGGCACCACGCCCACGGCCACCGCCAACAACGTGCAGGTCCCCTGGGATGGCACCGCCCCGACCGTGGCGGTCACCCCCACGGGCAATGTGCTGGCGGTATCTGCCTGGACCAATGCCGGCACGGCCAACATCAATTGCGCCGTGGGAGCCTGGAGCCCCGCTGCCGGCGGCCCGCCCAACGCCAACTTCACCGTGGTGGCCGCAGGCGCCACGCCGGTGCCCCATCCGGGCGCCAACCTGGGCGCGTGCGCATCCACCACACTCACGCCCAACACCCTGTTGAGCGGCACCTGGACCTATGCACTGACCGGCACGGCCACCGCCTGGAGCGCCGGCACCTACACCGGCTCGGTCACCTACACGGCCACAGGCGTCTAATGCCCCAGCGCGATGCAACCACCACCGCGCATGCTGCCCTGCGGACCGCATGCGCACCGCTCGGCGCGGGGCTGGTGCTGCTCGCCTGCGGCATCATCGGGCCCGCCAACGCCGTCATCATCACGGTCAGCGACAACGCAAGCACCAGCAACTACGCGCTGTCGCTGCAGGTGGGGTCCGCTGCAGGGACCGACACGGTGCAGTTCAATGTCACGGGCAACAATGCGGGGCTCACACCCACGGCCGTGAGCGGATCACCCGCGATCGATATCTCGGTCACACCGGTGCGCCCGATCGTCTCTTCGGAAGTGGCCCGGCCCGTCACATTGCGGGTGGATTCCGGCACCGGGCTGATCTGCCAGAGCAGCTCCTGCGGCAGCACCATCATCCCGTTCAGCAAGATCAGCTGGACCGTCAGCAACAGCAGTGGCGCGGCCGCTGGTGATATCCAGAACGGCCAGTTCAGCGGTGCCAACAACCAGCAGCTGGCCAACTTCAATGCCAATGCCAACGTCTGCTCTATTCCAATCATCGTTCTTTGCCTGGGCACCTGGACCTACCAGTCCCGGAACCTGAGTGCCACGCGCTTGACCTTCCGCTATGCCAACGACACCTTCTACCCGGCAGGCACCTACCTGGGCACGGTGTATTTCACCGCGTCGATGGAATAAGGAGACAGGTCCATGCCCAGCTTTCGCCTTCGCTGTTGTGCTGCGCTGTTGGCCCTGGCCGGCGCCTGGGGCCAGAGTGCGCACGCCCAGGCCACCCGGCTGGACGACTCCAGCTCCCCGCGTGCGCAAATCCATGCAGATTTCCGCAACGCGCAGATGCTCGACCCCCACACCATCAGCCTGCCTTTCGGACGCGTGGAATACCGGCTGGCCACCGCCGCGTATATGGGCAGGCAGGCACGCATCTACTACGTCATCCCTTTGGCGGTGGCCGGCCTGCGCTCACCCATGGGCATGCAGGTGCAGTGGCGCAGCAGCGGGCTGTTCCAAGGCGGCATGGGCCGCCCCGGCGACCGGGTGCTGGTCTGGACCGGCACCGTGCGTGCGCCCTGGATCACCGAAAGCTTTGATTTGCAGCTGCGCCTGGACCAGCGCCAGTTGCAGATGGGCCGGGGTGGCAGCCTGCGCTTTGAATCCTACTTTGAGATAGAGACCCAGCCATGACCCTGATCCGCTTCTTCCAACGTTCCCTGTCGCTGGCCTTGCCCCTGGCCACCTGCCTGGCCCAGGCGGCCCCGTTCGAGATGGCGGTCTCCCCCTCGCGCTTTGAGCTCACGGCCAAGAGCGGCGAGCGACTGGGCCAGTCCATCGATCTGCACAACCTGGGCGCAGCCGCTACTGCGCTGTCGGTACGCACATTGGACTGGAGCTACTCGGCCGAGGGCCAGATCAGCTACCACGACGAGCTGCTGCCCGGCAGCTGCCGCCCCTGGGTGGCGCTGGAGCGCCGCACCGTCAAAGTACCGGCGCAGACCAAGCAGGCCTTTCGCTTCCAGGTCACGCCACCGGCCGATGCGCCGCGCGGCGAATGCCGCTTCATGATCGCCGTCGAAGGGGTGGAGCCGGCCCAGCAGACCATCATCCAGAGCGGGGGCGCCCACCTGAGCCTGCCGGTCACCGGCCGCATCGCCGTGGCCGTCTATGTGATGCTCGGCGGCGCCGAGCCCAAGCTCGAAGTGCAGCAGATCGGCATGCGCGAGATCGCCGGCAAGCGCAGCCCTGCGCTGACCGTGCGCAACACCGGCGATGCCCATGGCCGGCTCGAAGGCACGGTGGACGCCAAGGATGCGCAAGGCCGCGAGTTCATGCTGGCCGTTGAAGGCACGCCGATCATGCCTGGCCAGACCCGGCACCTGGCGCTGGTCCCCAAGGGGGAAGATGGCCAGCCTGCCATTCAGCCCCGTTACCCGATCAAGGCGAGCGGGATGCTGGACTGGGACAAGGGCAGCTTCAAGCTGAATGCGGAGTTCCCATGAACCCACTGCGCGGCCCACGGACACGGATGCGCCCGCTGCTGGCGCTGGCGCTCGCGGCTGTGTCTGCGGCTGCGCAGGCGGGCAGTGCCACGTCGGGCACCGGCAACCTGCCGCGCACCACGCCAGCGGTCGCGCTGAACTTTTCCATCCAGATCGACAAGTACCTGTTTTTCCGCGTCGGTGACGGTGCCTGGCCCACACCGGGCGGCACCACATCGCAGGTCGGCTTCAGCTTGAGCCCCAGCATCCCGGCGGTGCCCACCACGCCTGCCAATGGCAACAACACACCGGTCAATTGGAACGGTACCGCCCCGACGTTTGCAGTCGCCGCCAGCGGCAATGTGCTGCCGGTCGAGGTGCGCAGCAATGGCGGCCAGGTCAGCGTGTTCGCGACCGTGACCACGGCACTGACCAGCGGCGCCAACACGATTCCGATGAATGTGGTCAGCGTCACCAGCAGCGATTCGGCGCTGCCGGCGCCCACCATTCCAGCCAGCGGCACCGGCACCAGCGTCAATGTCACCGGCGGCGGCACCGGTACGGTCAACAGCCTGGTGACCATCCGCACGGCCAACTGGACCTTTGCCTACAACAGCGCCGTCAGCCGCACGGCCGGCAACTACAGCGGGCAGCTGAGCTTTACCGCCGCCGTGCCGTGAGGTCCGGACAGGCGGGCGGCAGGTATCACTGCTGCGCCAGGCGGACCAGCGCCTGGTTATTGGTTACGATGGCAATCCCATCTGATTTTTGAATGATTCCGCCATGCCCACCAGCGCCGAACGCCTTGCCCACAGCCTGCAGACCCTGAACTCGCTGGGTGACGAAGCGCAGCGCATCTTCACCCAGCTCTACCCGGACGCCGCACAGGAAGCGGCGCAGGCCGCAGACCAGCGCGCAGCGCGCGGCCTGTCGCTGGGCCCGCTGGACGGCAAGCTCGTCTCCATCAAGGACCTGCTGGATGTGGCCGGCCAGGTCACGACCGCTGGCGCGAAAATGCGCCGCGACAGCGCTCCGGCCGCACAAGACGCGCCGGTGGTGCAGCGCCTGCGCGCTGCCGGTGCGGTGATCGTCGGCAAGACGAACATGACGGAGTTCGCCTTCTCGGGCGTGGGCATCAACCCCCACTTCGGCACACCGGGCAATGCCGCCGATGTGCTGCACATCCCCGGCGGTTCTTCGTCGGGCGCCGGGGTCAGCGTCGGCCGGGGCCTGGTCGACATCGCCATTGGCTCGGACACCGGCGGCTCGGTGCGCATCCCCGCCGCCTTCAATGGCGTCACCGGCTTCAAGCCCACGCAAGCGCGGGTCACGCGCGACGGGGCGTTTCCGCTGTCCTACACCCTCGATGCGCTGGGCCCCTTGGCCCGGACGGTGGCCGATTGCGCGGCCGCCGATGCCATCATGGCCGGTGCCATCCCCCAAGCCCTGCCCCCGCGCAGCCTGCAGGGCCTGCGCATCGGCCTGCCCCAGGGCCTGCCCTGGACCGATTGCAGCGCCGAGGTGCTGGCCCAGACCGAGCAGGCCATCGCCAGCTTGCAGGCCCACGGCGCCAGCATCCGCAAGCTGCCCTGGCAAGCGTTGATGGCCGCCCCCGCACAGCTGCAAAGCGAGGGCACCTTGATTGCGGCCGAGGCCGCCGCGATCCACCAGCAGGCGCTGGTGGATGCGCGCGACGCCTTTGACCCGCGCGTGCTCTCGCGCATGGACAAGGGCCGCGCGCTGGCGGCGCCCTACTACATCCAGCTGCTGCAACAGCGCCAGCAATGGACCGCCAGGATGGACGCCGCCATGCAGGAGGTCGACCTGCTGCTGCTGCCCACCGTCGCCATCACCGCGCCGCGCATCGCGCCACTACTGGAAGACGACAGCGCCTTCTTCGCCGCCAATGCGCTGATTCTGCGCAACACCTCGATCTTCAACTTCTACGACCTGCCCGCCATCTCGCTGCCGCTGCCGCGTGTGGCCGGCAGCCTGCCGGTGGGGCTGATGCTGGTGGGCGCGCGCATGCAGGATGCGAACCTGCTGGCCCTGACCGCCGCCGCCGAGCAGGCGCTGGCCCAGCGCTAAGGACGCGCTATGGGACGCGCAAGCCTGCAATGGACCGATGAGATGCTGGCCGCCTTGGGCACAGACAAGGATGCGGTGCTGGCCGAGCGCTGGGGCACCAGCGCCAAGACGGTGAACCTCAAGCGCAACAGCCTGGGGATTGCCGCCTTTGGCCATGTCGAATGGACAGCGGAGATGCTGGCCGCACTGGGCCAGCACAGCGATGCCAGCCTGGCCGCCCAGTGGGGCATCAGCAAGGCCAGCGTGGTGGCCAAGCGTGGGGCGCTGGGCATAGCACCGCAGGACAGCAGCCGGGGCAAGCAAAGCCAGCACAGCTGGCAACCTAACGAGGTGATGCTGCTGGGCACCGCATCGGATGCCGATGTGGCCGCGCAGCTGGGCCTGAGCCTGGCAGCGGTGCGCAATGCACGCATGGCCCGGGGCATTGCCCCGGCCCGCCCGCACAAACCGCCAATCGCCAAAAACTAAGCCCCCTCGGACCCGTCAGGCCAGAGAGGGCTTTTCCAAGCCAGCGCCCTCGTCACGAGAGCGGCTGATAATCGGCTTAGAACTGCTCGTTCTCGCCCAGATAGCGCCACTGCCCCACCGGCAGATTGCCCAGCACCACGTTGCCGATGCGGATGCGCTTCAAGCCCACCACAAACAGGCCGACGGCCTCGCACATGCGGCGGATCTGGCGCTTCTTGCCTTCGCGCAGCACAAAGCGCAGCTGCTCGGGGTTTTGCCATTCCACACCAGCGGGCAGCAGGGCTTCGCCATCCAGGGACAGGCCGTGGCGCAGCAGCGCCAGCTTGTCTTCAGGGAAGTGCTGCTGCACATCCTGCTCGACAGCGCCATAGGTCACGCGCACCAGGTATTCCTTCTCGACGTCGGAATCCTCACCAATGATGTGCTTGGCAATGCGTCCGTCCTGGGTCATCACCAGGAGGCCTACCGAGTCGATGTCCAGACGGCCGCAAGGGGCCAGGCCCTTGAGCTGGCTGAAGTTGAAGCGCGTCTTGCTGTGGTCCTCGCGCCAGTGGTTGGGCGGGTTGACCAGCACCACCGCCGGCTCATGGCCGTCTTCGGCCTGGCCGCTGACATAGCCCATCGGCTTGTTGATCAGAATCGTCACCTGCTGGGCCTGCAAATCCTGCGCCTCGCGCCGGATCTCGATCTTGTCGGTCAGCTCCACCAGCTGGCCCATCGTCGCGACTTCGCCGTTGACCAGCACCCAGCCGTTCTCGATCCAGGCATCGCCCTCGCGGCGCGAGCACAGACCCAGATCAGACATGCGCTTGTTCACGCGCACCTGGCCTTCGGCCTTCAGCTGCTCATTCTGGGCCTGGGCCTTGGCGGTCTGCATCGTGCGCTGGGGCCCATCGGCGCGCCAGACGTTGGATGGCATTTCGCGGCGCGGGGCATCCCGGCGCGGGGCTTCGTCGCGTGGACGCTCCGAGCGGAAGCCATCCTGCCGTGGGCCTGCGCCAAAGGAGCGAGAGCCTTCCGAGCGGGGGCCAAAGCCACGGGGGCCTTCGTTGCGGCGGTCATCCTGGCGCGGGTCGCGCGATCCGGCGCCTACCGAGACAAAGTCACCGCGCCCGGCATAGGGGCGCCCGGCGTAGGGGCGCCCGGCGTAGGGGCGGCCAGCACCAGGGCCACCGGCATCCGGGCGACCTGCATAAGGGCGTGCATCGTCACGGCGGCCACCATCAGCGCGGTCGCCAAAACGGCGTTCCTGGCCAAAGCCACCGCCGCGTGCCTCACCACGGCCAAAACCGCCATCGCGGCTATCGCGGCCCGGCCTATCGAGGCCCGACCGATCGCGGCCCGGCCAACTATCCCGGCTGCCACGCTCACCACGGCTGTCGCGCGCGTCACGACCATCGCGGCCGTCACGCCCGTCCCGGCCTCCTCGGTCGCTGAATCGGCTGTCGCCGCCAGAACGAGGGCCTGTAGGGCGTGGGCCGCCAGCGGAACGCGGACGGTCCGCACCCGGGCCTCCGTCACGGCCACGCGCGACGGGAGCGGGCGCGGGTTTGCGGGTCAGGGTGAGTTTTTTGCGGCCTTCGCCATCGTCGGCGGCAGGAGAATCAGCTGGAGGGCGGGGATTTGACATAGCCCGCTATTGTCGCGTGTCTTGCCATTCCAAGCGAGGCGCACGGCTATGGCGGCTGTGGATAAGTCTGTGCACAAAGAGAGGCAACGCACGCTGCTGATTTTTTCAGCAGTGCTTACAACTTGATCCCTTCCTTACGTCAATGCCTGCGCGCTGGCCATGCGCCGCCTCTTGTCCAGGTTACCGCTCGCCCCCAAAGCCCGCCAAGCCTCTGCCCATGCGGCCTGGCGCGATATGCATCGGAATGCGTATAGATGTGAGCAGTGCAAGCACGCGCCATAACAGCAATTATTGAGGCGTAGCATGGACTTATTCATTCTTAGGAGATATACATGAAGCTCACAACCACCCACAACTCACCTCGCCCGGCGCTCTACTGGCTGCCCGCTGCTGCCCTGGTTCTCGGCGCTGCAGCCTTGAGCGGTTGCGATAAGGGTGCCTCCAACGCGCCGATGCCACGCGCCACGCCGGACAACACCACGCCCGGCGGCTCGATGCCCGCACCGCCACCAGCAGGGGCAACGCCCGACGCGCCAGCCGCACCGGCCACCAAGCCCTAAGAACCCGTTCAAAGACACTGTCGCGGCGCGAGGAGACTTTAAACAGGTTCTATAGGCTACAGATCGAAATCCGCCCGCTGCGGCTTGACCAGCCAGCCCTGCCCGCGCAGCGCTTGCAGATCGAGCACGCGCAGGCCGCCGTATTCAATACGGATAAAGCCCTGGTGCTGCAACGCGGCCAGGGCTTCGTTCACCCGCTGGCGTGACAGGCCCACCAGGTAGGCCAGCTCCTGCTGCGTGATGCGCAGCACATCGCTGACACCGGGACAGAGCACCGGGTTGAACAGCGCGGCCAAGGTGCGGGCGACCCGTTCTTCGGGGCGGTTCAAACGGTCTATCTCGCGTGCGCTGATGAACTGCGCCAGCCGCTCGTTGAGCTGGTGCATCACAAAGCGGTTGAATCCCAGCGAATGGTCCAGCAGCCAGTGGAAGGCATCGACCGGAATGCCGCAGACGGAGCTTTTGCGCAGCGCCTGGATGTCATAGCGGTAGATCTCGCGCTTGAGGGCGGTGCCCTCGCCAAACCAGCCCGTGCGTGGCAGGCCTGCAAAGGTCATCGTGCGGCCTTCGCTGTCTTCCGCACTCATCTTGAGGAGGCCTTCGATCACACCAAACCAGTACGTTACTGGCTTGCCGACGCGGCAGACATACTCGCCCGGCTCGGCCTCGGTCACCATCAGCTGGCGCACGGCATAGTCGCGCTCGGCAGGTTGCAGAACAGGGATCCACGGGATATCGGCCACTTCCGCAGCATGCGGGGCACGGCGGCGTTGGTAGAGAGAGGCATGCGGGCTCATGGCGGCCAAGAATGCCCGAGCCGGCACGGGCTGCAAAGAGGGACGCTACCAGGGTGGGCCCTGCACTTGTCACCTGCGCAGCAAGTAGGTTCTGCGCAACAGGCGGCCCGCTAGACTGGAGCGTTCATCGCTCAATGACTATCCAATCTGCCATGTCCGATCTGAACCAATCCCACTCCCCCACCATCGCAGCCCTGGCGCTGGCCGCCGCACTCTTGGCCCCTGGGTATGCGCTCGCTGCCCCAGCTTGCGCCGCTGCATCGCCCGATGCCCAGGTGCTGGCCGCTAAAACCTGGCTCACCACCGCCGTCTATGAAGGCGATGACCGCAGCAGCAACCTGGTGGAACGCTACCCGGGTGTTGTCGGCATTTCGCTGTGGGATGCCTGCAGCAACCGCTACGAGTACTTTGACCCTGCCACCGGCCGCTCGCGCAGCCAGCAAGGCGGCGCCGGCTGGTTCTTCTTTACCGGCGACCGCCAGTACCAGCACACGGTATCGGACAACGGCACGCAGCTGCGCCGCAAGATGGAGGTGATCCACCCCACCGAATTCACCTACTCGCGCCAAGTGCCCAAGGACATGCGCGAGGGCCAGCCCTTGGTCACCATCCATGTCGTGCACACGCCCTATACCGGCGCCTTCCAGGTGCAGCCCAGCGCGGGCATCGGCCGCCCATAGTCCGCCTCCAAGGCCGTGCTGCGGCCTGGCCGCAGCTACACTGGCAGCCTTGCGCTCCGCCCCTTAACCCAACCCCAAGAGGTCCCCATGTCTGATCTGAACACCGCCTTTGAAGCCGCCAAGGAAGCCGCCCTGAATATGAGCGAGCGCCCCGACAACCAGACCCTGCTGAAGCTCTACGGTCTGTACAAGCAAGGCGCACATGGCGACAACAACGAGCCCAAGCCAGGATTTACCGACTTTGTCGCCTCGGCCAAGTGGAACGCCTGGAACCAGTGCAAAGGCATGGCGCAGGACGATGCCAAGCAGCAATACATCGACATGATCCAAGAGCTGCTCTAAGAGGGACTAACACGACCCTTGATACTTCGTTGCCTCACCGGCCGCGCCAAGCCTTGCCGTACTAAAGTACTGTCTGCGGCTTGGCGCCTCGTCGGGGGCGTCTAGTCTCAACCGCGCTGGGCCGTCTTAGTCCCTCCGGAAAATGCTCAGAGCTGCTGGCGGAAAAACGCCAGCACCTCAGCCGCCCAGCGCTGCTGAAAAGCGCTGCGCTCAAAGCCCGGCGGGTCGCTACAGATCTCCGGCGCCGCAGCCGCCAGCTGCGCACTGCAGGGCGCCAAAAACGCAAAGTGCGCAGCCCCGGCCACCACTTGCACGGGCGGCTTGGCAGCCTTGCCCGCAGGCAGCCATTGGGCCAGCGCCTGCACAGCGCCCGCAGGCACCCCCTCCCCACCTTGTTCTGAGGCCCACAGCTGCAGCGGCAGCTTTAGCTTTTCCAAACCACTGCTGGCACCAAAGGCGGCCAGCGGATCGGCCAGCACCATGGCCTTGATGCGGGGCTCCGGCTGGGGCTTCAGCGCAGGCACCTGCCCTTGCCCAATCGCTTGGCACATGGGCGATTGCGGCTCCGGGCAATGGCCTGCCAGCAGCGCAAAATCCGGCTTGGCACCGGCCAGCACCAGGCCGGTATAGGCCCCGCGTGAAAAGCCCAGAAAGCCGATGCGCTGCGCATCCAGCACGGCGCTCCAGCGGCTGTCTGCCAGCACCCCATCGATAGCGCGGCGCACATCGGCGGGCCGTGCCTCCAGCGCTGCAAAGCTGCCGCCTTGGGCCAGGTTCAGGGCCGAATCCAGGCTGTGGTTCAGGCTCAGCACGGCGATGCCGCCATCGGCCAAAGCGGCGGCCATGTTCCAGTGGCTGAGCGCGCTGCCCGCATAGCCATGCGAGATGACGACCAAAGGCAGCTTGCCGCTGGCAGCGACCGGGCAATCCTCGGTAGCCATGACCTCAAAAGGCCCGCGCTTCAACGGCGCAGGCGGCTGGGCGCAAGGCGTCCAGAGCATGGCTTGCAGCGGCGGCTCGCCGGCCACGGTCAGCCGCTGCAGGCCCGCACTGTGTGCTGCCCAAGCGCAGCCCGCCAACAGCGCTGCCAGCAGCGCAGATCGACAACTTCCCATTCGGTATCTCCCTCCATCCAGCCCCAGCGCTGGAATATTTGCCTGCCGCAGGAAAGTACCTACAGCGTTTTCCCGAAGATTGTCGTCATAAAGACAAAACAACGTCAAAGCTGAATCTACATTCGGTTTCAACAGGACGCAAGGCATGGCACTTGTGATCTACAAAAAACGGCATAGGAGACAACCATGTCAACGACATTTCCCAAGCTATTGCTGCAGCACGCTGCCAATCGGCCCCAGGCCGCAGCATTGCGTGAAAAGGAATACGGCATTTGGCAGAGCTACAGCTGGTCCGCGTTGGCCGAGATGGTCGCCAAGATCGCCGCAGGCCTGTCGCAAGCGGGCCTGGCGCGCGGCGAGCACCTGGTGCTGATGGGTGCCAACCGCCCCCGCCTCTATGCCAGCATGCTGGCCGCCCAGTCGATAGGCGCCATCCCTGTGCCGCTCTACCAGGATGCGGTGGCGGCCGAATGCGTTTTCCCGCTGAACAATGCCGAGGTGCGCTTTTGCCTGGTCGAAGACCAGGAGCAGGTCGACAAGCTGCTGGAGCTGCGCGAGCACTGCCCGCAGATCAGCCACATCTACTACGACGACCCCCGGGGCCTGCGCAACTACGAAGAGCCCGGCCTGGCATCGCTCGACAGCCTGATCGCCAGCGGCGCGAGCTTTGTGGCGGCCCACCCCGGCTGGTTCCAGCAACAGGTCGAGGCCACGAACAACGGCGATGTGGCGGCGATGTTCTTCACCTCCGGCACCACCGGCAACCCCAAGGGCGTGGTGCACACCCACCGCTCACTGCTGGAAAGCGCCTCGGCCGGCGCCGAGTTTGAGAAGCTCGGCCATGGCGAGGAAGTGCTGGCCTACCTGCCCCCGGCCTGGATCGGGCAGAACATCTTCAGCTACTCGCAATGGCTGGCCTGCGGCTATGTGGTGAACTGCCCCGAGTCCAACGCCACCGTGCAGATCGACCTCAAGGAAGTCGGCCCCACCTACTACTTTGCACCACCGCGCGTGTTTGAAGGCATCCTCACCAGCGTGATGATCCGCATGGAGGACGCCGGCCTCATCAAGCGCAAGATGTTCCACCACTTCATGGCGGTGGCCAAGCGCGTGGGCCCGGCGCTGCGCGATGGCAAGCCGGTGAGCCTGCTCGACAAGATCAGCTACAAGCTCGGCGACCTGATGGTGTTTGGCCCGCTGCGCAACAACATGGGCTTCAGCCGCGTGCGCGTGGCCTATACGGCCGGTGAGGCGATCGGCCCCGATCTGTTCAGCTTCTTCCGCTCCATCGGCATCAACCTCAAGCAGCTCTACGGCTCGACCGAGACCGCCGTGTTCGTCTGCATCCAGCCCGACAACCAGGTGTTTGCCGATACCGTGGGCAATCCGATTCGCGGCGTCGAGATCAAGATGGCCGAGAACGGCGAGATCCTGGTCAAGTCGCCCGGCCTCCTGAAGGAGTACTACAAAAACCCCAAGGCGACCGCCGAGGTGCTGAGCGAGGACGGCTGGTACCACACCAGCGATGCCGGCTTCATGGACAAGAGCGGCCAGCTCAAGATCATCGACCGCGTCAAGGACGTGGGCCGCTTGAAGGGCGGCAGCAACGACGGCGCGATGTTTGCGCCCAAGTATGTCGAGAACAAGCTCAAGTTCTTCCCCTTCATCAAGGAGGCCGTGGCGCTGGGTGATGGGCGCGAGAAGGTCTGCGCGATGATCAACATCGACTTCGAGGCCGTGGGCAACTGGGCCGAGCGCCAGAACCTGCCTTACGCCGGCTACACCGACCTGGCGCAAAAGCCGCAGGTCTACACCTTGATCCAGAACTGCGTCGAGAAGGTCAATGCCGACCTGGCCACCGATGCGATGCTGGCCGGCAGCCAGGTGACGCGCTTCCTGGTCCTGCACAAGGAGCTCGATGCCGATGACGGCGAGCTGACCCGGACCAACAAGGTGCGCCGAGGCTTCATCGCCGACAAGTACGGCGTGCTGGTCGATGCGCTCTACGCCGGACGCAGCGAGCAGTTCATCGAGACCCAGGTGAAGTTCGAAGACGGCCGTACCGGCAGCGTCAGCGCCACCTTGAAGATCGCCGACGCCAAGACCTTTGCACCGCTGAAGTCGGTTGCCTGAGCGCCCAGCCAAGAGAAAGCCACCCATGAGCAAAAAAATCGGTGACGTCATTCTGGACATCAAGAACATCAGCCTGCGCTTTGGCGGCGTCAAGGCGCTGACGGATATCTCCTTCAACGTCAGGGAGCATGAGATCCGCTCCATCATCGGCCCCAACGGCGCGGGCAAGAGCTCCATGCTCAACTGCATCAACGGTGTCTACACGCCCTCCGAAGGCGCGATCAGCTTTCGCGGCCAGACCTTTGCGCACATGAACAGCCGCCAGGTGGCGGAAATGGGTGTGGCCCGCACCTTCCAGAACCTGGCGCTGTTCAAGGGCATGAGCGTGATCGACAACATCATGACCGGCCGCAACCTGCAGATCAAAAGCAACCTGCTGATGCAGGCGCTGCGCCTGGGCCCGGCCCAGCGCGAGGAGATCCAGCAGCGCGAGTTTGTCGAGCACATCATCGACTTTCTGGAGATCCAGGCCTACCGCAAAACGCCCGTGGGCCAGCTGCCCTACGGCCTGCAAAAGCGGGTCGACCTGGGCCGCGCGCTGGCGATGGAGCCCAAGGTGCTGCTGCTCGATGAGCCGATGGCCGGCATGAACGTCGAGGAAAAGCAGGACATGTGCCGCTTCATCCTCGATGTGAACGACGAGTTCGGCACCACCATCGTGCTGATCGAGCACGACATGGGCGTGGTGATGGACATCTCCGACCGCGTGGTGGTGCTCGATTACGGCAAGAAGATCGGTGATGGCACGCCCGAAGAAGTCCGCAATAACGAAGATGTGATCCGCGCCTATCTGGGCGCAGGCCACTGAGCACAGACCCCAGGGGACCGCAATGGCATTTTTTCTTGAAACTTTGTTTGGTGGCCTGATGGTGGGCATGCTCTATGCGCTGATCGCGCTGGGCTTTGTGCTGATCTTCAAGGCCTCGGGCGTCTTCAACTTCGCGATGGGCGCGATGGTGCTGTTTGCCGCACTGGCGATGGCCCGCTTTTCGGAATGGATCCCGAAGTGGCTGGGCATCGAGCCCGGCGTGCTCAGCATTGCGCTGGCGCTCGCCGTCGCGATGGTCATCATGGTCGGCGTGGCCTGGGCGATCGAGCGCTTTGCGCTGCGCTACCTCGTCAACCAGGAACCGATCGCGCTGCTGATGGCCACGCTGGGCATCGCCTACTTCCTCGATGGCCTGGGCCCGATGATCTTTGGCTCGGCGGTCTACAGCATCAATGTGGGCATGCCCAAGGACCCCATGTTCGTCATGGAAAGCCTGTTCCAGGGCGGCGTGCTGATCAGCCAGGAAGACCTGTATGCCGCCGGCATTGCCGCCGTGCTGGTGCTGGTGCTGAGCGTGTTCTTCCAAAAGACCAAGACCGGCCGCGCGCTGCGTGCCGTGGCGGACGACCACCAGGCCGCCCAGTCCATCGGCATTCCGCTCTCGCGCATCTGGGTCATCGTCTGGTCGGTGGCCGGCTGCGTGGCACTGGTGGTCGGCATCATCTGGGGCTCGAAGCTGGGTGTGCAGTACTCGCTGTCGCTGGTCGCCCTGAAGGCCTTGCCGGTCGTGATTCTGGGCGGCCTCACCTCGGTGCCCGGCGCCATCGTCGGCGGTCTGATCATCGGCGTGGGCGAGAAGCTCTCCGAGGTCTACCTGGGCCCCACGGTGGGCGGCGGTATCGAGACCTGGTTCGCCTACGGCCTGGCGCTGTGCTTCCTGCTGTTCCGTCCGCAAGGTCTCTTCGGGGACAAAATTATTGACCGCGTGTAACTGGAGACTGACCTATGTTTTATCGTGAAAATGGCCAGTTCAAGACCAGCTACGCGGCCGATCAGCAGATCTTCCCGGTGCTGCAGGACAAGTGGGCCATGCTCGCCCTGCTGCTGGTGGCCTTTGTGCTGGTGCCCTTCGGTTTCAGCGACTACACCTTCAAGGCGGTGCTGATTCCGTTCCTGATCATGTCGCTGGGCGCCATCGGGCTCAACATTCTGGTGGGCTACTGCGGCCAGATCTCGCTGGGCACTGGCGCCTTCATGGCCGCAGGCGCCTATGCCGCCTACAACTTCCATGTGCGTTTTGAAGGCATGCCGCTGATCCTGTCGCTGATCGGTGGCGGCCTCGTGTCGATGCTGATCGGCGTGCTGTTCGGCCTGCCCAGCCTGCGCATTCGCGGCCTGTACCTGGCCGTCGCGACGCTGGCAGCGCAGTTCTTCGTCGACTGGCTCACCAGCCGTGCCGCCTGGGTGACGAACTACTCCTCGTCCGGCTCGGTCAGCGCTGGCAAGCTCTCGGTGTTTGGCATGGCGATCGAAACCCCGGTGCAAAAGTACCTGTTCTGCCTGGTGATCCTCTGCGTGCTCGGCCTGATGGCCAAGAACCTGGTGCGCAGCGCCGTGGGCCGCGAATGGATGGCCATGCGCGACATGGACGTGGCCGCCAGCGTGATCGGCATCCGCCCGATGTACGCCAAGCTCTCGGCCTTTGCGGTCAGCAGCTTCATCGTCGGCATTGCCGGTGCGCTCTGGGGCTTCGTCCACCTGGGTGCCTGGGAGCCCGCCGCCTTCAGCCTGGACCGCTCCTTCCAGCTGCTGTTCATGATCATCATTGGTGGCCTGGGCTCCATCGTTGGCAGCATCTTTGGCGCCGCCTTCTTTGTGCTGCTGCCCATCTTCCTGACCCAGGTGCCGCACTGGCTGGGCCTGCCGATCTCGACCGCCACCGCCACCTACCTGGAGCACATGGTGTTTGGCGCGCTGATCGTGTTTTTCCTGATTGTCGAGCCCCATGGATTGGCCAAGCTGTGGGCCACGGCCCGCCAGAAGCTGCGTCTGTGGCCGTTCCCGCATTGAGTGTTTTTTACCGAGAGCAACGCAGAGTGTTCGCAAGTGGGGGTCACCAGCCCCAACAACCCTAAGGAGATAGAACCATGTCTTTCAAGAAAGCTGTGATCGCCGCTGCTACGGCAGCCCTGGGTCTGGGCGCAATGATGGCTGCCCCAGCCGCACAAGCCCAGGAGCAATTCGTTCCGCTGCTGGTCTACCGCACCGGCCAGTTCGCGCCGCTGGGCATCCCATGGGGTGACGGCAAGCA
>Ga0308165_1000591_pt1 | contig 62719 bp, 53 predicted proteins | sample PhyWR2_FD_201032 | JGI IMG/M metagenome (GOLD analysis project Ga0308165, IMG submission 201032) | Phyllosphere microbial communities from UC Gill Tract Community Farm, Albany, California, United States - DLSLW.R2 | ecosystem: Host-associated > Plants > Phyllosphere > Unclassified | place: USA... | reverse complement strand
TTAAGAGCCGCATCTTACGGCCAATTTCCGAAGGATACTAAAGTGGCGCCCATTGTCACTGGCTGACGCCAATGATCACTCTAGACTCAAATAAGCTCCCCGCAGAACAACTTGCAGTCATAACAATAAACACAGAGATCGCGGTCGTGGAAAATATCAGGCGTTTCAACAGCTTTGCTGAGTTTTACCCGTATTACCTGAGTGAGCACAGCAACAGCACTTGCCGACGACTGCATTTTATCGGCACGACGCTGGTCATCCTGATCGTGGCCCTGAGCATTGGCAAAGGCGCGTGGCTGTGGCTGCTGGCGCTCCCGCTGGCAGGCTACAGTTTCGCCTGGGTCGGGCATTTCTTTTTCGAGAAGAACCGGCCAGCGACCTTTCAGCACCCTTTTTACAGCCTGCTCGGCGATTTCGTCATGTACCGCGACATGGTCCTGGGCCGCGTGCCGTTCTAGGCCCGAGGCTGCCCCCCGCGTACAGAACAAGAGGATGAGCGATGAATGCCAATGCCCGCTTCACCCACATGCAGGATGGTACGCAAGAGGACTGGGCGATCATCGCCGCAGATTTCAGTGCCTACGCCAGACAATTGCCGACACGGATCATGGCGCACCTGAAACTGCTCGAGGGTGATTTTGGCGGTTTTCCGGTGGATCGCCTGACCCATTCCCTGCAAACCGCCAGCCGTGCGTGGCGCGACGGTCGTGATGAGGAATATGTGGTGTGCGCCCTGCTCCACGACATCGGCGACACCTTGGGCTCCTATAATCACCCGGACATCGCAGCAGCGATTCTCAAGCCTTTCGTCAGTGCCGAAAACCTGTGGATGGTGGAGAAGCACGGAATCTTCCAGGGCTACTACTTCTTTCATCACCTGGGCATGGACCGGCATCTACGCGAGCAATTCAGCGACCATCCGCAGTACCAGGCGACCATCGAGTTTTGTGCCAAATACGATGCGGCGGCATTTGACCCGGCTTACGACACGCTGCCATTGAGTTTCTTCGAACCGATGATGCAACGCCTGTTTACCCAGCCCAAGCAGTCGATCTACAAGGCGGCGATGGCCGAGCATGCGCCGGCCTGATGGACCGAGGGAATTCATCGCGGGCAAGCCCGCTCCTACAGGAGGTCAGGCAGGTTCCGGGATTTTCAGGGCCTTCAATTCCGCCTCTCGCGCCTGGGCATCCGCCAGCCGATAAAGCTCGATCGAGCCATCCCAGTGCTCGATCAGTGCTGTGCAGGATTCCACCCAGTCACCGCAGTTGAGGTAATCCACCTCGCCAACCTTGCGTATCTCGGCGTGGTGAATGTGGCCGCACACCACCCCGTGCAACTCCCGTTTGACGCACTCGTGGGCAATGGCTTCTTCGAAGTCGCTGATAAAGCTGACCGCCGTTTTGACCTTGTGCTTGAGGTACGCCGACAACGACCAGTAACCGTAACCGTAACGAGCGCGCCAGTGGTTGAGCCACCGATTGAGGGTCAGGGTGAACTCGTAGGCCGAGTCACCGAGGAAGGCCAGCCAGCGGTGATAACGGGTGATTACGTCGAACTGATCGCCGTGGATCACCAGCAGGTGGCGACCGTCTGCAGTCACGTGTATCGCTTCGTCCACCAACTGGATGTTGCCAAGAATCAGCTTGGAATAGCGCCGCAGGAATTCATCGTGGTTGCCGGTGACGTAGATCACTTCGGTACCGCGCTTGCTCATGGTCAACAGGCGGCGGATCACATTGGTGTGCGCCTGGGGCCAGTACATGCCGCCGCGCAGCTTCCAGCCATCGATGATGTCGCCGACCAGGTAGATTCTGTCGGCGTGGTAGCCCTTGAGAAACTGCGACAAGTGTTCGGCCTGGCAATCCCGGGTGCCCAGGTGCACATCGGAAATCCACAAGGTTCGCACACGTTGCTTACGACTGGGTTTGGCGAGCTCGGCGCTGGTCATGGGCAACCCTCTGCGATTGTTTTGCAAGCTTGCGCCGAGCGGGTTAATCGCCCATGACAGGCGCGAGTCAGTCCTGTGACAACGCGCCAGGGCGAGCGCGGTGTAAACTGTCAGCCTTATTTGGGAGACCCGCGATGAGACCGCTGCTCACACTGCGCCAATACACCCATGACCAGATCGTCCACAGCCACGACCACGCGCAACTAGTGTTCGGATTGTCGGGCGCACTGGATTTCGAAGTCGACGGGCGTGGCAGCCAAGTGGTCCAGCAGAGTTTCGTGGTGGTTCCTTCCGGCTTCCACCATGCCTGTGGCAGCCCCAACGGTAGCCGCTGCCTGGTGCTGGATGTGCCGAGTGACAGGTGGGTGACACAAAACCTTGGCGATCATGCCGACGCCAGCCGGCACCTGCTCGACCATCCCGGGCGCCTGCCACTGAATACTGCACAAGACAACCTGGTCAACTGGCTGGCGAACAGCCCGGTCAACGACCCGGTCATTGCGCAACAAGGCGCCGTGTTGCTGCTGGCCAGTCTCAACAGGGCCGTATCCGAGACAGGCGGCGGACGCCGACTGCCCTACGCCGAATTCAATGCCCACATTGACCAGTGCGCAGCCTACCCGCTGCAAGTGGCTGATCTGGCGCGTATCTGCGGCCTGTCCACTGCACGGCTGCACGCGCGGTTCGTTGCCGAATGCGGCCAGACGCCGATGGACTACATCCGCAGTCGACGCCTGCATATGGCGGTGCGGCTGTTACGCACCTCGGCATTGCCCATTGGCGAGATCGCCGTCCGGGCAGGCTACAGTTCACAAAGTGCATTTTGCGCAGCCGTTCTTCGCGAATTTGGCACCTCACCAGGAAAACTGCGACGAGAGGCCAGCGACAAAACTCGCTAGCCTGGCGACAGACCGCGCGGGAGGCGATGCGCTTTAATGGAGCCACTGACGATGCCCGTCAGCGTGACTCAACGTTCTCCAAGGATTGCAATGACTCCCCGTACCGCCCTTGGCGCCCTGCATATCGGTGCCCTGATGTTTGGCCTGACCGGCGTGCTCGGCAAACTCGCCGCCGCCTCCCCCGCCATCATCGTTTTTGGCCGTGCAGCCTTCGCCGTGCTCGCCCTCGGCGTATTCTCACGCCTGGCCAGCCAAAGGCGCTGGCACAAGCTCAACGCTTCGGATTGGCGCCGCCTGCTGCTCGGTGGCCTGCTGCTGGCCGGCCATTGGGTGAGTTTTTTCATTTCCGTGAAAGTCGCCGGTGTCGCCATTGCCACCCTGGGTTTTGCCAGTTTCCCGGCGTTCACCGTCATCCTCGAAGGGCTGATTTTCCGCGAGCGCATTCGTGCCAATGAAATCATCCTGGTGGTGCTGGTGAGTGTCGGACTGGTGCTGGTGACACCGGATTTCGACCTCGCCAGTGGCGCCACCATCGGGTTGCTCTGGTCGGTGGGGTCCGGCTTGCTGTTTTCACTGCTGTCGCTGACCAACCGTGCCAGCTCCACAAAAATAGCCCCGGTACAGGCAGCGCTGTGCCAGAACGTGGTGGTTGCGGTATGCCTGTTGCCGGTGGCCGCGCCTCAACTGATCGAAGTACGCGCGCTCGACTGGCTGTGGATTGCCCTGCTCGGGGTGTTCTGCACGGGCCTGGCCCACAGCCTGTTCGTCGCCAGTCTCGCCGTCATCAAGGCCAGGACCGCCGCTGTAGTGTTTGCCATGGAGCCGGTTTACGGCATTACCGTGGCCTGGCTATTGTTCAACGAAAGTCCGACGCTACGCATGCTGATCGGTGGCGCCTTGATCATCGTCGCCATTGTGGTGTCCGCCAGATTGTCAGGCGGACCCGGCAAAAAAGTGATGGTTACCGAAGCCGCCTCTCACTGAGCGCGATCGTTGTGCCCGAGGTCGCGGTCCGGATCGATCTGATCACGGACCCGCTGCTTGAGCACCTTGGCCTCGGGGAAACCACCGTCCGCCTTGCGCTCCCAAATCTGCACGCCATTGCAGAAAACGTGGAACACTCCGCCGGTGCCTGGCACCAGCGACACCTTGCCCAGATCGTCGCCAAAGGTGCTGAGCAGTTCCTGCGCCAACCAGGCGGCACGCAACAGCCATTGGCATTGCGTGCAGTAGGTGATGACAATTTCGGGTTTTTGCGTATTCATGACGGGGCAGATTCCTGAGCCAAAGGGCGCCGTCATGATAGAGGCTCAGCGGATACCGGCCAACAACGTACGTGCGGTTTGCTTGAGTGGTTCATCAGCGTCTTCAAGCAACTGGTTAAGCAGGTCAATGGCGCTGTCCAGATCACCCTCATCGATGCAGGTCTGCGCCTGTTCCAGTTTGTCCGCGTTGCTCGTCCCCGACGGTTCCAGCTCCAGCGCTTCAAGCTCAAGCGACTGACCGGGATCAGCGAACTCATTGAGAAAGTCATCGTCCAGCGTCTGGGAATCCGGTTCGGCAATCCACTCCAGCTCGGGCTCATCCCGCGTCGGTTCTCCCGGCATCTCGAATGGCAACACATGCAGGTTCGATGCAAATGCCGCATCCGCTGGTTTTTTCGCCATTTCACTGCCTTCGAAGGGGCTGACCAGATCCCAGTTTGAATCCATCGACAGCTCATCGAGGTTCAACTGAAACTCATCGCCAGCGTTGTTTTCGATCGTGGGAGTCACGACGGGGGCGGCGGCCGCGACGACGGGTATCGCTGTAACCGGCGCGGGCTTGCTCAGTTTAGGAAAACGGGTTCGCATGTCCCGGAGTTGCAGTGGATCGAACCCCGCCTCGCGTAGGCTTTTTTCCTGGGCGTTGTAGGCGGGTTCGTCACCCTGCTTACCGAGAACGTCCAGCAATTGCATGGCCAGATCCGTGCGCTGGGGTTCCTTGGCCAGCGCATCGCGCAACAGGGCGGCCGCTTCGGCAAAACGACCGTAAGTCAGATAAAGGCCCACACCTTCCAACACATCGCCGGTGGGCGATTCGTCGTGATGGTCTTGTTCAGGTTTCGACAGAGAAGACTGTTGCACCGGTTCAAAGACCGGCTCAAGCACCGGTTCATGGCGCGACGCCGATGCGGGTGAGTCTTCGGGCACCGCCCGAGCTTGCTGGCGTTGACGCCGAACGAACGCCACCAGCAGCAACGAGGCGATCAATGCCAGCAAACCGACAACCAGCAGCCAGTTGATGCCTTCGGGCTCTTCAACCGCGACCGGCGCCGGTATTGCCTGTTGCGGAGCGGCCGCTGGTGCCGTCTGGACTTCCGCCAGACGGGTTTGCAGTTCGGTGATCTGTTTTTTCTGTGCCGCAATCTGTTCGTCCTGGGCTTGCAGCCTGGCGTTCAGTTCGTCGACGTTTTTTTGCAGCTGCTGGTTGCTCAGCACGCTGGCGGCCAACTGCTCGGCGGATTCATCGGCAACCGCAGCGGCAGGCGAAGCAGGCTGCGTGGCTGTGGCAGGTTTCTTCGCCGCAGGGGGCGCAGCGGCAGCCGGCGTGACACTTGGAAACGGAGAATTCGCCGTGCGGGTGTCCGGCTCATCGGCAACCGGTACGATGCCCGGCGTGCCCGGTGGATCGATCAGCACCGTGTATTCGCGCAGCACACGTCCATTGGGCTGATTGACCTGGACGAGGAAATCGAGAAAGGGTTCAGTGACGGCCTTGCTGGAACTCACGCGGATCAGGTGGCGATTGCCGCGCAGGATTGGGGTGAATTTGAGGTCATTGAGGAAGAACACGCGCTCGACGCCGGCACGACTGAATTCATCCGCTGTCGCCAGACTGACCGACAGGTCGCTCTCCTCCAGTCCTGCTGCATCTTCCAGGGCGATATCGGCGCGAAACGGCTGATCAAGCGCCGAATGCACGGTGATTTCCCCCAGCCCCAGCGCGGACGCCCATGCCGAGTAAGCCACTAATCCAACGGCCAGCAAACACCTGGCGAACCCTCGCAGTACTACGTGCCGACTCTCAAGCATGAGCATCCCTTAGATAACAGAACACAACCACGCGTGTTCGCATATCCGGTACGAACACGATATTGCCTACTAGTTCTTTATAGTCTGCTCAGCGGGGGTTCTCAAAAAGCCGAGATTCGTTTGTGCCTCATAATTTTTCCAGATTCGCCAGGATGTGCCCGTGAACCCGCATGCACACCTTCAGATCCGCCTCATCGACACCTTGAAAAACTTCGTGGCGAAGTTGGGTGGCAATGGTTTCGATTTGTTCGATCAAAGGGCGAGCCGGCGCACACAGTACGATTTTCTTTGCCCGGCGGTCTTCCACCACCGATTGGCGCTGCACCAGGCCCTGACCTTCCAGGCTATCGAGCAGGCGTGCCAGGGTTGGCCCTTCGACGCCGACACTTTGCGCCAGCTCCCTTTGGGTAGGTGCTGCTTCGAAACGCGCCAGGTGCAGCAGCACCAGCCAGCGCGCCTGCGACAAACCCAGGCCGGCCAGCCGGCGATCCAGTTCGGCACGCCAGCCGCGAGACATCTGAGCCAATTGCATGCCAAAGCGGTGTTGTTCGGTTAACGGCATAAAACACTCATGGTTAGACTGAAATCGATAAAACTAATTATTAGTCAGCTAAGCATGGCCTTCGACTCGAGGCAAGGTTTGCTCTGCACTGAATCGTTACATCAATAGACCGAGATCAAGTTTTGCGCGTCAGATCTCGAATTCCGATTGCAGCGCAGCCCGGACGCAGTACAACACCCCTTCAGGCACCCGCCCGGCAAACAGTTCAGCGACCTGCGCAACCGACGGCAGTTCGCCTTCACCGTCGAGGAATGCATCCTGCACTTCACCCATCAGTTCTTCCGGCAAATCCAGCGCCTGCTCCAGCGACAACTGCTGCTGGCCGATGGCGTCGGCGAGCATGGTGTAGACATTCTTTTCCGAGCATTGCAGTTGGCCGGCAATCTGCAACGGGGTCATGCCGGCGCGTGCCAGCGTGATCAATTCGTGGCGAACGTCGGCCACCGCCTTCGGTGCCTCGACCTGACCGCCAAGCACTTCGAGGAACGCCTCGCCGTAACGCTCCAGTTTGCGAGCACCGACGCCACTGACCCGGGCCATTTCCGCCAGCGAAGTCGGCTGACTGCGCAGCATTTCCAGCAGGGTCGAATCGGGGAAGATGACGTAAGGCGGCACGCCGTGCTCTTCGGCAAGCTTGCGACGCAGGGCGCGCAAGGCTTCCCATTGCTCGCGCTCCTCCCCGCGCACCAACTGGCTCGCCTGGCTCTTGCTGCTTTTCGCCGTGGTCTGTGGTTTGAGGTCACGACGCAGTTCCAGGGTGACTTCGCCCTTGAGCAGCGGTCGGCAGGTATCACTCAGGCGCAGTCCACCGTAGCCCTCCAGGTCGATGTCGGCCAAACCCCGCGCCACCAGTTGCCGGAACAGCGAGCGCCATTCGCTCTCGCCCATCGCCTTGCCCACACCGTAGACCGACAAATGCTGGTGACCAAAACTGCGGACCTTTTCGTTGTCCTTGCCCAGCAACACATCCACCAGATGGCCGACGCCGTAGCGCTGGCCGGTGCGATAGATCGCCGAGAGCGCCTGGCGAGCCGGTTCGGTGGCATCCCAGGTCTGTACACCATCGACGCAATTGTCGCAGTGGCCGCACGGCTCGGGCATGTCTTCGTCGAAGTAGGCCAGCAACGTCTGTCGACGGCAGCGGGTTTCCTCGCAGAGCGCCAGCATCGCATCGAGCTTGTGCTGCTCCAGGCGTTTGTGGCGTTCGTCGCCTTCGGAGTTTTGCAGCATTTGCTTGAGCATCACCACATCTTGCAGGCCGTAGGCCATCCACGCGTCTGCCGGCAGACCGTCACGGCCGCCGCGACCGGTTTCCTGGTAGTAGGACTCAAGGGATTTGGGCAAATCCAGGTGCGCGACGAAACGCACGTTCGGCTTGTCGATGCCCATGCCGAACGCCACCGTGGCCACCATGATCAGGCCTTCTTCATTGAGGAATCGCCGCTGGTGCTCGGCACGGATTTCGTTGGCCAGCCCCGCGTGATACGGCAGCGCAGGAAAGCCCTGTTCACTGAGGAACACGGCCACTTCGTCGACTTTCTTGCGCGACAGGCAGTAAACGATGCCGGCATCGCTGCGCCGTTCGGCGAGGAACGCCAGCAACTGCTTGCGCGGCTGTTCCTTGGGCAGGATGCGGTAAAAGATATTCGGGCGGTCAAAACTGGAGAGAAAACGCTCGGCATTCTGCAGGTGCAGGCGCTCGACGATCTCTTCACGGGTTCGCTTGTCGGCGGTCGCGGTGAGGGCGATGCGCGGAACATGGGGAAACAATTCCGCCAGTTGTCCCAGTTGCAGGTATTCGCGACGGAAATCGTGGCCCCATTGCGAAACGCAGTGGGCTTCATCGATGGCAAACAGGGCGATATCGAGATTTTGCAGAAATGCCAGCATGCGCGGCTGGACCAAGCGTTCGGGTGCCAGATAGAGCATTTTCACTTCGCCACGGCGGATCCGCTCGGCAAGGTCGCGTTGCTGCTCGGCGCTCAGCGTGGAGTTCAACGAGGCCGCCGCAACGCCCAGTTCTTCAAGGGTCGCGACCTGGTCGTCCATCAGCGCGATCAGCGGAGAAACCACCACCGCCAGGCCTTCGCGCAACAGCGCCGGCACCTGGAAGCACAAGGACTTGCCGCCCCCGGTAGGCATCAGTACCAGGGCATCGCCGCCGCTGGCCACGCGCTCAATGATTGCACCCTGGCGGCCACGGAAACTGTCGTAGCCGAAGATGTCCTTGAGGACGCGTTGAGCCTGTTCGAGCATAAAAACTCCAAAAATCACCGAAACATCCCTGCAAGGCTGGTTCACTAGCGACAACGCTGCACTGGCAAATGGTAAGTGCGCATTGCATGACGCTGTACATTTGAGCCGCAACGCCGGCAGGGCATCACAAAACGCGCAAGTATACCCGAGGCCTTCCGTGCGCAGGGTGCCGCTGAGAAGACACTGGAACTCAAATACACTGAGATCCCCTGTGGGAGTGGGCTTGCTCGCGCATGCGGTGGGTCAGACGACGTTGATGTCGCCTGACACGCCCTCTTCGCGAGCAAGCCCGCTCCCACAGGGGGGATGGCGGTGTTCTGCGGATCGATTACACCGCGCGGCTGGCCTGTGTGCTCAAGAAGGCCTAGAATTCCCGCATCTGTTTAATTCCCAAGGTAGCCCTTTAATGTCCTTCGCTGAGCAACTGACCCGCCTGCAAGTCTTCCTCGACGCCGATGAACTGCATGACGAGGCGCTGGACTACGTGGCCGCCCATGGCTACCTCACCGCGCTGTCGATCTGTTCCGAGCAGGTTCCGGACCGCGAGTGGATCGATGCCCTCTTCGCCGAAGAGCCGCACTACGCGGACGATACCGAGCGTGAAGCGATCGAATCCACCCTGCTCGCCCTCAAGGCGCACATTGCCCGCCAACTGGCGTCGGACGAAGAGTTCGAGCTGCCTTGCGAGCTGGACCTGGGCGACGACCCGGACGACTCCGACCTGCGCGGCTGGTGCATCGGCTTCATGGAGGGCGTGTTCCTGCGCGAAGCGGCCTGGTTCGAAACCGCCGAAGAAGAAGTCAGCGAAATGCTCCTGCCGATCATGGTCGGCTCCGGCCTGTTCGACGAGCAGCCCGAGTTCTCTGACATCGCGGCGGACGCCAACCTGATGGACGACATGATCGTTCAAATTCCGGAAGCCCTGACGGCGCTGTACCTGCTGTGCAACGCGCCAGACGAAAAACCGGCGATCCTCAAGCCACGCCACCACTAAGGTTGTGCCTGTGGACAACCCCATAGGCAACCGGCCCTTGATGTTGCGCTACGTGCTGCTGGCCATCGGCTGGCTCAGCGTGGCGCTGGGAGTGATCGGTATTTTCCTGCCGGTGTTGCCCACCACACCCTTCCTGTTGCTGGCCGCTGCCTGCTTCGCTCGCAGTTCACCCCGCTTTTACCACTGGTTGGTGGAGCATCCACGCTTGGGTCCGTGGATTCGTGATTACCTGGAGGGCAACGGCATTCCACTCAAGGGCAAGGTCTACGCCATCGGCCTGATGTGGTTCAGCATTCTGCTCTCCTGTTATCTGGTGCCGCTGCCCTGGGCACGCGGCTTCATGCTGACCAGCGCAGTGCTGGTGACGATCTACATTCTCAGGCAGAAAACGCTGACCTGATCCTTTGCAGGCACAAAAAACCCGCCATCCTCATATCGGGGATGGCGGGTTTTGTCGTCTCGGCCTCAGGTCACACCGTATCGACCTTCAACGAATGGTCATTGAGCATGCCGTTGATGATGGTTGCCGTGTCCGCACCGTTGATCACCCCACCGGCACCAGGTGTCACGCCGTAATGGCTGGCCAGGTCCACACCGGCCAGGTCGATGGTCTGGTTCGGCGCGGCGCCGGCCATGGCACTGACGTCGATGGAGGTGACCAGTGAATCGCCGCTGCCGGTGACCTTGAAGTGCAGGTAATCATCCAGCGACGCCGCAGTGCCGTTTTCCCCTTGCAACAACTGCGACAGGTCGAGCTTGTCGATGCCCGGGTTGAAGTCGGTGACCACGTCGTGGCCGCTGTTGCCCTGCAGCCACTGGAAGGTGTCGGCACCGGCACCACCGGTCAGGGTGTTGTTGCCCATGCCGCCGATCAGCAGGTCATCGCCCCCGCCACCGTTAAGCACGTCGTGACCGAGGCCGCCAACGAGTACGTTGTTGCCGTGGTCGCCAATCAGTGTGTCGTTGTAATCGGAGCCGATCAGGTTTTCGATGCCAGTCAGCTTGTCGATGCCGGCGCCCACGGTGTTTTGTGGGGTCAGCAGGCTGAGATCGACCTTGACCCCGGCGGTGGCGTGGGCGTAGCTCGCGGTATCGATGCCGGTGCCGCCGTCGAGCAGGTCGTTTCCAGCGCCGCTGTACAGCAGGTCGTTGCCGGCCTCGCCGTGCAGTTCGTTGTTGCCGGCCCCTGCGGTGAGCACATCGTTGCCGTCGCCGGCGTTGATCACGTTGCTGCCAGCACCCGCCACCAACACGTCATCGCCGGTGGTGCCAGTGAGCGTGTGACCGTCCTGGTAGGAGATGCTCACAGCGGCGCTATCACTGCCGCCGTGGCCGTCGTTGGCGGTGTAGGTGCCGTGGTAGTCCGGGGTGACGTCATGGGCCCCTGAGTAATCGACCGTCATGGTCAGCTTGTAGTTTTCTGCACCTTTGCCGTACTTGCCACCGTCGTCGATGTTGGTGACACGGATCTGGTAAGTGCTATCAGCCTGGGCGGTAATCGACTGGCCATTGCCGATGAACTGGTAGTCGACTCCGTTGAGCGAATATTCCAGCGTCACGTGACCGGCAGCCAGATTGTGATCCAGGCTGAGCGTCTCTCCCTGTTTCAGGTTGACGGTGATGCGGTCAACGTCATTGCTGTTGTTATTGCTTACGGCACCCAGTGCACCGCTGACCACCAGCATCGCTGTCATGGCGGTGGCATTGGCGACGAAGGCACTGCGGGCAAGCGCAATGGATTGCACATTGCCATTCGTGAAGCTGACGTTCGGATTGCTGCCGGTGAAGTCCGCCCCCTTGGCGACCCAACCGGTGTTGAACGTGGTCGGCGAGGCGCTCAGCGCATTGCCGTTTGGATCGGTGTCGTTGGCCAGCAGCGCGTCACCCGGCAATGTGATATTGCCCGACAGCACGTTGGTGATGACGTGATCGGCCATCGCCACTGGTGGCGCGTTCGGCACCACCTTGACCACCAGGGTGGAACTGGCCAGGTCGCCGTCGTTGTCGCTGAGGGTGTAGCTGATGTTCTCTGTGATGACCTTGGTCGTGGCCGTCTGCGAAGTGTAGGTGTATTCGCCGGTGTCGAGGTTGACCACCAGGGTGCCCTTGCCGCCGGTGGCAATGCTCAGGGTATTGTTGGTGGTGTTGAAGGTGCCGTGGTTGGCACCGCCACTGACATTCAGCGAACCCTGGTTGCTGTTGCCTTTGGGGTCGAACGTGTAGGTGGTGCCATCAACGGTGATCGACTTGACGAAACCACCGTCGGCGCCGAATGAACCACCCTCGCCCAGCAGCGAACCGGTGACGGGCGCGCCGGTCACTGTGCCCGAAAGCACCGAGTTGAGCTGGTTGAGGTCGGTCACGACGGTCGCATTGGTGTTGCTGCCCTGACCGACGCCGGCGCTGCCGTTGTAGGCCAGTGGATCAAGGTGCGAATTGCTCACGCCGTTGCCCAGGCCAATCGCGTAGCTGTTGATGTGGTTGCCTTCGAGGAAGCCTTTCCAGCTCGCTTCGTCGCTCGAGTCGATGGCACCCAGATTGGGTTTTCCGTCAGAGACGAAGTAGCTGACATTTTGCGCCCCGTCGATTTTGCCGCCAGTATCGAAGGCATCTTTCGCCACCGCCACGGCGGCGTCGTAGTTGGTATCACCGCCCGCCTTCAAGCCGGCGATGATCGCCTTGGCGCCGGCCACATCGACCCACACCGGCGTCTTGTCCGAAGCGTCACTGTTGAACGTGACAATCTGCACCTTCACGTCCCCCAGATCATCGTACTTGTCGAGCAGGGCATTGAGCGCCTGCTTGGCCAGGTCCAGGCGAGACAGGTTACCCACGCCGGACGCGTCCTTCATACTGCCCGACACGTCGATCACCAGCAGCAGGTTGGTGTCGACCTCCGCCGCCGACACGGAGCGCTCGGCAGGGACAGCCTTGGGCACATCGTCAACGATGTTGACCTTGATCGTGCTGATACTGGTGTTGCCCAGGTTATCAGTCGCCTTGTAGGTGAAGCTTTCACTCAACGTATTCGCGCCGTTGTTGGACGAAGGGTTGGTGCTGGCTGGCGACGTCAGGGTGTAGGTGTAGGTGCCGTTGGGGTTGAGCTGAATCTGGCCATAAGTGCCGTGGTCATTGCCCACCAGGGTGTAGGTGATCGACCCCGAGCCGCCGGTGACAGAACCGACCAGGGTGCCGGAAGCGGTTTCGCCGGTGTGGCCCGGGTCGCTGCCGGTCACCGTGCCGGCGGCCAGGTCCTGGCCGTCCTTGCTCAGGTCCAGCGCCTTCTCGTAGACGGTGATTTCGTTATCGACCGAAGCCGTGAGGCAACTGTTGATCACATCGACGGTGACGGTCGTGGTGCTCTCGTCACCATCGGCATCACGGATGGTGTAGGTGAAGGTGTCACTTGCACCGGAGCCGTTCACCGCGTTCGGGTTGCTGTGGTATTCGGCATTGCCCATTGCGTCGAGGATCAGGTAGCCGTAGGTGCCATTGATCTGGGTACCGACACCGCTGTGGGCCGGAGTCGAGGTGTCCGAACCGAAACGCACGCCCACCACGCCACCACCCGCCGCGTAGCCATCGGCGCCACTGACGTCGTTGTCCAGCACGTTGCCGGAGATGATCCCACCTTCGCCCACTGATGCCTTGTCCTCATGGGCGGTGGGAACGTCGTCGACAATGTTGACGGTGATGGTGCTGGTGACCGTGTTTCCTTGGGAATCCGTGACCTGATAAGTGAAGGTTTCAGTCACTGTGTTGGCACCGTTGTCCGCGTGCGGCGTGGTACTGGCCGGCGAGGTCAGGGTGTAAGTGTAGGTCCCGTTCGGGTTGATCAGAATCTCACCGTAGGTGCCCGTTGCACTGCCCACCAATGCATAGGTGTGGCCGGCGCCACCGGTGACGGTTCCGACGAGGGTGCCCGTCGCGGTCTCGCCCGTGTGCCCCGGTTGGCTGCCTTCGACGGTACCCGGTGCCAGGTCCTGGCCATCTTTGGTCAGGTCGAGCGCATTTTCATAAACGGTCACTTCGCTGCCTTTCACCACGGTGAGGCAGCTGTTGATCACATCGACGGTAATGGTCGTGGTGCTCTCGTCACCATCGGCATCGCGAATGGTGTAAGTGAACGTATCGCTCTCACCGGAGCCATTCACCGAGTTCGGATAGCTGTGGTATTCCGCGTTGCCTTGGGCATCAAGAATCAGATACCCATAAGCGCCGTTGATCTGGGTGCCAAGCCCGCCACTGACCGGAGTCGAGGTGTCCGAGCCAGCCCGTACGCCGACCACGCCACCACCGGCGGCGTAGCCATCGGCGCCGCTGACATCGTTGTCCAGCACGTTGCCGGAAATGATCCCGCCCTCACCGACCCACGCCTTGTCGGCATGAGCGGTCGGCACGTCATCGACGATGTTGACGGTGAGGGTGCTGGTGACCGTATTCCCCTGGGAATCGGTGACTTGGTAGGTGAAGGTTTCGGAGACCGTGTTGGCGCCATCGTTCGCGTGTGGCGCAGTGTCGGCCGGCGAGGTCAGGGTGTAAGTGTAGGTCCCGTCCGGATTGATCAGGATCTGGCCATAGGTGCCAGTCGCGCTGCCCACCAGCGTATAAGTGTGACCGGCGCCGCCGATGACTGTGCCGACCAGGGTGCCGGTCGCAGTTTCGCCCGTGTGCCCCGGCTGGCTGCCTTCGACGGTGCCCGGTGCCAGGTCCTGGCCGTCCTTGGTGAGGTCCAGTGCATTTTCGTAGACGGTCGCGGTGCCAGTGCCTACCACGGTGAGGCAACTGTTGATCACGTCGACGGTAACCGTGGTCGTGCTCTCGTCCCCATCGGCATCACGAATGGTGTAAGTGAAGGTATCGCTCTCACCGGAGCCGTTCACCGCGTTTGGATAGCTGTGGTACTCGGCATTGCCCTGGGCATCGAGGATCAGGTAACCGTAGGTACCATTGATTTGGGTGCCAAGGCCGCCGTGGACCGGGGTCGAGGTGTCCGAGCCCGCCCGTACACCGACCACGCCACCACCCGCGACGTAGCCATCGGCGCCGCTGACATCGTTGTCCAGCACGTTGCCGGAAATGATCCCGCCTTCGCCGACCCAGGCCTGGTCCGCGTGGGCGGTCGGTACATCATCGACGATGTTGACGGTGAGGGTGCTGGTGACCGTATTCCCCTGGGAGTCGGTGACCTGATAGGTGAAGGTTTCAGAGACGGTGTTGGCACCGTCGTTCGCCTGCGGCGAAGTGCTGGCCGGCGAGGTCAGGGTGTAGGTGTAAGTGCCGTCGGGGTTGATCAGAATCTCACCGTAAGTGCCCGTTGCACTGCCCACCAATGCGAAGGTATGACCGGCGCCACCGGTCACCGTACCAACCAGGGTCCCGGTCGCGGTTTCGCCCGTGTGCCCCGGCTGACTGCCTTCGACAGTGCCTGGAGCCAGGTCCTGGCCGTCCTTGGTGAGGTCGAGGGCTTTCTCGAAGACCGTTGTTTCAGCCGTGCCCACCACGGTCAGGCAACTGTTGATCACGTCGACGGTGATCGTGGTCGTGCTCTCGTCACCATCGGCATCGCGAATGGTGTAGGTGAACGTATCGCTCTCACCGGAGCCGTTCACCGCGTTTGGATAACTGTGGTACTCGGCATTGCCCTGGGCATCCAGGATCAGGTAACCGTAGGTGCCGTTGATCTGGGTGCCCAGACCTCCGTGAGCCGGCGTCGAGGTGTCCGAACCCGCCCGCACGCCGACCACGCCACCGCCCGCCGCCAGACCATCGGCGCCGCGCACATCGTTGTCCAGCACGTTGCCGGAAATGATCCCGCCCTCGCCGACCGACGCCTTGTCCGCATGGGCGGTGGGCACGTCGTCGACGATGTTAACGTTGATCTGGCCGGTGGCCGTGCTGCCATCGGTATCCGTCGCAACGACGTCGAAGCTCGCAGAAATGCTGTTGGTGCCATCGGCATTCGGGTGAGCACTGTTGTCCTTCAGGGTGTAGCTGTAACTCACCACCCCGGTTGCCGGGTCGTAGCCGGTGATAATGAATTGCGCACCGCTGTCGGTCACGATGGTCTGCGGAAATCCTGCGGCAACACCGCCGCTGATCACCGCGATGCCGCCCACGGTGAGGCTCTGCAGGCCATCGGCTGCATTGACGGTGAAGGTGCCGGTCTGGGTCAGCGCCGTCGCATCAGGGTCGGTGCCTTCGGTGAGGTTTTTCTCGTAGACGGTGATCTCGCCGCCTGTGACGTCCAGGCCACCCAGGCTGACGCCGTGGTTCTGAATGTTCAGCACCAGGTTGGCCGTGCTGCTGTCTCCGTCGGCATCGGTGAGCACATAGGTAAAGGTTTCCGTGCCGCTGCCGCCTTCGTGCAGTGCCTGGAATTGCGGATCGCTGGTGTTGAGCGTGTAGGTGTAGGTGCCGTTGGCATTCAGGACCAGGGTGCCATAAGTGCCGACGAACGTACCCGCGGTGATCGGCCCAGTTGTCGGGCCGGTCGGTACTCGGTCCGCGCCCTGCACGTCGTTGGTCAGCACATTGCCTTCCAGGGTCAGGTGATTCGACGTGGCCGTACCGGCGTTACTGTCGTCGATTGCCTTGGGCACGTCGTCAGTGATGTTGACGTCGAGCGAGCCAGTGGCGGTATCACCATCGCTGTCGCTGGCGACCACGGTAAAGTGCTCGCTCAGGTTATTCGGGCCGTCACCCGCCGAATGGGTTTCGTTGCCGTTGAGGGTGTAGCTGTAGCTCACGACGCCGGTAGCCGGGTTGTAACCGGTCACGGTCAGGGTGTTGCCCAACGGCGTGGTAATCACCTGAGGAAAACCGGCGATCACGCCGTTGCTGACCACGTTGATCCCGCCGACACTGAGGTTGTTCAACCCGTCCGGTGCGGACACCGAGAACGTGCCATTCTGGGTCAACGCTGCCGGATTGTTGAGGGTGCCGCTCTCCAGGTTGGCTTCATTGAGCGTCAGCTCGCCGCCCTCCACGGTCAAGCCCGTAAGGATGACGGGATTGTCCGGAGCATCAGGCACAATCGGGGCAATCGGTGCATCCGGGCCGCCGTTGTCCGGATCACCCGCCAGTAGTCCGCGGGGAAACTCGGGAATGCCGTTGAAGCCCGCCGTAGGGAAACCGACGGTCGGATCGACCCGCCCGGCGACTTCCTCCAGCATCACAAAACTATGGCCGCCGCCCAGGGCGCCCCCCCCGGGGTTGCCAGGAGCACCAGGGCCTGCTGCCGTGGCCTCTGCGCTTTGCGTCGGGTCATCGCCGGCCGCAATGGCTTTCTGGATTTGCTCGACGTCGGTCAGTTGCGCCTGGGTCGGCGTTCCCGCGTCATTGGTGTCGACATGCGGCACGCGGTCCGCCAGCAACTGCGTGTTCATCTGCAGGCTGCTGCCACGCCCAAGCGTGAGTTCCTGGCCATTTTGCAAATGCACGGCCACGGCGCCATCGGCCCCGGTCACCAGTTGATCGCCGGCAAACAGTCGATCCCCCTCGATCAGCGCGCGGCGAGTGCCGTCGCCGGACTCGGCGAACACCTGACCAATGACCTTACTGACGATACCGATGAGCGTAGCCATATGCATTTCCTCCGCTGCCAACGGCTGTTGGCATCCTGTTGTTTGCGAAGAACGGCTTGTGGCTTGGGCATGTCATCGGCGGAACGTCTGCCGGGCCGCGGCCTGATCCAGCAAGCCGCCGCCCCGGCGACGAACTCGCCAGGCGATTCACTCGCGTCCGGGATGTGCGCCTCAGCCTAAAACCCAATGCAATCAATCACATTGGGGTGCTATTGCGAATCCATCCCTCCTGCGAGCGATGCGTAACGATTTTGAAGCACCGAACGACAAAAAACCGTCGCTCAAAAATCGTCCCGCCTCCCTCCCCTCCAGCACTTCTTCGCCCTATGTCGAAATGTTGTTGGAACTTTATCTGAACCGTAGATAAGCTCCGTAACGCACATAAATCAAGGGTTTTCGCTGAGAACAATGTGCTGGATTTTTCGGAGTGCATAAGTTTTTTTTAGAATAACAATTATGAAAAAAACTTCTAAGCTTCTTTGAATAATGTTCTTAGCTCTGATGTTACAAGTATGAAACGGTTTTACCCATAAATGCCGTCAAATATTTGGCGACTGATAAAGCACCATTAGGATTCAGGGAGATGTACCCATGCGCCAGTTGACTCCGCTCTGCAGTTCGATTCTTTTGGCCATGGCCTGCATCTCTCAGGCTCAAGCCATCACGATCACCGAGGCGATCCAGAGCACCATCGCCACTCACCCGGAACTGGCGTCGCGGGTCGACAGCCGTCTGTCGGCGGATGAAGACGTGAAAGTCGCCAAAGGCGGTTTTTACCCATCGGTCGATCTGAATGCCTCGTACGGGCGCGGGTACAGCGACAACACCAATACCCGAGCCTTCGGCAATCACCACACCGAAATTCTCAACTACACCCAGTCTGAGCTGCGTCTGCGGCAGATGTTGTTCGACGGTTTCAACACGTCGAACGAAGTCCAGCGCACCAAGGGCGTGGTCAACTCCCGGGCCTATTACGCCCAAGGCACGGCCCAGGACCTGGCGCTGCGCACCATCGAGGTCTACCTCGAAGTACTCAAGCGCCGCGAGCTGGTGACCCTGGCCAAGAACAACCTGCAGGCGCACTTGCGGGTCAACGACCAGATCGGCCTGCGCACCCAGCGCGGCATCGGCAGCAACGCCGACGCCGACCAATCCGTCGCCCGTCGTGCACTGGCCGAGAACAACCTCGACACCGCCGAAGTCGATTTGGCCGACGCGGAAGCGAACTTCTACGCCGTCGTCGGCCGCATGCCCGACGAACTGGAAGCGCCGCCGTCGATCCGCGGAGAGCTGCCTCCCTCTCTTCCTGACGCCCAGCAGAGCATGGTGGAGAACAACCCGTACCTGAAATCGGCCCAGGCCGACGTGCAATCGGCCGAGAGCCAGTACGAAGTCGCCAAGTCGCCGTTCTACCCGCGCTTCGACGCCGAGGCTGCGGTGGGTGCCAACAACAACATCGCCGGTGAAGAAGGCCACGACAACGAGTGGCGCGTGGGCATCGTGATGAACTACAACCTGTTCCGCGGCGGCAGCGACAAGGCGCGACTGGCCTCCGACGCGCACAAAATCAATCAGGCGCTGGACATCCGCAACAACGCTCTGCGCCAGCTCAACGAGAACATTCGCCTGGCCTGGAACGCCATGCTCAATGCGCGCAAACAGACCCCGACCGCTCGTGAATATGCCGAGACCACCACCCGCGTGCGGGCGGCCTATCAGGATCAGTTCGGCCTGGGCCAACGTACCCTGCTCGACGTGCTCGACAGTGAAAACGAGCTCTACAATGCCAACCGCCGCTACACCGAGGTTCGCTACACCGAGGAGTTCTCGATGTACCGTGTCCTGGCAAACATGGGCGAGTTGCTGAGCAAACAACGCGTGGTGCTGCCCGCCGATGCGATTGCCAGCAGCGAAGTGAAGAGTGAAGCCCGTCTGCCTGAGTTGAGATAACGCAATGGAACGATCCCTGTGACCAGCATGGAGCCGGGCAACTCCGGTGTCGATCCGCGACTGAGCTTCGATGACCCCCTTCTGGACGGTCTGCTGATTCTCTGCAAACTCCATGGCGCGACCGTCAGCCGCGCCAGCCTCAGTGCCGGGCTGCCAATGGCACACCAACGCCTGAGCCCGGACCTGCTGCCTCGTGCAGCGGCCCGGGCCAGTTTGCAGGCGCGCCTGCTGAACCGCGACCTGGAAGATATTTCCCCGCTCAACCTGCCGGTGATGCTGATCCTCAACAACGGGCGCACCGCCATCCTGCGCCGCTTTGGCGAGGATGGCCGCCTGCTGATCCTGCCCAGCGAAGCCGACGGCGGCGAGCAATGGGTCAGCCGCGAAGAACTCACGGAGGACTACAGCGGCCAGGCGTTGTTCGCCCGGCCACGACACGAACTCGAAGACTTGCGCTCGCCCTTGGTGCCGCGGGTCGAGGCGTGGTTTCGTGACACGCTCAAACTGTCGAAATGGCTGTACAGCGACGCGATCCTCGCCAGTTTCCTGATCAACCTGCTGGGCTTGATGGTGCCGCTGTTCGTCATGCAGACCTACGATCGAGTGGTGCCGAACCAAGCCACCTCAACGCTGTGGGTGCTGTCCATTGGCTTGCTGATCGGCACCGGTTTCGAGCTGGCGTTGCGGGTGGTGCGCGCGCACCTGCTGGACACCGCCGGCAAGAAAACCGACGTGATCCTGTCCGCGACCCTGTTCGAGCGCATCACCGGCATGTCCATGAAAGCACGCCCCGCCACCATCGGTGGGTTTGCCCAGAGCATCCATGACTTCCAGGGCCTGCGTGAATTCCTCACCGCCGTCACCCTGACCAGCCTGATCGACCTGCCTTTCGTGGTGCTGATGCTCGCGGTGATCGGCCTGCTCGGCGGCTGGCTGGTAGTGATTCCGTTGTTCGCCTTCCCCATCACCATTGTGTTTGCCATGGTGATTCAGGCGCGCTTGCGAGACACGGTGCAAAAAAGCCTGACCCTGGGGGCCGAACGCCAGGCCCTGTTGATCGAAACCCTCGGCGGCCTGGAAACCCTCAAGGCCTGCAGCGCCGAAAGCGAACGCCAGCACAAGTGGGAAAGCACCCACGGCGCCCTCACCCGCCTCGACAGCCATGCGCGCAACCTCTCGGCGCTGGCCACCAACGGCACGTTGTTCATCCAGCAATTCTCCGGGATGGCGACCATCGTTGCGGGCGTCTACAGCATCATCGCCGGCAACATGAGCGTCGGTGCGCTGGTGGCTTCGTACATGCTCGGCAGCCGCGTGCTGGCACCACTGGGCCAGATCGCGGGGTTGATCACACGCTATCAGCAGGCGCAACTGACCATGAAAAGCACCGATGCGCTGATGGGCCTGCCCCAGGAGCGTGACGTCAAGCAGCGCCCACTGGAGCGCACGCAACTGCAAGGCGCACTGGACGTCAGCGGCGTGACCTTTCACTACAATGGCCAGAACGCGCCGGCGTTGAACAACATCAGTTTCAGCCTCAAACCCGGTGAGCGAGTGGGCATCATCGGCCGCAGCGGCTCGGGCAAAAGTACCCTGGGTCGATTGGTGATGGGTTTTTTTGAACCCAATGAAGGCCAACTGCTGCTTGATGGCCTGGACCTGCGGCAACTGGATGTCGCCGACTTGCGCCAGCAAATCGGCTATGTGGCGCACGACCTGCCACTGCTGGCTGGCAGCCTGCGCGACAACCTGACGCTGGGCGCACGCTACATCAGCGATTCGCGCATGCTCGAAGTGGCCGAACTGACCGGTGTGACCGAGCTGGCACGCCAGCATCCTCAAGGGTTCGACCGGCCGGTGGGCGAGCGTGGGCAGCTGCTGTCCGGCGGTCAGCGCCAGGCGGTGTTGCTGGCGCGAGCGCTGCTGCTCGACCCGCCGATCATGCTTCTCGACGAGCCGACCAGCGCCATGGACAACAGCAGCGAAGACGTACTGCGGCAAAAAATGCAGAGCCTGGTCCAGGGCAAGACCCTGCTGCTGGTGACGCACCGCACGTCGATGCTCAGCCTGGTGGATCGGCTGGTGGTGCTGGACAACGGGAGGATCGTCGCCGACGGTCCGAAAGAAGCGGTCATCGACGCACTGCGCAAGGGCCGTGTCGGCTCTGCGGCCGTCTAGGAGGCCGCCATGGCATCTTCTCAAAGTTCACGCGGTTACTTCGACAGCTTCAGCAAAAGCGCCGAAAGCGAGTACATGCCGGAAACCGCCGGCGCTTCGTTACAGGATTCACCACGCTGGTCGCGGATCACCGTGTGGCTGGCGGCGGCGTTGATCATCAGTGCAGTGGTCTGGGCCAAGTTCGCGGTGCTGGACGAAGTCACCATGGGCGAAGGCAAGGCGATTCCTTCGAGCAAGATTCAGGTGATCCAAAACCTCGAGGGCGGCATCGTCACCGAGATCTTCGTACGCGAAGGGCAGATGGTGAACAAGGGCGATACCTTGCTGCGCCTGGACGATACGCGTTTTCTGTCAAATAAGGGGGAAAGCGAGGCCGACCGCTACGCGCTGACTGCGCAAGTCGAACGCCTGTCCGCCGAGGCTGAAGGACGGCCGTTCAAGGTGTCCCAGGAAGTGATCGACAAGGCGCCACAAGTGGCCGAGGACGAACGTTCGCTGTACGAACAACGGCAACGCAGACTGGCCAGCGAGCAACGCACGCTGACCGAACAACTGCGGCAGAAAACCCAGGAACTGGCGGAGTTTCGTTCCAAGCAGGGTCAATACAGCTCCAGCCTGGCCTTGCTGCAACAGGAAATGAACATGTCCGCGCCCCTGGTCGGCACCGGCGCGGTATCACCGGTGGAAATCCTGCGACTCAAACGCAGCGCCGTGGAAATTCGAGGTTCCCTCAATGCCACGACACTGGCGATTCCCCGGGCTGAAGCCGCCATTGCCGAAATTAAAAGCAAGATCGATGAGTCGGAGCAAACCTTCCGCTCCGAAGCGGCGAAGGAACTCAACGAGAAACGCACCGACCTGTCAAAAATAACAGCCTCCAGCATCGCCATCGATGACCGGGTGAGCCGAACCACCGTGGTGTCACCCGTGCACGGGATCATCAAGTTGTTGAAGGTCAATACCATTGGCGGCGTCGTGCAGCCGGGCAGCGACATGGTGGAAATCGTACCGATCGAAGACAACCTGCTGATCGAAGCGAAGGTGCGTCCACAGGATGTGGCTTTCCTGCACCCGGGACAGAAAGCCATGGTCAAGTTCACCGCCTATGACTACACGATCTACGGCGGCTTGAGCGCCAAGCTGGAGTTGATCGGCGCGGATACGATCACCGATGACAAGGGCAACAGCTTCTATCTGATCCAGGTACGTACCGACAAGAATCACCTGGGCGGGGATGTCAAACCACTGCTGATCATTCCGGGGATGGTGGCGACCGTGGACATCATTACCGGCGAGAAGAGCGTGCTCGATTACCTGTTGAAACCGGTGTTGAAGGCGCGGACCGAGGCGATGCGCGAGCGTTGATGTGTGTTGTCAGTACTTGCCCGCGATGGGTCCGGCACTGACAACAACTATTTCGGCCCATGATTACGCTGAAAAACCTCCTCCCCCATCGCCGCAATCTGCCCCTCGATCAACGCCTCGAACGGCTTGAGCAACGGCGCAAAATCGCCCGGCGCTTCCAGCACCTGCAACGCCTGCACAATCGCCTCCACCGTCGACAAGGCCCCCGGCCCCGGCGCCTTGCGCAGCCGGTAGCGTGACACCCCGCCTTCGGCAAGCGTCACCCGGGGCAACGCTGCCAGCGGCGGATTGAGGTGCAGCATCTTGCGCGCCTTGCGCCAGGTGCCGTCCGGGACCACCAGCAGCATTGGCTGATCACCCGCGCGGTAGGCCCGTATCGGCTGTGCACCGTCACCCGGAAACAGCAATCGCGCCTGATAACCCGGCGGGTTCAACAACCGCGGCAAATCCTCGAACACCTCACCGACGATCAACTCGGCATTGGTCAATCCCAACGCCGCCAGCCGTGCGGTGTTCAACGCGTGATTCACTTCGCTGGGGTGTTGCAGCAGCAAGACCCGGGTGCGGCTGTCCAGGCTCGGGATCAACGCACACAGGCAGTGGGTTTGCGGGCGCAGGCAGCGCGGGCACTGGAGTCTGGACATCGTTCTGCTTCCTCAAGCGGCCTGGTTCAGTTGCGCCTTGAGCAGGTCGCGAAATGTCTGGATCAATGGTTCGCGACTACGCCCCCGGCGAATGATCATCGAGAACGGTGCCTGGTAACCGAAAGTCGCCGGCAGCAGAACGCGTAGATCACCCTTGTCCGCCCAGGCCTGGGCATAGTGCTCTGGCAGGTAACCGATGTAAGCGCCGGACAACACCAGAATCAACTGTGCCTCCATGCTTTCCACCGTGGCGGCGCTGTGCTTGAAACCGTGACGCGCCAGTTCAGCCTGGCTCCAATACCCACGCCCGACCATGCGTTGCTGCGTAATGACCTGCTCCGGAATGCGCCGCTCGTTGAACAACGGATGACGGTTGCTGCAATACAACCAGTGCTGCTCGCGATACAGCGGCATGTAGACCAGCCCGCTCATGCGCGTGGAAAAAGCACCGATGGCGAGGTCCAGGCGGTTGTCCTGCACCCCCAGTTGCAGCTCATACGGGCTCATGACCGAGAGGTGCAAATGCACTGCCGGGTGTTCCTGACTGTAGGCGCCGATGGCTTCGGCGAAAGGCAAGGCCTTGTCGCTAACGGTGGAATCGATCACCCCCAGGTTCAAGGTGCCGCGCAATTCGCCTTTCAAGGCCGCCGCGTATTGTTCGAAGCCCTCGAGTTCGCCAAGCAGGCGCAAGGTTTCCTGATGAAACAGTTCGCCCTTGCTGGTCAGGCTGAAACCGCCACGCCCCCGATGACACAGCACCAGGCCCAGGGCGGCTTCGAGCTGGCTCATGTAGGTGCTGATCGCCGAAGTCGAGAGGTTCAACTCCTGCTGGGCGTTGGCGAACCCCTGGTGACGGACCACGCTGACGAAGATGCGCAACAATTTCAGGTCGGGTAAAGCATTGGCCATGGGAGCTCCTGTCCGAGCGCGGAACCTGTGGGAGCGCAGATTGCGTTGGCGGGAAGTCTATCGCCCCACCCGTCATTAGTTTAGAAAAATCTGAACTAAGTATTTGCCCGTAGCGATTCTTCCGCCCCGCACCATTTCGCAGAATCGGCCCACAACGGTGCCCGAGCCTTCCCGGCCTGTGCCACCGCCATAACTAAAACAACGACGATGAGGCCTTACCCGTGGACAAGATTCTCCACCAACCACTGGGCGGCAACGAAATGCCGCGCTTCGGCGGCATCGCCACCATGCTCCGACTCCCCCATGTACCGACCGCTGCCGGCCTGGACGCTGCCTTCGTAGGCGTGCCGCTGGACATTGGTACTTCGCTGCGCCCCGGCACCCGCTTCGGACCGCGCGACATCCGCACCGAATCGGTGATGATACGCCCGTACAACATGGCCACCGGCGCTGCCCCGTTCGACTCGCTGTCGGTGGCGGACATCGGCGACGTGGCGATCAACACTTTCAACCTGCTGGATGCCGTACGCATCATCGAAGAAGCCTACGACAACATCCTTGAACACGACGTGATCCCGCTGACCCTGGGCGGCGACCACACCATCACCCTGCCGATCCTGCGTGCTATCCATAAAAAGCACGGCAAGGTAGGCCTGGTGCACATCGACGCCCATGCCGATGTCAACGATCACATGTTCGGCGAGAAAATCGCCCACGGCACCACTTTCCGTCGCGCCGTCGAGGAAGGCCTGATCGACCCCGACCGCGTCGTGCAAATCGGCCTGCGCGCCCAGGGTTACACCGCCGACGACTTCAACTGGAGCCGCAACCAGGGTTTCCGCGTGGTCCAGGCCGAAGAGTGCTGGCACAAATCCCTTGCGCCGCTGATGGCCGAGGTTCGCGAGAAAGTCGGTGGCGGGCCGGTGTACATCAGTTTCGACATCGACGGCATCGACCCCGCCTGGGCGCCTGGCACCGGCACCCCGGAAATCGGTGGCCTGACGACCATTCAGGCGATTGAAATCGTCCGTGGCTGCCAGGGCCTCGACCTCATCGGGTGCGATCTGGTAGAAGTCTCGCCCGCCTACGACACCACCGGCAACACCTCGCTGCTGGCCGCCAACCTGCTGTACGAAATGCTCTGCGTACTGCCCGGCGTCGTCCATCGCTGAGGACCGGCCATGACTGAACATGATCAGGTTTTGAAAGCGGCCGCCGACCTGGTAGCCGCCTTTGCCCGCAATGATCGCGAAGCTTATTTCGGCGCCTTCAGCGTTGATGCCAGCTTCGTGTTCTACACCCTCGAACAGCCCCTGCTGTCGCGCGATGCCTACCAGGCGATGTGGGACAGCTGGCGCGCCGAGGATGGCTTCGAGGTGGTGTCGTGCACTTCGAGCAACGCCTTCGTCAGCCTGCAGGGTGATGTGGCGATTTTCATCCATGACGTGGCCACCGAGCTGCGCATGCAAGGGGAGCAACACTTCAGCCAGGAACGCGAGACGATTGTTTTCAAAAAACAAGCGTCTGGCCAAGAACAACAAGGCTTGTGGCTGGCCTGTCACGAACATTTATCCGCGATGCCGGAAGGGCTGCCCACACCTTAGCCAAACAGGTGACGCTCACACACGATGAGCGCGCCTTTATGATCGGAGCAGATCATGAATAACAACAACAACGACCCAAGCCTTACGCAGATTGAAACCCACGGGGTCGAACAGATCCCGGACAACGAGCGCACCGCCGGCCCAACGGACCTGTTCCGGATGATCTTCGGTGGCGCCAACACCTTTGCCACCGCCGTGCTTGGCAGCTTTCCGGTGCTGTTTGGCCTGTCTTTCCAGGCGGGCGTCGCGGCGATTGTGGCCGGTGTGCTGCTCGGCTCGCTGATTCTTGCGCCCATGGGCCTGTTCGGCCCGCTTAACGGCACCAACAACGCCGTGTCGTCCGGTGCGCACTTTGGCGTACACGGACGGATCGTCGGTTCGTTCCTGTCGTTGCTGACCGCCATCGCCTTTTTCTCGCTGTCGGTGTGGAGCTCGGGTGATGCGTTGATCGGTGGGGCGAAACGCCTGATCGGTCTGCCGGAAACCGACCTGACCCTGGGCCTGGCCTACGGTCTGTTCGCGATTCTGGTACTGACGGTGTGCATCTACGGCTTCCGTTTTTTGCTGTGGGTCAACAAGGTCGCGGTGTGGAGCGCCAGCCTGCTGTTCCTGCTGGGCGTCTTCGCCTTCGCCGGTCCTTTCGATGTGAACTACGCCGGCACCGTGAACCTGGGTCAACCGGGCTTCTGGGCAGCGTTCATCGGCGCGGCACTGGTAGCAATGAGCAACCCGATTTCCTTCGGTGCGTTCCTCGGCGACTGGTCACGCTACATCCCGCGCCACACCCCCAAGGCCCGGATCATGCTGGCCGTGGTGTTCGCGCAAGTCGCCACGTTCATCCCGTTCCTGTTTGGCCTCGCCACCGCCACCATCGTCGCGATCAAGGCGCCGGACTACATTGCCGCCAACAACTACGTCGGTGGCCTGCTGGCCGTTTCGCCGAGCTGGTTCTTCCTGCCGGTGTGCCTGATCGCAGTGATTGGCGGCATGTCCACCGGCACCACCTCGCTGTATGGCACCGGGTTAGACATGTCCAGTGTGTTCCCGCGCGTGCTGTCACGGGTCAAGGCGACGCTGCTGATCGGGGTGCTGTCGATTGCCTTCATCTTCATCGGGCGCTTTGCCGCGAACCTGGTGCAGAGCGTGTCGACCTTCGCCGTGCTGATCATCACCTGCACGACGCCATGGATGGTGATCATGATCATCGGCCTTCTGGTGCGTCGGGGCTTCTATTGCCCGGATGACCTGCAAGTGTTCACCCGAGGGGAAAAAGGTGGCCGTTACTGGTTCGCCCACGGCTGGAACTGGCGCGGGCTGGGTGCCTGGATCCCGAGTGCACTGGTGGGCCTGTGTTTCGTCAACCTGCCCGGGCAATTCGTCGGCGTGCTCGGCAACCTGGCAGACGGCATCGACATCAGTCTGCCGGTCACCCTGGGCCTGGCGTCGGCTGTGTATCTGGTGCTGCTGAGTCTGTTCCCGGAACCGGCAGCGGTGTACGGGCCGGGGGATGTTCGTAGCAAGGGTGCGGCTGCGGATACTGCGTTGCGTCAGGTGGCCTGAAACCTTCCCTTGTGGGAGCGGCGGTGCTCGCCAAAAGAACTTTGTTTCACCATAAAAAAGACAATCGGAGACACGCCATCATGGCATTGGATTTATTCGTCGTACTCATTTACGCCGCTGCGATGCTGGTTCTCGGCTACTTCGGCATGCGCAAGGCCAAGACCAACGAAGAGTTTCTGGTCGCCGGACGCAACCTCGGCCCAACCCTGTACATGGGCACCATGGCGGCCACGGTACTGGGCGGCGCGTCCACGGTCGGCACCGTGCGCCTGGGTTACGTGCATGGCATCTCCGGCTTCTGGCTGTGCGCCGCACTGGGTTGCGGGATCGTGGCGCTGAACCTGTTCCTCGCCAAACCGCTGTTGAAACTCAAGATCTACACCGTGACGCAGGTGCTGGAAAAGCGCTACAACCCGATGGCCCGCTCAGCGAGCGCGGTGATCATGCTGGCGTACGCACTGATGATCGGCGTGACCTCGATCCTGGCCATCGGCACCGTGCTGCAAGTGCTGTTCGGCCTGCCCTTCTGGATCTCGGTACTGCTCGGGGGTGGCGTGGTGGTGGTCTATTCGGCCATCGGCGGCATGTGGTCACTGACCCTGACCGACATCGTCCAGTTCATCATCAAGACTGTCGGCCTGATGTTCATCCTTTTGCCGATCTGCCTGTACCGCGTCGGCGGCTGGGATGAACTGGTGACCAAACTGCCGGCGGCGAGCTTCAGCTTCACCACCATCGGTTGGGACACGATCATCACCTACTTCATGATCTACTTCTTCGGCATCCTGATCGGTCAGGACATCTGGCAACGGGTATTCACCGTCAAGACCGCCAAGGTCGCGCAATACGCCGGCACCGCTGCGGGTCTCTACTGCATCCTCTACGGGCTGGCCTGCGCCCTGATCGGCATGGCTGCGCACGTGCTGATCCCGGACCTGGACAACGTCAACAATGCGTTCGCCGCCATCGTCAAACTGTCCCTGCCGGACGGCATCCGTGGCCTGGTGATCGCCGCCGCACTCGCCGCGATGATGTCCACTGCCAGCGCGGGCCTGCTCGCGGCCGCCACCACCCTGAGTGAAGACCTGCTGCCCAAACTGCGCGGCGGCAAGCAATCGAGCCTGAGCCTCAACCGTCTGGTGACCCTGTTGACCGGTGTGGTCGTGCTGGGTATCGCCTTGGTAGTGAACGATGTGATCAGCGCCCTGACCCTGGCTTACAACCTGCTGGTGGGCGGCATGTTGATCCCGTTGATGGGGGCCATCTTCTGGAAGCGTGCAACCACTGGCGGCGCCATCGCCAGCATGGGCATGGGTTTTGCCACCGCGTTGCTGTTCATGTTCAAGGACGGTCTGGACGCCAACACCCCCATCTACTACAGCCTGGCCGTAGGCCTGGTGAGTTTTGTGGTGGTGAGCCTGATGTCCCGCCGCCCGGCAGTGGTGGCCAGCGCCATCTAGGCTGAACATAAAGTTACGATGCTTTCTTCGACGAGTGTGGCGTCGGTTGCCACACTCGTTTTTTTTCGTCCGGAGAAAACCCTAGATGAAAATCGTTCCCCGCAATCAATGGTTCGAAGTCAAACAGCTCAGCGACGGCATCCGCCTGATTCATGAGCCGTGGATACGCCCCTTTTACCGCTGCAACCTTTGGCACATCCAGGGCCGCGAGAAGGACTTGCTGCTCGACAGCGGTTCCGGCCTGGTCAGCCTGCGCGAACAGTTGCCGTGGATAACCGAGCGGCCACTGGTGGCGGTGGCCAGTCATTGCCATTTCGATCACATCGCCGGCCACCATGAATTTTCCGAACGCCTGGTGCATCCCGCCGAAGCCGACATCCTCGCGACGCCTGACGGCGAAAACGATTTGAGCCGCGCCTTCGTCGGCGACGACATGTTCGAAGCGCACCCCGACTGCCCATTGTGTTACGCCGAATATCGGGTCAAGGCTGCGCCAGCCACCGGCACAATCGAAGAAGGCGACGTATTGGACCTGGGCAATCGCGTCCTGCAGGTGCTGCACACGCCCGGCCATTCACCAGGCGGTATCAGCCTGTATGAAGCCACCAGCGAAACCCTCTTCAGCGGTGACATCATCTACGACGGACCACTGATCGAAGACGCCTACCACTCCAACCTCGACGACTACGCCCGCAGTTTGCAACGGCTGCGCACGTTGCCCATCCGCACGGTACACGGTGGCCATTTCGGCAGTTTTTCCGGGGAACATTTACGGCACATGATTGACGAGTGGCAGCGCTCGCACGAGTGAAGGCTGCTGTACTCAATGCACCAACAACGTGTTGAAGAACCGTTATGAAAAAAGCTGCCGTGCGTGCCGCCGTGCATCGCTTCATCAGCCGATTGCTTGAAGACCAGGAGGACTTCGACGATCACACCAGTCTGGCGGAGTTGGGTTTGGATAAAGCCGATATCGAAGACCTGATCTTTCATCTGGAAGATGAATTGGGCCTGACGGCGTTAACCGCAGAAGAAGACCGGATACTCAAGACCGCCAGGACGGCGAATGATTTGAGCCGGTTTTTGATTGCCATCGGACGGCATTGACCGGGCACTTTCGACAGCGCCCTGCTGCCCGGCGCCCGAAGCGGCACTGGCCTCGCGGTGCTCGCTAGTGGCTACAGCAACTGCCTATCGGTCGCAATTACCGGCGGCGCTGCTGGCGTCGACGCTGCTCGTCGTCCGTACGGATCGGCACAGGTTGCATCGGTGGTTCGATCAAACCGAGTGCTACACCGAGGTCATGGAGCCAGTTCTGGATTTTCTCTTTCATGGTGCCCCCTTCAGGGTAATACCGGGTGGCTGAAATTTCGCAGCCCCTTCGCACTGATAATAGTCCGAAGTCCTACGCAATGTGCAGCAAAATCCGCAATGATCTGTTACTGAATTGATCCAAATATCTGACCGATCGTTCAAGCCGTAACCTTCACGGGAATGGCAGCCTCTGGAAAGTCCATCTGCTGTTGCTCAATCCACGCATTCAGGTTGGCTCCGACCATGCCCTTGCGCCACATCAGCCAGGTGGTCGCACTGGCGAACGGTTCCGCCAACGGGTGCACGGCAACGCTCTCGCGCCCCGGCAAGCTGGCGAGCATCGACTCCGCCATCAAAGCCACTCCGGAACCGGCGATCACGCAGGCCAGCATGCCCTGATAAGACTCGATCTCCATCGCCCGGCCCATGGTGGCGTGATAATGCGCAAACCAGGCTTCCAGGCGCATGCGATACGAACAACCTTGGCGAAAGGTGAACACCGCCCGCCCCTGCACATCCAGCGCACTGTGTACCGGCGGGTGATCGGCTTCGCTGATCAGTACCAGCCGTTCGTGGCACAACGGTATGCCGTCGAGCCCGGCCAGCTCCAGCGGACCGTCCACCAGCGCCGCGTCGAGGCGACCGCTCAGCAAACCCTCAAGCAGTTCGCCGCTGGGCGCCGCCTGCACTTGCAGGTTCACTGCCGGGTACGTGCGGTGATAGCGGGCGAGCAGTCCTGGCAGGTGGATCGCGGCGGTGCTGTACATCGTCCCGAGCACGAAGTCTCCCGCCGGCTGCCCGCCCTGCACCGCCGCCTGAGCCTCGTCATGCAGGCTGAACAGTCTGGCGGTGTAATCCAGCAAGACTTTTCCTGCAGGTGATAGCTGCAAGCGCTGACGCTCGCGCAGGAAGAGTTCTACGCCAAGCTGTTCTTCAAGCTGTTTTAGCCGGGTCGAAAGGTTCGAAGGTACTCGGTGCAAACGTTCGGCGGCGCGGGTGACCGAGCCTTCCTCGGCCACCGCCTGAAAAATTCTCAACTGGCTAAATTCCACGCCATTCTCCAAATAAGAACAAGTTACTCACTATTATTCATTTTTAAAGAAAGTCAATCAGTCCTAGCCTGACGGTCAATGATCCTCTACAGGAATCCCAGACCATGTCGCCCCTGATTCGCTTACTCGCCAGCTTCATCGCGCTCATGATGGCCATGGGCATCGGCCGCTTCGCCCTCACCCCGCAAATGCCGCACCTGCTCAGCGAAGGGCAGATAGACCTGACGGCGGCCGGGCTGATCGCCGCCGCCAACTACCTGGGCTATTTCGTCGGTGCCGTGGACGCGATGTTCTGCCGCCGCCCCGCGCAAGTCCGCCAACGCTTGCTCGGCGGCTTATGGCTGTGTGTACTGCTGACCCTTGCATCGTTCTGGGCCAACGGTTTCTGGTCCCACCTGTTGCTGCGTTTCGGCACTGGCGTGGCCAGCGCCTGGGTGTTGGTAATGATTACCGCACTGAGCCAGCCAATCGCCGCCGCAGCCGGCCGTCCACGATTGGGTGCGCTGGTTTTTGCCGGACCGGGCTTGGGGATTTTCCTGACAGGACTGCTGGCCTTGGGTTCGAACCTTCTGGGGCAGACCTCTGCCACCTTGTGGCTGGTGTATGCGGCGGTCGGCCTGGTGATGCTGCTGGTGATCCTGCCGTTTCTGCCGCGCCCGGCCGCCAGCGTCAGCGCTGCGCCGAACGCAGGTCAATTGGGCAATCAAGGCATCGGTCGCCTGGGGATGATCTACGCCTTGTACGGCCTGGGCTACATCATCCCGGCGACGTTCCTCTCGCAAATGGCCAGTGCGCAGTTCCACGGTAAGTGGCAGGCGGATCTGTTCTGGCCGTGCTTTGGCCTGGCATCGGCCTTGGGCGTGGTGCTGGTGAGCCTGCGTCGACACAACCCCGACGCCACACGCCATTGGTTGATGGCCACACTGTGGTTGCAGGCGGCAGGCGTGTTCGCCTGCCTGCTGGGAAGCGGTCTGGGCCTGGCGCTGGGGGTGCTGTTGTGCGGCTCACCGTTCCTGGCTTGCATGCAGTTGGTGATGCAACGCTCGCGGGAACTGGCGCCCCACGCCACCCAGCGAAATGCCGGGCTGTTGACCGCGTGCTTCGCCGTCGGCCAGCTCGCCGGGCCGTTGCTCGCCGCCTCGAGCAGCTATTTCAGTGGGGGTCTGCAACCGGCGTTGATCATCGCGGGTAGCGGCTTGCTCGTGGCCGGAGGTTTGGCGTTCGGTTCGGTCAGTACTGGCCGGGGACTCTGCACAAACAATGGCGCATCCACGGCTCAGCGATGAGATCAGGCCTTGCGCGCGGCGCAATAACCCAAGGTACAGACGACCGTGGTCGCTACCGTCCCCCACGCCATGTCAATCAACACCAAAGGCATCGACCAGCCCTGCAGCGTCGCCCAATTGCTCAGGTCGTAGGTGCCATAGGCGACCAGCCCCAACAAGGCGCCATGACCCGCCGCACGCCGCCAGTGGGTCGCCGGCAAGACCACAAGCACCACGCAACCGACGGTATAAAGGAGATAGAACATCGCCGCAGGAATCAGGAGCGGCTGTTCGAGCATCAACGACCCCAACAGCCCCCGGTAGGTCGAGGCCATCAGCACGCCGAGCCAAAGCCCGTCGAGCACAAGCAACACCAGCAGGCTGGTGACGTACGCAAGCAGCGCCTTTTTCATCACAACGTCCCCATGTAAGCCACCTACATGGGGCCGGTGCGATGTCAGCTTAGTTCAATGCGGTCGGCATGAATGACAATCTGGCCATTCTTGTACAGCGCACCAATGGCTTTCTTGAAGTTGCCCTTGCTGACGCCGAACAAGCTGCTGATCAACGCCGGATCGCTCTTGTCACTGACCGCCAGGCTACCGCTGTTTTCGCGCAACTTGGCAAGGATCTTCGCGTTGAGACTCGTGGCCGCTTCCTGGCCGACCGGCTGCAGGCTCAGGCTGATCTTGCCATCGGTCCGGACTTCCTTGATAAAACCCTTCTCCTTCATGCCGGAGCGCATGAACTTGAAGATCTCATTCTTGTGGATCAAGCCCCAGTGCTTGTTGTTGATGATTGCCTTGAACCCCATGTCGGTGGCTTCGGCAACCAGTAAATCAACTTCCTGACCCGGCGCGTAATTAGCCGATGTCTTGTCCAGATAACGGTCCAGCCGTGCGGTCGCGGTGATGCGTCGGGTGTGCTTGTCGAGGTAGACATGCACCACCACGTAATCGCCGGCGGTCATCTGGCGCTTTTCTTCGGAAAATGGCAGCAACAGATCCTTCGGCAGCCCCCAATCGAGGAAAATGCCGATGCTGTTGACTTCAACAACTTTCAAACTGGCGAATTCACCGACTTGAACTTTCGGCTTCTCGGTAGTTGCGATAAGTTTGTCATCGCTGTCCAGATAAACGAAAACATTGAGCCAGTCTTCATCTTCACTCGGAATATCCTTTGGGATATAACGATTAGGCAAAAGTATTTCGCCGTCCGCACCGCCGTCCAGATATAAACCGAAGTTAGTGTGTTTAACCACTTGCAAACTGTTGTAACGCCCGACTAAAGCCATTTCCAATACCCTCATTGCTTGGGCGGCATTCTACCCGTTTTTGCAGACGGCGCCTGATCCCCTCTCCAGCGACCCGAGAAAAATTCGCTGAGGCCTTCATTTTCTTGGTCTGGATTGCCCCCGTGGGGCCGCTCGTCAGGACGCCATGAGATCATTCGCCGTACCGATCCGGTCAACAACAGGAAGAACATTACTGATGTTCGTATTTAAAACAGCAGCTTAGGGGGATATTCACGCGCAACTAAGGTTTCTCACCAGAACGCTGATGGTTAACGAATGGATATTTGGCAAGCAATTATCGGGTCATTCGTGTACGATGGCTGGCCAAATTAAATTTCTACAGGTGATTGGCCGCCATGCGCGTAAAAGCATCCCAAAGCAAAGTTAAGCCAGCTCCAGCCGTTGAGACCAGCGAATCGATCAACGACCAGATTGCCGCTTTCCTCAAGTCCGGTGGCGAGATTCAGCAAATTGCCAAAGGCGTGAGCGGCCAGACCTTCGCCCCGTCCAAGCAGATCTCCCTGGGCAAGAAGTAATTCCCCGCGACATCGAGTCCCTGAGCGCTTTGAGCTTCGAAGCGCTTGGACTGCACCCTCCCCCAACACCCTTCAATCACCGCAAAAATCGACGAACGGCCATCGATGCCGAGCATTCGCCGTTATGCTTGCACGCGTCTAGATCAAGCATTTGATCAGGTTTTCGTCTCAAATCTCCGCAGTCATGGAGTGACGCATGCTCAAGCCCTCTTTTTTCCTGCTCGGCAACCTGCTCTGGTGTTCGCTTGCCAACGCGCAGGTTTTCCAGCGTGAACTGGGAGACTTCGACCTCAAACTGGGCACCACGCCGAGCCGCAGCATGGCGCAAGGGCTGGTCAAGCCTTCGGCCACCGGCTCGTTCCACGGCGGCCTTGACCTGAGCCACGACAGCGGTTTCTACGCGGGCCAGTGGTCTCCCAGCATGGGCTTGAGCGAGGGGAACAACCTCGAAGTCGATTCCTACATGGGTTTTAAACAACCCTTCGATCAGACCCTGGGCTATGAAGTCGGAATGATTCATTACAGCTACCCGAAAGTAGAGACCCTCGACTCCCATGAGTTCTTTGGTGGCCTGACCCTACTGGGCAGCCGTTTCGGCGCGGCATTCAGCAACGACCCGGACAAACAGAACAGCACACTCTTCGCCGACCTGAGTGGCAACCAGCCGTTCGGTATCGGGATAAGCCTCAAATACACTACCCACCAGCTCAACACCCCGGTCTCGGTGGACGGTGGTTATGTCAGTAGTTTCAACGATTGGTCGCTGAAGTTTTCCCGACCGTTCATGGGCATCGACCTCGACCTGATCTACAGCGACTCCAGCCTCAGCGGCAGCGATTGCAGTGCCTATTCCGGGCGCAACGGACAATGTGACGGCCTGGTCACCCTCAAGGCTGAACGCACGTTCTATTGATCGGCTGAACTGGCAGGCTCATCTTGCGTTCACATGAAAACCCAGGCTTTCGCAAGGACTCGCCCATGTCACGCTGGTTGAAGTGCTTCGCCGTTATCATCACCGTCAGTCTCGCCCTCGGCGCCTGCAGCCGCGTGGGCCTGGCCTATCGCAATCTCGATGTGATCATTCCATGGACGCTCAGCGATTACCTGGACATGAACGGCGAGCAGAAAGGCTGGTTCAACGAACGCCTGAAAGAGCATCTGAGCTGGCACTGCACCACCCAACTGCCCGGCTACCTCGACTGGCTGGACCGCCTGCAAGGGATGGTAGCCACCAACCAGGTCACCGACGCCGCCCTGCAAACCCGGACCCAGGAAGCCAAACAGGCGATCGCCCAGACGGCGCGGGAAATCAAGCCTTCAGCCGTCGAGCTGTTGCGGGGACTGGATGACAAGCAAGTGGCGGAAATGAACGAAGCGTTCGCCAAAGACCTGCGCAAACGCCAACAGGAATACTTGAAGCCGCCCCTGGATCAACAGATCAAGGAGCGAAGCGAGCGCATGGAAAAACGTCTGAATGACTGGCTCGGGCCGATCAGCCCGACACAGCAGCAACGCGTGGTCACTTGGTCAAACGCCCTGGGCGATCAGAACACTCAATGGATCGCCAACCGTGCCCACTGGCAAAAGCAATTCAGTGCGGCAGTGGCACAGCGCCAGAGCCCACAATTCCCACAACGCATCGAAACCCTGCTGGTCAATCGCGAAAGCTTGTGGACCGCCGACTACCGCAAGGCTTACGCCGATACCGAAGCGCAGGCCCGCAGCCTGATCGTGGACCTGATGGCCGAAAGTACGCCGACACAGCGCCAGCGCTTGCAGAAGAAAATTGAAGGGGTGCGCAAGGATTTCAACGAGTTGAAATGCCTGAGGGCGGCTAGCCAAGGTTAGCAAGTCGGCCACAGAACCTGTAGGAGCTGGCTTGCCAGCGATAGCGTCCGATCAGTCAACATAACGGTTGAATGTGACGGCCTCATCGCTGGCAAAGCCAGCTCCCACAGGGGGTCAGGCAATCTGCACCTTTGACGCCACCTCATCAAACGTCACCTCTTCCAACGCATCTTCCTGGTCATCCAGCACTTGCCGTGGGTGATCATTGCCGGGGATGCTGCTGTCGATCAGGCTCAACAGTCTTGAGCCGCGCATCGTCAGAATATAGTTCGACCCGCTGCCGCCCTCTTCCTCGGGACGAGGCTCGATATAACCGCGCTCCAGCAGCAACTTTTCGTATTCGCCCGCCACTGCCTTCAGGTGATCAAGGTTTTCCGTCGGCTCGCCTTCCGTAGCCTTCTCGGCCGCATATTGTTCGGCATATGGCCTTGGCGTAAAACTCGGTGCGCCGTTCTGCACTTCGTGCAGCAGGCGTTCGATCAGATCCCAGTTATAAGTCGTCATCCTGTCCAACCTCCAAAGCCCGTGATTGTGATGGCCTTCTTTGGTTGTGACCGGCAGCGTGATCAGCCGTTCAGCCAGGTACTGAGTCACTACCGACCGGCGGTATGTCGATTGAGGCGCGGCTTGAACGACTAAGCTACGTCAGTCCCCTCCCAGCATTGCGCAGGAGAAACCTCGATGGACATTCAGAACCACCCCGTGGTGTCGCGAGAAGAATGGCTCGCCGCCCGTAAACAGCATCTGGCTCGCGAAAAAGCCTTCACCCGTGAACGGGACAAACTCAGCGCCGAACGGCGAGCCCTGCCATGGGTAAAGATCGACAAGGACTATCGCTTCCAGGGGCCCGATGGCGAGCTGAAACTGGCCAACCTGTTCGGTGGGCGCAGCCAACTGGTCATTTACCACTTCATGTTCGCCGATGGCTGGGACGAAGGCTGCCCCGGTTGCTCATTCCTGTCCGATCATATTGATGGCGCCAACCAGCACCTGGCCCATCACGACGTCGCCGTGGTGGCGGTTTCCCATGCACCGCTGGCGCAATTCCAGCCCTTCAAACGGCGTATGGGCTGGAAATTCGATTGGGTGTCATCCGCCGGTTGCGACTTCAACTATGACTTCGGCGTCTCGCCTCATGCCGAAGACGTAGCCGCCGGCAAGGCCACCTACAACTACGAAAAATCCGACGGTGCCGAAGAAGAACTTCCGGGCCTCAGCGTGTTTTATCGCAACGATGCCGGGGAAATCTTCCACACCTATTCTACCTATGCCCGCGGCCTCGACCTGCTGGTCGGCGCCTACAACTTCCTCGACCTGACGCCCAAGGGCCGCAACGAGGAGGAAATCATGGAATGGGTGCGGCATCACGATCGCTACGACGACAAGGCGTCTTCGAGCTGCTGCCGCGGCGGGTAGATCGCCCTGACCGCAAACGAAAACGGGCGACCCGAGGGTCGCCCGTGGCATCGGCCTGCACCGTTACTTCACCGGTATGTACCCATAGCGCTTGACCATGGACTTACCGTCCTTGTCGCGCACCCGGACCATTTCAACCCTGTTCTCCTGGGTGTACTCGACGAAGTACTCCTTGCCCGGCTCGACCAGCAGGTTGAGGTAGACAGGTTTTTGCCCTGCGGAGATCTTGTGGATCCCGGGGCTTGCCAGCACCCAGGAATAGGTCTGCTCGTTGAGCCCGACCACCGCGCTGTCATTGATGCTGAACACGCTGTCGTAGAAGCTGCCCTGGATCACCTGGGTGCGCATCATGTAGATCCGTCCCTTGCCCTCAGGGAGCGCAGGCGGTTCGAAGAAGGGTTGGCTGGAGCGGGTGTGACCACAACCGGTCAGCAACAGCAGGAGCAACAGGGCTGATCCATATTTGATTGCCTTGCTCATTTGGCTTGCCCCAGCAGTTGGTTGATGAGCGGTGCCATCTTCTCCTCGACCGAACCGAATTTCGACAGGGAAAGACCACCATTATTGGTCAGGTTGTATTTGACGTAACCGATCTGCTGGTCACCCTTGTACAGCCGCAGGCTGGCATCGGACAGGTAGGCGGTGAAATCCCACGAACGAATGGCGGTGTAGGTCAGGCGATATTCGCAACTGGCAGGCGCCGGCGCGGCATACAGGCGGCTGTCGATGTGGTGTTGGCGCAACAGCGTTTGCACGCCGTCGACGAAGTCACCCACCACCACTTTCGGGTTTTCCTCGATGCACAGTTGGGAAATGTTGTACGAAGGTGCGATGGGCTCGACCTGAACGTTGGTGCAACCGGCCAAGGCCAGTAGAAGACTCGTCGTAATAACTCGGCGAAGCATTTCCAATCCCTGAAACAGCGTGATATCAAAGTGATGCCGCATACTAATGGATGGTGCGGAACTTTCCCACTACCGGGGCCCTCAATCGGATAACTGCCCAAACGGAACCGAGGCCACCCCATGAAAACCCTGCTGAAGATCACCCTCGCCGCCACCCTTGCCTGCGCCCTGCCCGCCTGGGCCTGCACCCCCGAGGAAGCCACCGCCAAACGCGAAAAGCTCGCCAGGGAAGTCACCAGGCTGACCGAGCAGAACCCGGCCAAGGCCAAGGAGATCAACGACGAGTTGCAGAAGATGGATCTGGGCACGGCCAGCGCGGATTTGCCGGATAAGTGCCAGTTGATCGACCAGCGTTTGAAGGAGCTGGGTTCGGCAGAGAAGAAGGCCGAAGGTTGATCGCCCGCGCATAAAAAAACCGGACATATGTCCGGTTTTTTTATGGGGTGATTATTCGGCGGCGGGCGCCTCAGGCTTGCGGCGCTTGAGCGGCGCCATGCCGTCCTTGCTGACCAGCGACGGCGCTTCGGCCTTCGGTCGGTTGACGCTCTTGCGTTTGGTCGGGGTCTTGGCGGCGGTTTTTTTCTTGTCGCCCTTGGCGTCGGTCTTTTTCTTCTTCACGCCGACGGCCTTGCCCGAGGCCTTGACCTTTTTCGGTCCGCCGTAGGTGCCCTTGACTTCCTTGATCGTGCGACGCTCAAAGCTCTGCTTGAGGTAGCGTTCGATGCTCGACATCAGGTTCCAGTCGCCGTGGCAAATCAGCGAGATCGCCAGGCCGTCGTTGCCGGCGCGGCCGGTGCGACCGATGCGGTGAACGTATTCGTCGCCGCTGCGCGGCATGTCGAAGTTGATCACCAGGTCCAGGCCGTCCACATCCAGGCCACGGGCAGCAACGTCGGTGGCCACGAGGATCTTCACGCCGCCCTGCTTCAGACGGTCGATGGCCAGCTTGCGGTCTTTCTGGTCTTTTTCACCGTGCAGGACAAACGCCTTGTATTCCTGCGCCACCAGGCGACCGTAAATGCGGTCGGCCATGGCCCGGGTGTTGGTGAAGATAATGGCCTTCTGATAGGTCTCGTTGGCCAGCAACCAATTGACGATCTGCTCTTTGTGCTGGTTGTGGTCAGCGGTAATGATCTGCTGACGGGTGGTTTCGTTCAGTTGGCTGACCGCGTTGAGCTGCAAATGCTCAGGGTTGTTCAGAACCTTGGCGACCATCTCGCGCAGGCCCGAACCACCGGTGGTGGCGGAGAACAACATGGTTTGCTGGCGATTCGGGCATTCATCCACCAGACGCTGCACGTCGTCGGCAAAGCCCATATCGAGCATGCGATCGGCTTCGTCGAGTACCAGCACTTCAACCTCTTTCAGGTCGAGGTTGCCGGCGTTCAGTTGCTCGATCATCCGTCCCGGCGTACCAATCAGGATGTCCGGCACCTTGCGCAGCATCGCGGCCTGGACCTTGAAGTCTTCCCCGCCGGTGATCAGACCGGACTTGATGAAGGTGAACTGCGAGAAGCGTTCGACTTCCTTCAAGGTCTGCTGCGCCAGCTCACGGGTCGGCAGCAGGATCAGGGTCTTGATGCTGACCCGGACTTTCGCCGGGCCGATCAGGCGGTTGAGAATCGGCAGAACGAAAGCGGCGGTCTTGCCGCTGCCGGTTTGCGCCGTCACCCGCAGGTCACGCCCCTGGAGCGCCAGCGGGATGGCCGCTGCTTGCACAGGCGTAGGCTCGACAAATTTAAGCTCGGCCACGGCTTTGAGCAGGCGTTCGTGCAGGGCGAATTCGGAAAACACGGGTGCTACCTCGAAGAAATGCAGAAAATCAGCGGCATAGGTTACCGGTTTCGAGCGCCAAGGCCGAGTTTCTTTACGAAATCGACAGTAAACAGTGGCTTTTGTGTTGCGTTGTTTGTCCCCAATTGTCATTGAAAGCGCCTTAAATGCTCTAATTACCTCGACGCGTCCTACAGAAGAACCGGTTTACCTATGGATATTCAACAGCTCTGGATCAACATTCAGGACCTCTGGGGAGCGCTCGACCAGCACCCGCTCCTGCGTTCGGGCCTCGGCCTGCTGACGTTGCTGGTGGTGGCACTGGTCCTCGGACGAGTGGCGCGCTACCTGATTCTGCATGCAACCAAAATGCTCGCGCGCCAACCGGCTTTGCACTGGGTCAGCGACTTTTTGCAGAACAAGGTGTTTCATCGCCTGGCCCAGATGACGCCGCCGCTGGTGATCCAGTTCGGCCTGCACCTGGTGCCGGAATTGGGCAAGACCAGCCTGACCTTCCTCGGCAACGTCGCGCTGGCATTCACCATTCTCTTCATGATGCTGGCCCTCAGTGCCCTGCTCAACGCACTGCTGGACATCTACGCCCGCACCGAACACGCCCGCACCCGCTCGATCAAGGGCTACGTGCAACTGGCGAAAATGGTCTTGTACGTGTTCGGCGCGATCATCATCGTCGCCACGCTCATCGACCGCTCGCCGCTGTTGCTGCTGTCGGGCCTGGGTGCCATGTCGGCGGTGATCCTGTTGGTCTACAAGGACACGCTGCTGTCCTTCGTCGCCAGCGTACAACTGACCAGCAACGACATGTTGCGCGTCGGCGACTGGATCGAGATGCCGCAGGTCGGCGCCGATGGTGATGTGGTGGACATCACCCTGCACACCGTCAAGGTGCAGAACTTCGACAAAACCATCGTCTCCATCCCCACCTGGCGCCTGATGTCCGAGTCGTTCCGCAACTGGCGCGGCATGCAGCAATCCGGTGGCCGCCGAATCAAGCGCAGCCTGTTCATCGATGCCAGCGGCGTACGCTTCATCCGCGACGACGAAGAACAAAAACTCTCCCAGGTGCACCTGCTGACCGACTACATCAATCGAAAACAAGCCGAACTCAAGGCCTGGAACGAGGCCCAGGGCAACGTCGCGGCCATGTCGGCCAACCGCCGGCGCATGACCAACATCGGTACATTCCGCGCGTACGCATTAGCGTATTTGAAAAGCCACCCGGAGGTTGCGCCAAACATGACCTGCATGGTGCGCCAACTGCAGACCACGGCCCAGGGCATCCCGCTGGAAATCTATTGCTTCACCCGCACCACGGTGTGGGCAGATTACGAGCGGATTCAGGGGGATATTTTCGACTACCTGCTGGCGGTGCTGCCGGAATTTGGTTTGAGCCTGTATCAGCAGCCCAGTGGTGGGGATCTAAGGGCCGGGTTGTTGCCGGCGGTGTTGGGGGCGAGTCATCTTCCTGAGCCTGAAAAACACTTGATGTAAAACTCAGTCCCCTTGTGGGAGCGGGCTTGCTCGCCAAAGCGATGTATCAGCCAACACAAATGTTGGATCTGAAGTCGCAATCGCGGGCAAGCCCGCTCCCACAGTTGGTTCAGTGTGCAGTCGCAGTTTTGCGTATCCCCAACCGACTGATCCACACCGCAGCCAATATCACCGTCCCGCCCAACAACAGCCGCCCGAGTTCCTCATGCTGATTCCAGATCAGCAGATTCATCAACAGCCCTACGGGCACGTGCAGGTTGTTCATCACCGCCAGCGTGCCGCCATTGACCATGCAGGCGCCCTTGTTCCACCAATACAGGCCCAGCGCGGTGGAGACCAGGCCGAGGAAAATAAGCACGGCCCATTGCAAGGGGGCTTCGGGCAGGAAGTTCTGTTTGCCGAACAGCAGGAACGCCGGCAGTGCCACCGCCAGGGCGCCGAGGTAGAAATAACCGAAACGCCGGTAGTGCGGCAGGTCGCTGGGGTGGCGTGCCACCAGGTGTTTGTACAACACCTGGCCCGCCGCGTAAGTGAAGTTGGCCAATTGCAGCAACAGGAACCCCATGAAGAAGTCCGGGTTGATGCGGTCATAGCGAATCACTGCAGCGCCCGCGACCGCGACCAATGCGGCAATCAGCGCCCAGGGATTGAAGCGTCGATTGAGCGCGTCTTCAATCAAGGTCACGTGCAGCGGCGTCAGGATAGTGAACAGCAGCACTTCCGGCACCGTCAGCACCCGGAAGCTCAGGTACAGGCAGACGTAGGTCACGCCGAACTGCAACGCCCCGATCAGCAGCATGCCGCGCATGAAGGCTGGCTCCACCGAGCGCCAGCGTGTCAGGGGAATGAATACCAGCCCTGCCAGCAGCACCCGGATCAGCACCGCAAAGTAACTGTCGACGTGCCCGGCCAGATATTCGCCGATCAAGCTGAAGGAAAACGCCTGGATCAGCGTGACAAAAAGTAGATAGCCCATGTTCGCCTCATTTGGAATGGCGGCGACGATAGCGGGTTTTGCCCTGAAGTTGTAGGAGCGAGCTTGCTCGCGATGGCGGTGTATCAGCAAATCAAAATTGCCTGACACGCCGCCATCGCGAGCAAGCTCGCTCCTACAGAGGGTTGGGGTGCTCACAAAATCCCAGGCAAAAAAAAGCCCGATCTCGCTAAGCGTTCAATCGGGCGGTAGCACTCAGGAGCAAAAAGTGCAAAGGGAGGTTCGATGCGCGTGAAACCTTGAAGGGGATTCGCCAGGTCACTAGACCATCCGGTGATTATCTGGCGATTAACGGCTCAGGCCACCTGGGCCAGCTTGGCGTTGGCCTGGTTCAAGCCTTTCTCCTGGAAGTCGCCCCCCAGGTTCATGCCTTCGGCGTGGATGAAGGTCACGTCATGGATGCCGATGAAGCCCATCACCTGACGCAGGTACGGTTCCTGATGATCGGCCGGGCCACCGGCGTAGATCCCGCCGCGAGCCGTCAACACACAGGCACGCTTGCCGCTGAGCAGGCCTTGCGGGCCAGTCTCGGTGTATTTGAAGGTCACGCCGGCCCGCAGCACATGGTCGAGCCAGGCCTTGAGGGTGCTCGGGATCGCGAAGTTATACATCGGCGCGGCCAGCACCAGTACGTCGGCGGCCAGCACTTCATCGGTCAGCTCGTTGGAGCGTTCCAGGGAAGCTTGTTCGATCTCGTTGCGCTGCTCGGCCGATTTCATCCAACCACCCAGCAGGTTGATGTCCAGGTGCGGCACCGGGTTGATGGCCAGGTCGCGGACGGTGATCTCATCCTGCGGGTGCGCGGCTTTCCACTGGCTGATGAAAGTCTGGGTCAGTTGACGGGATACCGAGTCTTGCTGGCGGGCGCTGCTTTCGATGATCAGAACGCGGGACATGGGATGTAGCCTCCATCTGAGAATGCTGTAAGTCGATGGAGTGAAGGTTAAACAGAGTCGTATCGATGAAAAAGCGCAAATATCTGCTACAACCCATCAATAAATTCGTTTATAAGCTGTCCATGCCCTATGGGGACCATCGGTCCCCACCGGAACCTGATGTTATTTCGGGGTGCAGGTGAGCTTGATGCGCATCTTGATGATGGACCGGTTGAACTTGGCGGTAGCGGTCTTGTGCTTGCCGGCGGCCACTTCGATGCTGCGGGTACGCGGCGCCTCCGGACCATTGTTGAAGACCACCTTGCAGGAGGCGTCGACGTCGCCGTAATTGTTGACCTGGATGGAGGCAATGTCGGTATCCGTGTCATTGGCGTTGTAGTCGATGCTCATGCCGTTCAGTTGTTTTTGTACGTCGATCGGGTAGGCAAACGCCGTCAACGGCAAGATCGCCAGCAGCACGAAACAGAATTTTCTCATTCGGCAGTCTCCAATAAGGGACCGCCAGCTTAGGACAAGAGGAGCTCAACATGAAAGCGCCCCGCGTGACCCTTGATCAATGGCGAACGTTGCAGGCCGTGGTCGACCACGGCGGTTTCGCCCAGGCCGCCGAAGCGCTGCACCGCTCGCAATCGTCCGTCAGCTACACCGTCGCCCGTATGCAGGATCAGCTCGGCGTGCCGCTGCTGCGTATCGATGGGCGCAAGGCCGTGCTCACCGAAGCCGGCGGGGTGCTGCTGCGCCGCTCCCGGCAACTGGTGAAACAGGCCAGCCAGCTCGAAGACCTGGCGCACCACATGGAACAGGGCTGGGAAGCGGAAGTACGGCTGGTGGTGGACGCCGCCTACCCGAGCGCACGCCTCGTCCGTGCCCTGACTGCCTTTATGCCGCAAAGCCGTGGCTGTCGAGTGCGTCTGCGCGAAGAGGTACTGTCGGGCGTAGAGGAGGTGCTGCTCGAAGGCGTGGCTGACCTGGCGATTACCAGTTTCAGTATTCCGGGTTACCTGGGGGCGGAACTGAGTGACGTCGAATTCATCGCCGTCGCCCACCCCGAGCACGCCCTGCATCGCTTGAACCGTGAATTGAGCTTCCAGGACCTGGAAAGCCAGATGCAAGTGGTGATCCGCGACTCCGGTCGCCAACAGCCGCGAGACGTCGGCTGGCTGGGTGCCGAACAGCGCTGGACCGTCGGCAGCCTGGCCACTGCCGCGACGTTTGTCAGCAGCGGACTGGGTTTCGCCTGGTTACCACGGCACATGATCGAACGGGAACTCAAGGAAGGTTCGCTCAAGCTGCTACCGTTGGATCAGGGCGGCAGCCGTAACCCGAGCTTCTACCTGTATTCGAACAAGGACAAACCGCTGGGTCCGGCGACGCAAATCCTCATCGACCTGCTGCGCAATTTCGACACCGCGCCGCTGGACGCGCCCTTCGCCGCCCCCGAACAAGCCTGACACGGAGTGAACCGATGGCCTATTTCGAACATGAAGGTTGCCACCTGCACTATGAGGAATATGGCCACGGCGCTCCATTGCTGCTGGTCCACGGCCTGGGCTCCAGTACCCTGGACTGGGAAAAACAGATCCCGGCACTCTCGGCCCGTTATCGGGTGATCGTGCCAGACGTACGCGGTCACGGACGTTCGGACAAACCCCGCGAGCGCTACAGCATCGCCGGATTCAGCGCCGACCTGGTCGCCTTGATCGAGCATCTGGACCTCGGGCCCGTGCACCATGTGGGTCTGTCCATGGGCGGCATGATCGGTTTTCAACTGGCGGTGGACCATCCGTCCTTGCTCAAGAGCCTGTGCATCGTCAACAGCGCACCCGAGGTCAAGCTGCGCAGCCGCGACGATTACTGGCAGTGGTTCAAACGCTGGAGCCTGATGCGTATGCTGAGCCTGGGCACCATCGGCAAGGCCCTTGGCGCCAAGTTGTTCCCAAAACCGGAACAAGCCCAATTGCGGCAAATGATGGCCGAGCGCTGGGCAAAAAATGACAAACATGCTTATCTCGCCAGCTTCGATGCCATCGTTGGCTGGGGCGTTCAGGAACGACTGTCAAAGGTGTCCTGTCCAACCCTCATCGTCAGCGCCGACCGTGACTACACGCCGGTCGCGCTGAAAGAGAATTACGTCAAACTGCTGCCCGATGCGCGGTTGGTGGTGATCGCCGATTCGCGCCACGCCACACCGCTGGATCAACCGGAACGCTTCAACCAAACCCTGCTCGAGTTTCTCACCGCAGTCGATACCACCCCAATCAGGATCACTGACCCATGCTGAAAAAAATCGCCCTCGTCGCCGGCTCCGTTCTGTTTGCCGCCAACCTGATGGCCGCCACACCGGCCAAGGCGCCACACGTGTTGCTGGAAACCACCAACGGCCAGATCGAAATCGAACTGGACCCGGTCAAGGCGCCGATCAGTACCAAAAACTTCCTTGAGTACGTCGACAGCGGCTTCTACAACAACACGATTTTCCACCGTGTGATCCCGGGCTTCATGGTCCAGGGCGGTGGTTTCACTCAACAGATGCAACAGAAAGAAACCAAGGCACCGATCCAGAACGAATCGAAAAACGGCCTGCACAACGTGCGTGGCACGCTGTCCATGGCACGTACCTCGAACCCGAATTCGGCCACCAGCCAGTTCTTCATCAACGTCAAGGACAACGACTTCCTGGACCAGGGTGATGGCTACGCCGTGTTTGGCAAGGTTGTGAAGGGCATGGATGTGGTCGACATCATCGTCAATTCCCCTACCACCGTGCGCGGCGGCATGAAGGATGTGCCGGCTGACCCGGTGTACATCAAGTCGGCCAAGCGCATCGATTAAGCCCCCTTTACTGTAGGAGCGAGCATGCTCGCGATGGTAGCCCAGACACCGCAGGCATCCAGACAGCCAGCGTAATCGTTGACCACCATCGCGAGCGTGCTCGCTCCTACAGAAGTTCCGGGAAAAGCCCTTTACCGGGCGGAGAACCAATGCTTTATCGCCGTTTTGAAAAGCTCATCGATGTCTTCCGTGACGCCCCGACGGCCACTCCGCCGGACCGTGTCTTCCCCTTCTACGTCCACTACCTCAAACAAGTCTGGCCAAGCTTCGCGGTCCTGCTGACCGTGGGCCTGTTCGGCGCCTTGATTGAAGTGGCGCTGTTCAGCTACCTGAGCCGCATCATCGACCTGGCCCAGGGCACGCCCAACGTCAATTTTTTCAAGGATCATGGCCTTGAACTGGCCTGGATGGCGGTCGTGGCGCTGATCCTGCGCCCGGTGTTCGTCGGCCTGCATGACCTGCTCGTGCACCAGACCCTGAGCCCGAGCATGACCAGCCTGATCCGCTGGCAGAACCACAGCTACGTGCTCAAGCAGAGCCTGAATTTCTTCCAGAACGACTTCGCCGGACGCATCGCCCAACGCATCATGCAAACGGGCAACTCCCTGCGCGATTCCGCCGTGCAGGCAGTCGATGCCCTGTGGCACGTGCTGATCTATGCGATCAGTTCGCTGGTGCTATTCGCCGAGGCCGACTGGCGCCTGATGATCCCGCTGCTGTGCTGGATCGCCGCCTACATCGGCGCGCTCTACTACTTCGTGCCACGGGTCAAGGAACGCTCGGTGGTATCCTCGGACGCACGCTCCCAACTCATGGGCCGCATCGTCGACGGCTACACCAACATCACCACGCTGAAGCTGTTCGCCCACACCAACTACGAACAGCAATACGCCCGGGAAGCCATTGACGAACAGACGGTCAAGGCACAGCTCGCCGGGCGTGTGGTCACCAGCATGGACCTGGTCGTCACCAGTCTCAACGGCCTGCTGATCGTTACCACCACCGGCCTCGCCCTGTGGTTATGGACGCAGTCACTGATCACCGTCGGCGCGATCGCCCTGGCTACCGGCCTGGTAATCCGCATCGTCAACATGTCCGGCTGGATCATGTGGGTGGTCACCGGCATCTTCGAAAACATCGGCATGGTCCAGGACGGTTTGCAGAGTATCTCGCAACCGATCGCCGTAACCGACCGCGACGACGCCAAGCCGCTGGTCGTGCCGCGCGGCGAAGTGCGCTTCGAGCAGGTGGACTTCCACTACGGTAAACAGAAAGGGGTCATTGGCGCCCTCAACCTGACGATCAAGGCCGGTGAGAAAATCGGCCTGATCGGCCCGTCCGGTGCGGGTAAGTCCACGCTGGTCAACCTGCTGCTGCGTCTCTACGACGTAGAGGGCGGGCGCATCCTGATCGATGGCCAGAACATCGCCGAGGTCGATCAGGAAAGCCTGCGCGCGCGTATCGGCATGATCACCCAGGACACCTCGCTGCTGCACCGCTCGATCCGCGACAACCTGCTTTATGGCAAGCCCGATGCCACCGATGCGCAGTTGTGGGAAGCGGTGCACAAGGCCCGCGCGGACGAGTTCATCCCGTTGCTTTCAGACGCCGAAGGCCGAACAGGCTTCGATGCCCATGTCGGTGAACGGGGGGTCAAGCTTTCCGGAGGCCAGCGCCAACGGATCGCCATCGCCCGGGTGCTGCTCAAGGATGCGCCAATCCTGATCATGGACGAAGCCACCTCGGCGCTGGATTCGGAGGTCGAAGCCGCGATCCAGGAAAGCCTGGAAACCCTGATGCAAGGCAAGACCGTGATCGCCATCGCCCACCGCCTCTCGACCATCGCCCGCATGGACCGCCTGGTGGTACTGGAGAAAGGCCGCATTGCCGAAACCGGCACCCATGCCGAACTGCTGGCCCATGGCGGGTTGTATGCGCGGTTGTGGCAGCACCAGACGGGTGGGTTTGTGGGGATTGACTGATCTCGTAGGACACCGCAATCCACTGTAGGAGCGGGCTTGCCCGCGATTGCGGTGGGTCATTGAACAGAATCGTTGACTGATACACCGTAATCGCGGGCAAGCCCGCTCCTACAGGGCTCCTCGCCCGACCAAATAAACCGCCACAGCCCGCCAACCGCGGGGCCTGGCGGTTTTTTTATGGCCGCTGGAAATCCGCATAAATCGTGCTGTACTCACCACAGGTTCTGGAGATGAACCTGTCGTAAGTCTGCAGGATGCATTACTCGATACAGTCTCGATAGCACGCTATCAAGGACACGCTCATGTCTCTGTTCAAACGTTCAGTCACTGAGTTGTTAGGTACGTTCTGGCTGGTGTTGGGGGGTTGCGGCAGTGCGGTGTTGGCCGCGTCTTCTCCGCTGGGCATCGGGGTGCTGGGCGTAGCCCTGGCGTTTGGCCTCACAGTGCTGACCATGGCCTTCGCGATCGGCCACATTTCCGGCTGCCACCTGAACCCCGCCGTGTCGGTGGGCCTCACCGTGGGTGGCCGGTTTCCCGCACGGGAATTGCCGGCCTACATCATTGCCCAAGTCATCGGTGCGATCATCGCTGCCGGCTTGATCTACTACATTGCCAGCGGCAAGGAAGGTTTCGACCTCTCTGCCGGCCTCGCTTCCAATGGGTACGGCGAACATTCCCCCGGCAAGTACTCGATGGCCGCAGGGTTTGTCTGCGAGTTGGTGATGACGGCGATGTTCGTGCTGATCATCCTCGGCGCCACCGACAAACGCGCACCGGCCGGGCTGGCACCGATTGCCATTGGCCTGGCCCTGACACTGATCCACCTGATCTCGATTCCCGTCACCAACACTTCCGTCAACCCGGCCCGCAGCACCGGCCCGGCATTGATTGTCGGCGGCTGGGCCATCGCGCAGTTGTGGATGTTCTGGGTGGCGCCGCTGCTCGGCGCGGTCATGGGTGGCGTGACGTATCGATGGCTGGGTAAAGAAGATTCCTGAACCCCGGGCGAGGATCAGCCTTGTCGATAGGGCAAGGCAGACCTCGCCTCCTCGGCATAGGCCAATACGCCAAGGCGCTCCTGTTGCAGGAAATCCTTGACCGCGGCTTTCAGGCCCGGATGACGAAGGTAATGCCAGGAATGGGTGATCACCGGCTCGAAGCCGCGGATCAACTTGTGTTCACCCTGGGCTCCAGCGTCAAAACGTTGAAAGCCGTTGGCGATCGCGTAGTCCATGCCTTGATAGAAGCAGGTCTCGAAATGCAGGCGGTCGAACTCCGCCAGGCAGCCCCAATAACGTCCGTAAAAACTGTCCCCCCCCACCAGGCTGAAGGCCATGGCCACCGGCCGTGAGCCCTGTTTGGCCAACACCACGCGAATCGCCTCCGGCATGCGCTCGGCCAGCAGACTGAAAAATTCCCGGGTCAGATAAGGCCTTTGCCTACGCACCGCGTAGGTGTTGGCGTAGCAGGCATAGATGAAATCCCACTGCGCCTCATCCAGCTCCCGACCTTCCAGCCACTCGAAGTCGAAACCCTGCCCTGCCACTTGCTCGCGCTCCTTGCGCATCTGCTTGCGCTTACGCGAACTGAGCACGTCGAGGAAGTCCTGGAAATCGCCATAACCGCGATTCTGCCAGTGGTACTGGCAGCCAATGCGTTGCAACCACCCGGATTGCTCGGCCAGTGCGGCGTCGGTGAACGGGTCGGTGAAATTGATGTGCGCACTGCCAAGCCCTTCGATTTCCAGGTAACCGGGCAGGCTCTTGAGCAACTCAAAACCGTCTTCGACCGACCCCGCCAGCAGGCGCGGACCGCTGACCGGGCTGAAGGGCACAGCGGTCAACAACTTCGGGTAATAGTCGATGCCGGCCCGCTCGCAAGCGTCCGCCCAGGCGTGATCGAACACGTACTCGCCGTAGGAATGCCACTTGCGATAACTGGGCAATGCGGCAATCAGCCGCTCACCGTCCATGTGCAGCAAATGCTCGGGCTGCCATCCCGAATGAGGACCGACACTGCCACTGTCCTCCAGTGAGCTGAGAAAGGCATGGCGCAGAAACGGCTGACTCTCCGGCACCAGAGCGTCCCAGGTAGGCGGGGCTATTTCAGACAGTTTTTGCAGACGTTTCAACGGCATCAAATCCTCTCCACTTCGCGGGCCAGAGCCTCGCAAGTATCGCTTATCGGCACTCATTCCACACCTCGCGATCGAGCGACAAAGGCGCTGAAGCAAAGTTCAAAAAGCCCACAAAACGTCATCGAGACGCCATCACATTGCCACTGCTTTGTCATAAACCATCGCGATACTGGCGCCAGTTTTTAGAGCGCCGGGTTCTAACCCGGTCACTGTTTTCCGTCCTTCAACGGTCGGTTGTGCCCTGGATGACCCGATCATCCTCTCTCACCCTTCGGAGATTGATATGCGTCTTGCTTCCACGAAAACTGCGGCAGCCCTGTGTGGCGGCCTGCTGTTGGCCATGAGTGTACCGGCCAGCGCCGCAGTCGACGCCAAACTGCTGGACATGCTCAAGGCTAACGGTTCGATTACCAATGCCCAGTACAGCGAATTGCAAGCCGAACTGGCCCGTGATCAGAAAGAACAGCAGATCGCTCGCCAGGCTCAGCAAGAGACCAACGAGCAGATCGCCGCGACCGCAAAGAAAACCAACGAGCTGAGCTCCTTCGACCAGAAACTGGCGTGGGCAGCCAAGACCCAGTTCAAGGGTGACGTACGTTTCCGTCAGGAAACCGTGAAGAACGACGGCGTTTCCAACTCCGGTGACCAGGACCGTCAGCGTATCCGTGTACGCCTGGGTGCCTACACCGAGATCAACCCGCAAGTCGATACCGGTATCCGTATCGCCACCGGTAGCGACAACGATCCACGCTCGACCAACCAGAGCCTGGACAACAACTTCACCAAGAAAGACATCTGGCTGGATCAGGGTTACGTCGACTACCACCCGGACGCCATCAAGAACCTGCACCTCGTAGCGGGCAAGATGCCGCAGCAATGGGTGAGCATGGGCGACATCATCTGGGATAGCGACATCAGCCCGGAAGGCCTGTCGGCTTCCTACAAATACCCGCTGGGCGGCAGCACCGAGCTGTTCGGCAGCGCCGGTCACTACACCCTAAAGGACAACGTCGACGGCGACGGCAAACAGTTCCGTCACGACCTGCGCCTGTACGCCGGCCAGTTGGGTGCACGCTTTGCGATCACCGACAACCTGAAAATGACCCTGGGCGGCAGTATCTACGCCTACGACAACGACAACGACATCAGCAACACCTGTACTGCCAACAGCTGCCGCCTGGCCATCAACGGCAACACCGCGAACGAACAGTTCAAGTTGTACGAAGGCTTCGGCCAACTGGACATCGGCGGTCTGCCAATGCCACTGTCGCTGTACGGCCAGGTGGTCAACAACAAAGACGCCAGCAACGATCAGGACATGGGCTGGCTGGTCGGCGCCAAGACCAAGGTCTACGGCTTCGGTATCGACTACAACTACCGCGACGTACAGCGTAACGCCGTGGTGGGTGCTTTCACCGACTCGGACTTCGCCAACGGTTTCACCGGTTCGCGCGGCAGCAAGCTGAAAGTGAGCTACGACCTGGACAAGAACTTTGCCCTGGGCGCGACGTACTTCATGGCTGATTCGGACTACACCAACGCCACGCTGCGGGACTCGAAGATCAACACCCTGCAACTGGATGCTGAAGCGAAGTTCTGATACCCGCTCCACGACTCGGGCAAGGAAGCCCGAGGCGCATCTTACAACCTGGCGTTGCCGTATCGGTCCCCATCATCCGTCCGATACAGCAGCGCCAGGTTTTTTGCGTTTGGCCCAAACGATCACAGCTTGCGCAAAATCACACTACCAATCGAATAACCGGCACCAAATGAGCTGAGCACTGCCAGCGAGCCGGAGGCCAGGTCGTCCTGGTTTTTGTGGAACGAAATCACCGAACCTGCGGAACTGGTGTTGGCATAGGTGTCGAGGATCACCGGAGCTTCCTGTTCGGTGGCGTCGCGGCCCAGCAGCTTCTTGACGATCAGGTGGTTCATGCTCAGGTTGGCCTGGTGCAGCCAGAAGCGCTTCACATCCGCGACATTGAGCTGGTTCTCGGCAAGGTGCTGGCCAATCAGCTCGGCCACCATCGGGCAGACTTCCTTGAACACCTTGCGACCTTCCTGCACGAACAGTTTGTCCCGGGTGCCGATGCCCTCTTCGGCGGCGCGGTTAAGGAAGCCGAAGTTGTTGCGAATATTGTTGGAGAACTTGGTCAGCAGCTTGGTGCTGACGATGTCGAACTGATACGGGGACGTAGCCAGGTCAGCCCGTTCGATGATCACTGCGGTGGCGGCGTCGCCGAAGATGAAGTGGCTGTCGCGGTCACGGAAGTTCAGGTGACCGGTGCACACTTCCGGGTTGACCATCAGGATCGCCCGGGCCTGGCCCAACTGGATGCTGTTGGCAGCGGCCTGGATACCAAAAGTGGCCGAGGAACAGGCCACGTTCATGTCGAAACCGAAACCTTCGATGCCCAGCGCTTCCTGAACTTCGATGGCGATGGCCGGATAGGCCCGTTGCAGGTTGGAGCAGGCGACGATCACGCCGTCAATGTCGGCAGCAGTCTTGCCGGCGCGTTGCAAGGCTTGCTCGGCAGCACCGATCGCCATCTGGCACAGCACCGACCACTCGTCATTCGAGCGTTCCGGCAGACGGGGCGTCATGCGTTGCGGGTCGAGGATGCCTTCCTTGTCCATGACAAAGCGGCTTTTGATCCCGGAGGCTTTTTCGATGAAGGCGGCGCTGGATTCGGTCAACGCCTGGATTTCGCCGCGGGCGATGGCGTCTGCGTTGTCCGCGTTGAATTGCGCGACGTAAGCATTGAAAGACTGCACCAGCTCTTCGTTGGAAATGCTGTTGGCCGGGGTATACAGGCCGGTGCCGCTGATGACGACGTTATGCATGGTCGTTTCTCGAAATTGATTCAGGCAGAAAGCATTGGCACCGACGTACCAATACATAAAGGGTCTATTCCCCTCCAGGGGACGCAAACCTGGCATCGCTTTATTCCGACATCCGACCCGTGCGAAGGCACTGGGTCACGAAACCGGCGTTTATGGTCGCGAAGTTTGCCATAAATGGCAGGTTTTGGCGTGTTTTGCCGGTAACCCGCCAAACACCAGCCCTGTAGGAGCGAGCTTGCTCGCGATGGGCGTGAGAACACCGCGGGGTGTCAGGCTTCCCGTGTCATCGTTGACGTCCATCGCGAGCAAGCTCGCTCCTACAGAGGGCGGCGGTTACGCTTCGACTTGCGTCCACTGTTTGTTCAGGCGCTTATCGGAGATCGGCACCTTGGTCCCCAACTGCTGGGCGAACAACGACACCCGGTATTCCTCCAGCCACCAGCGATACAACTCAAGCTGCGGATCACGCTTGCCTTCCTGGGCGTGTTTGGCGGCACGGGTCTGGTACTGGCTCCACAGGGCCGAGAGTTCACCACTCCAGACTCGATCTTTCTGCACCTGGGCGCCCAGCTTCTCGAAGCGCTGCTCGATGGCCTTGAGGTAACGCGGCAGCTCCTTGAGCCACTGCATCGGTGTTTCGCGGACAAAGCCCGGGTACACCAGTTGGCTGAGCTGCTGCTTGATGTCGTTCAGGGCCACGGCTTGCGCCAGGTCGATCTTGCCCTTGAAGCGCTTTTGCAGGCCGTGCCAGAGCTTGAGAATGTCCAGGGTCAACCTGGCCACGCGCTCGGCATGCTCGGTCCAGGCGCCACGCTTGCGTTCGGCCAGCGCCGCCAATCCCGCACCGTCCCGGGGCAACGGGTCTTCGCCGTCGAGGATGCAACTGTCGAGGCTGGCCAGCAGGATGTCTTCGACCAGTGCATCGACACGCCCCATGTCGCGGTACAGCAGGCCCAGCTCGGTCAGCCCCGGCAACTTGCCGCGCAGGAACTTCGCCGGTTCCGCCAGTTGCTGCATCAGCAAACGCTGCAAGGCGCGGCGGTGTTGGAACTCGGCTTCGGCCGGCGTCGAGAAACGCCCTTCCTTGACCGTAACGCCCTCTTCCACCAACGCCGGATAGACCGTCATCGACAGTCCGGCGATCTTCTGCTGGGTTTTTTCCGCCACCGCAGCGAACACTTTCGCCTCCACCGGCTGCTGGCTTTTCGCGGTCTGTGGCACCGCCAGAGCGGCCTGGCTGGCTTCGGCAAAACGCGCCGTCAGTTCCGCCAGATCCCGTCCTTCGCCGAGGAACTTGCCCTGGCCATCGACAATTTCCAGGTTCATGCGCAGATGACTTTCGACCTGCTGCGCCGCTTCCGCCCAGGCTTCATCGCTGACCCGTGCGCCGGTCATGCGCAGCAGCTCGCGCCCCAGCGACTGGGGCAGCGAGCCCTCGGCAAAGGTCATGCGCTGCAACGCCGCCTTGACGAAGTCCGGCACCGGTACGAAGTTCTTGCGCAAGGCCTTGGGCAGGTTACGCACCAGGGCAATGCACTTGGCTTCGATCAACCCTGGCACGAGCCATTCCAGGCGTTCCGGCGGCAGCATCGGCAACAGCGGCGCCGGCACGCGCAAGGTCACGCCATCGCGTGGGTGATTGGGTTCGAAGTGGTAACTGAGCGCCAGTTCCAGATCACCGATGTGCAGGGTGTCGGGGTATTGCATCGCGGTGACTTCACTGGCTTCGCGGGCCAGCACATCCTCTTCGCGCATGATCAACAGCTGTGGGTCTTTCTGGCTGTTGACCCGGTACCAACTGTCAAAGGTCGCGGTCTGGTGGATCTCCGCCGGCAGCCGCGCATCGTAGAAAGCGTACAGGGTTTCCTCGTCGGCGAGGATGTCACGCCGACGGGCCTTGGCTTCCAGTTCGTCGAGCTGTTCGAGCAGGCGCGCATTCGCCGCCAGGCACTTGGCCTTGGACTGGATTTCGCCGCGCACCAGGCCTTCGCGGATGAACAACTCGCGGGACACCACCGGGTCGACCGGGCCGAAATGCACCGGCCGACGACCGACCACGATCAGCCCGAACAGCGTGATCTGCTCGTAGGCTACGACCTGGCCGCGCTTCTTCTCCCAATGCGGTTCGAAGTGGTTTTTCTTGATCAGGTGCCCGGCGAGCGGCTCGATCCAGTCGGCGTCGATCTTGGCCACCATGCGCGCGTAGAGCTTGGTGGTCTCCACCAGTTCGGCGGTCATCAGCCATTGCGGGCGCTTCTTGCCGATGCCCGACGAGGGGTGAATCCAGAAACGTCGCTGACGGGCGCCGAGGTAATCGCCGTCCTCGGTTTTCTGGCCGATCTGGCTGAGCAGGCCGACCAATACCGCCTTGTGCAATTTCGGGTAATCCGCCGGTTCTTTGTTAAGGCTCAATTGCAGGTCGCGGCAAATGAGGCTCAACTGACGGTGGGAGTCGCGCCACTCGCGCAGGCGCAAGTAGTTGAGAAAATTCTTGCGGCACCAGTTGCGCAGCGGGCTGGCCGTCAATGCCTGGCGCTGCTCTTCGAATCCACGCCAAAGATTGACCAGCGCGGCGAAGTCCGAATCGGGATCCTTCCATTGCGCGTGAGCCTGGTCCGCCGCTTGTTGACGTTCTGGCGGACGCTCGCGCGGGTCCTGGATCGACATGGCGCTGGCGACGATCAGCACTTCCTGCAAACTGCCCAGCTTCGCCGCTTCCAGCAGCATGCGCCCCATGCGCGGGTCCACCGGCAGGCGCGCCAACTGGCGACCCAGCGGCGTCAACTGACTGTTGCGGTCCACTGCCGAGAGTTCTTGCAGCAAGTTGAAACCGTCACTGATGGCCTTGCCATCCGGCGGTTCGATAAACGGGAATGCCGTGATTTCACCGAGGCGCAGATGCAGCATCTGCAGGATCACCGCCGCGAGGTTGGTGCGCAGGATTTCCGGGTCGGTGAATTCCGGGCGACCCAGAAAATCTTCTTCGCTGTAAAGGCGCACGCAGATCCCTGGCTCGACCCGCCCGCACCGCCCTTTACGCTGGTTGGCGCTGGCCTGGGAAATCGCCTCGATGGGCAGGCGCTGAACCTTGGCGCGGTAACTGTAGCGGCTGATGCGCGCGGTGCCGCTGTCGATCACGTAGCGAATGCCCGGCACCGTCAGGGAGGTTTCCGCGACGTTGGTTGCCAGCACCACGCGACGACCTGGGTGCGACTGGAATATCCGCTGCTGCTCCGCTGGCGACAGCCGTGCGTACAACGGCAGGATTTCGGTGTGCTTGAGCTGGGCCTTGCGCAGCATGTCGGCGGCGTCGCGAATCTCCCGCTCGCCGGGCAGGAACACCAGCACGTCGCCAGGGCTGCGGCGCTCGCTGCGCTCATACGCGGCAATTTCGTCGAGGGTGGCGAGGATCGCCTGATCCACAGTCAGGTCGTCCTCGACGCGATTGCCCTCTTCGTCCTGTTCCAGGGTCAGCGGGCGGTACCAGGTGTCCACCGGGAACGTACGGCCCGAGACTTCGACAATGGGTGCATCGTCGAAGTGCTTGGAGAAGCGCTCCAGGTCGATGGTGGCCGAGGTGATGATGACTTTCAGGTCCGGGCGACGCGGCAGCAGGGTCTTGAGGTAGCCCAGCAGGAAATCGATGTTGAGGCTGCGTTCGTGGGCTTCGTCGACGATGATCGTGTCGTAGCGTTCCAGATAGCGATCGTTCTGGGTTTCCGCCAGCAGGATGCCGTCGGTCATCAGCTTGATCAGCGTATTGGCGTCGCTCTGGTCTTCGAAACGCACCTGATAACCGACCAGCGCGCCCAACGGCGTACCCAGTTCCTCGGCAACCCGGCTGGCGACGCTGCGCGCAGCGATCCGGCGCGGCTGGGTGTGGCCAATCAGCCCGTGTTGCCCGCGCCCGATTTCCAGGCAGATCTTCGGCAACTGGGTGGTTTTGCCCGAGCCGGTTTCGCCGGCGATGATCAGCACCTGGTGTTGTTCCAGGGCCTTCTTGATCTCATCGCGCTTGGCGGCAATCGGCAGGCTGTCGTCGTAACGAATCACCGGCAGGCTGGCCTTGCGCGCCAGCACCTGATCACAGGACGCCTGCAGGCGTGTCACCCACTGAGCCAGCTTGGCCTCATCGGGTTTCTTGCGCAGCTCAAGCAACTGCCGCCGCAGCCGGTGACGGTCGGCGAGCATGGCGTGATCGAGGTTTTTCAGCAGTTTGTCGATGGTCATTAATGCAGCCGCAAGCGATAAGCTAAAAGCTGCAAGGGTAACAGAGATGCAGCTGCGAGCTTCAAACGGCTTGCAGCTTGCCGCTAATCGCTTGCCGCTGCTTGTCTACGATACGGAAACACATCAATCACCTTCCCCGCCCGAATCGCCTCCTGCAAGCTCTTCCAGTAATCGGCGTTGTACAACTCGCCATGCAATTGATCGAACAGCTTGCGTTGCCCTGAATCGGCGAACAGGAACGGTGGAAACTCTTCCGGGAATACATCCAGCGGCCCGATCGAATACCAGGGTTCCGAGGCCATCTCGTCCTCGGGGGTGCGCGGCGCCGGGATGTGGCGGAAGTTGGCTTCGGTCAGGAAACAGATCTCGTCGTAGTCATAAAACACCACGCGGCCATGGCGGGTGACGCCAAAGTTCTTCAGCAGCATGTCACCGGGGAAGATGTTGGCCGCCGCCAGTTGCTTGATGGCCAGGCCGTAGTCTTCCAGCGCCTCGCGCACCTGTGCTTCGTTAGCGTTATCCAGGTACAGGTTCAGCGGGGTCATGCGCCGCTCGGTCCAGCAGTGGCGGATCAGCACGGTGTCACCTTCCACCGACACCGTCGACGGCGCCACTTCCAGCAATTCTTCCAGGCACGCCGGTTCGAACTTGCTCAGCGGGAAACGGAAGTCGGCGAACTCCTGGGTGTCGGCCATGCGCCCGACGCGGTCGACGCTTTTCACCAGACGGTACTTCTCGATCACCGTGGCGCGGTCGACGTTTTTCGAGGGAGAGAACCGGTCCTTGATGATTTTGAACACGGTGTTGAAACCCGGCAGGGTGAACACGCTCATCACCATGCCACGTACGCCGGGGGCCATGATGAACTGGTCGTCGGTATTGGCCAGGTGATTGATCAGTGCCCGGTAAAATTCCGACTTGCCGTGCTTGTAGAAACCGATCGAGGTGTACAGCTCGGCAATGTGCTTGCCCGGCAGGATACGCTTGAGAAAACCGATGAACTCCGCCGGCACCGGCACGTCGACCATGAAATACGAACGGGTGAAAGAGAAGATGATCGACACATCGGCTTCGTCGGTGATCAGCGCATCGATCTGGATGCCACGCCCTTCCAGGTGCAGCAGCGGAATCGCCAGCGGCCACTGCTCATCGGCGGTGAAGATGCGCCCTACCAGGTACGCGCCCTTGTTGCGGTACAGCACCGAGGAAAACAGCTCGACGCTCAGGTCAGGGTCCTTGCACACCCAATCCGGCAGGTTTTCGCGCAATTGCGCTTCGAGACGGCGCAGGTCCCCCGGCAGGTCGGCGTAATTCTCGCTGAAACGGTAGTCGGCAAAAATGCTCGCGAGCATTTCTGACAGATTCCCCTGGGGTTTGTAGATTCGGGTTTGCGCCGCGCGGGCCCGGCGCAGGCTCGGCCGGGTGGTGTGGATGAACATGCAACCGTCGCTGATCAGGTCATGGCTGAAGAGTCCGCAGAAGATCGAGTTGTACCAGGTCTCCGAAAGCTCATCGTCGAAGCGCAGGTCGATCAGGCTGATGTAGGCGTTCTTGACCAGCGGCCAGCAGCTCACATCCAGGGTTTCGCTGTCGAAGGCGGTGCGCAAACGCTTGACCGTCTCGGCGACCTTTTCCTCGTAAAGGTTGATCCGCGCCGCCGAAGCCTCCTGGGTCGCCTGCCACTGCGCCTGCTCGAACCGCGCCCTGGCGCCGTCGGTTATCTGGCGAAAATGCTCGCGGTAATCGTCGAACCCATCGAGGACGGTTCGGGCGATATCGGCGGCGGGCCATTGCTGCACCATGATGAGACCTCTACGGGAATTCGGAAGACCTGAGCTTAGCCAGTGAACCCGGTGCAGGAGAAGCGTAATTTTTGCGATGACTGCCACGCCATCAATCCGCTTGCCGATGTTTTTCGGATTTATTTAACTCGACCGTTTGGTCAGAAAAATGACCCGCGCGTCATTTCCACAAGATGAATCGATTCATCTGCAAGCCGCGAGCGACGTGGCTTTCGGATCCAATCCAACGCTCCCGTCTTCATGGATGCACACCTTTGCAGGTTTCGCTCACCCGCGTAGGAGGTCTCGACACCTGCCCTGATTGGCCTTACCAAAATGATGGCACTTTGATATATACGCCGCCGTTACCTGCCTAAAACAAGATCCTCGGGCTACGAGGACATCCTCTTTTTATCAGCCCAAGGAGCACCTTATGTCGTTAAGGAACCTGCGCATCGGTTTGCGTGCGAGTTTGAGTTTTGCCGTTCTGGCCACCCTTCTGGTATTGGTCGGACTGTTCGGGATTGGTCAGATGGCCACCCTGCGCGAAAGCGCCAGGGTGATTGAAGAAACCTGGATGCCAAGCAGCGAAAGCGTCCACGACAGCGCGGCCGACATTTCCGCCATCCGCCTGGAGTCATTGCGGATGAGGACCACCGCCTTCAATGAAGTGAAGCTAAAAAGCAAAAGCATCATCAATGACAAGCGCCAGGCCTTGCTCAAGCGCTTTGATGAACAGGCCGCCCTGCTCTCAAGCGATCAGGAACGCGTCATGCTCGACAACCTGAAGCAAGGCGTGGCCAAGTACCTGTCGCTCGTCGATCAAATCGTCGCCAGACTGGACGCCGGCCACGAGAGCCAGACGTTCGAACACCTGAATGCAGAGCTGAGCGCGCAAGGCAGTCTGGTGGATAAAACGCTCGAGTCGATAATCAGCTTCAATCAGCAGGGTGCCGATGCCGCCGCCGATGCCGCGCAATCCTTGTACGAGCGCGCCCAATGGATCGTTGGTTCGATCATCGTCATCGCCCTGCTCGCCACCCTGCTACTGGCCTGGGCACTGACTCGCAGCATCACCACGCCGATCAACCATGCACTGAGTGCCGCACGCCGAATTGCGGACGGCGACCTCAGCGGCCAGATCGTCAGCGACGGCAAGGACGAAGCCGCGTTGCTGCTTTCGGCCCTGTCCGACATGCAGGACAGCTTGCGCTTGACCATTCGCGGCATCAGCGATTCGGCCAGGCAACTGGCATCCGCCGCTGAGGAAATGAGCTCGGTGATGGAGGAAAGCACCCGTGGCCTGCAACAGCAGAACGACCAGATCGAAATGGCTGCCACCGCCGTTACCGAAATGAGCACCGCCGTGGACGAAGTGGCCGCCAACGCCGTGTCCAGTGCCCAGGCGTCCCAGGCGTCGAACGAGGACAGCAAGCACGGGCACGTACAGGTGAGCGAAACCATCACCGCCATCCAGGGACTGGTCAGCGAAGTGCTGGGCGCCTCGGAACAGGCACAGGGGCTGGCGGTACAGGCGCAGGACATCAGCAAGGTGCTGGAAGTGATTCGCGGCATTGCCGGACAGACCAACCTGCTGGCCCTCAATGCGGCCATCGAAGCGGCACGGGCAGGGGAAGCAGGACGTGGGTTTGCCGTGGTCGCCGACGAGGTGCGTTCCCTGGCGCAACGTACGCAGAACTCCACGGAAGAAATCGAGCAGATGATCACCAACATCCAGCAAGGCACCGGGGCCACGGTCGGTGCCTTGCAAAGCAGCGCCGAGCATGCAAACCAAACCTTGCGTAGGGCCAACAGCGCGGGCAATGCACTGGAGAAAATCACCGCGTCGATTTCGCAGATCAACGAACGCAATCTGGTCATCGCCAGCGCCGCCGAACAACAGGCACTGGTGGCCCGGGAAGTCGACCAGAACCTGGTGACCATCCGCGACCTGTCGACCCAGACCGCCGCCGGCGCCACCCAGACTTCGGCCGCCAGCCAGGAGCTCTCGCGCCTGGCCATCGACCTCAACGGCCTGGTGACGCGCTTTGTAATTTGATGCCGGTTTTTCGGTTGCCATCGACAGGGCTCTCGGCAACACTCTCGCCCCCATCAATGGAAGGAGTGCACCGTGAGCCCTGTCGATCTTGTACGTCTGCTGTTGCTGGCGGCCATCTGGGGTGCAAGCTTTCTGTTCATGCGCATCATCGCCCCGGTGATCGGCACGATCCCCACGGCTTTTTTCCGTGTGTCGATTGCCGCGGTCGGCTTGTTGGTGATCCTCGGCCTGTTGCGCGTGCGCTGGGACTTCAAGGGCAAGCTGAAAACCGTGATGCTGCTCGGGGTGATCAACTCCGGCATTCCGGCGACGCTGTATTCGGTGGCTGCTCAGGTGCTGCCCGCCGGTTACTCGGCGATTTTCAACGCCACCACGCCATTGATGGGGGTGTTGATCGGCGGGCTGTTTTTCAGTGAGCGACTCAGCGCCGCCAAACTGGGTGGGGTCTTCCTCGGCCTGTTCGGTGTGGGCGTGCTGACCCGCGCCGGCCCGGTGGCGTTCGACTTGCCGCTGCTGATGGGCGCCATCGCCTGCCTGCTCGCGACCACCTGCTACGGCTTCGCCGGGTTCCTCGCGCGGCGCTGGCTCGATCAGGCCGGTGGGCTCGACAGTCGTCTGTCTGCATTGGGTAGCATGCTCGGGGCAACCTTGTTCCTGCTACCACTGTTCGGCTACAGCGCACTCAGCCAGCCACCCGCAAGCTGGGGCGGTTGGAATGTCTGGCTGTCGCTGCTCGGACTGGGACTGGTGTGCACGGCGTTTGCCTACATCATTTACTTCCGCTTGCTCAGCTCGATCGGCCCGGTGAAATCGTCCACCGTGACCTTCGCGATACCGCCGTTCGGTGTGTTGTGGGGGGCGATGTTTCTCGATGAGCCGCTGTCGATGGCGCATGTGTATGGCGGGGTGTTGATTGCGGCGGCGTTGTGGTTGGTGTTGAAGCCTGCTCCCGCCAGGTGATTTTTGTTGAAGCTGCTGACGCCTTCGCGGGCAAGCCCGCTCCCACAAGGTTCGGTGTGTACAGAAAATCTGTGTTCAACACCAAACCCTGTGGGAG
>Ga0308165_1000590_pt1 | contig 62900 bp, 51 predicted proteins | sample PhyWR2_FD_201032 | JGI IMG/M metagenome (GOLD analysis project Ga0308165, IMG submission 201032) | Phyllosphere microbial communities from UC Gill Tract Community Farm, Albany, California, United States - DLSLW.R2 | ecosystem: Host-associated > Plants > Phyllosphere > Unclassified | place: USA... | reverse complement strand
TGCATAGCTTAGCGGCCAATTGTTTTTATTGATGTTATCGTATTATTAATTATCTTTGCAGAATGTTTAAAGTTAAACACTTAATTATTTTAGTATTTGTTGCCGCTTTGGGTATTGCGGGTTGTAAGAGTCGTTTCGAGAAATTGAGGGCGAGTAACGACGTTGCGAAAAAATACCAGGAGGCTCTTCGTTTGTATAATAAACGCGATTATAGCAAAGCATTGGTGCTTTTTGAGGATCTTTCTCAAAAATATCGTGGCCGCGCAGAAGCTGAAGATCTAAACTATTATTATGCTTATACACTATATAGGTTAAGTGATTATACTACGGCAAGATACCAGTTTAAAAGTTTTGCCGATACTTATCCGGCCAGTAAAAATGCTGAAGAAGCAAGGTATATGGGAGCTTACTGTTACTATTTAGAATCGCCAAGTTTCTCTTTGGATCAGGAAAATACCTATAAAGCCATTGATGCACTGCAATTGTTCATCAATTTATATCCTACCAGCGACCGCGCTGCTGCAGCAGGTAAATATATTGCCACTTTAAGGGGCAAGCTAGAGGATAAAGCTTTTGAAAATGCCAAAATGTATTTAACTACCGGCCCAAGTAACGTAGATAACTACAGAGCAGCTGTTATTGCTTTAAAAAATGCACAAAGAGATTTTCCGGATATCAAATATGCTGAGGAAATGGACTTTTTGATGATTAAAGCGCAATACTTATATGCAAAAAACAGTTATGTGATCCGCCAGGAAGACCGTTATAACGAGGCCGGTGCCTTATATACCGAATTTACTGAAAACCATCCGGACAGCAAATATACTAAAGAAGCCAAACAGCTGAAAGATGATATTGATGCTGGCATTGTGGCTACAAAACAAGAACTTGCCTTATACGCTGCAGATCAAGAAAAATACAAGCAGATGTTGATCAGAACCGGTAAATTAAAGGATACCCTTTCTACAAAACCAACTAATGCCGATAATACGAATATTAAAAACAAGTAATACATGAATACTAACAAACCTGCTGTACCTAATACTACAGTAACCAGAAACGTACACGATTTAGATAAAACTACAGATAACTTATACGAATCTTTAGTTGTTATTGCTAAAAGAGCAAATCAGATCTCGAATAACGTTAAAGAAGAGTTACACGGTAAATTGGCAGAATTTGCATCAAGCAACGATAATTTAGAAGAAATTTTCGAAAACCGTGAGCAAATTGAAATCAGCAAGCACTACGAACGTATGCCTAAGCCTGTTTTGGTTGCTATTGACGAATTTTTGAACGAGAAAATTTATCACAGAAATCCTGCTAAAGAACAAAAATAAGCATTGCGCATAGCGTTTGGAGCAAAGCGTTTTTATAGCAATACGCTCTATGCTCTATGCCCCATGCCTAAACGCCATGCTAAAAAACAAAAATATAATCCTTGGCGTTTGCGGTAGCATTGCGGCATATAAGTCGGCTTTTTTGGTCCGGCTGCTCGTTAAAGCTGGTGCAAACGTAAAGGTTATCCTTACTCCTTATGGTGCTAATTTCATTACACCACTTACCCTTGCTACGCTTTCTAAAAACCCGGTTTATACCCAATATTTCGAAGAAGAAACCGGTGTATGGAGCAATCATGTTGAGTTGGGCCTCTGGGCCGATCTGATTATCATTGCACCTTTAAGTGCCAATACTTTGGCCAAACTGGCAACGGGAATCTGCGATAATTTATTAACTGCGGTTTATCTCTCGGCCAAATGCCCGGTTTATGTTGCCCCGGCAATGGACCTGGACATGTGGAAACACGAGACTACACAAAGCAATATTAAAAGCATTACCAGTTTTGGCAATACGGTTATAGCACCTGCCAATGGTGAGCTTGCCAGCGGACTTTGGGGTGAAGGCCGAATGGCCGAACCTGAAGAAATAGTTTCCTTTCTGAGCAGTGCCATTAAAAAATCGTTGCCATTATTTGGCAAAAAGGCAATGGTAACTGCCGGACCTACCTATGAGGCGATTGATCCGGTTCGTTTTATCGGCAATCACTCATCAGGCAAAATGGGATTTGCAATAGCAGATGAACTGGCAATGCTCGGTGCCGATGTTACTTTAATAGCCGGCCCTACCGCGCAAAATGCTAACCAAAAGTTAAAAAGAATTGATGTAACAAGTGCACAGGAAATGTTCGATGCCTGCTCGTCTATATTTTCAGAAACTGATATTACAGTAATGTGTGCAGCTGTGGCCGATTATAGGCCTAAATTAGTGGCCGCACATAAGATCAAAAAACAGGATAACAACCTGGTTCTGGAACTGGAAAAAACGACCGATATTCTTGCTTCTTTAGGTGCAGCAAAAAAGGAGAATCAAATTTTAGTAGGTTTTGCTTTAGAAACCAACGATGAAGAGAATTATGCGAAAGGCAAATTAGAAAAGAAAAATTTAGACCTCGTGGTATTAAATTCTTTAAATGATAAGGGTGCAGGTTTTAAATCGGATACCAATAAAATTACTATTTTTAACAAAGCTTTAGCACGTACCGTATTTGAAATGAAATCGAAAGCGGAAGTTGCCAAAGATATTTGTGCTGCCATTTTAAAAATTGTGAAATGATAAAAAAGATTGTTTGGATACTGCTATTTGTTGGTTTTGGTAAACTGCAGGCACAGGAGTTAAATGCAAGGGTTACTTTGCTAGCCCCACAGGTTTCGAACATCAGCAAGCCCACTATTGAGGCCTTGCAAAAAACAATACGCGATTTTTTAAACAACAACAAGTTCAGCAACGAAAGTTACAAACCACAAGAACGCATAGATTGTAGTTTCATCATCACCATTAATTCATGGGACGGTGGATCTGGCTATACTGCCGAAGCACAGATCCAAAGCAGCAGGCCTGTTTTTAACAGCTCTTACAACAGCACACTGTTAAACATGAGCGACAAAAATTTCGATTTCAGTTTTAACGACGGCTCTACAATCGATTTTTCTGATCAAAATTATATCTCCAATATCAGTGCCCTTCTCAGCTATTATGCTTATACCATTATTGGTATGGATAAGGATAGTTTTAGCAAAATGGGCGGAACGCCTTATTATAAAAAAGCACAGAACATCATCAACCTGGCACAGGCATCGGGCAATACCGGCTGGAAAGCCGCAGATGGTTTACGCAACCGGTTCTGGTTTAATGAGAATGTTTTGAACCCGATTTTTTCCGAACTCCGCAACTTCATCTACAGCTACCACCTAAACGGGTTGGATCAGCTTACCGACAACGATAAAGGCCTGACACAGATTGTGGCCGCCCTGCCCGCCCTGCAACAAATGGACAAGCAAAAGCTGGGCTCTATTTTTCCCAATGTTTATTTCGCATCTAAAGCCGAAGAAGTAACCAACGTACTTTCCAAGTTAAACGGTCAGGAACGCATGAAAGCCTACAATATGCTGGCTGAAATCGATCCGGCTAATATTGGCAAGTATGAGGGGTTGAAGAAGAATTAAGGCTTTTGGTTCATGGCTGAGGCGTTCCTTTCGAAATGATTAATCCACTTCGGACCCACTGCTACAGACCTCCGACCCCTGGCTCCCAACTTCTGACTAATTTCATTTTTTTTTGAAAAGCAGTTAAAGTATTTCATATTAACGTTTGTCCTGCTTTTTGTTTATACGCCTGCAGGCCTTACGCACAGGCCGGTATCCACATCAATCAGGTTTAATAACGTAGGTCGGTTTTTCATAGCTGGGGTTTCTTTCTAAAGCACGGTTAACCCATTCCTTTAAAACTGAATTACATGCAACTTTTCATGCGCTCTTTCGTGTTATCTAACAGTAAACAGATTAAACAATTAGCCCTTAGGTTAAAATTTTGTTAAAATATTTTGTTATTACGAATATCTTCGTACATTTGAATACGAAATAATTCGTACAACTTGTAACATATGACTGATCATAACATCAAACCAACAGAAGGTGAAATGGAAATCCTCCAGGTGCTTTGGCAAAAGGGGAATGCAACCGTAAGAGAAGTTCATGAGGCATTGAATAAAAAGGACTCGGGATATACCACTACTTTAAAACTGATGCAGATTTTGCATGAAAAAGGAATGGTAGAAAGGGATACCAATCAAAAAACGCACATTTATAAAGCATTGGTTAGCCAGGATAAAACCGAAAAGCAATTGGTAAACAAAATGATCGATAATGTATTTAACGGATCGGCGGCGAGGTTGGTAATGCAGGCCCTGGGTAACCACAGTGCAAGTGCTGATGAAATTGATGAAATAAAAAAGTATTTAGATAGCCTAAAGTAAGGTACAGTAGAGGGTTGAAAGGTGTAGGGTTTAGATCCCTAATTAAGCAAGAATATTTCGGGTTGTCCCGGTAAAAAAATTAAAACCACCGTTATGGAAACTTTATTACAACAATTCATCAAAGCATTTGGATGGAGTATTTTAAACTCACTTTGGCAAAGTGCTATTATTTATGGCATCTTATTTATCGTAATGCTTAGTATCCCAAAGCTGGCGGCAAAATACAAGCATAACCTGGCTTTTGGGTCAATTCTATTAATGTTTGCAGGCTTCGCTTATAACTTTACCAGCCAATTGGTATCAAGTATAGGCAATCAGGCGCCCGCTATAAACCCACAGAATATACAGGTATATCAATATTTTAACAACCTACCGCCAAGTTTTAGCAGTAAGGCAGAGCAGTACTTCCCTATCGTGGTTGCTTTTTATGTTATTGGCATTTTGCTACAGTTATTTGTTATCGTTAAAGGTTACGGTCAGCTTTCGAAACTGAAAAAAGAAAGTTTAAGTGCCATTCCGGATAGTTGGAAAATAATTTTTGAGCAGGTAACTGCTCACCTTAAAATCAATAAGGTTATCCGTTTCCACCTCTCTTCTATCGTGAACGTGCCTTTAGTTATCGGTTATCTAAAACCTGTGGTCTTATTTCCGCTTGCTTTAGTAAACCAGCTGGATAACGATCAGGTTGAAGCAATTTTAATCCATGAACTATCGCACATCAGAAGGAACGATTTTCTATTAAACCTTATTAAAACAGCCATCGAAACTTTATTGTTCTATAATCCATTTGTATGGATGGCCGGCAGGTTTATACACATCGAACGCGAACATGCCTGTGATGACTTAGTGTTAAAAGTAACCGGAAAACCGCTGAATTATGCCCATGCCCTACTTAAGCTCGAACTATTAAAAGATAAAAACAGTCCGGCCTATGCACTGGCTGCTACAGGCAAGACCCAAAATTTGTATCAACGCATAAAAAGAATAACCAACATGAAAACAAATTATTTAAACGCCAAACAACAAATGGCAGCCCTAACTCTGGGTGTAGCCTGCCTGTTTTCTATAGCCTGGATCAATCCGACAGAAAAGAAAAAAGAAATTAAAAAACAACATAAACAAGAACTATTAACAGTACAGGTTTCGAACGAAAATATGACCCACCTAATCTGTAGCGATACGACCAAAAAACGCAAGATCAAAATCGTTACGATTGATGCAAATGGCAAGAAAACGGAGTACAACTCAGTTAAGGAAATGCCAGATAGCCTGAGAAAAGATTTCTATAGAGACGAACTTTTTGCTGGTAAACCTGGCTATCGCATCCAACTAGACAGTTCATTTAATTACCAATTTAACGACTCACTGTTCCGTGGGAGAATATATAAAGAATATAGCTCACCGGAAGCCCAGGCCAAATGGAAAAAATTTGGCGAAGATATAGCCAAACAATATAACTCGCCAGAGGCACAGGCTAAATGGAAAAAATTTGGTGAAGATATAGCTAAACAGTACAATTCGCCGGAAGCGCAGGCCAAGTGGAAAAAATTTGGCGAGGATATGGCTAAAAAATACAACTCTCCGGAAGCGCAGGCCAAATGGAAAAAAATGAGTGAAGACATGAACAAAACGTTCAACTCACCAGAAGCACAGGCCAAATGGAAAAAGATGGGCGAAGATATGGCCGCCAAAATGAACACGCCAGAATTTAGAGCACAGTTAGACAATATCAGGATACAAGCTTTGAAAGCTGGTGACATGGCAAAATTATCAGATTTGAAAAGATTAAATGTTGATTCATTATTTAAAGGAAACAGAACTATGCTTACCATCCCTGATGATGCTGTGTTCTTTTACAACGACAATAATAAAGTTAGACAAACAGAAGAATACAAAAAGCTAAAAGAAAAATTTGATAGTGAAGTAAAAGAACTGAAAGAGAAAATAGAAAAGAAAGAGAAAAAAGAAAAGGTAGAAGGCGGCAATAAAAGTTCGAAAATAAGTCCTGCTGTTATGCTTTACAATGGTGCCGAGTTTTCAAATCCTGCAAAACCTTTAAACATTGAAAATGCTGTGGTAACCTATAAAAAAGGCGATTTTAAAACTGCTGATCAATTGGCTGTGAAAACTTATGTACTAACTGGAAATATGGCTATCGCAAACAACAATCCGATTAACATTTCGATAAAATAATAAACACATAAACCAAACACATCATCAAACAGCGGAGATTTATTCTCCGCTGTTTTTGTTTTGTACTGGCCTGTTGAATAAATTTTAATATTTTTGCTTAGCATGCTACAAAAACTTTCTATACGTAATTACGCATTAATTGATAGTCTTGATATCGAATTTGATAAAGGCTTAAATATCATAACTGGCGAAACCGGTGCCGGTAAATCCATTATACTTGGTGCATTGTCGCTAATTTTAGGCCAGCGGGCAGAGAGCAAATACTTTTTTAGCCAGGATAAAAAATGTGTTATAGAAGGAAGTTTTACATTGACTGATGAAAATTTAAAAGAACTTTTTGAAGAAAATGACCTTGACTTTTCGAAAGAAAGCATTTTGCGCAGAGAAATATCAATAGATGGCAAAACCAGGTCTTTTATTAACGATACCCCTGTTAATTTATCTATCCTGAAACAGGTTGGCGAAAAATTGATCGATATCCACTCTCAGCATGCTACACAAGAGATCAACGATGCCGATTTTCAACTGTTGATTGTTGATTCGTTGGCCAACCATCAAGCGTTATTGCTAAAGTACCGCAGCGGATTCAAAAAACTAAAACAGGATACCAACCAATTAAAAAAATTAGTTGGCGAGGCTGATGAAGCCAGGAATAAACAGGATTACGAACAGTTTTTATTTAACGAGCTGGAGCAGGCCAAGCTACTGGAAGGCGAACAGGAAGATTTAGAGCAGGAACTGGAACGGTTAACGCACGCCGAAACCATTAAAAGAGCATTGCTTACCGCATCTGGTTTAATTAACGAAAGCGAACCCTCGGCCTTACAGATTTTAAAAGAAGCTTCGTTACAGCTACAGGGCATCGAAAAGTTCGACCCTGCCATTAATGTACTTTACGAACGTTTACGCTCTTCGATAATTGAAATAAAAGATATTACCGACGAAGTTTCTGCGATAGAAGAAAATACATTACATAGTGCCGATCGCCTGGAAATTGTAAACCAAAGGCTAGACCTGTTTTATACCCTGCAGCAAAAACACAGGCTGGCCAATAATACAGAGCTGCTTGCACTTCAAAAACAGCTGGAAGAAAACCTGAACAAACTTTTATCTTCTGATGAGCATATTGAAAAACTGCAGAAGGAGATCGATTTACTTAAAATGGAGTTGCATAAGCAGGCCGACCAACTAAGTGCCAACCGTAAAAAGGCCATTAAAGCTGTAGAAGAGCAAACGAGCATTACACTTAAAAAAGTGGGGATGCTCAATGCTAAATTGGTTCTTGATCAAAAAATACTGTCCGATCTGAACAAAGACGGCTTAGACGAAATTAATTTACTCTTTACCGCCAATGCAGGGCAGGCGCCGGCCCCTGTAAATAAAGTGGCTTCAGGTGGTGAGCTATCGCGGTTAATGTTGGCCATAAAAGCATTACTGGCCAAACATACCTCATTGCCTACCATCATTTTTGATGAGATTGATACCGGAATTTCAGGCGAAACAGCATTAAAAGTGGGTGAAGTGATTTCTGAACTGGGCCAGAATATGCAGGTAATTTCGATTACGCACTTGCCACAGATTGCCGCCAAAGGAACATCGCACTACTTTGTGCACAAAAATGAAGAAAAGGGAAAAACCACAACAGGTATCCGCAAACTGAAACAGGAAGAGCGTATTGGTATTATTGCCGAAATGTTGAGCGGTAAAAATCCTGGCGCATCGGCAATGGAAAATGCGAAAGAGCTGCTGGCTTAGCTAATCTACCCTTCATGGTCTGTGTCACCACAGATCATGGGAACAGGACTGAATCCTCACCAAACAGCACCCAAGGAATACTTCTTTTGCATATCTAAAAACTACGAAATTAGTTTATATTTAAATAATGAAAACATTTGCGCTTATATTTTCATTAATCATCATAGCTAATTTTTGCTTTGCCCAGCAGAATTATATCCTCTCGGGTATAGTTAAAGATAAAAATGGCGAGCCATTGCCTGGTGTTGCTATATATGTTAGCGATTATAAACTGGCCACTGCCACCGACAATGAGGGGAAATATTCTTTGAAACTAAAACCGGGAATTTACACCATTTTAGTGCAGCTAATCGGCTTTAAATCTACAAACAAGCAGGTTGTTATAGAAGATAAAGATGTTAGGGCCGATATTGTGCTTACGGAAAGTACTACCCAACTTGCGGAAGTTACCATTAAACCCGACCCCAACCGCATGGCCTACCTCAATACCTTCAAAACTTATTTCGTGGGTTTAACTGATAACGCCGATAAATGCAAAATCTTAAATTCCGATCTTATCAGGTTTGATTATGACCATGAAAAGCGTGTTCTAACAGCAACTACCAGCGATTTTCTCCTGATTGAAAACCAGGCACTGGGCTACATGATCAAATTTCTCCTTAAAGAGTTCCAATATGATTACCGAACGGGAATTGTTTTTTACCAGGGTTTTCCGCATTACGAAGATTTACCAGGTAGTGTTTCCAAAAAAGAAAAATGGGAGAAAAAAAGAATAGAGGCTTACAATGGTTCTTCACAACACTTTTTTAGTGCCCTATTTAATAACCGTTCAAAAGAAGAAGGATTTATCATCAACAAACTCATCAGAAATCCGGAGCAGGAATATCTGGCAGACAGTATTGCTGAAGCCCAGGCTAGCGGATTCACATCCAGCACACTAACGCTAACAGGTACAATCGGCTTTAATCAACAAAAAAAAATTGTTCCAAAAAGTTTAGAAAAACTTAAATCCGGACATGGCTTTGTAACCCTTAACCGGGCTGAAGTTTTACCTGATACCCTAGTACACGAATACAACAAAGACATTAAAAAAATAAGCTTTACAAATTTGCTTTACGTTATTTACACCAAAGAAAAAGAAAGTAATGGTTACCTTGCCCGGATCGGAATGTCTATCAACAGACCAAAAGACCTCGGTAATGCACAAATTTCTTTAATTAACTTAAAGGCTAATCAGGTTTTCTTTTATAAAAATGGAGGTATTAACAATCCCCGTTCTATGATTCACGAAGGCTATTGGGCCTGGGAGAAAGTTGCAGATAGTGTACCGATGGATTATGTGCCACCACATTTCGGCGGAAAATAACCTTCCAATTCGTTAAAGAGAACGCCGTTATCTGGCATGTATTTTTTTGAAAAGCAAATACAGTGCTTTTGGGTTTCGATAGTCCCGCCTTTCGTTACAAATCCGCGCCCTCATGCTTCGGGCTGTGGGTTTTACACTGCAGTCGGGTTTAGTTGGCAATGCCGGCTATACTATTTAAGGTGTTAGCGTAATGCAGGAACAACTTTGTTAAATAAACCCGGACAGAGTGGGTAGCCCGCAATGCAGCATAGCGTAACGAGGACTACAAGCGATGGCGGGGCTGCTGCAGTCATGAAAAACAGTCACCATGCCGCAATCCATTGGGATCAGGGTCTCCAACACTGAGAGATGCTGAAACAAGTTCAGCATGACGATGCGGATATAGATAAAGCCAATAAAGATCGGTTTTTATCTAAATAATAATCAAACACACCCTAGTTTTAGCCTCTCGCTAAAACCCTAGCAAAAAACAAACCTGATTGCTTTAAGATATTGGATGGAGTAAGATCGTCATTGCGAGGAGGAACGACGAAGCAATCTTTCCTGCTAGCGATTCTTACTAGAAAGATTGCTTCGTTGGCTGAAAAGGCCTTCTCGCAATGACGATTATTTGTAAATGTTAAAATTGTTAAAAATCTTTTCGCTTTTTAATAAATATTAAGCCTTTTGGTTACATTCGTCTCCATGATTAAAAGCTTTTTAGTAGCCCTTATGCTGATCATTCTGGGTACTAATGCCATTGCTCAAAACACTTTTACAATTAGCGGTCTGGTTAGAGACAATAAAGATGGTTTACCTGGGGCGAGCATCTATTTAAGTGGTTATAAAATAGCTACAGTAGCTGATAATGATGGCCGTTTTAAACTCACCAACCTAAAACCGGGCAGTTACGACATTCTTGTTCAGCTGGTTGGCTACCTACCCTATTCCAAAAGTGTAATCATATCTGATAAATCGGTGCAGGTAGACCTGGTTTTAAAAGAAAATGTTGCCCAGCTAGACGAAGTGGTAATTAGGGCCGATCCTAACCGACAGAAATACATTAATCAATTTAAAGATTTTTTTATTGGTAAAACACCAAACGCCAAACTGTGCAAAATACTAAATCCACAGGTTTTAAATGTAGATTTTGATATTACCAAAAGTACACTAACGGTTTCTACCACCGAATTTTTAATAGTAGAAAACAAGGCTTTGGGTTACAGGCTAAAATACATGCTCGACCGTTTCGAGTACAACTCGCGTACACATATTATTTATTATTCCGGTCACCCGTTTTTTGAAGAACTAAAGGCTTCAGCAGCAAAAAAGAAAAAATATATTGCTGCCAGAGAAGTAGCTTATTATGGCTCTTCTCAGCATTTTTTCCGCTCGCTCTATGCCAATAAAGCACAGGAAGAAGGCTTTATCATAAATAAGATGATCAAAGTACCCAATCCAAACCGATACCCAGAATATGTAATTAACAGCAACCTCGAAAAAATTAAGGCTGTTCCCGATAAAACAGGTATCAGGCAAAGTAAAGGTAAAATAGATACCGCTTTATTTAACTTCTGGACCAAACAAAAAGAAATGCCACGTACTATCGATCGTTTTTCGAGAGCTGATGTGCTAACCGATACCTTGGTACACTACTATAATCAGAACCTAAAATACCTGAGCTACACAGATGCCCTGCTGATCCAATATACCAAGGAGAAAGAATCTTTGGCCTATTCGAATACCGGTTTCTGGATTTTCAGGCCATTAGATGTACCTGAAAATGAAATTTCAGTAGCCAATCTAACTGGAGAAGGTGTACGTTTTTACGAGAATGGCGGCATATATGATTCCAGATCACTCCTGTACGAAGGTTTTTGGGCCTACGAAAAAGTAGCCGATATGGTCCCCATGGATTATATACCACTAGCGAAGAAATAAGGAAGTTTAAAAACTGTTGAAAAGTCATGTTTCTGAGATCAGAAAATTACTAAAATTATTAGTAATTTTAATCCATGATCAGCGGAGAAGAAAAACAATATTTTAAGGGACGGGGCGCTCAGGTTAATCCACACAACAAATTCGCGAAAGATGTTTATGTTAAAGAGCATCATGAAGGGATAGACGATTGGGAAGAAAGCGACCAAAAAACTTCTTTCATTTTTGAGCACTCCAAAACCATTGTTAATAAAGTTGATAGCCCTGATGTGGGTATTGCCTATTCTTTAAACCCTTACCAGGGCTGCGAGCATGGCTGTACCTACTGTTATGCCCGTAATTCGCATCAATACTGGGGATATAGCGCGGGGATAGAATTTGAACGTAAAATAATTGTAAAACAGGATGCCCCTGCCCTATTTAAAAAGTTCTTAGAAAAAAAAGGTTGGGATGCCACAACCATTTCCCTCTCGGGCAATACCGACTGTTACCAGCCCGCCGAAAGGAAGTTTAAACTGACAAGACAACTGCTCGAAATTGCCCTGGCCTACAAACAGCCTATTGGCATGATTACCAAAAACTCATTAATCCTCCGCGATCAGGACATTTTGCAGGAAATGGCCAAATTAAACCTTTGTATGGTTTATGTTTCCATCAATAGTTTAAACGAAGATTTAAGGCAGGTAATGGAACCGCGGACCACAACAGCTAAACAGCGTTTAAAGGTTGTAGAGGAACTGAGCAAAGCAGGTATCCCCATGGGTGTGATGGTTGCCCCGCTGGTTCCGGGTTTAAGCGACCACGAAATACCAAAGATTTTAAAGGTTGTTGCCAATGCGGGTGCCATTAAAGCTGGTTATACCGTGGTAAGGTTAAATGGTGCCATTGGACAGATATTTGAGGATTGGCTCCGAAAAAATTTTCCAGATCGTTTTGATAAAGTATGGCACATGATACAAAGTTGCCATGGTGGAAATGTAAATGACAGCAGATTTGGCGACCGTATGCGCGGCGATGGTAATATTTCGCAAATGATCAGGGATAATTTCAGGCTGCATTGCCGCTTAAACGGTTTAAATGTAAAGGATATTATTTTAGACCATAGCCTGTTTAAAATCCCAAGTGATCAGATTAGTCTCTTTTAATTATTGGTTAGTCAGTTAGTCCGGAAATGTTTTTCGGCCTGATATAAAAATCCATGTATTACCTGATAAAATCCTTAGCCCGTACGCTAGCCATTCAAATCACGACAAGCCAAAAACTTGTTGGTCTGGAAATGTTTTCCAGACCTTTAGTGCTGTGGATTTGTAATCCACAACAAAAACACTAAATAAAGCGATTAAAAATCATGAACAACTAAAAGATTTGTTGGTCTGGAAATGTTTTCCAGACCTTTAGCATTGTGGATTTGTAATCCACAACAAAAACACTAAATAAAGCGATTAAAAATAACCACCAAGAAAATAAAACATTGCTTAGCAAATATTTTTTTTTGGAGCGCAATGTCTTTCGCCCTGTTTAAGGTCAGTCCTGCTCTACGCTTTACTCATCCGATGAAGGATCGGGATTCGTGTACGCTTCGATCAGGGCTAGAAACACAGTATAGTAAAAAAATATATGATGGTGGAAGTATCCCAGGGCTTTAGGCGTGTGAATTTCTAGACCACAAACCACTCATTAAAGGATTATAAATCCTTAGCTCACTCTGTCGCAATTACAAATAACGACCAACAAAAAGATTTGTTGGTCTGGAAATGTTTTCCAGACCTTTAGTGCTGTGGATTTGTAATCCACCCTGATAAAACTTAGTTTTAGCCTTATGAATATTGCATTGATAACTTACCTTGATAAAGGCGCTTACGATAGCACCACCGTTGAGAGTGAAGATGATAAACTTTTAAATTTCTTAAAAGAAAAAGGACTGAACATTGAAAAAGTAATCTGGAACGATCCGAAAATTAACTGGGAAGATTATGGTTTAGCAATTTTAAAATCACCATGGGATTATTTCGATCTAATTGAAGATTTTTACGCCTGGCTGAAGCATCTGGAAGATAAAAAAGTAAGGCTCCTGAATCCGATCGATGTAGTAACGTGGAACGCCAACAAATTATACTTACAGGAAATTGAAGCTGCAGGTTTAAAAATTACGCCCAGCGTTTTCATACATAAAGAGGAAAATATCCAACTTCAGCATTTTTTTAAGCAATTTAAGGTAGACAAACTGATTGTAAAACCATGCGTGAGTGGTGGTGCAAAAAATACCTTTAAAGTAACGGCCGAAAATGTTACTGAAGCAAACCTAAAATTAAATACACTTTTGCAGGAAGAAGATTTTATTGTTCAACCCTTTTTGCCCGAAATACTCGAGAATGGCGAATGGTCTTTCATTTTCTTTAATGGCATTTACAGTCACGCATTGATAAAGCAGGCAAAACCCGGCGATTTTAGGGTGCAGCCCGCGCACGGTGGTTCTGTTCATCCACAAAACCCTGGCGAAGATTTAATTGCAACAGCACAGCAATATGTTACATTATTCGCAAAAAATTGTCTTTATGCGCGTGTTGACGGCACTTTTGTAAATGGCGGTTTTTTATTGATGGAGCTAGAATTAATCGAACCCTTCTTATTCCTCAATACCGATCAGCAAAATTACGAGCGCTATTATAAGGCACTAACAGAATTAATGTAAAACCTAAAAGGCTATCGTTTTGCGATAGCCTTTTTATTATTTTGATCCAAAAACCTGCACCCAATATTTATCGGTTTGCGCTGCCCCCATTTCTTTAAAGGCAGCATTCATGATATTTTTACAATGGTCTTCACTTTTAATCCAATCGTTAAAAACCTGTGCTTCGGTAGTTTGCCCTGAGGCAATGTTTTCTCCAACGGTAGTCCAGTTGTATCCGGTTGCTTTAACCCTTGTCCCTACAGTTGCGCCGTTTGCTGATTGATGCGATAAAACTTTTATTGATGCCATATAACTACTATGACTTACAGCAGCAGAAGCCAGATTTATATTCCAGTTTAATGCCGCAACAGGGGGCATAACAGTTGTGCCACAATTACAGCCAGCCAAACGTGTATCGTTAACCAGTTTAAGCAGCGCATCATTATTGATATTGGTAACTGTGGAGATTGCCACAGGATCTATTTTGGTTTCGGCAGTAGTATCAGTTCCCTTTTTACAAGACAGGGCAAAGCAAAGTGCGATGCACATTAGTGGGACGTGGATAGATTTCATGACCATATTTGTTTAGTGAGGAAAGATACAATGATTTTCATGAAAAAAAATAATTGCAGTATATCTTTTTCTACTCCCAAAACAGCTAATAGGCAAATTTAAATAAATGAAAAGGCTTTAAACAAAAAGCTCCCGATTTTCATCGGGAGCTTTTTGTTTATTTACTTGAAGAATCTTCTTCTTGTTTCGGCTCTTCTTTTTTCTTTTCGCCTTTTTTATGATTGATCGAAATTACCTCGGTAGCTTTATCATAATCGATTTCTAAAACATCACCCTCGGTTAAGTCGCCTTTAAGGATTTCTTCAGCAATTGGATCTTCCAAATATTTCTGAATCGCTCTTTTTAAAGGGCGGGCACCAAAATTACTATCGAAACCTTTATCTGCAATGTAATCTTTAGCATTGTCAGTTAATGCAATTTCATAACCTAAGGTATGAACGCGACCGAATAAAGCTTTCAATTCGATATCAATAATTTTAAAGATTTCTTCTTTACCTAAACTATTAAATACCACTACATCATCAACACGGTTTAAGAATTCAGGAGCAAAAGCACGTTTTAAAGCACTTTCGATTACCCCACGACTGTGAGAATCGGCCTGGTTTGTTTTCGCTGCTGTAGAAAAACCAACGCCCTGGCCAAAGTCTTTTAATTGACGGGCACCAATGTTAGAAGTCATGATGATGATTGTATTTCTAAAATCAACTTTACGGCCTAAACTATCGGTTAACTGTCCTTCATCCAAAACCTGTAATAAGATATTGAATACATCAGGGTGTGCTTTTTCGATCTCATCCAATAAGATTACCGCGTAAGGTTTTCTTCTAACCTTTTCAGTTAACTGTCCACCTTCTTCATAGCCTACGTATCCTGGAGGCGCTCCCACTAAACGGGATACCGCAAATTTCTCCATGTACTCACTCATATCGATCTGGATCAATGAATCATCGCTATCGAACATGAAACGGGCCAATTCTTTTGCCAACTCTGTTTTACCTACACCTGTTGGGCCTAAGAAAATAAATGAACCGATCGGTTTTTTAGGATCTTTTAAGCCTGCTCTTGTACGTTGGATGGCTTTGGTCAGTTTCTTGATGGCATCATCCTGACCGATAATTTTTTCGGCCACTTTATCGTACATGTTCAACAGTTTTGCACTATCGGTTTGCCCAACACGTTGTACCGGAATGCCAGTCATCATTGAAACCACCTCGGCCACGTTATCTTCTGATACTTCGTAACGTTTAGTTTTGGTTTCAGCTTCCCACTCTGCTTTGGCTTTATCTAATTCTTCGATTAAATTTTTCTCTGTATCGCGGAGTTTTGCAGCTTCTTCATATTTCTGGCTACGTACAACCTTGTTTTTCTCCAACTTGATATCTTCGATTTTCGCTTCGATATCGATAATGTTCTGTGGAACATGAATGTTGGTTAAGTGCACGCGCGATCCTGCTTCATCTAAAGCATCAATTGCTTTATCCGGCAAGAAACGGTCGGAAATGTAACGCGATGTTAAAGTAACACAGGCTAGAATTGCCTCATCGGTATACGTTACACCATGGTGTTCTTCATACTTATCTTTAATACGTGTTAAAATTTCTACGGTTTCATCTGGTGTTGCAGGTTCTACCATCACTTTTTGGAAACGGCGGTCTAAAGCACCATCTTTCTCAATGTACTGACGGTATTCATCCAAAGTTGTGGCACCAATACATTGAATTTCACCCCTTGCCAAAGCAGGTTTGAACATATTTGATGCATCTAATGAGCCTGATGCTCCACCTGCACCAACAATGGTGTGGATCTCATCAATAAATAGAATTACATCTGTTGATTTTTCAAGCTCGTTCATTACGGCTTTCATGCGTTCTTCGAACTGGCCACGGTATTTTGTACCGGCTACCAATGAGGCAAGATCTAAGGTAACCACACGTTTGCCAAAAAGCACACGTGATACTTTACGCTGAACAATGCGGAGGGCCAAACCTTCTGCAATTGCCGATTTACCAACACCTGGTTCGCCGATTAAAATCGGGTTGTTCTTTTTTCTGCGGGATAAAATCTGCGATACACGCTCAATTTCTTTCTCGCGGCCTACAATCGGGTCTAAACGGCCTTCTTCTGCAGCCTTTGTTAAATCACGACCGAAGTTATCCAAAACCGGGGTTTTAGATTTTATATCCGAAACCTTTTTAGGTGTACTAAAGCTTTCTTCTTCGCGATAATCATCATCGCCTCCTGTAGAGGCACTGTTTGAGATATCATCTCTGAAACCATTTTTATTCACTTCAACCTCCTGTTTAAAAACATCATAAGTAACACCATACTGCAATAAGATCTGTGAGGCGATGTTGTCATCATCTCTCAAAACCGATAGCAATAAATGTTCGGTGCCAATTAAATCGCTTTTAAATATTTTAGCTTCTAAGTAAGTAATTTTTAAAACTTTTTCTGCCTGTTTAGTTAGTGGAATATTACCTAGGTTTACTGTAACACTCGAAGTACCGCGAACGGCATCCTCAATTGAGCGGCGCAATTTACCGGTATCAACTCCTAACGATCGTAAAATTTTTATAGCCATACCATCGCCTTCGCGGATGAGGCCCAATAATAAATGCTCGGTTCCGATGTAATCGTGCCCCAAACGGAGCGCTTCCTCCCTACTAAAAGAGATTACATCTTTAACCTGTGGTGAAAATTTTGCTTCCATAATACCTTTCTTAACAGCTACGTCCCTAAACTATAAAATTAATTATAAAAAGCGACTGTACCATTTCGTTTATTTTATCAACAATTGCGCCATATGGGTGGATAAACAGGCATTTAAATGCCAAACAACCCAAAAATCAATCTAAGATTCCCGTTTTGATAAATATTATTTAATTTATATCTATCTACGTAATAAGTGTTCTGTAGGTTTTAAAAGGACTTTTGCCAAAAACATCCTCCTAAAGATCTTTTATTGTCGGTTTATTGTAAGGATTTATATGCCTCAAAAAACTGACATTTTGTATCTTTTTACTTAAGCAATTTACAAGTTTTGACAGAAAAACAAAAACAACGTGACATCATTTAACAAATTCGGTAGACAATTATCAAAACCTATCCTGATCTTTTATTCGATATGATCTAATTATTACGAAATTAACCTTTAAATGGTTGTTTTTGTTTTAAAGAAATGCGGAAGCCACATTAAGAAAATTACTAATCCTTCTAACTTTTAATGGTAAATACCCCACCTTTCCCATCATCCATCCTACCTTTTACATCTTTTGACCTTTAAGGCAGTGAGGTCATTAAAAAAAGATAGTAATAAAAAAATCTTAATCCTTCTTAACTCCTTAATGGTAAAACAAATATTCTCTACCTTTTCCATCTCCCATTCAACCTTCTACATCTCTTGATCATTAAGGCATTAACATTAAGTTTAATACGAGTTTAGCCCATCATCCATCCTACCTTTTACATCTTGACCATTAAGGCATTAAGAACATTAAGAAAAGATGGTAATAAAAAAAAATCTTAATCCTTCTTAACGCTTAATGGTAAAATAAATACCCCACCTTTGCCATTAACCATCTTACCTTTTACCTTTCCCATCATCCATCCTGCCTTTTACATCTTTTGACCATTAAGGCATTAAGATCATTAAGAAAAGATGGTAATAAAAAAATCTTAATCCTTCTTAACGCTTAATGGTAAAATAAATACCCCACCTTTGCCATTAACCATCTTACCTTTTACCTTTCCCATCATCCATCCTGCCTTTTACATCGTTTGACCATTAAGGCATTAATGTCATTAAGAAAAGATGGTAATAAAAAAATCTTAATCCTTCTTAACGCTTAATGGTAAAATAAATATCCCACCTTTGCCATCAACCATCTTACCTTTTACCTTTCCCATCAACCATCTTACCTTTTACCTCCATTTAATCATTATAAAAACTTTGCAGAAACTGTAAGGGAACATCAGAGGCTACCGTTTTATTACATTTTGAGATCACCTCGTTCAGGTTAAAATGACCGGAGGAAGATTCGAAAAGCTCACTGTCTGATTCCTCAAAACCCATACTCCAATCGTTAAAACAACGTTCATCATATTTACCGAACTGCAATAAAACCACTGCTTCGTGGCGGTTATCTTTCACAATTTTTTGATAAAGCTCGCGCACAATCCGCTCATCGCCTTCAAGCAACTGCATAAACCGGCCCTTACTTTTGGTAATCTGTTGCCTCTGCACATATAATAATATACCCGTAATGTTATGTTGCTGGTTAAAATCCCTACTCTGGTTAAGTAAAATTTTCAACTGTTCCTTATCAAACAAAATCTTTTCTACACTGCTATATATCAGGTAAAAAACTGGCGCAATATTTTCGGTATCAGGTTTCATAAAGGCAAATAACAGTAAAATTTAAGTATAAACGAATTATAGATTAAAGTTAATTTCTATTACGGAAGTGAAAAAATACGAAATTATTTTATAGTCAAAAACTCTAACACAATTACCTGCGTATATACAGCCAAATCAATACAAAATACTGATTATCAAAATGGCATCCCTTTACGGAAGAATTTTAATGGCAACAATCCTTATCCTCTCTTTTACCGGGCGGGTTGCTGTAAATGCCATCAATTCTTCAAAACTGGTACATGAAGTGATAAAGGAGAACGGCAATAAATCTGAAAAGGCCGAAGCCAATGAAGATAATGAGCAGACAGAAGAAAAAATCAAACTTGAAGATCTGATTACTTTTGGCTTTACAAAAATTGATTTTCTGAGTGTTGCCAGTGCCAAAATCAACTTATTCCCCGGCGATTACCAACTCGTTAATTGCGATTTGCAAACGCCCGAATATCCACCTAAATAAATACCCAAAACCATCTTACGCATAAGCACAATTTTTATTGGCCTTAATTATTTGCGTGCCTAAAAAATCTGTTCACCGCCAATATTTGATTCATTACGATTTTTTATGGTGCCAATCCTTTAAGGATTTTTAACACCTTAACAGGTTGCTTCCTATGTGAATGAGATGGTATCTCTCGCCCCATCCTTAACTTATATTTCCTTAATTAAACATTAAAACCATGATTAAAATTAAACATTTAATGATAGTAGCCCTATTGGCTATTGTGACCCCAATTGTATTCTCTGCCTGCAAAAAAGACAGGGGAATGTCTGATCCAACTGAAACACTAACACCTGGACCAGATGTTAATTTTTACGCCTTAACTGCCGATGGTAAGTTATTGCTGATTAACGCCAAAAGCCCTAACTCGGTAAGCGCTATAGTTACTATATCTGGTTTACAAAGCGGAGAAACCATTTTAGGCATCGATTTCCGTCCGGCAACAGGCCAGTTATATGGTGTTGGAAGTACAAGCCGTATTTATGTAATAGACCAAAAAACCGGAGCAGCCCGATCTATTTCGGCAGCACCTTTTACACCTGCTTTAAGCGGAACTTCTGTAGGTTTCGATTTTAACCCTACCGTTGACCGCATCCGTTTGGTTACTTCATCTGGCCAAAACCTGCGTTTAAACCCCGAAACCGGAGCTGTAGCTACTGCAGATTTAGCGATTAATGGCGTAACCAATGCCAAAGTAACATCGGTAGCCTATACCCAAAATAAAGCTGGTGCCAGCACCACCATACTTTTTGATATCGACGTTGCGAATGATAAACTTCATAAACAAGATCCACCTAACGATGGAAAACTGGTTGAAGTGGGTAACCTTGGCGTTGATGCCGAAGATGTTGGTGGTTTCGATATTAACCCTGATGGTACCGCAGCACTGGCGGCGCTAACGGTATCGGGTAAATCTGGTTTATACCTGGTTGATTTAACCTCTGGTAAAGCTTCAAAAATCGGTAATGTAGACCAACAGATTACCGGCCTTGCTATTCCTACCGAAGCCGTGGCCTACGCAGTATCGAACAACAACGAGCTGTTAATTTTCAACCCTGCAGCTGCCACTCCTACACCGGTTGTTAAAGCCATTACCGGCATACAAACCGGCGAAAGCATTTTAGGGATAGATATGAGGCCCGTAAACGGCCAATTATTTGCTTTAGGCAGTACCAGCAGAATATATACCGTTAATGCATCTTCGGGTGTGGCAGCAATGGTGGGCACAGCTCCATTGAGCACCTTAATATCGGGCACTCAGTTTGGATTCGATTTTAACCCTCAAGTGGATAGAATCAGGATTGTAAGCAATACCGGGCAAAACCTGCGCTATAACCCTGCCGATTTTTCAGTTTTGGTTGATGGATCTATTTCGCTTGGCACCGCAGCAATATCCGGATCGGCCTATACCAATAACTTTGCCGGCACTACCTCTACCGTACTTTTCGATATAGATGCTACTGGTGATCGATTGTATAAACAAGATCCGCCAAATGCAGGAACCTTGGTTGATGTTGGCCCATTAGGCGTAAATGTTGAAGCCAATAGCGGCTTTGATATTGGTGGTACAAGCGGGGTTGCCTATGGTATATTTATGGTTGGCGGTGTTCAAAAGTTATATACCGTTAACTTAACAACAGGTGCAGCAACTGCAGGTGCTACTATTAGTACAGCCGTTCGTGGTTTTACCCTCGGACTTGGTTTTTAAACTTATAATTTTTGATATAAAAAAACGAAAGCCTTTCAATCCTGAAAGGCTTTTGCTTTAACTAATGTTTACGGTATCTACTAAGAATTAATCCGTTTCATAAAAGTAGCACTAATACAGTCCCATTCATACAATCGTGCTTTTTTTGAAAATACGCTGATAATTACATTAAAATGCGATTAGAATTGGCCACTTTTTGGCACATTTCCTTGAACAGACCCCGCTTAACGCCAAGCGCTCAGCACTTGTTTCACACCTCATTAACACTAAATAAGCTCGGTTTGATACTTATCTACTGCGCGTTGATACTTAATTAGGTCTAATTGGTACTTATCTACCCCTCGTTGGTACTTAATAAGGTCTATTTGGTACTTATTCATAAGCATTTCGAACTTTCGACCACCCCCTTTGGTACTTATTTACCCCTCGCTGGTACTTAATAAGGTCTATTTGATACTTATTAAGTATCAAATTAAGCCTCAAAAGCTCCAATTTAAACCTCCTTATCACAAAACAGATCAAAATTTGTACAAAACCGGGGTAAAATTACTCAAGCACCACCTAAACACCTCGATTTTACACTCTTCACCCGTATTTAAGGCTAAATCTGGCCAACCTATCAGTTTCTTAGTCTTCCCTGCAAAATTTCAATCGTTAGAACTGTACCAGAACAAACATATACTACTAATACGTCATATTAAACTCACGTAATTTATCCGATAAGTTTACATTCGTATAGATAAGATTCCGGAAATAGATTATTGATCATCAGCACTTTATATGATTAACGAAAAAATCATGTCATGCTCAATAGCGAATCACATCCTTTATAAGCAGATTAATAACCTAAATATAAAATCACTAACCAATTAATTGAAAAACTATGAGAAATTTAACAAAAACGTGGCTGGGTACTGTGCTCGCCCTCACTGTTCTTTATTCCTGTAAAAAGTCGGAAACCTTTTCAGGGCAGGATCAGGAGGAATTGAATGGCCCCAAAAAGGAAATCGCTACTACCGAGCTTATCCCAGGTACCTCTTTTAGGGTGGTGGGTTATATGCCATCGTGGGCCGGGGCGGTAAGCCAGATCCAGTTCAGTAAGCTTACCCATGTAAATTATGCTTTTATACTGCCAACTTCAACCGGCGGGCTTCAAGGCTTAGATAACCCTTCCAAGTTGCAAAGTTTGGTGAGCTCAGGTCATGCGGCAGGCGTAAAAGTGCTTATCGCGGTGGGAGGCTGGAACAATGGCAATGATAGTGCCTTCGAAAGTTTCGCGGCAAATTCGACCTACCGAACCAATTTCACCAATAACATGATCAATTTCGTGAACCAATACAACCTTGATGGGGTAGATATCGATTGGGAATACCCAGATAATGGCAGCTCTGCCAACAACTATACCCTCCTGATGCAGCAGCTAAGCACAGCACTTCATAACAACGGAAAACTGCTTACCGCAGCCGTAGTTTCGGAAGGCGGCGGAAGTATCCAAAATGCTGTTTTCAACGCGGTAGATTTCCTTAACCTCATGGCTTACGACGGAGGCGGTGTCAATCACTCTACTTATAATTATGCCGTAGGTTCTATCGATTACTGGCAGGGCCGAGGACTTTCTGCTGCAAAAACTACGCTTGGCGTACCTTTTTATGGCCGTTCTTCTTCTTCTTATGTCGATTATAAAGATATCCTTGCTCAGGGTGGAAGCCCGAATTCGGATACCTTTGGCAATGTTGGCTATAACGGCATCCCAACAATTAAGAGCAAAACAAACCTGGCTTACGACCGTACCGGCGGGATCATGATCTGGGACCTTAATGCGGATGCCACAGGTGGCAACTCCCTGTTAAGTGCCATTAATGATGCCATTATAGCCCGTGTAAATGGCGGTTCGGTGATTCCATTCGGTTCGGTAATCTCACTTAAAGGTTTTAACAATAAATATGTGAGCGGACAGAACGGTGCGGCCGCCATGACCTGTACCACTACCACAGCTACATCAACCGAAAGGTTTACCGTTATTGATGCCGGCGGTGGTAAAGTGGCGCTGAGGAGCATGGCTAAATATGTTTCATCAGAAAACGGCACACAGCCCATTACCTGCAACCGCACCAGCATCAGCGATTGGGAAAAATTCGACTGGGTGGTTGCAGCCGATGGCAAAATCGCTTTAAGGGGTAATAATGGCAAGTTTATTTCGTGCGAAAACGGCACTCAGGCCATGACCTGTACCCGTGCGACCGCTTCGGGCTGGGAATATTTTACCAAAATTTAAAATGGATTGACGCTATCGTTCTTTTTTATATGCATTAATGCGGGGCCAATGGTTCCGCATTATTTGTATTTGAAAATGTTAACTTTTATAATCAGTGCGATTGATTTAGCTAAAAAGCCTTTTTGGCTTCTTTATATTCAACTATACAGATTACCTCCAACTTCATCAGGTTTTGCCCGATAATATAGTTGAATAAACCATTTGCTTAGCTCCTCACCTTGCTTATCTTTGTAGCCTGTTGGATCGACCGTTCAGTGAATTTAATTCAATAGGATTAGAATACCTGATCATAATTTGTCCAACCAATAATAAGTATACCTTTAAATCACATATTATAATGTCAGACGAGAAAATAATCTTTTCAATGGCGGGTGTAAATAAAATTTACCCTCCACAAAAACAGGTTTTAAAAAATATTTACCTTTCTTTCTTTTACGGGGCTAAAATCGGAGTTATCGGTTTAAACGGGTCTGGTAAGTCATCCCTTTTAAAAATTATTGCCGGTTTAGATAAATCGTATCAAGGTGAAGTGGTTTTCTCGGCAGGCTATTCGGTTGGATATCTGGCACAAGAGCCAATCCTTGATCCCGAAAAAACTGTTCGTGAGGTAGTTGAAGAAGGCGTTGCCGAAGTAACAGCGATCTTAAAAGAATATGAAGAAGTAAATGAAGCCTTCGGACTGGAAGAAAACTATTCGGATCCGGATGCAATGGATAAATTAATGGCCAGACAGGGCGAGCTTCAGGATAAAATTGATTCATTAGGCGCGTGGGAAATCGACTCGAAACTGGAAAGAGCGATGGACGCCCTGCGTTGCCCTGATCCAGAAACCAAAATAGGTGTATTATCTGGTGGTGAGCGCCGCCGTGTAGCCATGTGCCGTTTATTGCTTCAACACCCTGATGTACTACTATTGGATGAGCCTACCAACCACTTGGATGCCGAAAGTATCGACTGGTTAGAACAGTTCTTACAAAACTACGAAGGAACTGTTATTGCAGTTACCCACGATAGGTATTTCTTGGATAATGTTGCCGGATGGATTTTAGAGTTAGACCGTGGCGAGGGTATTCCATGGAAAGGAAATTACAGCAGCTGGTTAGATCAAAAGGCAAAACGTTTATCGCAGGAAGAAAAAACAGAGAGCAAACGCCAGAAAACTTTGGAACGCGAGCTCGAATGGGTACGAATGGCACCAAAAGCCCGTCATGCAAAATCGAAAGCACGTTTGGCCAACTACGATAAATTAGCTTCAGAAGATGGCAGAGAAAGAGAAGATAAATTAGAACTTTTCATCCCTGCAGGTCCGCGTTTAGGAAATGTGGTAATCGAAGCTACCAATGTAACCAAAGCCTATGGCGATAAAATATTGTTCGATAACCTAAACTTCTCACTTCCTCCTGCAGGTATTGTAGGTATTATCGGTCCCAATGGTGCAGGTAAAACCACATTGTTCCGTTTAATTACTGGGCAGGAAGAGGCCGATGCCGGTACGTTCCGTGTTGGCGAAACCGTAGAGCTGGGTTATGTAGATCAGATGCATAATGATTTAGACGCCGATAAAACTGTTTACGAAAACATTACCGATGGTTTAGACAATATCCAATTGGGTACTAAAGCCGTTAACGGCCGTGCTTATGTTTCCAAATTCAACTTTAATGGCGGTGATCAGCAGAAAAAGGTAGGCATCTTATCAGGTGGAGAGCGTAACCGTGTACACTTGGCCATTACCTTGAAAAAAGGAGCCAATGTATTGTTGCTGGATGAGCCGACCAACGATATCGACGTAAACACTTTGCGTGCTTTAGAAGAGGCTTTAGAAAACTTTGGCGGTTGTGCCGTAGTAATCAGTCACGATAGGTGGTTTTTAGATCGCATCTGTACACACATACTCGCTTTTGAAGGAAACTCCGAAGTTTATTTCTTTGAAGGGAATTATTCAGATTACGAGGAAAACCGTAAGAAACGTTTGGGTGATGTAACGCCAAAACGGATCAGGTATAAAAAATTAGACTAACAACAAAAAAGTCCCGATGCAGATCGGGACTTTTTCGTTTATTTACTTTAGTGGCGGTTCTTCAATGCTTTTTTAATGGCCAGTTCTGTTACGCCTTCCATAATTTTATAACCGGCAAGGTTGGGGTGAACGCCATCAACGGTAAGTTCAGGCCGCTGCCCTTTTCGCTCGTCAACCAATGGCGACCAATAATCTAAAACGGTATAATTTCTTTCCTTGGCATAAGCCGCAATCTTCTCGTTTAAGTTTACAATCATTTCAGCAGGTTCAATGCTCTTGTTCCATGGGTACTGGTAAATGGGCAGGTATTTACAGAGCACAACTTTAATATGGTGTAGCCTTGCCAGCTCGGCCATCGATTTAATGTTATCCATAATCTTATCGTTGGTAACATGCCCTGTATTGCCTGATATATCATTACTTCCGGCCAAAATGATCACCACCTTAGGTTTAAGATTAATAACATCCTGCCTAAAACGGATCAGCAACTGTGGCGAAATCTGGCCGCTTATTCCCCTATCGAGGTAAGGTTTGTTGTTAAAATATTCAGGATCTTTTTGTTTCCAGAATTCAAATATCGAGCTTCCTAAAAAAACAACCCTTTTTTCTTTTCTAACTGGAGCTGACAAAAGTTCATTTTCTTTTTGGTACTTGGTTAAAGCGGCCCAGTCATCAGCAAAGTTTTCTTTTTTGGGCTTATCGCTTAACGAATCGGTTTGCGCATTTTGTGCAAATAAATTTCCGGCAGCGGCCAACAGAAGAAAGAGTACGATTTTAGTTTTCATGGGATATAGGGATATGATCGGACAGCTAAACTAATTATTTCTAATTTAATAACCGTCTGCTCCATTCAAATTTACATCCGCACGGCCCTTTTTATTCCCAAACTGGCTGAGGTTGTAGCCCAATGTGGCCTGAACAAAGCGGCTGATAAACCGTGTGCGGTTTTCCGAAATCGAGTTATTGCTGATACTGGTACTGAAAAGTGCTCCCTGGTTAAACAGATCGTTCGCCTGGATGGAAAAAAGCAGTTTATTGCCTTTAAGAAAGGAAGTGTTTAACCCCATATTTACCAGTAAAGGATTACCTGCATAAAGGTTATATCCAAAGTTTAAACTTTTAGAGGCCGAAGCATTAACCCTAAACCGTTTGCTGGGAATCCAGCTTGCGCCCCCACTCAAAGCCAAAACCTGAACATTTTTAATGTTCTGGTTCATTACCGAATATGTATTTGAGCTAAAACTGTAAGATACACTGCTATTGACCCCGAATTTTTTCTCATTCAGGTTAAACCTAAATCCGTTCGAAATGTTAATCCCACTACTGCGGTTCAACACATTGTCGGTATAAAAAACATTTCGGCTATAGGCAATATTACCGTTTACAGATAGCGAAAGCTTATTATCCAACATTCTTTTGTTAAGCGAGTAATTGCCGCCAACATTATAAATGCCATTTACGTTCTCGTAAGTGGTTTGTTGTTTTAAACTGTTTAGCGTGTCTCTTAAAAAAATGGTATTGCTTACTACACTGTTAAAAGCAAATGTACCTGATAAACCCGCCATAATACTTAGTCCTGATTTGAGGCCAAACCTATTGTAACTCAGATCGGCAGTATGGCTCGATGTGGCTTTCAGATCGGGATTACCAATAATAAGGTTCTGTACATCGTTATTGTTCCGAACTGGCTGCAGTTTATTAAAATCGGGCGAACTGGTATAACCATTGTAACCAAAGCTTAAATTTCCATTGTCTTTGATCTGATAACTCAGATTGGCCGAAGGCGAAAAATTTAACTGGTAGTTTTTAAGCTCCTGCCCGGTATTCTGGTACTTACCAATAATGATACTCGGCGAAAAATTAAGCCCAAAATTATAACTGATCCTTTTTGCATTCGTATTAAAACCAACACTGAAGTTCTGGTTGATAAAATTCGACACGTAATCTTGCCCTAAAGAATCGACAACAAAACGGTTACCGAATGGATTGGTAACGGTGGTGGTTTGCAGGTTCTGGCTCCGGCTTACCGAAAAACGGTAAGACAAATTGATAAAGCTATAACCCGTGCTATCGTTGGCTTTTTTTAAGGAGTTCGAAAATTGGATATTACCGCCCACATTTGAAGTAGAGGTGCTGTTGTCTACCAACCGGTTTAAGAGCGAATCTTTAACCAGTACATTAGTGGTTTCGTTATAGTAGCGGATAATATCATTAATGGTGCTGTTCGAATTTCCTTCGCTTGTGGCAAAGTTAAAACCCATTGATAACGATCTTTTGTTATTGGCCAAACGGCGCGACCAATTGATGCTTCCGTTAACATTTGGACTGCTATTGCGCGAACCTGTATTAGAAATAAGATCCTGCCTGATAAAGCCTGTTTTATTTGAAGTAGAGAGGGCATCGTTTTTGGTATTGGCCAACGATCCGTTTAATGAAACGTTAAAATAATTTTTCTTGGTAGCACCATTTAGGCCAAGGTTAATGTTATTGTTTAACGAATTGGAATTATTGTTGCTTTCTCTCAGATCGAAAATCGTTCCCTGGGGATTAAATGTTTCCAGGTAATTGCTCTGGATAGATTTATTGGTACCATTACTAAAATTATAACTGCCGTTAACGCTAAATTCTTTCGAAATTTTATCTCTGATATTGCCGTTAAGCGCACCATTATTGAGGTTGGTAAACCTATTGTTCGTAATGCCGTAACGGCCTCCAAAACCAATCTGTTTTGTCTTTTTCCAGATGCTGCCGTTACCGATCAGGTTGTGCGCATTATTGGTAGCCGAACTCACATTTACGCCGCCAAAAACACCTTTATCCATCCCCGGCTTGGTTACCAGGTTTAGCATCTTTTGTGGGGTTCCGGTTTTAATACCCGTAAAGTTGGCTTCGTCGCCATAATCTTCAATTACCTGTAGTTTGGCAATAATATCGGCCGGCAATTGCCTGATATAGTCTTCTACATTGCTGGTAAAAAAATCTTCTCCGTTAACCCGCAGCTTGGTCATTTTTTTGCCCATTGCGGTAACAGCGCCCTTTTCGTCAACCTCAATTCCCTGTAGCTGCTTTAACAAGTCTTCTACCTTATCGTTTTCTCTTATCGTATAGGCCCCGGCATTATACTCGATGGTATCTTTTTTGATCTTAATCGGATCAACTTTTACCTTAACCTCCACGTCTTCGAGGCGGATGGTTTCTGTTTTAAGTGTAATGGCTTCAATTACAACGCTTTTTTTCGACGCTTCTATTTCGTACACCGATGCAAAGGGCTTGTATCCCAAAGCAGAAATGGCAATCAGGAATTTATTGTGGCGTACTTTTTCGAATGCGAAGTTTCCTTTCGCATCAGAATTTGAGCGGAGGGTATCTTTATCGGTAATTAATCGGATGCTTACGCCCTCAATGGGCTTTTTCAAAGAATCGATTACCTTACCACTTATTTTAAACTGAGACTGAGCGAGAGCGTTAAAGGAGAAAGTGATCAGTAAAAAAGTGATTAAAAAGCATACATTATTGCTTTTTCTCATCCCTCGGACCTCTTTTGTAAATGACAAGACCATTTAAAAAATTACGCAGAATCTGATCGCCGCAGGGTTTAAAATTCTCATGGTCTTCATTTCTGAAAATATCGCCCAGTTCGGCCTTGGTTACCTTAAAACCAACCAGATCGCATATCGTAATAATATCTTCTGTTTTTAATGATAGTGCTACCCTTAGTTTTTTTAATATATCGTTGTTGCTCATGCGCTATTTAATGATTGAATTTTTGAATGACTAGTTACTGAATGATTGACTGACTGAATTACTGAATGATTGAATGTTGTTAAAGGCTTGAACACCCAGACTTCCGACTCCCGACTTCGGACTTCCGACTCTGGACCATTTCCCTAGCTCGCTATCTCTAATTTAAGTTTTTTCCCTTTAATTTTTTCTCCGCTTAAATCTTTCAGGAGTTTTTCTACCTTATTTCTTTTAACGGCCAGATAACTGGTAGTATCTTTAACTTCAATCAGGCCTAAATCTTCTTTTGCCAAATTACCTTTTTGCAAAAATAAACCAACAATATCAATCTTGTTAATTTTATCTTTTTTACCATGGGCAATGTATAAAGTTACCCAGTCGCTGGCCTCAGGCAATTGATATTTCTCCGATAAAACTTCCTCTTCAATATCATCAGGCAGGTATTTGTAGTTTTCTTCGGTAGTTAAAATGGCGTAGGCAGTTCCTTTGGCATGCATACGTGCAGTTCTACCATTGCGGTGGATATAAGCATCTTCGGTATATGGCAACTGATAATGCACAATATGTTCTACCTCAGGAATATCAAGTCCGCGGGCGGCCAAATCGGTAGTAATTAAAATCCTGTGGCTACCGTTCCTGAATTTCAGCAAAGCTTTTTCACGGTCGAACTGCTCCATACCGCCATGAAAAACATCGTGCCCTAAACCATTTTCGAAAAGCAGGTCGCTAATGCGATCTACCGTTTCCCTGTGGTTACAGAAAACAAGTGTATTTTTACTGCCGATTTTACTGAGCAGCCTAAAGAGATAATCTAATTTATCAGCTGCTGGGGCAGTTATTTTCTTGAGTTTTAAATCGGGTTTAGCTTCGGCATTTTTTGAAAAATCTACTTCAACAGGCTCCTTTAATTTCACGAAAGGGGGAATCTCTTCCATTTTGGTTGCTGAGGTAAGGATGCGCTGTTTTAGAGAAAGCAGCGAGCCGATGATGTAAGACATGTCTTTTTCAAAACCAAACTCTAGCGACTTATCAAATTCATCTAAAACTAAGGTTTCGATAAAGGATTCGTCGAAATTCTGGTGCTCCAAGTGGTAAGCTACCCTACCCGGAGTTCCGATCAGAACCGCTGGCGGATGCGCAAGGTTGTTTTTTTCTATTCGTACCGCGTGCCCCCCATAACAGCAGTTTACCTTAAAAGAAGTGCCCATCTGTTTAAAAACCTGTTCAATTTGAAGTGCAAGTTCTCTCGATGGAACCAAAACCAAAGCCTGAACGCCTTTTACCCCAGCTTTTAAATTGGAAAGCAACGGCAATAAAAAGGCTAGGGTTTTTCCCGAACCTGTAGGTGCAATTAATATTACGTCTTTACCCGTCCTAGCTGCTTCAACAGAATACTCCTGCATCTCATTAAGTGCAGAAATGTTTAATTTTTTTAAGGCATTTTCTATCATTCCGCCATAAAGGTAATCATTTCTCTTCAGGGCAAAAATGGCACCCTGGGTTAGGATTTAAAAAATCTTCTCCTGAGTTTACGTAGGGTAGCGAAATTTAATCTTTTATCTAACAACATGAGCATTTTCCCCCGCATAGACATAGAAGACAGCACTTTTTCATTAACCGCATCAACCGATGATAAAATCCTGTCTGCCAGTTCATCCGCAAATTTATTGGCCCTGCTATTCTGTAACATTTGAAGTTCTTGAATTAATTCTGCTCTCATAATTAAGAATTTTTAATGAATGTATAAATATTAACGGGCCTGTTTATGATTTGTTTCAATAAATTGTAAGTTGATCCGAACTATTATGACTAACTTGTTGATAACTAACTTTTTGTTAGCAATTAAACAACCCGCACTTAACACATATTTAATTTTTAGCACCTATTTTTATAAAAACCTGATTACCATTCGTTAACCTCAAAAACACAAATGTATGACGTGGAAAAAATTTAGTGGTGAAATTATTCAGTCTTCCATCCTCGAAGAAGTAGAAAATGCGATTATCAGAGAAAGTGAAAATGGCTATAAGCTTAAGGTTTGCATCGGTACCGATTCGCAGGTAAAAGGTGCCGTAACCGATTTTGCAACCGTAATTGTGCTGTTAAGAGAACATCATGGCGGTTTTATGTACATCCACCAGGAAAAGAGCACACAACAGGTTAGTATTAAAGAAAGAATGTTGATGGAGGTGCAGAAATCAATCGAAACAGCCTATTCTATCTGCGATTTACTCGACATTTATGACGTTGCATTAGAAGTACATGCCGATATCAATACCAATCCATCCTTTAAATCGAACAAAGCACTTAACGATGCCATGGGCTACATTTTAAGCATGGGCTTTATTTTTAAAGCTAAACCAGAAGCATTTGCCAGCTCTACCTGCGCCGATAAAATGGTGCATTAAGAGAAAAACTGAAATGGAAAAGGTCTGTTATCGGTGTAGATCTAAGATTTGTAAGATAAAAGGCTGTTTATTGATAAGGAAACTACAGGACGGTAATTCTTGGAGGATTGCTGTCCTGCCATTCGCTATAGTCCCCCATTTCAATCGGGAGCTACCGCTATTGTCACAAATAGCGCTACGATTTTATCGTTTGTAAACGATATGCAATTCAACAAGCATTTGCCTGGTACTTCTCTTTTCTTTATAGTTAAGCCCAACAAAAACGCATATTTGCTGTTGTTTTCTTAAAACAAGAACTTGAAAATTTATAGATTAGAATTTACGCAAAAACTCCCTGTTGACCTGGACAAGGCCTGGAACTTTTTCTCTTCGCCCATGAACCTGGCCGAGATTACGCCAAAAGACATGACTTTTGATGTGACTTCGCCCCATATGGACCACACTAAAATGTATCCAGGATTAATTATCACCTATAAAGTTTCGCCTTTATTTGGCATCAAATTAGATTGGGTAACGGAAATTACGCACGTAAAAGAAAAAGAATACTTTATAGATGAACAGCGTTTCGGCCCTTTTGCATTCTGGCACCACCAGCACCATTTCGAAAAAATAGAAGGTGGCGTGCTGATGCATGATATCTTACACTATAGCATAGGCTGGGGCCCAATCGGCACCATTGCAAATGCTGCAGTGGTAAACCGTAAAATCAACGAAATTTTTAAATTCCGCTATCAGAAAGTTGAATCGTTATTTGGCAAAATTTAATTATAGATATTACCACTTTTTGGTAGAAATGGTCTCAACTTTCTTTTTTGCTTTGTCAACCCTATTGGTGGCTAAATATTTTTTAAACTCTTCGCCAAATTTTTCAATTTTGGCATAGGTACTGTTTAAAATATCTTTCCACGCACCTGCATTAAGCTTTCCGGGGCTACGTTCTAAGGGTGTGCCTATTTGGGTGGTGGCCACAAAATTTCCGTAACGGTCTCTCTGGTATGGAATGTACAACATATCTGTTATCCAAAATCGATATTTATCATTCCTTGCCTCAAAAACAAAATTGTAGCTTACCTCACCACTTGGATGGCCAGCCACCAGTATCGTTTTATCGATTACCATGGTTCCTTTGGCCAAAATAGAAGAATCGGTAATGCTTTCTTGTACCATCGATTTTTTATAGGCGACATTAACAAAAGATTTAGCCCTTTGCAACAAGGTATCTTTGCTTAAAGCCAGCGAATCTACTACCTTATAATAAATATATTTACCGTTATCATCTTTCGAAAACTGCTTCTGTTGTGCAGATAATTGAAATGAAAAGGCGGCAAACACAATAAAAAGAAGATATTTCATTTGAAATCGGTTAATAGGTAAATCTAATGATTTAAAGGTAAAAAAAAGCCGTCCCGATTTTACACCAGGACGGCTTAAATAATAAAAAATTTTATTTCCTTAAAAAGCGTAAACTGCAGCTAGAGAGAACTGGCCAGCGTTTGGTGCAGCTGCACCACTTTCTTTAAAGAATGGCATATTGCCACTGTGATCCAAACGAACCTCTGGAATGAAGGTTAATCCACCTGATTTAATGTTTGCGGTAAGCGTAACAGATGTGTATTTATTACCTTGAAGGGCACCTACATCTTTAACTTTAAAATATTCACCTCTTAAACCTAAAGTTACGCCTCCAGCAACAGCATATTGAGGATAAAGCGCTGCGCCTGCATAACCACCACCATCATTATCAATATCATAATTGGCCGCATTTAAGCCTAATTTAAATTTTTCGGTTATTTGGTAAGAAGTGGTTAAATCTTCAATGGTACCATAACCGCCAGCACCTGCACCAGATAATACATTGATATAGGCAGTCCAACCTTCAACAGGGGCAACCATTAACTGGCCACCAACAGCAGAAACACCGCGCGTTGCACTGTATGCATTCCAATCGTTAAATACACCAGCCATTAAACTCACTTTATCAGAGAATTTATAAGTGGCCTTAATACCTGCATTCTGGAACGGACCATTGGTAAACAGATATGAAGTAGAGTAGTTAAAGTTTCCAACAGGAGAAATCACCTCATATCCGATAAATGTACCCATGTAACCTGCAGTCATCGAGAACTTATCCGTAAAATCGTAGTTTACGTACAAATTCTGAATATGAAATGACGAACCTCCCGCAGCAGCATCAGGAATAGATTGCGATTGACCTCTCGGACCAAAAGAAAGCTCTCCTACGAACGATGCTTTACCTGTTTTTTTCTTTAAAAGAATATCAATCATACCCAATGATACTGAATTGTGATCGCTGGCAAAAGAAGTGGTGATATTATTCGCTTTTTTAGCAAAATCATATTTAAAGTACGTATCTACCGACCCTGAAATTTCAAGTGGTGATGTAGCGGTTTCTTGAGCCAGGGCACACGTAGTGCTGGCCATTGCGAAAATAGCGGTTAAAAGTTTCTTCATGTTTGAGCTTATTTTGAGTTTAGATATTAAAAATCCTTAAGAAATTGATTCGGTTAACGGACTATTTTTTTCGATGTAGATTGCTCTTTCTTCAACTAGCAAAGTACCTTGTGAGTATTTCTCATCATGTTGAGAAGCATCAAGACCCATTTCTTCTTCTTCTTCTGATACGCGGATCGGCTGAATCAAGTTAATGAATTTGAAAATGATAAATGATACGATGAAACTGAAAGCAATTACAATTACAGCACCTTTTAACTGTGTGATAAAGAAAGCCGGGTTGCCATAAAACAAACCATCAGCACCTGCAGCATTAACGGTTTTGGTTGCAAAAACACCTGTTAACAACATACCAACAATACCACCTACACCGTGACAAGGGAAAACATCCAATGTATCATCTAAACTTGTTTTTTGTTTCCATGAAACCACAAGGTTAGAAATAACAGCAGCAATGGCACCAATGAATATACTAGATGGGATGCTTACAAATCCTGCCCCCGGGGTAATGGCTACTAAACCAACAACTGCACCGATACAGAAACCTAAAACTGAAGGTTTTTTACCTCTTGCAACATCGAAGAACATCCATGCTAAACCAGCAGCACCGGCAGCAGTGTTTGTAGTTAAGAATGCCGAAACCGCTAAGCTACCTGCGCTTAGTGCCGAACCAGCATTAAATCCGAACCAACCAAACCATAATAAACCAGTACCAATTAATACGTATGGAATATTTGCTGGTGGAACTTCTTTATGTTCTAAGTGGGATTTTCTACGTTTTAAAACCAATGCACCAGCTAAAGCAGCCATACCAGCAGAAATGTGAACTACTGTACCACCAGCAAAATCCAGCACGCCCATTTTAAACAAGAAACCTTGTGGGTGCCAGGTCCAGTGGGCCAATGGCGAATAAACGAATATTGCGAATAAAACAATGAATAAGATATACGAAGTAAAACGGATACGTTCTGCAACTGCACCTACCACTAAACCTGGGGTAATAATGGCAAACATTAATTGAAACACAGCAAATAAAGAAAGCGGAATGGTTAAATCTGCTCCTCCCTGCAGATGTGGTGCTCCAGAATTTACACCTTTAAAGAACAAAAACGTTGATGGGTTTCCAATAAAACCACCGATCGTATCACCAAAGGCTAAGCTAAAACCTACTACTGTCCATAAAACCGTAATTACCCCCGCAGCTACCACACTTTTGATCATGGTAGACAATACGTTTTTACGGTGAACCATACCACCATAAAAGAATGCTAGGCCTGGTGTCATTAAAAATACAAGTGCAGAAGCAATTAAGATAAATGCAATGTCTGATCCACTGTACTTGCCTTCATCAAAATTAGGAAGAAGTGGAGTAAATAGAGCTAAAACCGCAACGATCATCAAAATCGCAAAGGGCGCAAACTGTTTAAAGGAGAATTTACTCATAGTTTTTGGTTTAATTTGTTTGTATTGTTTAAATTATTGATTAATGCGTGATTTATTTTTCTAAAAATACGACATAATGTAGTTTTTACACCATTTTATTGAAATATTTTAATAAAAATGAGTGATTTTTATAAAACAACACAAAATTTAACCTTAAAAATAAAAATAACAAAAAATCAGAGGGGTTTTAATGTAATTTTTTAATAAAAACAAAATCACATATTAACAGTCATTTATATGATTTTATCTAAAATTTATAAAAAATTAGCTCAAAAAACAGATTAATAACAGAAAAACCCGTGAAATTTCACGGGTTTTTAAAAAATTAGATATAAAATTTGATTTTTTATTAAAAATAAGCAGATCCTTGAACCACACCTCTTTTTTCAATTTCTTTATCCATATAGGTTTGGATTGCCGATTTATTAAGCCCCCAGTTAGGTGCAATTAACAAATCCCAGTCAGAAATCCCGAATAAACGCTGAATAACAATATCCGGACGTAATAAAGGGATCAATTCGCAAAGTAAATCGGTATATTCCTCAAGAGAAAACAACTTAAAGGGCTCTTTTTTATACTTCGCCCCCATAATTGAGCCTTCTACCACATGTAAATGGTGAAACTTAACAAACTTGATTTGAGGGAAACGGTTTATTTCGTGAATATAACCGTGCATCTGCTCTCTGGTTTCCCAGGGGAAGCCAAAAATGGTGTGCACGCATAAATCGAGCTTACTGTCTTTTAAAAGTTCTACCGCAGCAACAAACTCTCCATGGCTACAGCCTCTGTTAATCTGATCGAGGGTTTCATCATAAATAGACTCCATGCCCATTTCTAAATCCACATCAAAACGATCGGTATAACTTTCTAGCAAAGCAACTTTTTCGGCATCGATACAATCAGGACGTGTACCCACGGCAAAACCCACAATATCTTCGGTATTGACCGACAAGGCCTCATCATACATCATCTTTAAATAATGTACCGGCGCATAGGTATTGGTATTGGGCTGAAAATAAACAATATACTTATCGGCTCTGTAAGAAGTTTTTGCCCTTAACATGCCTTCGGCCAGCTGATCTTTAATATTTGGATTTTTACGGGAAGGCTCGGGCGTGAAAGAATCTACGTTACAATAGGTACAACCACCAAAACCTTTACTGCCATCGCGGTTGGGACAGGTAAAACCACCATCTACAATTACTTTAAATACACGCTGCCCCTTATACTTTTCGCGCAGGTGCGTACCGTAATTTTTATATCCCTTTATGCCTGAATCTACTAGTGTTCCCATTGGCTGCAAAAATACGGTTTTTGTTCGGAGATTTAAGATATTAGACGGGAGATGTGAGATTGGGCGTACAATTGGGGTTTAGGGTTTAGGGTTTAGGGTTTAGGGTTTAGGGTTTAGGGAAAACGAATCTACAAAATGGTATGTTTTATTTTTTCAAAACATCTATATAAATCTGCTATCATTAGATCTATTTTTAGAAAAATAATTTATCCCATAAATTAATAAAGGGAAAATAATTAAGACACCAAGTGCCCAACCAATGGCCTGTGAAATCTGTTTGTTCATTACACTAAACCTAAATCAATTAGTTCTCCCAAAACGTTTCTGAAATTCTTCTTTTGACATAATGTAGGTTAAATACTGCTCTACATTATATCTAAACTGCTTATCGGTAATATCAACATTCCAACCATTTTCTTCGCCTCTATTTTTACTAACAGAATCTGGCAGATTCTCGTTTACCTTAAAAACAGGTATTGGATTTTCTTTTGTTCCATAGGTAGGATTTTTTAAATCATCTTTATTGATAGAAATAATTATTTTTTTGTTATGCAATACCGTGGTAAACTTAGACGCTTCAAAGTCAGGATAATTAAAGAACATAATCTGGCAATGCTTATTCAGTACACTATCAAAAAAAGATATTTTATATATACTACCCGCAGGACTTGTTAACGAAGTAGAATATTGAGAATATGACAATTTTAGATCTTTATATTTAGGGAAACTGGTACTAATAGGTACAAATTCCTCCAAATATTCATCAATATGTTCTTTTGCCTCATTCGCTTTGGATTTGAACAAAATGTTAACGCCATAAATTATTAAAGGGAATACAACTAATAATGCTAAAGCCCAGCCAATTGCCTGGGAAATCTGCTTATTCATTACACTATAACCTAACTAAATCAATTAGTTTTTCCCAAAACGCTTCTGAAATTCCTTTTTTGACATAACATAGGTTAAATATTGCTCTACATTATATTTAAATTGTTTATCGGTAATATCAGCATTCCAACCATTTTCTTCACCTCTTTTAATACTTACCGAATCTGGAAGATTTTCCCGTACCTTAAAAACAGGAATTGGATTTTCTTTTGTTCCATAGTTAGGGCTATTTAAATCGTCTTTATTCACCGTTAATAAAGCAATTTTATCTCTCATAACAGCACGAAATGCCAGTCGCTTATCCATAGGAAAATTGAAAAACTTAATTACAAAGAATTTGTCCATAGAGGGTTCTCTAAAAGTTAAATTGTAGATTGATTCTTTAGGTGCCAAAAATGAAGTTGCATAACTGGAGGTTTTTAACTCTAAGGATCTAGGGATCAACAACCTATACTCGTAACAAGATGATGCATATTTTGGAATAGCCAATTTGCCATCATTAAACTTATTTTTGAAAAAATAATTTATTCCATAAAGTATACATGGAAATACAACTAATACTCCGATGACCCAGCCCATCGCATTTGAAATTTGTTTATTCATTATTTAGGGTTTAATGCTACTACACCAATGTTATTATTACTATCATTTTCGTATGCATTTTCGTATGCATCCATAGAGGCCTGAGCTTTTGATAGCTCATAACTATCAGATCCTCTATCAATCAGATAATTTGCTATTGCCCCCGCAATCCCTTTCCCCAGCCCCTTAAAAAAATCTTTACCAACCAGTGCCGAACGTGTTGACGGATAAGATCTTGATGCAATATCAGCAGCCAATCTGGAATTTGCGGCTCCAGCCGCGTCACCAGCGGCTTCTCTCATGGCAGCCTGCGTATTGAATTCCATCATTTCACGGGTAATTTGTTGATTGGTACGCGTTAGGTTTATTCCATTCTCCACCACGGCACCAACAGCGCCCGCAGGCTGATTGACTAGCCCTTCTGTTTTTCCACTTTCCCCAACATCACTCCATCTCCATATGGGAAGATTTCTTTTTGCTGCTTCTTCCTTACTATTTTCGCCATCAATATAACCATAAACCGCAATAGGAGCTGCAACCAATAAACCTATAGGTGTAAAAGCCGTTGCAGCAGTAATCACACCAATTATTGCCTGAGAAGTTAAATGGGCTGCAATTTCAGCATTATTATTACTAGTGATTTCTTTTGCGGCAGCCATTGCAATAACCGGATCGATGATAATAGAAACAACCCCACCTTTTGGGCAGTTCATCAATGATTGACTAAGTAAAGATTGTTTCTTATCAATTTTTACCCCTCCATGCGGCAACATCCACGTACCATTTAGCGTTGCATCACAATCGTGCGCCATCTTGTACAAACCGGTTACACCCGCAACAATACTGGTTCCCGCAGCCGCAAGCATTACTCCTGCTGCCACCAGTGCCAACCCACCGGTTGCTACAGTTGCAACAGCCAATGCAGCTACCGCAATTACTGCAGTTAAAATCTGTAATCCTCCCCAAAATTTACTTGCAACCTTACACGAAAAAGTATCACTGATTTTTCTATCATCAATATTTAGCAAAGGGGCTTTTTTACTTGCTAAGATTACTGTGGAAACCCTACTGATACCAATTTGAAGCGGTTTCCCATTAGTCATATTGGTACAAATAACATTAGCACCCTCATGTACGTAAGAATAACTCATTCTATCCTCCTTAATTTATAGTCCACAACTACTTCAACATTATTTTTAACTTCCTCAGCAAGAAAAAGATCAGTTTCTTCAATTAATGACAAATCCGTATTAACAACTTGCCTAACCTGATATTGAAAATCGTAATCTGAAAATTTATACCCTACAATAGGCTGAAATTTTTGATCATACTGTTTTTTGATTGCACTAATATCAATCTCTTTTATGTCCATCTTACCCTGTTTTTTAAGCTCAACAGTTGATGGTTTTTCAAAAATGATTTCTGATGAAACATGCAAAGGCACTGCAATTCCTTCGAAAAGCTGGGAATGGTAATTCAAAGTATATGGTTTGTATAGATCTGATAACTTAACAAGATACCGATCAAAAAAAAGATCAAAGAACAACTTGGTATGTATATCCTCAATGAGAAGTTTTTCATCTTTGAACTGCGCTTCCGCCAAATAAATAAATTTTTGAAGTTCAATTTCAGCATTACTTGATCTCAAAAAAGAATACCGCTCTTTTATGTTGTTTTTAAAACTTTCCCAATTTTTTAGCACCTCACCGTAGTTCAATATCTTGTTTATTTTCCCTGTCTCTTTGTCAACCTGTACGGTTATATTACATTTAATAAGATCCAGGGATGAAAACAAGTCCATTGCTTCTGAGAGATTAGAAGGATTTATCTGAATGATATTATCAAAAAGCAAAACTTCTACAATCAGATTTCCATTGTCAATTTTATTTTTAACATGAAACTCTCGCTTCGTGGTAGCGTGATTGGTAATTACATTATTTAATTTGGTAGCAACCGTTTGTTCGCAACGATATTTTAAGAGAACAGGATCAGTTTTTTTATGATCAACTATCTTCTCAAACTGTGTGTCTGTTTTATTTTCGATATGAACTGGCTCGTCCTCACTAAAAAATTTAAATCTACTCATAGCTAACTTAATTAATATCTACTTGACTACCATTTATTGTTTGTACGCCATCCGATTTTGAAAGAATTGTTGTTCCACTGGTTACGGAGATCCCCTCAGTTACAGATTCCTTCTTGGTTTTTCCATCAAAGCTGTAATTTGTATAACCTGATTTACCTACAAATACACTAATCCCAGATTTATCGCCCCAATTGATGTTCACCGAGTTCTTTCCTTGAATATTAATGATTTCGCCAATAATATCAATCGTTCCATCCTTCTTCATCGTAATGCTACTTAAGCCCGTCTTAATTACTATCGTCTCAGCAGATTCGGCCGTAATCAATCCCGGTCCATTTTCAATCTTCACAAAGTTTGCCGCGTTTGTACCCAGGTTCAGTGCGTGATTTAGGTCATCGAAACTTAAAGCACTTCCCTTTCTTGATGTTAAGCCCTTGGTGTTACTATTTTTAAACCCGCTGCTGTCACCGCTTTTACCGTGGTAAACACTGCCCATTACTACTGGCCTGGCCACATTACCTTCTTCGAAAGCAATTACCACCTGGTCGCCTTTTTCGGGGATAACGTGGAATCCCCTGTTTTTTCCGGTATCACCGTTACCTGCATTGGGGCTAACAACCCTTAACCATTCAGTTGGATCGTTGGTTTGGCATTCCCATTTAAACTTCACCTTAATCCGGCCCTGCCCCTGCGGATCATCGTTATCAACCACATCGGCCAGCTGCATATCCGAATGTGGCTTTTCATAATTCTTAACCATCAGTCGCTCGGTTGTAGCTACCAAGCCTTCGAAAGTATTGCTGTATTTACCTGTTCCATCTATCTGGTGATTGATGGAGGTAATCAGGAATTTACCAAGGCTTTCCGTTGCAAAAGCAAGTTCTTTACGTATACTCATGGTTATTTCGGCAATGCTGCCAATACTCAGTGACGCATTATCTCCACCGGCGTTAATTTTTAACAACTCGCTGATGTGCGCTTTTTCTTCGTTTTCTACATGGCTCTTAATATCGTTGCTGTTATCTACCCTGATCAAAGAAGGCTGGTTGAAGGTTTTGCTGTACATCGTGTTCGATGCCTTGATGGCATGTGCCAGATCGGGATTTCCATCGGCTTTACCTGCACTTTCGCTGTGTAACATCTCATCCTGTTTAGGGTTGTAGGCAAAACGTTTATACTTGATGGGCGAAACTTCCATAGCATATTGCAGGTTAAATACATCCCGGCCATAAAAAAGCGATACTTCTTTTTGCTTGTTGGGTTTGCCAAAATTAAGCTGCTTTCCATCATAGTAAAACCACTCATGGTATTCGCCTGATAAACGGTTAAGAAATTCGAAATCGCTTTCGCGGTATTGGATAAGGTAATCGATCGCTGCTTTTCTTGATGCATTGCTCACAATGGTCAAGTCGTTAGCGGGTGTATCTTTCGTGGCCAGCTTAACAATAGTATCGAGATCTTTATCTAAATAAGAGCCTAAATCGGGTCCACGGTCTATTAATATGGTAGGACTATAACCACTTACAATAAGTACACCATGGTAACCATGACTTTGTGAGAGTTCTACTTTTGTAACCAGCCCTGCAAAATGCTGCTGGTTTTCTGTGGTATGACCAAAAGAAGCGGTTAGGGTTTTGCCCACAAAATCGCGGCTATCGTCTAAACTGATCAAACCCGGGGCACCCAATTGATCGTGGTTAAAATGAAGTTCGAAATAATGGTGCTGGTTAAAAGCCTGTAGCAGATTAAAGGAAGCAAAATGTGCAATTGCCGAATCTTCAATACTGATTTCTACGATAAGTTTGTTTTCCATAGTGTTTGTATTCATTTACTTTACCTGTAGCGTTATTGGCTACATTGTTTTATAAACCGCAATTTTATAAAGCCCGGGATAAAAATGCACCTCAAATTGCATTCCGGCTGCATTTCTTTTAGGAGACACCTCTATTGTTTTTTTAGTGTAGGGATGCACTTCTACAGTATTGCCTTTTTTTAGATAACCATTGCCGATCATGGTATCGATGTCATTTGGACGAACATGGATGCAACCATGCGATTCTGCCAGTTGAAAAACCCTCCCAGCAGCTGTTGCCGCTTCATCAGGCGGTGTGGTATGAATAAAATCGCCCATAATATATTCCTTTCCGTTCATTTTACGGTCGTTGTTCACGTCTTTAAAATACTTAACCGAAGTATGGCCGAAATCGTTGAACAGCCATTTGCTTGGAATTGGTGAATTGGGATAAAGGTCGCGTTGGTATTTAAGTACGGCATCAGTAACCCCTTTTTGATCGTTTTTATATTTTCCCCATTGTGCGTTTACATCGGTTAACTTTTTCCATTGACCAGACAGTTTTAACATCACAATTCCACCGCTTATTTTCACTTCTGTTCCCCAGGCTATACCAGACCACATGGCGTAACGGCCATAGCTAACATGTTTTTCGATGCTTTTTATTACAAACCTACCTGTGGTTGTAGAGGTTTGCGAATGGCCATCGCCTCCCATTTTCACATTTGAAGGTCCACCGTGTGCATCATATTCCTTAATTTTTACGAGCGTATTCATTGTTGTTTATCTATATCTTAAAACTTCAACCATGGTTACATGGGCAAGCGCTAATTTTTCGTTATCGTTAAAAGTTAATCTTATTACTGTATTGGCATTTACATCTATCTGAACAGGACGGGGCTGCTCTGTAACACCGATCATCGGCTTTTCTTTTTTAAGATCTCCAAAATGCCGCGTAAAATCGCCTACATATAAAGAGTCGGTAATCGATTTTGGGACCAATAATATAATCCCTGCTGTTATGGTAGCGGTATCATTATTTTGATAAGGTTGAACGATGATATTTTGATCATTGTTAGTTTGTTCACCCTTATAAATGCTAAGCGGTAATTTAGCTGTGAACGATTTGTTCAATAATAGTATACCAGCCTCATTAAACCTGTTTAAAGGAAGCTTTGACACTGAATCGGTATAAGTAAGAAACAGATCGTTAACATTTACTTTTCCGGTTACCTTATTATTGTTCGGTTTACTAGTTTGCTTACTACCTCCCTTACAACCGGCAAAACAGGCAGATACTGCACATAGCAAAACAAAAAACATATTAAAACGGAAGTATGAGTACATAATCTGCATGTTAAAGGTTTAAAAAAAGTGCCGGGAGGATAGTGGTTGGCCTGAAGCGGCAACACCATTATTCCAACACTTCAAATAAGTATTAGGTTAATTAATGCAGGTTTTCGCCTGATCTGCGATCGATACCGGCACCGTGAGGCATGGAACAGAAACTTCCAAATAGATTTACATCCCGGTTAAACATATAGGCATACCGAAGTACCTGGTACTCTTTGCCTGAAAAATTTAATCTAGCTTTGAAAGCCATAGTTTTAAAATTTAAAGGTTAAAATTTGATTAGTGTTGTTAGTCTACAACGCTTATTAAACCAAATATCAGGCCAATTGTAAGGTAACCAATTCATTATACTATACAAAAACATAGTTAAGAAGAAGAAAAACCGACCTAAAACCACGTTTAAACTAACATTATAGGTTAGGATAAATTATCAAGAAAATTTTAACACGATATTTAAACATTGTGTTCTTTATTTTCTCTGGTCTAAGAAATGATACGTTTTTTAATAGTTTAGGGTAAACCGATCTTGGTATTGGCAGGTTTTAGATACCTTATTTTTTCCAGAAAAGCACGGCCTGTATTTTATAGCAATGCCAATCCCGCCACATGCTCATACGCCTGCAGGCCTTACCCATCGGGCCGGTATCCGCTATGCCGGGTTTAGATAAATCCGTTCCCCGCACAGCACCAACAAAATTAAACCCGATGGCAGCGTACACGAAGTAAAGCGTACAGCGGGACTTTCGGATCCGATTGAAACAGAACTCTGCTTTTCAAAACGAGCTCGGCAAGGTCGGATCTTGAGCAGTAAGTTCTTCATGTCGCATCATCATTTTGAACTTGTTTCAGTATCTACCCTATCGCTAAGATGCTGAATCAAGTTCAGGACGACCCCGACTAAGCTTGTTGTTCTTTCTTATTGATAAAAAAGTAAACCGGAACACCCAGCAAAACAATTACTAGTCCGGGCCAGGTATACTGCTGTTTGTAAATGAGCAGTAAAATACAGAATGCTGCACCTATTAATAAATAGATAACTGGTGTAATTGGGTACAACCATGTTTTATAAGGCCTCTCGAGGCCCGGCTTTTTTATCCTTAAATAAATAACTCCAAAAACAGTAATCATATAAAAGAGTACGATTACAAAGGAAATCATATCTAAAAGATTGCCGTATTGCCCGCTTAAACATAAAGCTGAGGCCCAAATGCCTTGCATCCACAATGATTTTTCGGGCACTCCGTTTTTATTGTTCTTGAGTGCGGCCTTAAAAAACATCCCATCTTCTGCCATACTCTGAAAAACCCTGGCACCAGCCAATACAATACCGTTAACACAACCAAAAGTAGAAATCATTACCAAAACCGCAATTATAATGGTACCTACCCCACTACCGAAAATCTGCTCGGAGGCCACTACAGCCACCCTATCGTTTAAGGCAAAAGCGATACTATCCCTATTTAAGGTATTCAGGTATACAAAATTGACCAATAAATAAAGGATCATAACCGCCGCTGTGCCCAAAACCATAGATCGCACTACATTTTTCTTAGGATTTTCGATTTCACCAGCAACAAAAGTTACATTTTCCCAGGCTACACTCGAAAAAACCGAACCTACCATGGCGGCTGCAATTCCTCCCATAATAGTCATCCCAGAAATAGAGTCCCATCCCGATTTCAGGAAATTCCCGCCCGAATCTGTTTTGAGATTATTAAAAGCGTTCCATCCGAATTGCATATTGCCACCCCAAAAACTGTTTTTAACCAAAAAGAAACCCAAAACAATTAATCCGATTAGGGCAACAATTTTAGAACCTGTGAAAATATTCTGCAATATTTTACCTCCTTCAACACCTTTAGTGTTAATATAAGTTAACAGCAAAATAACGGCAATGGCCAAAATCTGTATCCAGGTAATTTTATAACTACCGCTCTGGAAAAGGGGAGCGGCATCATTTAAGGCGGGAATTAGATAGGCCGTAAATTTACCAAAAGCAACCGCTACTGCTGCAATGGTTCCGGTCTGAATTACGGTAAACAGCCCCCAACCATAAAGAAAACCCATCATTTTACCGAAAATCTCTTTCAGGTAAGTGTATTGCCCGCCCGCTTTAGGGAACATCGAAGAAAGTTCGCCATAAGAAATTGCGGCCGCCACAGTCATAACGCCAGTGATTACCCAAACTACAATCAGCCAATAGCCAGAACCTAAATTTCTCATGATATCGGCACTAACAATAAAGATACCGCTGCCGATCATAGAACCCATTACCAGCATGGTTGCATCAAAAAGGCTTAATTTTCTTTTAGAAGGCCCGCCTTCCTTTTCAATTTTCATTTTAGTTCTGTTTAGTTTGTGGCTAATTTATTTAAAAAAAAGAAAATACCCTGTTGTTGTCTGTATTATTTTAGCCAGATAAAATTTTATTCTACCCTGTTGTTAAAATTTTAACCACAAGAATATTTTGTTATCTTGCTAAAGCGTTGGGCAGAGCTTTAGCAGCAGGGAGATTGGCGTTTGAAGTCAATTAAATAATTAAACAGAGACTTTGGAATCAATTAACCAGTTTAACCAACCATCAGCAAACCAATAAACAACAATAACCAAATATAAATCAATTATTAACTATGGATTTTTTACAAAACAATTTAATTTACTGTATCCCGGCACTGGGCCTTGTTGGGATTATAGTTATGATGATTAAAAGCGCCTGGGTAAACAAGCAAGATGCCGGTGATAAAAACATGCAGGAACTTGCCGGTTACATTGCAGATGGCGCTATGGCCTTTTTAAAAGCCGAATGGAGGGTTCTGAGTATTTTTGCTGTTTTTACTGCAGCACTTTTGGCTTACTCGGGTACCATTACCGAAATTAAAGGTGTTGCAATGCATTCGAGCTGGATCATTTCCATATCTTTTATTATAGGTGCCGTATTTTCTGCAACCGCAGGTTACATCGGCATGAAAGCGGCCACCAAAGCCAATGTAAGAACCACGCAGGCGGCCAGAACCAGCTTAAAACAAGCTTTAAAAGTATCGTTTACCGGCGGAACCGTTATGGGCCTTGGTGTTGCAGGCTTAGCTGTACTGGGGCTGGGTGGTTTGTTTATTGTATTTCTTAAACATTTCAATGTAATATCGGTTAACAGCGTGGAAATGAAAACCGCCATAGAAGTTTTAACTGGCTTTTCACTGGGTGCTGAATCAATAGCCCTGTTTGCGCGTGTTGGTGGCGGTATTTACACCAAGGCGGCCGATGTGGGAGCCGATTTAGTGGGCAAGGTAGAAGCCGGAATTCCTGAAGATGATGTGCGCAACCCCGCAACCATTGCCGATAATGTGGGCGATAATGTGGGCGATGTTGCTGGTATGGGTGCCGATTTATTCGGCTCTTATGTGGCAACCATACTGGCCACAATGGTTTTAGGACAAGAAATTACGGTAACCGACAAATTTGGTGGCATGTCGCCTATCCTTTTACCAATGGTTATCTGCGGGCTGGGCATTATATTCTCTATTATCGGAACCTGGTTTGTAACCATTAAAGACGAAAAATCGAATGTACAGAATGCCCTGAACCTCGGCAACTGGTCGTCGATTGTAATTACGGCGGTATCTTCGTTTTTTATCGTAAAATGGATGCTTCCAGAAACACTTAGCCTACGTGGTTACGAATTTTCGAGCATTAATGTATTTTATGCGATTATTGTAGGTTTAGTGGTTGGTACCATTATGAGTGTGGTTACCGAATATTTTACCGCTATGGGCAAAAATCCGGTTAATTCGATCATCCAACAATCATCAACCGGGCATGCTACCAATATTATTGCAGGTTTATCTGTCGGAATGAAATCGACCGTTATCCCGATTTTGGTACTGGCAGGCGGCATTATGGCTTCCTATCATTTTGCAGGACTATATGGTGTTGCGATTGCCGCAGCTGGTATGATGGCCACTACAGCCATGCAGCTTGCTATTGATGCTTTCGGGCCGATAGCCGATAATGCGGGCGGTATTGCCGAAATGAGCCAGTTGCCTCCCGAAGTGCGTGAGCGTACCGATAATTTAGACGCTGTTGGAAATACAACTGCTGCTACAGGAAAAGGATTTGCCATTGCATCGGCTGCATTAACCTCACTGGCATTATTTGCTGCTTTTGTAGGCATAGCAGGCATTACTGCAATAGATATTTATAAAGCGCCTGTTTTGGCTGGTTTATTTGTTGGCGGAATGATCCCTTTCATCTTCTCGGCACTCTGTATCCAGGCTGTGGGTAAAGCTGCAATGGATATGGTACAGGAAGTTCGCCGCCAGTTTAGGGAAATTCCGGGAATTATGGAATACAAGGCTAAACCTGAATACGAAAAATGTGTGGCCATATCAACCAAGGCTTCCATCCGTGAAATGATGATGCCCGGCGCAATCGCCTTAATTACTCCAATTATTGTAGGTTTTACTTTTGGACCTGAGGTTTTAGGTGGATTATTGGCTGGGGTAACGGTAACCGGCGTATTGATGGGTATCTTCCAGAGCAATGCAGGTGGCGCCTGGGACAATGCCAAGAAATCTTTTGAGCAAGGTGTAATGATCAATGGTGAAATGTGCTATAAAAAATCAGAACCACATAAGGCTTCTGTTACCGGAGATACTGTTGGAGATCCTTTTAAAGATACATCTGGCCCTTCGATGAACATTTTGATCAAATTAATGTCTATCGTTTCACTAGTTATTGCTCCATACATCGCCGTTAAGGCAATTGCGGGCGAACATAGAACAGAAGTTCGCAAAGAAATCAGAATTGAGCAAAAAACTGATAGTTTAGGACACATAATTACCGACACTTTAACAAATACCACCGACACTTTAAGGCGTTAGTTGTAAAAACATTGATAAAATAACAGCTAAAGGGATTTTTAACCAAAATCCCTTTTACTTTTCCGTAATTTTTAATTACGTTTGGAGCTGAAATAATCTAAACAAAAACTAAAATATGGGTTTATTTACTAAAAAGCCGATGCATTTACTGCTAGAAGAAGCAGGAGATTCAGCCAAAGGCTTAAAGCGTACACTTAGTGCAGGTGCTTTAGTTGCATTGGGTGTAGGTGCTATTATTGGTGCAGGTCTGTTTGTACGAACGGCAGCAGCAGCAGCTCAAAATGCCGGGCCATCAGTTACAATCGGTTTTATAATCGCCGCAATAGGTTGTGCATTGGCCGGTTTATGCTACGCTGAATTATCATCATCTATTCCAATCTCGGGTAGTGCATACACGTATACTTATGCAACCATGGGCGAGCTTATGGCATGGGTTATCGGCTGGGATTTAGTACTTGAGTATGCCGTTGGTGCTGCAACAGTTGGTATTGCCTGGAGCGAATACTTAAATAAACTGTTGGTTGAAGTACTGCACATGTCGCCCATACCTTACGAATGGTGCCACTCTCCTTTCCAATCGCACCCTGATGGTACCGTAAACGGAATTATGAACCTTCCTGCTTTATTTATCGTAGGCTTGTTAAGTTTGCTTTTAATTAAAGGTACATCAGAATCTGCTTTTGTAAACGGTCTTATCGTAATTACCAAAGTAAGTATTGTAATTTTGATCATTGTTTTAGGATGGGGTTTCATTAACGAAAGCAATCACCACCCATACATTCCAGCAGCAACTACTTATGTAGATCATGCAGGTATCAGCCACAACTTTGGTGGTTTCTGGGGTGTTATCGGGGCGGCCGGAACAGTATTTTTTGCCTTTATTGGTTTTGATGCTGTAAGTACTGCTGCACAGGAAACTAAAAACCCTAAAACTGCAATGCCAATTGGTATTTTAGGTTCATTAGCGGTTTGTACTATATTGTATATCTTATTTGCACACGTTTTAACAGGTATTGCTCCAGTAGAGTTTTTTAGAACTAAAGGTGGCGAAGCTTCTGTTGTTGCTGCCATTAGCGAATACATGACTGGCTACAGCTGGTTATCTAAATTGGTAACCGTAGCTATTTTAGCCGGTTTCTCTTCAGTAATCTTAGTGATGCTATTGGGACAAAGCCGTGTATTTTATTCGATGAGCAGAGATGGTTTATTACCAAAAATGTTCAGCGATTTACACCCTAAATTTAAAACACCGTATAAAGCAAACCTGATTATCCTCATCATTGTTGGTTTATTTGCCGCATTTATTCCAGGCGATGTTGTGGGTGATATGACCAGTATTGGTACATTATTTGCCTTTATGCTGGTTTGTATAGCGGTAATTATTTTAAGAAAAACAGATCCGGATCTTCCACGTCAGTTTAAAACACCTTGGGTACCTATAATTCCAATTTTGGGCGTACTTGCCTGCGGATTAATGATCCTTGGCTTAGGCTGGACCAACTGGTTAAGGTTATTCGGCTGGTTAGCCTTAGGATTTATCATCTACTTCGGTTACAGTGCTAAACACTCTGTACTGGGCAAAACGGGCAAAACAGTTTTACCTGTAGATCCACCAAAACCAGAATTATAAGCGAATAAAGTCTTTTATTTTAAAGCCCCGATCAAAAATCGGGGCTTTTTTATGTTAAATAATTGTTAATAAAACTACCTTTGCAGAAAATCGATAACATGTACCGCTATTCTGTCAAAATTAAAAGCATTTATTTACTCTTAACTGTAGTTTTGCTCTTCATTTCTACATTAGGGCATGCACAAAGAACCATTAATGATGTAATGGACTCTACAACAGTGAATCATTTGCTCATTATCTCAAAAAAATACGGTTCATTATCATTCAGTGGATATTTACAGCCTCAATTTCAGGTAGCCCAATCAAACGGTGCACAGGCCGAATACCAGGGTGGAAATTTTGGTGAGTTTACCAATAACCGCTTTAGATTAAGAAGGGGCAGGTTAAGGGCCGATTATATGATGTTAACAGAAGATGGAAGCCCCTCTACTTATTTTGTACTTCAATTTGATGGTACCGAACAGGGCGTGGCCATTAGGGATTTCTGGGGCCGCTATTATGAAAACAAATGGAAGATATTGGCGGTAACGCTGGGTCTTTCGGGCCGTCCGTTTGGTAACGAACTGCAATTATCGTCATCGGTAAGAGAAGCGCCAGAGCGCGGGCGGATGTCGCAGATTTTAATGAAAACTGAGCGCGACCTTGGGGTAACTTTTAGCTTAAATCCCCGGTGGAAAGATGCTACACTCAAAAATTTTGTCTTCGATTTTGGTATCTACAACGGTCAGGGTTTAGCTGGCGCAGGAGAATTTGACAACAGTAAAGACTTTATCTTCAGGTTAAGCCATAAAACCTACGCTTTCAACAACTTTACCATTGCCGGTGGAATAAGCACTTTACAGGGCGGATTAAACCACCGTTTACCGGTGAGTTATAAAATGGACAGAATTAACGACCAATGGAAAATGGTAAAAGATTCGTCGGTTACCACCATCAATAAAGTTGCCCCACGGAGATATTACGGTGCTGATATCCAATTGGCAACTAAAACCAAAAGCTGGAAATCAGAATTAAGGGCCGAAGTGGTATCGGGCCTCCAAACAGGTACTTCGACAACATCAACCACGCCAGGCTCCTACCCTGTCGACAATAAATCGGTGGCCCTCCCTTATTATACCAGAACCTTTAACGGAGCCTATCTTACCTTTGTACAAACCTTAAACAGTACCGATAACCAAATTATATTAAAGTATGATTGGTACGATCCCAACTCAAAGGTAAAGGGACTTGATATTACCAGCGACCGCGGACTATCGCCTGCCGATGTGCGTTTTGATACTTTTGGTTTTGGTTTTTTACATCATTTTAACCCGCACTTTAAGGCGGTACTTTATTATGATATCATTAAAAATGAATCTACCCAGATTTCGGGCTATACAACTGATAGAAAAGACAATGTACTCACTTTACGAACGCAGTTCTATTTCTAATAAATAAATGCACAAATGCGGAATTGAAACAAATTCCGCTACCTTTGCTTAAAATTGTCCCGCTATGAAATTCGATTTTATGACGTTCAACTTAAGCCAGATACTATCTACAACGATGGTACTTTTTGCCATTATCGATATTTTGGGGGCCATTCCTGTTGTAATCGAACTGCGCAGAAAGGCAGGCCATATCGAATCGGAAAAAGCATCTCTTGTGGCTACGGGCTTAATGATCCTTTTCTTGTTTGTTGGCGAATCGCTGTTAAAAGTAATCGGATTAGATGTAGAATCATTTGCCATTGCAGGCTCATTTGTAATCTTTTTTATCGCCATGGAAATGGTTTTAGGCCTAACCATCTTCAAAGAAGAAGCGCCTGAAACGGTTTCTATCGTTCCACTGGCTTTCCCGTTAATTGCCGGTGCAGGAACCATGACTACCCTGCTCTCGTTAAAAACAGAATACCATACGCAGAACATTTTAGTAGGCATTATCCTGAACATGTTATTTGTTTATTTTGTATTGAAAAATACCAACAGACTTGAAAAACTTTTTGGAAAATCGGGCCTGAATATTTTGCGGAAGGCTTTTGGTGTAATTTTGTTGGCCATCGCCATTAAATTATTCAGGAACAATACGGGGTTATAAGGATCCATTTCAGATTCGTCGCCCTGAATTTATTTCAGGGTCTACTGTAGAAAAGATGCTGAAACAAGTTCAGCATGACAATGAATTGAGAGGAATCACCCTCAAAATGACAATCCGTACACTAAACTGTAACAATAATTCTGTATATTCATCTAACAATAAAAGCTCATATCATGAACAGCTTCGAACAATATACCGTAATTATCGGGGCAATAGCCGTTCTAATTGAAGCGGTGAAATACGTCAAAAAGAATTTCAAATCCTGGTTTGAGCATATATAGAACATTAAAAGTTAGCGTCATGCTGAATTTATTTCAGCATCTATATGTTAAGACTAAGAAACTGAAATAAATTTACTGCGTAGCTTTCCGATGCGCTAATCCACGCTTTTCTTAATCAATCTTGCTACAAACATCGTATCAGCATTGTTTTCATATCCTTTAACCAATTCCATTTTTTCCAGTTCGAGCGGCAAATGATCAACCATATGCTGTACTACAGCTTCATTTTCTTCAGTAAAGGCCGAACAGGTAATGTATATTAAAGGTTTACCTGGTTTAAGGTATTTCACAATATTCTGCACAATCCCTTTCTGTATGGCTGCAAACTGTTTAATTTTGCGTTCATCAAAAAAACTCAACATTTCGGGTGTTCTTCCCCAGGTTCCTGAGCCGGTACAAGGTGCATCTAAAATGATTCCATCAAACTGATAATGGTGAAGTACCTGATCGTTGTTCTGCAAAAGATCGAGCTCCTTTTTGTGGTATTTTTTAATCCCAGCAAGGCGGAAGCGTTCATCTAAGTTCAACAACACACTTTCTCTTAAATCTGAAACCAAAAGCTCAATAACTGGCTCTAAACTGTGCAACAGTAAGGTTTTCCCGCCCGATGCAGCACAGCAGTCCCACCATTTATCCCATTTATTGGGTTTAAAATACGTACCCGTATGCTGCGATGATAGATCCTGCACCTGGTAACTGCCCTCTTTTAAAATCGTTTCGAGCTTGGTGCCATTGGGTATGGCCAGAGCGGTTTCTGAAACTGCCTTTACCGGAATATTTTCATCCTTTAAGGCAGCAACAATGGTTGAAGCATCTTCTGCCGCCACCCTGATAAACAGATCTGGCTGATTAAAAAATGAAGTAAAAAATGCCTCTTTATCTATATCAGTAGAAAGCTCGGCATGGAAAGGGTAAACCAGTTTTGGATCAAAATTTGGATATTTCGCTTTAACCAAACTTAATTTTTCGGCCAAGGGCAGCGTAATGTTTTCTTTTAAATCGGGCAGGTTTTTCTCAACAATTAAGCTTAAGGTATCATGACACAAAAAATCGGCAATACTGAGGCGTTCTTCACTAGTGAGCGACTGTAATGCTTTACCAAGCCTATAGAAGCTATAAATATGCCTTGTAGCCCACCTCCTGTCGGACGAGCCCATTTGTTTGTGCTGTTTAAAATAAGTAGGCAGAAAGCGGTGCAAGGGCAAACTCCCATCGTAACTCGATAAAATCTGTTCAAAGGCTCTTAATTGATGGTCTGCTCTCATGCAATAATTAAAATGTAAAAAATGTTTTGCTTACTCAACTGGGCTTAATGCAAAGTTTTTAAACTTCAACAGCATTAAACTGGTGTTAATATAGCCTAATTTTTCATCATGGGTAAATGAAAAGTTATTATGAAGTCCTTTATACCTGTCTTTTACAATATAATCCTTGTAATCCTCGCCATAGGTTACCAATAATTTACCAAAATAGTAGCCAACATCAAACCCTTTAAAGGCATATTCGCCAGGCTCGAAACCATATCGATAACGGTATTTTTTGATAAAAGTAACTACAGCGCTATTTTTATAATCTATTTTATAGGATGAGCTGATAATGGTATTCAGATCCTGCAGTTTATCGGTAGGATAATTTTGCTTTACCCAGTTTGGATGTCCGAACAGATTAATGTTATAGCCTCCTGTTGTCAGGTGCTTTAACTTATAAAGTTTTTCAACCGTTGGCAGTACAAAGGCACGATCGGAAGAAGTAACCACAACAACATATTGTTTGCCTTTGATCATTTTCGTTTCGAAAGTATAAGCTGAAGCATATTCCTGTACCGTAAACTTTGTTTGCTGCTGAAGATAGCTTCTAACAGGGGCAGCAAAAGCCTCGTCTTCAGTTTTCTTTGGGTTGATGAGTACCACAATGGTATTGGTCGGATTAAAGTTTTTGGCAATATAAGTGGCGATCTTCTTTCCGTGCAAACCTATATTATTAACAATCGAAACCATATTTGGGTTATTAAACTCAGTGGGTTCGGTAGCGGCCAAAGGAGAAACAATAAGCGCATTGTTTTCTTTAGAATAAGCAGATATAAATTTCAGTCCTTCAGGAAAAACGGGCCCGATAATTAAATTGCTTTGTTTAAAGCGCTCATTTTTAAACAAGACTGAAATGTGCGCATTGTCGTCCTGCGTATCGAAAACATTTAGTTTAAAATTTAAACCCTGTGCTGCAGCAGAATCCAAGCCCAGTTTAAAGCCCTGATAAAAATCGATCGGCATTGCATACTTCTCAATATCTGCTTTTGTTGCCGTTTTTAAGTTCAGTTCATCCAGCTTAAAAGGAACCAGTAAAGAAACACTTGCCTGCGAGAATTTTTTAATCGGTTTTTTATCAGCTGGCTTCTCTTTTTCGACGGGTTTGTTCGTTTCGGGCTTAGGTGTCCTAATTTTGGGCGAACAAGCAGCCAAAACTAAAGTAAACAAAACTGGCAACCAATAAACCTTCTTCAAATTCATACCTATCATTTTTAACAAAATATGCTAGCAAAGTTTATTCCACCTTGCTAGCATAACCATATTATTTACATAAAGACTCCTGACTAAAGACTCAAGACTCCGAACTAAATGTTATTCCCATTCAATAGTTGCAGGTGGTTTAGAGCTGATATCATATACAACCCTGTTAATACCTTTAACTTTATTGATGATTTCGTTTGAAATTTTTGCCAGTACCGGATAAGGCAAATGGCACCAATCGGCTGTCATACCGTCAAGTGATTCAACTGCTCTTAATGCAATTACATTTTCATAGGTGCGCTCGTCGCCCATTACACCAACTGACCGCACTGGCAAAAAGATTGCGCCTGCTTGCCAAACCTGATCGTAAAGACCGGCTTCTTTCAGGTTATCGATATAAATTTTATCGGCATCCTGTAGAATAGCTACTTTTTCGGCGGTAACCTCTCCAATAATTCGGATACCTAAACCTGGCCCCGGGAAAGGGTGACGGCCCAAAATAAAAGTTTCTAAGCCCAAAGCTTTACCCACTCTCCTTACTTCATCCTTAAATAAAGTTTTAAGCGGCTCTACCACTTTCAGCTTCATAAAATCAGGCAATCCGCCTACATTATGGTGCGATTTAATGGTAGCCGACGGGCCTTTAACCGAAACAGATTCGATAATATCTGGATAAATGGTACCCTGGGCCAACCACTTCACATCTTTGATCAGGTGCGATTCTTCATCGAAAACTTCGATAAATACGCGACCGATGATTTTACGTTTTTGCTCCGGATCTTCAACCCCAGCCAGTTGGCTCAAGAATTTATCCTTAGCATCTATACCTTTAATGTTTAAGCCAAAATCTTTATATTGTTCTAAAACGCTTTCGTATTCATTTTTGCGCAATAAACCATTATCTACAAAGATACAGTGCAGGTTGGTACCAATTGCCTGGTGCAGCAATACCGCAGCCACACTGCTATCAACACCTCCCGAAAGGGCCAAAACAACCTTATCATCACCTACTGTGGCTTTAATTTCGGCAATTGTAGTTTCAACAAAGGCCGCAGAAGTCCAGTCCTGGCTACATCCGCAGATATCAACCAGAAAGTTTTCTAAAAGGATTTTTCCGTCGGTACTGTGCGTTACTTCAGGGTGAAACTGGATGGCATAGGTATCAGAATCCTTGATATGATAAGCGGCAACCTTAACACTATCGGTGCTCGCAATCAGTTCAAAATTTTCAGGGATGTCGGTAATGGTATCGCCGTGGCTCATCCAAACCTGCGAATCGATATTGATCCCTTTAAACAGTTTATTTTCCTGGTTTACAAAATTTAGGTTAGCACGGCCGTATTCTCGTGTTGAAGAAGCCTGAACATCACCGCCCGAATGTTGGGCAATATATTGTGCGCCATAGCAAACCGCTAATAATGGTTGTTTTAAATGATATTTTGATAAATCGACCTGTGGAGCATCTTCCTGGCGTACAGAGTAAGGACTACCCGAAAATATAACTCCTTTTACATCAGGCGTAACCTCAGGAAGATTGTTATATGGATATATTTCACAGTAAATATTTAGTTCGCGAACCCTACGAGCGATGAGTTGTGTAAATTGCGAACCAAAATCGACGATAATGATTTTTTCTAGCATCCGCAAAGGTACCAATTAGATATGAGATTTGGGACGGGAGATTTAAGATTTTTAAAGGAAAAAGCTAAGCGCCTGGCGCATGGAGCTTGGCGTTAATTAAACCGATCTAAACCATTAGCTTATTTTAGTTTAGGGGTTAGCAGTTGGCGTACAGTTAACCGATGTAAACAGTTAACTTAATGACCAGAAAACGAATGGTAAATGAGTTAATGATAACAACTACCATATCACTTTCAAACCTGCTGATTTGTATTTATTGATGTCTTCATCTTTACTAATTAAGGTTATATCTTGTTGAATTGCTTGCCAAATTAACATCCTATCAAAGGGGTCTTTATGCCAATCTGCATTTAATTTATAATTATTTGTTGCCGATTCTGGTGAAAGAGGCATTAGGTCGAAACCTAAACCTTTTGCTTGCCCTATTAAATCACTGGGTTCTAAACCTATAAGATTGAATTTCCCCAAGGCATATTTTAGAGATATTTCCCAAAGGCTAATTGCACTTACAAAAATTATATTCTCATCGTCTTCAATAACAGTGCCCGCTTTTTCTGAAAGTCTTTCCGGATCAATTATTGCCCACAAAAACACATGTGTATCTAATAGGTAAATCATAACCCTAAGAGTTCCTCATCAGTCATGGCGAAATCATCGTGAAAAATCACCTGGGCTTTGCCTTTTAAAGGGCCTAATTTTCTTTTACCCTTCCCCTTACCTGATTCAGGAACAAAATAACCAATAACTTCCTTTTTTCTACCATAAGTTACAGCAATACCAATGCCTGCCTTAACATCCTCGAGTACTTCAGAAAAATGGGTTTTAAATTCCCCAACTGTCATGGTTTTCATAGCTAAAATTTTTATAATCAAATATAAACAAAACTTGTCAAGTTGTCAAGATAAAAAATAGTATTTGATTTTCGCTTAGCACTTTCAATTAACTAGTTCAAATAATTAACTTATACAGCTTGAAATCGCCAATGAACAAATCGCAAATGAACCATTGAACTTCTTACGATTCGATCAAGACCACTTCTACCCCAAACTTCCTTAAAAAATCTACACCTTCATCGCTGGGCAAACCTTTGTAAGCCGCATACGATTTCGAATAATACACCAATTTAATTCCTGATGACAAAATTAACCTGGCGCAGGCTATACAGGGCGATAAAGTGGTATATAAAGTACAACCTTCTATCTTCGATCCGTTTTTAGAGGCATAAAGGATTGCATTTTCTTCGGCATGCAGGGCCAACGAGCAACTCCCTTTGCTATCGCGTGCGCATCCATGTTCTGGCCATTCTTCATCGCAATTATGCGTACCAGCTGGCGGACCATTGTAACCGATGGAGATAATACGCGTATCTTTTGTTAAAACCGCACCAACATGCGCGCGTACGCAATGCGAACGGGCTGCCAGATCGGTTGCAAGATTCATAAATATCGAATCGAAACTAGGTTTGTTAGTCATGTATAAAAATTAAAAAAGCCACAAAGAAATAAATCTCTGTGGCTGTAAAATTAGTTTATTAAAAATTAATGTCCGCCAGAAATTTTCTGATCGAAGTTAATTCCCTGCGATCTTAAAATTCCAGATACTTTCCAGGCATAAAATGCCAAATAAGTGAAACAGATAATGCCTACAATATAGCTGTATTGGATACCAGTAAATTCGGATACAGCACCTTGTGCCCAACTGATAATACCACCGCCCATAATCATCATAATTAAGAAGCTACTGCCCTGACTGGTGTGTTTACCTAAACCGCTAACGGCCAAAGTAAAGATACATGGCCATAAAGTGCTACAGAATAAACCAACACTTGTGATGGCGTAAACGCTCACCATTCCTTTAGTAAACATTCCGATTAAAAGCGCCGTAATACCGATGGCAGAAAAAATTAGCAACATACGTGCAGGATTACCTTTACTTGCCATATCGGCACCAATTAGCACCAAAATAATTAAACCATATACATAAAATGGAGCAAGATCATGTTTGGCAATCGCATTTACTGCCAAGAAAATTCCAAAAGCCAAATATGGTGCAATAAAACGCAGTACTTTTTGAGTGCTTACATTATCGGTAAAAGCCTCAACGGCACCGGTCCAACGGCCGATCATCATACTCGCCCAGTATAACGAAATATATGGTGCAATATCCTTAATGGCAAAGCCCAAATCTTTCTCCATATAAGCCGGCAAATTACTTGCAGTAGATACCTCAACACCTACATAAACAAAAATCGCAATCATACCCAAAACCAACTGCGGAAACTGCAAAGCAGATCCCTTAATCGATTTAGTATCATCTACTGACGCTTCCACCAATGCAGGTCGATCAGGCAACGACGACATTTTTAAGAAAATAGCAACGGCAATAAAAGCAACACCTAAAATCAAATATGGGATTTTAACACTTTCTACACTGATATCGGTGCTCGCATTTGCAGCAGAACCAAAAATGGCGAAACTTACAATAAGCGGACCGATGGTTGTACCAAAGTTATTAATACCGCCAGCTAATGTTAAACGTTGTGAACCTGTTTTAATCGGCCCTAAAGCAATAGCCAATGGATTTGCAACCGTTTGCTGTAAAGAAAAACCCAATGCCACGATAAATAATCCCGAAAGCATTAAAGGAAACGAGTGCAGGTTTGCAGCCGGGTAAAATAATAGCGTTCCAAGTGCAGAGATAACCAATCCCAGTGCCAACGAATTTTTATAGCCCAATTTGTTTACAATATCTTGGCCCATTACAACAGAAATGCCATTGTAAATTAAAGCACCTACGGTGTAAGCAATGTAAAATGCCAATGAAACCAACTGGCTTTCGGCCTGCGATAAATCAAAAGCTTTTTTAAATACCGGTATTAAAATATCATTACTGGCGGCTACAAAGCCCCAGAAAAAGAATACCGTGACCAAAGGAATAAATTGCCCCCACTTGGTTTGTGTTTGTTCTGAACTCATTTTTTAAATTTAGTTTTAGTGGCTCTAAACATAAATAAAAAAAACAATAAAAATACATAGAAACAAAATTAGTGTATTTCGCACACTAAGCTTTAAAACAACAGACCGAATAATCTGTTAAACCTAGGCAGTTCGGCATTTACCGTTTCAGATGGTTGGTTCAGAGCAGCTTTAAATTTTAAAATTAAAATGTTATACATCCATTTTTGGTTCACAAATAAAATAGATGTCGATAATGTTAGTTGTTTAAGCTATAAAATTGCATATTCGCAAATCGTAAAAAACAAAAACGCATGTTTGAAGCCATTTTATTAGGTATTGGTGCAGGGATTATTTCGTCGTTTTTAACAGGGCCGGTATTTTTTGCAATGATCAAAACCAGCATCGAAAGGGGCTTCAAGGCTGGTTTTTCTTTGGCTGTAGGCGTCATTATAAGCGATATTATCCTAATTGCACTGGTTCTTTTTGGCAGTCAGTTTTTAGATTACCAGGCCGAATTTGATAAATACGTAGGTTCCATTGGGGGCCTATTTTTGTTAGCTGTGGGCATATATTATCTGGTTTCTAAAATAACGGTACATTACGACAGCTCTACCCTGCAAAAGGTAAGCAAAAGGGGGTATGTGTTAAAAGGTTTTTTAATGTGTATCCTTACCCCTTCTACACTGATGTTCTGGATAATCGTGAGCGGTATTATATCCGTAAAACTGAATAACATGCTTACCGAGAAGCTGGTTTGTTTCTTTATAGCCATGGCCACACAGCTAAGTATCGATGGCGCAAAAAGTTTCTACTCAAGCAAACTCCGGTATAAGATAAAAGAAGATGCGCTTAAAAAACTGAATAAAATAGCGGGGGTCGTTATCATCTTTTTCGCCTTTTGGCTCATCATCAAAACTTATCTGAAGTTTTACGCATAATATATGCATTCCAAGCTTAGATGTCTTAGGTGGTCAAACATTTTATTTGAAAAGCAGGTGCACAGCTACTATTAAATGTTAGTACTGCCAATGCTGCAAGTCCTCGCTTGTTCCTCGCTCCGGGCTTTACGCGAATGTCAGTTTAGATGGGCAAGAGCATCAAAAAAATGAGCGGAAACTAACTGACTAAACATAAAAGTATGCGCTCAATCTGCTAATCTGCGGGAACAAAAAAAAATGTCATCAAACATGCTGCTAGTGTTTCGTAAGGACACGAATCACGGAGTTGGGCATTAACAAATATCATGCTCAGCTATAAAAATCCTTCTTTGTGTATTCGTGCATTAGTGGTCAAAAGCCAGCGCAAAAAAATAGCCCATATAAAAATATGAGCTATTTGTTATTCAAGTCCCCTTTAGAGAATTTAGGGGTTTAATATGCCCTTTGGTTATTTCCTTCTTTCCAGTTAACAAAAGCTTTGTTTACCACTTTATTACCACCCGGGGTTGGGTAGTTTCCTGAAAAGTACCAATCTCCTTTGTTTTTCGGACAAGCTTCATGCAGGTTCTCTAAACTTTGGTAAATTACCTCAACCTCTGCAACAGTACCTTTCGGTGTAATAATCTGTGCAATTTTGGCCGAAATTTCCTCTGGTGTAAAAGGTTTATAAATTTCCTTAACGTGGTTTACAATTTCCTCTTTAGGTAGAAGCAACGACGCTTTACATTTAGTGTAAACATCTTCAATTACCTGCCACATGCCACGCTCGGTAAGCAACTGGATAGCTGCATCGAAAGCAACAAACTGGCCCATGCGGCTCATATCGATACCATAACAATCAGGGTAACGGATCTGAGGTGCAGAAGAAACAATAATAATCTTTTTAGGATGTAAACGGTCTACAATTTTAATGATACTCTGCTTAAGTGTAGTACCACGAACAATAGAATCGTCTAATGCTACCAAAGTATCTTTATGGTTGTTAATAATACCGTAGGTGGTATCATAAACGTGAGCCACCATTTCACTTCTATCTGCATCCTGGGTAATGAAAGTTCTCAGTTTTACATCTTTAACCGCGAGTTTTTCTACCCTTGGTGCCAGCGATAGTAAATCTTCGAGCTGTTCATCTGTTAATTCCTCTTTCTTATGCAGCAGAATATCCTTTTGATGCCTGCGCACGTATTGCTGTACCCCATCAACCATTCCGAAAAAGGCAACCTCTGCCGTATTCGGAATAAACGAGAATACTGTATTTTTTAAATCGTAATTAACACTTTGAAGAATTTTATCGCTCAATAAACGTCCTAACTGTTTACGTTCGCGGTAAATTTCTACATCACTGCCTTTTGAGAAGTAAATGCGTTCGAACGAGCACGATAATCTTTCGGTAGGCTCGCGGAACTGCTCCATGCTTACCTCTCCGTTTTTCTTGATGATTAACGCATGACCAGGATCGATCTCTTTCACATCCTTAAACTGGATATTAAAAGCCGTTTGCAATGCCGGTCTTTCAGATGCCGCTACCACAATCTCATCATCATAATAATAATAAGCCGGGCGGATGCCTGCCGGATCGCGCATAATAAACGAATCGCCGTTACCAACCATACCACAGATAGAATAACCTCCATCCCAGGTTTTGGCCGAGCGGCGAAGGATATTAGCGATGTCTAAATTATCAGATATTTTATGGGTAATGGCCACATTATCATGCCCCTCTTTTTTGTAAGTATCAAAAAGTTCCTGATTCTCATCATCTAAAAAGTGACCGATTTTTTCCAATACCGTAACGGTATCTGCTTTTTCTTTAGGGTGCTGACCTAACTCGTACAATTGCTCCAATAACTCGTCAACATTGGTCATGTTGAAGTTACCTGCAATTACCAGGTTACGTGTCATCCAGTTGTTTTGCCTTAAAAAAGGGTGGCAATTTTCGATACTGTTTTTACCATGTGTACCATAACGCAAATGGCCCATTAACACCTCGCCGATAAAGCTTACGTTGTTTTTGAGCCATTCTGTATCCTGCATTAGTTCAGGTGTATTTTCTTGGATATCGACAAATTTGTTCTGCACATATTCGAAGATATCAGCTACCGCATTAGATGCCATGCTCCGGTATCGGCTGATGTACCTACTGCCCGGTTTCATATCCAGCTTAATGGTGGCAATACCTGCGCCATCCTGGCCCCGGTTATGCTGTTTTTCCATTAAAAGGTATAATTTGT
>Ga0308165_1000589_pt1 | contig 62912 bp, 57 predicted proteins | sample PhyWR2_FD_201032 | JGI IMG/M metagenome (GOLD analysis project Ga0308165, IMG submission 201032) | Phyllosphere microbial communities from UC Gill Tract Community Farm, Albany, California, United States - DLSLW.R2 | ecosystem: Host-associated > Plants > Phyllosphere > Unclassified | place: USA... | reverse complement strand
TTCGTCACGCTGCCGTTCGTGGTGCGTACGGTGCAGCCGGTATTGGCCGACATTCCCCGTGAAGTGGAAGAAGCGGCTGCCTGCCTGGGCGCTAAACCCTTGCAGGTGTTCCGCCACATCCTGGTGCCCGCGCTGTTGCCGGCCTGGTTGACCGGTTTCGCCCTGGCGTTTGCCCGAGGCGTCGGCGAGTACGGCTCGGTGATTTTCATCGCCGGCAACATGCCGATGAAAACCGAGATCCTGCCGTTGCTGATCATGGTCAAGCTCGACCAGTACGATTACACCGGCGCGACTGCCATTGGCGTGCTGATGCTGGTGGTTTCCTTCGTCCTGTTGCTGCTGATCAACCTGCTGCAACGCCGCATCGAAACCCCATAAGGAGGCGCGAACCATGTCCCAATCGTCTATTGCGGCCGCCTCTTCGGCCAATGCTGCCCGCCGTGGCAGTGCCACTTCCCGACGCGTCCTGATCGGCCTCGGCTGGTTGGTGTTTGCGCTGTTCCTGTTGTTGCCCCTGTTGATCGTTGTGTCTCAGGGCCTGAAGAATGGCCTGGGGTCTTTTTTTACCGCGATCCTTGAACCGGACGCCCTGTCGGCGCTGAAACTCACGGTGATCGCCGTATTGATTTCGGTACCGCTGAACCTGGTGTTCGGCGTCAGCGCCGCGTGGTGCGTGAGCAAGTACTCGTTCCGTGGCAAGAGCATTCTGGTGACGTTGATCGACCTGCCATTCTCGGTGTCGCCGGTCATCGCGGGTCTGGTGTATGTGTTGATGTTCGGTGCTCAGGGCCTGTTCGGGCCGTGGCTGCAGGATCACGACATCCAGATCGTCTTCGCCTTGCCGGGCATCGTGCTGGCGACGATTTTCGTCACCGTGCCGTTCGTGGCGCGCGAGCTGATCCCGTTGATGCAGGAACAAGGCACTCAGGAAGAGGAAGCCGCACGCCTGCTGGGCGCCAATGGCTGGCAGATGTTCTGGCACGTCACCGTCCCCAACATCAAATGGGGCCTGATCTACGGCGTGGTGCTGTGTACTGCCCGTGCGATGGGTGAGTTCGGGGCGGTGTCGGTGGTTTCCGGGCACATTCGCGGGGTGACCAACACCTTGCCGCTGCACGTCGAGATCCTCTACAACGAATACAACCACGTGGCTGCGTTCGCGGTTGCGAGCCTGTTGCTGATCATGGCGCTCTTCATCTTGCTGCTCAAGCAGTGGAGCGAAAACCGTATTAACCGCCTGCGCGCCAGCGCCGCGGAGGAATAATTCATGTCGATCGAAGTGCGTAACGTCAGCAAGAATTTCAACGCGTTCAAGGCCCTGGACCACATCAGCCTGGATATTCAGAGCGGCGAACTGGTGGCGCTGCTGGGCCCGTCGGGTTGCGGCAAGACCACGCTGCTACGGATCATCGCCGGCCTGGAAACGCCGGATCAGGGCAACATCGTGTTCCATGGCGAGGACGTTTCCGGCCACGACGTGCGTGATCGCAACGTCGGCTTCGTGTTCCAGCACTACGCCCTGTTCCGCCACATGACGGTGTTCGACAACGTCGCGTTCGGCCTGCGCATGAAACCGAAAAACCAGCGTCCGAGCGAAAGCCAGATTGCCACCAAGGTTCACGAACTGTTGAACATGGTGCAACTGGACTGGCTGTCGGATCGCTACCCGGAGCAACTGTCGGGGGGACAGCGCCAGCGTATCGCCCTGGCTCGCGCCCTGGCGGTGGAGCCCAAGGTGCTGCTGCTGGACGAACCGTTCGGCGCCCTCGACGCCAAGGTTCGCAAGGAGCTACGGCGCTGGCTGGCGCGGTTGCACGAAGACATCAACCTGACCTCGGTGTTCGTGACCCATGACCAGGAAGAAGCGATGGAAGTCGCCGACCGTATCGTGGTGATGAACAAGGGCGTGATCGAGCAGATCGGCTCGCCGGGCGATGTCTACGAAAACCCGGCCAGTGATTTCGTCTACCACTTCCTCGGCGACTCGAACCGCCTGCACTTGGGCGAGGACAACCATGTGCTGTTCCGTCCGCACGAAGTGTCGCTGTCACGGCATGAACTGGATGATCACCACGCCGCCGAAGTGCGCGATATTCGTCCGCTGGGCGCGACGACCCGTGTGACGTTGAAGGTTGAAGGGCAGAGCGATCTGATCGAGGCCGAAGTGGTAAAGGACCACGACAGCCTGATTGGCTTGGCGAAGGGGGAGACACTGTTCTTCAAACCGAAGGTCTGGCAGAAAGTCGCCAATCTCTAAACGCGAAAAGCATCGCGGGCAAGCCCGCTCCTACAGTGGGCCGGTGTGAACACAAAATCTGTGATCAACCCGTAACCCTGTGGGAGCGGGCTTGCCCGCGCTAGCGATCTAAGCCGCTGCGCGATTCGGATTGACTCGCACCCCACCCACCCGCGCCTCGATCTGCTCCTTGAGCGCGTGCCGCATCCCCAGCAGGAACGCCAGTTCCGCCACCACGAATAACGGCCCGACGATCAAACCGGTCAGGTCATCGACAAACGCCGGCTTGCGCCCTTCGTAATAATGCCCGACAAACTGGATGGCCCAGCCCACCACGAACAGCCCGATGCCGCTGGCCAGCCAGACCAGGGTGCTTTGCTGCGCCACGGCGTGGCCCGCCCAAACGGCCAGCCCCATCAAGACGCTCATCAGGACGCCCAGGCGCAGTTCCAGGCGCAGGTAGAACCAGGCCGATGCCAGGGCCACCAGCACCGCCGGGGAAAGCCAGCCACCGGCCCATTGCGGACGGGCCAGCAACACGGCCACCGCCACGACAATCAGGGGAATGCCAACAAAGTGGCTGGCGATATTGCGCGGGTCACGGTGATAGGCGGCGTATTGGCTGAGTTGATCAACGAGGGTTTTTTTCATTGTTATTCCTCCTGTAGGGTGATCGATCATGCCCCAGGTTTCGGCGTTCGCTCTGTCAGCCAGGCGACAATCTCCAGGAGTTTCGATGGACACGCAGGTTTGGCGCTCGCGCCTGATGACGGGCCAGTGGTTCAGCCATCTTCCTTCGCCCTTACAGAATAGTCTGCTGTCGACCGCCAGGGTGCGACGCCTGGCGGCCGGACAGCGTCTGTTCAAACGCGGTGATCCACCCTGCGGGTTGTACGCGGTGCTGGACGGCGCGATACGCATCGGCACGGTGAGTGAACAGGGCAAGGAAGCGTTGCTGAGCCTGGTGGAACCGCCGCACTGGTTCGGTGAAATCTGCCTGTTCGACGGCCAACCGCGCACCCACGATGCATTTGCCATGGGGGAATGCACGCTGCTGCACATTGCGCAGTTGACGCTGCTGGCCCTGCTCGACGAGCAGCCTGCCTACTGGCGACAACTGGCTCTGCTGATGAGCCAGAAACTGCGGCTGACCTTCATCAACCTCGAGCAGCTGAGCCTGATGCCGGCCCCGGCCCGTCTGGCTCATCGCCTGTTGCTGATCGCCGAGGGCTATGGCGAACTCGACCCACCACGGCGAGTCCTGCACCTGCCACAGGAGCAATTGGCGTCGATGCTGTCGCTGTCACGCCAAACCACCAATCAAATTCTCAAGGACTTGCAGGGGCAAGGGATTCTGAATTTGAAGTATGGCGAGATTGTGATTCTGGATGTGGAACGGTTGCGGGTGTTGGCGTCGATTTGAAAGCCGCTCCCACAGGGGCAGAGCTACAACCTCACCGCAACCCATCCCGAAACTGCCCCGGTGTCATCCCGGTCCAGCGCTTGAACGCACGACTGAAACTGCTGGTGTCGGCAAACCCCAGCAGGTAGCTGATCTCATTCAACGAACATTGCGGGTCTCGCAGGTGCAGCAGGGCGAGGTTCTCGCGGCTTTCGTTGAGCAGTGTGTCGAATCGGCAACCTTCGTCCGCCAAGTGCCGTTGCAGGCTGCGCAGGCTCAGGTGCAGGGCTTGGGCGATGTGCTCTGCGCTGGGTTCACCCTCGGGCAGTTGCTCTTCGATGGCGTCGCGCACCTTGCGCTCCCAGGTCAGCGGTTTGAGCTGCGCCAGGGTGCGCTTGAGCACGGCTTCATTGTGCTCGGCCAGTTCCGGGTTGGCATCGTCCAGGTGGCTGTCGAAATCCGCCAGGGAAAACTCCAGCCGGTCCTCGGCAGCCGAAAAATGGACCGGGGCGCGAAACACCATGTGCCATTGATGCGGGTCTGCCGGTTCGGGGCGGCGCAGGTACACCGCCAGTGGCGCGTAATCCCGACCGAGACGGTTGCGACAAGTGCGCACGTAGATTGCCATGAAGGCGTCGATGGCCTCGAAGGCCGGCGATGGATTGCCGGGCGGGATGTGCAAGCGAAAGTGATAGCGGTCTTCGGCACGGCTCAATTCAAGCACCAGGGCATCGCTGACCACCGGGTGATAGCGCACGATGCGCTCGAACACCTCGCGCAAGCTGCCGCTCGCCACCAAGGCATAACCGAGGGCATGGAATGTGGTCGGGCTGACGAATCGAGACACGCGCAACCCAATCGCCGGGTCGCCGCTGGCCTGCACGGCGATTTCCCAAAAGCGTGTGGTGCCGGACAACGGGTAACGTGCGTTCGGGTCGTCCATCCATTGCGGGTCGAGCCCCGCCTGCCTGCACAGGTCGGTGCTGTCCAGACCCAGCGCATCGAGTTGCTTGCGCAGGGCACGGGTCCAGCTGGCGAGGGTGGTCGGTTCACTCATGCTGATTGGCGCTTCCGGTCAACAGGTTGGCGTCTACGGCTACCACGTGTCGAGACTTCACAGGGCAGGATGCGAACATCAATAACCAGAGGATGGAAGCATGGAAGGTACTTCTGCAAGTCCCCAGCGACACAATGCAGCGCAGCGTTCGGCGCACATTCGCGAAGTGGTGTTGGCCAAGGGGGTCGAGCTGCGTAGGCGTTTTCCGATTCTTAACCATCAAGATGCCTTGGGCGCGGCCATCCTGGCCTTCGCGCTGGCGGGGATGATCGGCTCGGCAGCGCTCTATTTCGGTGGCTACATGGCAGGGTGGGTGTGCCTGCTGCTCAACGCATTTTTCGCTTCGCTGACCCATGAACTGGAACACGACCTGATCCATAGCATGTACTTTCGCAAGCAGCGCGTGCCGCACAACCTGATGATGGGTTTGGTGTGGCTGGCGCGGCCAAGCACGATCAACCCGTGGATTCGCCGGCAGTTGCATCTCAACCACCACAAGCTGTCCGGCACCGAAGCAGATATGGAAGAGCGGGCGATCACCAATGGCGAACCCTGGGGCATCGCCCGGTTGCTGATGGTCGGCGACAACATGATGTCGGCCTTTATCCGCCTGCTGCGGGCCGGGACCTGGGCGCACAGATTCAGCATCTTCAAGCGCGTGCTCAAGGTCTACGCGCCGCTGGCGTTGCTGCATTGGGGAGCGTGGTACGTGTTCCTGGGCTTCCATGCCGCCAATGGCGTCGCCGCCGTGTTGGGCACGAGTGTCGAGTGGTCGGCGACCACGCTGGCGGTGATGCAGGTGATCGACATCGCGGTGGTGGTGATCATCGGGCCGAACGTATTGCGCACTTTTTGCCTGCATTTCATCAGTTCGAACATGCACTACTTCGGCGATGTGGAACCGGGCAACGTGATTCAACAGACCCAAGTGCTCAACCCCTGGTGGCTGTGGCCGATGCAGGCGTTCTGCTTCAACTTCGGCAGCAGCCACGGCATTCACCATTTTGTGGTGAAGGAGCCGTTCTACATCCGCCAGATGACCGTGCCGGTGGCGCACAAGGTCATGCGTGAAATGGGCGTTCGGTTCAATGATTACGGCACTTTTGCGCGGGCCAACCGCTTTGCACGCAAGGAGGACACGGCGATGGAGGAGGTGCGCACGGCCCAGGCCTGATCGATGACCCCGGAAACTCAACGAAGCACTCGTCATCAATCTGACCCAAACGGGCGTTAGGTTTGGAGGTTATCGGGTGGTTCAGCTTGATATGCGTAATTGGCCTAAGCAGGTAATTAAATATTCCTTTATCGGATATCCGTTTCAGCCAATCATCACCTCATCAGATTTGAGTTTTCCGGGGCCGTCTCCTTGGCAGGGTGCGGTCCCTTTTTTATTCCTTGGATAACCCCCGCAAACCCTACCCCTGTAGGAGCGAGCTTGCTCGCGATGGCGCTGGGTCAGCTAGCATCATCGAGGATTGATACACCGCTATCGCGAGCAAGCTCGCTCCTACAGAGGCTTTCTTATATTCGATAGGTCTTAATAAATAGCTTCTTATTCCTTAACGAATATAACTCTCCTCCCTATACTCGGTCAGCAACAGACACGCAGCAGGAGAGTTCCCCATGCGCAACGAATCCATCCGTTACCTGATTGTGCCGGGCTGGCAAGGATCGCCAGAAGATCATTGGCAGTCCCATTGGCAAAACAGCTTGCCGAACAGCGCGCGGGTGGAACAGGCCGACTGGCTGACGCCGCGTCGTGAAGACTGGGTGGCGGCGCTCGCCGAGGCGATTGCTGCCGACAGTACGCCGGTGATCCTGATCGCCCATAGCCTGGGGTGCATTACGGTCGCGCATTGGGCGGCCACTGCGCCGCTGAATTTCTTGCGTCAGGTACGCGGGGCCTTGCTGGTTGCACCGGCCGATGTCGAGCGTCCAGCGTGTGCGCCAGCGCTGCGCAACTTTGCGCCGATTCCGACCGATCTCTTGCCGTTCCCCAGCCAGGTCGTCAGCTCCGACAACGACAGCGCCGTCAGTGCGCCGCGGGCCTTGGAGCTGGCGCGCAACTGGGGTGCCGAGGCGGGAATCCTCTCAGGTGCCGGGCACATCAACGTGAAGTCCGGTCATCAGCGTTGGGAGCAGGGGTTTGCCTATCTGTACCGCCTGCAGAACCGCATGGAACATCACGCGCTGCGTCGCGCTTGAGCCCTTTATATTTTTAAAACGCCCCCCCGTCTCCCGGCGGTTTGGGGCGGGAGTCTGCCATGAGTCTTGAAATCTTCGGCCAGCCGCTGCTGACCTTCCCCGACGCCGAAAAAAGCCCCCTGAGCATCCGCGCCAAGGCGCTGGTGTTCGTCGATCCGCGCTCACGCCAGCTACGCGAAGAACTGGAGCAACTGGCACCGCGCGAGGTCTCGGTACTGATCCGTGGCGAAACCGGTAGCGGCAAGGAATTGCTAGCCCGGCATATCCATCGTGCCAGCGATCGTGGCGGGTTGTTCGTGTCGGTCAATTGCGGGGCGATCAGCCCGACCTACGCGGATGCCGAATTGTTCGGTTATGCGGCAGGCAGTCATAACGGCTCGGCGAGCAGTCGTGCCGGGTGGTTCGGGTCGGCCAATGGCGGCACGCTCTACCTGGACGAGATCGGCGACCTGCCGCTGCCAATTCAGACCAAGCTGCTCGCGGCGCTGGAAAACCACGAAGTCACCCGCGTCGGCGCCACCCACCCCAGCCCGGTGGACGTGCGCCTGGTGGCGGCGACCAGCATCGATCTGGCTCAGGCAGTGGCGGCTGGAAAATTCCACGAGCGGCTTTACCACTACCTCAGCGAAGGCCAGCTCGAATTGCCGGCGTTGCGTGAGCGGGTTGGCGACATCCTGTCGCTGTCCGAGTACTTCCTGGGCATCTACAGCCAGCGTCTGGACCTGCCCGTTCCGCTGATCAGCGAGTCCGCGCAGCGGGTCCTGGAGCGCCACAACTGGCCCGGCAATACTCGCGAGTTGGAGAACGTGATCCACTTTGCGCTGTTGGTCAGCAGCGGCGATGAAATCCTTCCGGAGCATCTGAATCTGCCCACGACATCGCCGTCTGTGCCCGTTATCCAGAACTTGATCACCCAAGTCCTGAAAATGGGAGACACCTGCGATCGTGAGGCGTTAATTCAATACCTTCGTAGTTTGAATATTTAACGCGCCGATCATTCGTCATCTATTCCATTGTTGTATTTGGAAAATGTTGTAATGCGGGCGTAACAATTTTTCCTGCGTGATCTGTGGTGGCCCTGTCGTATTCTTTTTCCTTGTGGATATTTGATATCCAAGACGACTAAATTGTTTAAGGAAAAAGATTGTAATGGACTTCATTAATAATGACGCGGCGACCATTCCGGATATTGACGACGTTCGAAGTTCCGGTCATGCCCTGGAGTCATATGCACTTGCCGATGTGGGGATGGCACCGAACTGGATAGAGCTAAAACACTTTGGCGTATTTTCCGCCTGGGGAGGGAACCGTCTCTACGCCAATGGCCGTCAGCAATTGAAACTTATCGTTGTCGTACAGGCTGTCGGTTCAGATTACAAAGTCGTCAAGCTTTCCCGGGAGGAGGTTGAGAGCATCCACTTAGTGGATGCTTACACGAACACGGCACTGCCGATCGATACCATCCACGATGGTGAGCGCGCTTCCTGGAAATGCTCGCTGGCGCGCAATGAAAGATTCCAACCCTTTCCTTACTCTGGCGATCTGCAGGGCCCCGATACGCGTGGTAAGGACACGGTGCTGAAGGAGTTCTTTGTCAGCAGCAACAGTTTGGAGCCTATCAAGCTGGTGGCCGCCATTACGCGTTCGGATGGCAAAGTGTTTTATTCGCAAGACACTGCAGAATACGGCCATATCAGTCTTAATACGGTTCCACCTGCAACTTATCGCAAAGAACAATACAGATTGAGTCGTTCATCGGTTTACCTGCCAGCGACGCAGAATGTCGCCAAAGTAGACCGTTATGTACTGGACCTGATACTCGAGCAACGTCATTTGAAGTTTGTCGAGTGCAACATGCCCTTCAAATTGCAAGCCCGCAGCAACCATCATGACTACCTTGGGTATTATGTTGTTCCCTATTTCAATGGCGGCAAGGCCGACAGCGATCTTTGGGCCACCTGGGAAACTGCAGATCACGTTGCGGCGAGTGATGACGAGTCAGGGAGAATGGTTTTCCTGTTGCACTTTGCAAAAAAAGGCGGACGCGGTCAGATTCGGTCCGATTCATTTCAGGCCAAGGCTTATCTTCGGGATATGTTCGGCAATCAGCATGTACTCAACATCACGTTGAATATGGCCGATCCGTCGATCATCGAGATCAATTAATCACCCATCAAAAGGACAGGATGATGAGTTCAGCAGGGCAGCAATTAGAATCGAGTGCTTTCAATTTCTCTGAATATATCCAGTCCGGTGTCGATGTACGCACCGGGTCTTACAGTACCCGTCTGAAACTGGCGGGCTGGACCGCGAATGAGGGTAATGGCCCGCACCTCCCCTTGCAGGTGTCGTTCGACAGTTTCCGTGCGACGGACCTGGGGTGGGGGCGCGGCTGGTCGCTGAGCCTGAGCTCCTTTGATCAGAAGACCCATCGGCTCACCCTGGCCAGTGGCGTTTCCTATCGCCTTTTCATCGAGAACGGCCAGGTGATTGTCAAGGACAAGAAGCTGGAAAATACCCGGGTCACCCTTGATGGCGACAAGCTGGTGGTCAGCCATCTGGACGGGACCATCGAGGTGCTCTCGCGACCGGACGACACCTATGACGAGTGGCTACCCGAGCATGTCTACTCCAATGAAGGTCGCTCGATCAGCCTCAGCTACGGGCTGGTACGGGGGCGCCGGCTGTTGAAAGAGATTCGTGATCAGCAGCACCGCGCGGTGCTGCTCGATTATGAAAGCGAAGATCAATCAGCCAGCATCATCCTTTGGCCGGACATTGCGCAAAGACGCCTCGGTTTCAGTTTCCGGGTGCGCGATGGATGGCTCCGGCAGATAGACCTGGATGACGGCTCCGACACGGAGATGAGCTGGTCGTTCGACTACCAATTGCTCAACGGCCTACTGGTCATGACCGATGTCAGATCCCCCGGCGGGAGCTTCGAAAGGATCGAATACGAGCCGCAGGGTCATCGCTTGCCCTTGGATGCGCCGGTCAACTCGATCCCGGCCGTCAGGCGCCGAGTGCTGGCTCCAGGCGCGGGGCGTCCACCCATCACCCACGCCTACGAGTACTCGGCCGCCAACTTCCTGGGCTTTCAGTCCGGCCTGCGCTGGACGCAAGACGGCGATGTTCTGGCGAGTCACGGCGGACCCTACACCTACACCTGTACCGAGCGACTGATGAACACGCAGGGAAGTGAAGGGGTCGAGGAAAGCCGTACGCAAAGAACCTACAACCGCTTTCACCTGATGATCGAGGAAAAGCACATCGCAGGCCGGAAAGCACAGCAAACGAACGTGACTTATCACGACGTCGATGGCCTGGCTTTCGCTGATCAGCCGGCGAATTTCCAGATGCAAAAAACCTCGGCCGTCACGTACTCCGACTCCGCGGCCAACACCCCACCCAGAACCGAAACCACCCACACGAGCTACGACGTATTCGGCAATCTGCTGGTCAAGATCAACCCCAGCGGTGCGCGTGAGGATTACCTTTATTATCCGGCCGAGGGCGCCCAGGGCTGCCCCGCCAACGCGCTGGGATTCATCTCGGCGCTCAAGGAACGCGCGGTAACGCCATCGCCGGACTTTGCCCCGGCGCAGACCGTTCGCGTGCGTTTTACCTACATTGATCTACCGTCTTTGCGCAGGGGTGGCCATCGCTTCCTCCTGCCTCAAAGCGAAAAGCTGTTCGAAGGTGATCAGACCCAGGCGCGTCTGGACACGCGTTTCGAATATCACGATGACACGGGCCATGAATTTTTCGCACGCGTCAAACAGCGCTCGCTGGTCGGACAGTCCGAGGCTCGTGCGCTGGAGTCGGCGTATTCAATCGAAGGGGACTACGTAAAGACCCTCGAAACGTTGGTGGTGTCAGGCCATCGTCACGTGCGTGAAGTCTGGCACGACCGGCTCACCGGGCTCGAATGCAGGGCTCGGGATGCAGGCGGGAATGAACTCATCCGGCAATACGACCGCATAAGCCGTGTGATTCGGCAGACGGTGGCCTCCAATCAATCTTCGCAGGGGTCGCGGACCACGGCTTACCTCGCGGATGGCGAACAGGGCCTGCGCATCGATGTTACCAGCGTCAGGGGCGTATCGAGCAAAACCTGGGTGGATGGGTTGGGGCGCACCCTCAAGGTCGAGCTTCAGGATGTCGACGCCCCAAGCCAGCCGATGCGCCGGGTCCATGAGGCCGAATACGATCATGCAGGCCGGGTGACAAGCGAAGTCAGCCACGATTGGTCGGGTGAACAGTCGACACCTTCAGCCACTAGCTATCACTACGATGGATGGGGGCGTGTCTGCAAAACCGTAGCGCCCGAGGGGGTCATTACCCACGATGTGTTCGACCCGGTGTCGATGACGCGTACTCGCTGGATCGATGGCGCCGGCAAGACCCGCACGACCCTGAACGTGTTCGGCAAGCCTGATCGGGAGGAGCGTCTTCAGACCCAGGGAGCCGACGAGGTCAGCCGCGTAGTCGCAACCTTTTCCTACGACGGTTTGGGACGATGCGTGCGGCAAACCAACGAAGCAGGGGCCGAGACGCGATTCAGGTATGACGTGTTCGGTCGCGTGATCGAAACGGTGCTGGCCGATGGCACCTCGATAAAAAAGCAATACAGCCCCTTGAGTACTGGCGAGCATCCGATCGAGATCAAGGCCAACGACTATCTGCTGGGCACGCGCACGTATGACGGTCTGTTTCGTGTCACCCAGGAAACCGTCGGCGGCAGAAGCCAAACCAAGCGCTACGAAGGGGGATATTTGCAAGCCTGTGAACAGGTGACGGCAGCCGGCGACCGTTTCACCTTTACCCTCGATCCCCTGCTCAATGGAGCCGTCACCGCGCGCGAAGGTGCGCATGCGCAGTCTGCGAGGTTCCGCTTTGATCCCTTGACCGCGCAGATCGTCGAAGCCACCAGTCCGGTCATTCAGCGACGGGTTGAATACGCGCCTTCCGGTCAGATCAAATCCGAAACCTGGCGTTCAAGCGACAGCAGTTTCAGCAACGTCACCGACCGTTCGTTGAAGGGCCTGCCGACCCGTTTTACGGATGTCAACAATGTGACCACGACTTACACCTATGATGCCGCAGCGCGACCTGTGCTCATTCAGCAGGGCTCGGTAGTGGCGAAGTACACCTATGACCCGCAAGGGCAGGTTCTGACACTGGCGCTCGAGGATACCGCTTCGCAACGCTCCGTGAAGACGACGCTGACCCACGACCCGTTTGGGCGCGAGATCAGGCGTATCTCTGAGTTCGGGTCCGGCGCCCGGCTGGAAATCCTCCAGACGTTTGGTGCCGACGATAAGCTGCAACAGCGCTCGCTGACCTGTGGTGCAGCCACTCGCAGCGAAACCTTCGCCTACGACCTGCGCGGACGATTGACGCGTTATGACTGCCAAGGTACGAACGCCCCGACCGACGGCTGGGGCAAGCGCATCGCGTTTCAAGTCTTCACCTATGACTACCTGGATAACCTGTCGACGGTGCTGACCGGTTTCGAAGGAGAGGAAAACCTGTGCACGTTTTCCTACGATCGCCCTGACAAAACCCAGATGAGCGCGTTGACCCACAGCCATCCGGACTATCAACCTCGGAACGTGACATTTGAATACGACACCAATGGCAATTTGCTCAATGATGATCAAGGACGCACATTTAAATACGACGCCTTGAGTCGGCTCGAGTATGTGATGGGCCTCGGCGACGGCTCGCACTATCAGTTCGATGCCGAAGATCAGTTACATGCGGTGGCCTCCGACGCTGGCTCGTTGCTCAGGTTCTTCTACAACGAGCGGGCATTGTGCAGCGAAGTCGAGGGCGGGCAGCGGCGCAGTCTGCTGGAAAATGGCGGGATGGTATTGGCCGAGCGACAAGGTGACGAGGTCGTCTTGTTCATGACGGACGGGCAGGGCACATCACTCGGGCGCGTGGGATCTGCGGACGAGCCCTTTTTGTCCCACACCCCCTTCGGTGATCGTCCTGCCTCGAGCGGGCTGGGCAGTCTGCCAGGATTCCAGGGTGAGCGGCTGGACCCATCCACCGGCTGTTATCTGCTCGGAAGGGGCTACCGGCCCTACAACCCGCGCCTGATGCGATTTTGCAGCCCTGACAGCTGGAGTCCCTTCGAGAGCGGCGGCATCAATGCTTATGCCTATTGCCTGGGCGACCCTGTCAATCTCAAGGATCCGACCGGGCATATCTCGGCGTGGGGATGGGTGAAAATCGGTGTCACGGCGGCGCTGACGGTAGCCTCGGTTGCATTGACGATCGTCACCCTGGGCGGCGCGGCGCCGCTGGTGCCGATTTCCGCGAGCTCCTTTGCGTGGCTGGCGATCGAAGCGGTCAGCGGCGCGATTTCGATTTCCTCCAGCATTGTCGACGAGTTGGCACCGGACACCCTCGGCGCCGAGATTCTCACCTACTCCTCGTTGGCGTTTGGGTTGTTTGCCTTGAACGCCTCCGTGGTTGCAAAGTTTAGCAACAAGGGCATTGGCTATGCGGTGAAGAAAAGCGTCGAGTCCCTGGAAAGCGTGGCGATGGCGCAACGCGGCGCTGCACGGGTCGCGGTGGGCCGACGGCAGTATGGCGCGCTTTCCACGGCCAACGCGGCGCTGAGAAACACGACGAAACTGCAGCGTCGCCTCGATCATCTGCTGACGGCTAAACCCATCACCAGCGCGGTGAGCGTCATTTCAAAGAGCGCGTTCGTCGTTGCCTATTCTGAGAAATACGCCGCCAAAGCCGACCAGTTTCTTGAGGACAATATCCCCTCGCTGTCGCAAGAGTTCAGCCTTCAGGATCTTCGGCAAGATGTCATTGACGGCCTCGAAGGTTTCGCCCAGGAGATTGGCGATCGTATTTCCAGTCTGCGCGCAGAGTAAGCGCTCACAAATTTGCACGTGAGCAAAATGGAATATAAGAGTGAATAAAAGTTATTGTTCGGGAATATAAAATCCCGGTATTGTCCGCTCCACGCCAGCGATAGCACATCACTGGCACACGTACTAAAGCCGTCGTCGATGACGACCGTGATTTTCGATAAGGACACTGCATGAAAAAGGTTCTGTTGTTCACCGCATTGGCGGCTGCCCTGACCACGGGCCTGGCCCAGGCTGGCGAGAAACTGGTGGTGGCGGCCACCCCGATCCCGCACGCCGAGATTCTCGAGTTGATCAAGCCAACCCTCGCCAAAGAAGGCGTGGACCTGGAAATCAAAGTGTTCACCGACTACGTTCAGCCCAACGTACAGGTTGATCAGAAGCGCCTTGACGCCAACTACTTCCAGACTCTGCCATACCTCAAGAGCTTCAACGAAGGTAAAGGCACACACCTGGAAACCGTGATCGGCGTTCACGTTGAACCGTTCGGTGGTTACTCGAAGAAAGTCAAAACCCTGGCTGAACTCAAAGACGGCGCGACGATTGCGATCCCGAATGAAGGCAGCAACAGCGGCCGTGCCCTGATCCTTCTGCAGAAGGCTGGCCTGATCGAGTTGAAAGACCCGAAAAACGCCCTGGCCACTCCGAAAGACATCGCCAAGAACCCGCACAACTTCAAGTTCAAGGAACTGGAATCGGCCATGCTGCCACGTGTTCTGGACCAGGTTGACCTGGACATGATCAACACCAACTACGCACTGGAAGCTGGTTTGAACCCGGCAAAAGACGCGCTGGTGATCGAGGGTGCCGATTCGCCTTACGTGAACTTCCTGGTGGCCCGTCCGGACAACAAGGACAGCGTCGCCATCCAGAAACTGGCCAAGGCATTGACCAGCCCGGAAGTGAAAGCGTTCATCGAGAAGAAGTACAGCGGCGCAGTACTGCCGGCGTTCTGATTCAACGCAACATCGAACCCCTTCAGGGTTTAAAACGCCGACGGCTTGCACAGCGTCGGCGTGCTCGTTCCCGCCTCAGGCCACCCCGGCCTTCAATGCCCTGCGCAACGCCACCAGCAGTTTCAGAATGTCCTGCGGGTCCAGGCGTTTCGGTGTTCTTACGTCAGCCATATTGTTCTTCCTTGTGATGTGAGGCCAGGGGCTGGCCAACGCTGTGCGTCCTTGGAGGGCCGAAGTGAACAATCCCTCCCGCAGCGCTTGGAAAAGTAGTCGTGATCCGGCATTCCAGCAAATTCGCAGGATAGGTTTTTGCGTGATATCGATATGCTTTAACGGTATTAAAAATTAATTTCTTATACCTATAAAGTCGGTGCTTGCCGGGCAGTCATCCACTGCCCATGGACTGCACCACCGTCGCTTACCGAGCGGCGTCCAGGATGTTTCATGAACTTCGATTACGCCTTCATCCTCAGCACCCTGCCGGCGTTTCTCACCGCCGTGGGCGTGACCTTGCAGGTCGGCTTTATCGCCATCGGCACATCGTTGCTGGTGGCCGTGCTCAACGCAACGATCCTGGTGTTCCGCACGCCTTACCTGCGGCGCCTGGTGGGGATTTACGTGGAGCTGGCGCGCAACACACCTTTGTTGATCCAGCTTTTTTTCGTGTACTTCGCGCTGCCGGCGCTGGGAATCAAGGTCTCTGGCTTTACCGCCGCGATCATCACCATGACATTCCTGGGCGGTGCCTACCTCACCGAAGTGCTGCGTGCCGGGGTGGAAGCGGTGCCAGCGGCGCAATTGGAATCCGGACGCTCCATTGGGTTGTCCCACGGCCAGTTGCTGCGCTACGTGATCCTGCCGCAAGCCGGCATCCTCAGCCTGCCATCGTTGTTCGCCAATTTCATTTTCCTGCTCAAGGAAACCACCGTGGTCTCGGCCGTGGCGGTGCCGGAGATTCTCTACACCACCAAAAGCTACATCGCGCTCTACTACAAAACCTACGAAATGCTCGCCGTGCTGACGCTGATTTGCGTGCTGTTGTTTTTGCCGTTGTCGCTGTTGCTCAGCCGTCTCGAAAGGAGGCTCCAGCATGGCCAGTTCGGGTCTTGAGTTGTTGTGGGTATCGTTGCCGCAACTGGGCAAGGGCGCTGCGCAAACCCTGTCGATCTCCTTCCTGAGCATTGCCATCAGCACCGTGGGCGGCATTTTCTACGGTGTCCTGCGCACGCTCAACTCGAGATGGCTGAACGCGATTTTGCGGGTGTACCTGGAGCTGTTCAGAGCGATTCCGGTGCTGGTCTGGTTGTACCTGTTGTTCTTTGGGCTGCCCATTTTCTTCGGCCTGAGCATTGCGAGTTTTTGGTGTGCGGTGCTGGTCCTGTCGTTGTGGGGCGCCAGCGAGGTCGGCGAGGTGGTGCGCGGTGCTTTGCAGTCGTTGCCGCGTGGGCAGCGTGAAGCGGGGTTGTCGATCGGCCTGGATGGCGCGCAGCTCTACGGCTACGTGTTGTTGCCCCAGGCGCTGAAACGCATGACGCCACCGACCATCAACGTCTATACGCGAATCATCAAGACCAGTTCGCTGGCGGTGCTGATCGGTGTGGTGGACGTGATCAAGGTCGGCCAGCAGATCATCGAACGCACCTACGAATCGGTGCTGATCTATGGCGCGCTGTTCCTGTTTTTCTTTTTCATCTGCTACCCGCTGTCAGCCGCATCGCGTGTGCTGGAGCGACGCTGGACGCAAGCATGAGCGCACTGATCGAGTTCAAGGGCTTCAACAAGTTTTTCGGCGAGCAGCAGGTGCTCGAGGGCATCGATCTGCAGGTCAAGCCTGGCGAAGTGATCGTCATCCTCGGCCCCAGCGGTTGCGGCAAAAGCACCTTGCTGCGTTGCCTCAACGGCCTGGAGACCGCCCACGGCGGCAGCCTCAGGTTTGCCGGTCGCGAGCTGCTGGCCCCACGCACCGACTGGCGCGAGGTGCGGCAGCAGATCGGCATGGTGTTCCAGAGTTATCACCTGTTCCCGCACATGAGCGTACTCGACAACCTGCTGCTCGGTCCGGTCAAGGTGCAAAAACGCGAGCGCCGTGAGGCGCGGTCTCAAGCCGAGGCCTTGTTGGCTCGCGTCGGTTTGCTGGACAAGCGCGACGTCTTTCCCCGTCAGCTCTCCGGCGGCCAGCAGCAACGAATTGCCATTGTCCGCTCGCTGTGCATGAACCCCAAGGTCATGTTGTTCGATGAAGTCACCGCCGCGCTCGACCCGGAAATGGTCAAGGAAGTGCTGGAAGTCATCCAGGGCCTGGCCCGAGAAGGTATGACGCTGCTGATCGTCACCCACGAAATGGCCTTCGCCCGCGCCGTGGCCGACCGAATCGTGTTCATGGATGCCGGGCGAATCCTTGAACAGAACCCTCCCGAGACTTTCTTTACGAACCCGCAAACCGCACGAGCGCAGCAGTTCCTGGAGAAGTTCTCCTACGTCGCCGCCCTACCGAAAACGACTCAAACAAAGGAACTGCCATGAAAACTGCCAAGTCTTCACTGTTGTTACTCCCGCTGCTCGGCCTTGCGTTGTTGGCCGGCTGCAATAAGACCGAAGAACCTGCCAAGCCGAAAGTGGCCAGCGAAAGCGCCGCACCGGCCGGTTACCTGGACAAGATCAAGGCGCGGGACAAGCTGATCGTCGGCGTCTTCACTGACAAGCCGCCGTTTGGATTCGTCAACGAGTCGGGGCGTTATGTGGGTTTTGATACCGACATTGGCCGCCAATTCGCCAAGGATTTGCTGGGCGATGAAAACAAGGTCGAGTTCGTTGCGGTCGAGCCGGCTAGCCGCATTCCATTCCTGCAGAGTGACAAGGTCGATTTGATCCTGGCCAACATGACCGTGACCCCGGAGCGCAAGGAAGCGGTGGACTTCACCAACCCGAACCTGAAAGTCGCGGTCCAGGCGCTGGTGCCACAAACCAGCGAAGTGAAAACCCTGGATGACTTGGCGAGTCGCACCACCATCGTCACCACCGGCACCACAGCGGACATCTGGCTGACCAAGAACCACCCGGACTGGAAACTGCTCAAGTTCGAGAAAAATTCCGAGTCCCTGCAAGCCTTGGCCAATGGTCGTGGAGACGCCTATGCCCAGGACAACCTGGTGCTGTTCAGTTGGGCCAAGCAGAACCCGGGCTACCGCGTGCTGCCGCAGACCCTGGGCGCCGAAGCGCCAATCGCCCCGGCGGTGAAGAAGGGCAACATAGAACTGCGCGACTGGGTCAACGCCGAATTGGCCAAGCTGGGTGAAGAGAAGTACCTGCTCAAGCTCTACGACCAGTACGTGCGCAAGGAGCTGAGCGATGACACCAAGCCTGAGAGCGTGATTGTCGAAGGCGGCAAGTGGCAGGGGTGATCAGTTTTCATTGATCGCCCCCGTCCCCTGTAGGAGCGAGCATGCTCGCGATGGTGGCACAGACACCGCGGGATATCAGGCAACCCGCGTTATCGTTGACGTCCATCGCGAGCAAGCTCGCTCCTACAGGGGAACGGCAGCGCAATATGTTTAACCAGCCAGGCACCTTTTGAACCCTGTTCTAAGCTCAGAGTCGTAACGCCATTGGCACGTTTGTCCAAGGCAAAAGGAGTCTGCATGGCTGGTCCGGGTTGGAAGTGTGTGGTGGGGCTTGGCCTGCTGGTCCTGTTGAGCGCCTGCGGTGAAAAACCCCAGGTCGAGAAGGACCGCCCGCGGGTATTCGTACAAGTGGTCAAACCGGCCGAATACGCCGCGACTGTGACCCTCACCGGTGATGTGCAGGCACGGGTCCAGACTGACCTGTCGTTCCGGGTCGGCGGCAAGATCATCCAGCGATCGGTGGATGTCGGTGATCGGATTTCGGCCAAGCAGGTGCTGGCCAGACTCGACCCGAAAGACCTGCAGAACAACGTCGATTCCGCCCAGGCCCAGGTGGTCGCCGAACAGGCGCGGGTGACCCAGTCCGCCGCCGCCTTCGTTCGTCAACAAAAATTGCTGCCCAAGGGCTATACCAGCCAGAGCGAGTATGACTCGGCGCAGGCCGCGTTGCGCAGCAGCCAAAGTGCGCTGAGCGCCGCCCAGGCGCAACTGGCCAATGCCCGTGACCAACTCAGTTACACCGCGCTGATTGCTGATGCGCCGGGGATCATCACTGCGCGCCAGGCCGAGGTCGGCCAGGTGGTGCAGGCAACGGTGCCGATTTTCAGTCTGGCGCGCGATGGAGGCCGCGATGCCGTATTCAACATCTACGAGTCGCTGCTGGCGCAGGAGCCGGACGACAAAACCATCGTGGTCAGCCTGCTCGACAACCCGGCGATCAAGACCACCGGCACGGTGCGTGAAATCACCCCCGCGGTCTCTGCGCAGACCGGGACGGTCCAGGTCAAGGTTACCCTCGACAGTCTGCCGGATGGCATGCAGCTCGGCTCGGTGGTCAGTGCGACCGCCAGGATTCCTGGCAAGTCCTCGGTCGAGCTGCCGTGGTCGGCACTCACCAAGAATCTCAGCGAGCCGGCCGTGTGGCGAGTGGACGAGCAGGGCGCTGCGCAATTGCAAACAGTCACCGTCGGTCGTTACCTGACGGGCAAAGTCATCATCAGTGACGGCCTCAAAGAAGGCGAAAAGGTCATCATCGCTGGCGGCCAACTGTTGCACCCGGGCGTCAAGGTCGAGATCGCCGAGAACACCTACAAGGACCTGGCCGAAGGAGCCCAGCCATGACGCGGATGTTACTGGTTGCCGTTGCGCTGATGCTGGCAGCCTGCTCGGACAAGGAGCCGCCGCCCGAGCCGGTACGCCCGGTGTTGTCGGTTGAGGTGCAGGCGCTGGACGAGCAAACCCTCGGGCGCTTTGCGGGCAACATCCAGGCTCGCTTTGAGACCAATGTCGGTTTTCGTATAGCTGGGCGCATTGCCAGTCGCAACGTCGACGTCGGCACGGAAGTGGAGAAGGGCACCTTGCTCGCCACGCTCGATCCCTCCGATCAGCAAAACCAGTTGCGCGCCGCGCAGGGTGATCTGGCGCAGGTCCAGGCGCAATTGATCAACGCCCAGGCCGATGCTCGACGCCAGCAGGAGTTGTTCGATCGCGGCGTTGGTGCCCAGGCCCAGCTGGACGAGGCGCAAACCAATCTTAAGACCACCCAGGCCGCTCATGATCAGGCGAAGTCAGCGGTCGATCAGGCCAAGGATGCGCTGGGTTATGTCGAACTGCGCACCGATCACAAGGCGGTCGTCACCGCGTGGAATGCCGAAGCCGGGCAAGTGGTGACAGCCGGCCAGCAAGTGGTGACCCTGGCGCAACCGGACATCAAGGAGGCGGTGATCGACCTGCCGGACACGCTGGTCGAGCAGTTGCCGGCTGATGTGGTGTTCAAGGTGGCAGTAGAGCTCGACCCGAGTATCAGCACCACCGCCACTGTGCGTGAAATCGAACCCCAGGCCGAGAGCGCCACCCGTACCCGTCGCGCACGCCTGACCCTCGCTGAGACACCGCCCGCTTTTCGCCTGGGCACCGCCATCAGCGTCACCCTCAGCTCGGCGATCGCGCCGCGCATTGAGCTGCCCCTGACGGCCTTGCAGGAAGTCGACGGCAAAACCCGGATCTGGGTCATCGATCAGCAGAACGCGACGGTTTCGCCCCGTGATGTGAACGTGGTCAGTCGTACCGATTCAACGATGGTCCTGGCCAGCGGTGTGAAGTCCGGCGATCGGGTGGTGAGTGCCGGTGTTAACAGCCTGAAGCCTGGGCAAAAAGTGAAACTCGATGAGGACAGCCCACGATGAAAGGGAGTTTCAACTTATCCGAATGGGCGCTCAAACATCAGTCGTTCATCTGGTACCTGATGCTGGTTGCGCTGCTCATGGGGGTGTTCTCCTACATGAACCTGGGGCGCGAAGAGGACCCTTCTTTCACCATCAAGACTATGGTCATCCAGAGCCGCTGGCCGGGGGCGACGCAGGAAGAAACCCTCAAGCAGGTCACTGACCGCATCGATAAAAAACTCGAGGAACTGGACTCCCTCGACTATGTGAAAAGCTACACCCGACCCGGTGAGTCGACAGTGTTCGTGTTCCTGCGTGACACCACCAGCGCCAAGGACATCCCGGAAATCTGGTACCAGGTGCGCAAGAAGATCAACGACATCCGTGGCCAGTTCCCCCAGGGCTTGCAAGGTCCTGCGTTCAACGACGAGTTCGGTGATGTATTCGGTTCGGTGTATGCCTTTACCGCCGACGGTCTGTCCCTGCGCCAACTACGAGATTACGTCGAGCAGGTCCGTGCCGAGATCCGTGACGTGCCGGGGTTGGGCAAGATCGAGATGATCGGTGAGCAGGATGAGGTGCTGTACCTCAACTTCTCCACGCGCAAACTGGCGGCGCTGGGCATTGATGAGCGGCAGGTGGTGTCGAGCCTGCAATCGCAAAACGCCGTGACCCCGGCAGGGGTGATCGAAGCCGGGCCGGAGCGGATCTCGGTGCGCACCACCGGGCAGTTCGCCTCGGAAAAAGACCTGGCCAACGTCAACCTGCGGCTCAATGATCGCTTCTATCGCCTGGCGGACATTGCCGACATCAGCCGTGGTTACGTTGACCCGGCGAACCCGGAGTTTCGCTACGACGGTCATCAGGCCATCGGCCTGGCCATCGCCATGAAGAAGGGCGGCAACATCCAGGAATTCGGCAAGGCGCTGCACCAGCGCATGACCGAGCTGACCGCCGACCTGCCGGTGGGCGTCGGCGTGCACAACGTCTCCGACCAGGCGGCGGTGGTCGAGAAGGCGGTCGGCGGTTTCACCAGCGCGTTGTTCGAAGCGGTGGTGATCGTGATGCTGGTCAGCTTCGTCAGCCTGGGCGTACGCGCCGGCCTGGTGGTGGCTTGCTCGATTCCGCTGGTGCTGGCCATGGTCTTTGTGTTCATGGAATACAGCGGCATCACCATGCAGCGGATTTCCCTCGGCGCGTTGATCATCGCCCTGGGCCTTCTGGTGGACGACGCGATGATCACGGTGGAAATGATGGTCACGCGCCTGGAGATGGGTGAGACCAAGGAGCAGGCCGCCACGTTCGCCTACACCTCTACAGCTTTCCCGATGCTCACCGGTACGCTGGTGACGGTCGCCGGTTTCGTGCCCATCGGGCTCAACGCCAGTTCGGCGGGCGAGTACACCTTCACGCTGTTCGCGGTCATCGCTGTGGCGATGCTGGTGTCGTGGATCGTTGCCGTATTGTTCGCGCCGGTGATCGGCGTGCACATCCTCAGCGCCAAGGTCAAACCGCACAATGCCGAGCCCGGCCGCGTGGGTCGGGCCTTCAATTACGGCATGCTCTGGTCGATGCGCAATCGCTGGTGGGCGATCGGGATCACCCTCGCCCTGTTCCTGGCATCGGTCTATTGCATGAAGTTCGTGCAGAACCAGTTCTTCCCGTCCTCGGACCGCCCGGAAATTCTTGTCGACCTGAACCTGCCACAAAACGCTTCGATTGCCGAAACCCGCAAGGCGGTGGACAAACTCGAGGCGACGTTCAAGGACGACCCGGACATCGAGCGCTGGAGCACCTACATCGGCGAAGGGGCGATTCGTTTCTACCTGCCGCTGGACCAGCAATTGCAAAACCCGTATTACGCGCAACTGGTCATCGTCAGCAAGGGCCTGGAATCGCGTGAGGCCCTTAGCCAGCGTTTGCGTGAGCGCTTGCGCAAGGATTTTGTGGGTATCGGCAGTTATGTCCAGGCTTTGGAAATGGGCCCGCCGGTCGGTCGGCCGATTCAATACCGGGTCAGTGGCAAGGACATCGACCAGGTGCGCAAACACGCCATCGCCCTGGCCACGGAGTTGGACAAAAACTCCCACATTGGCGAGATCATTTATGACTGGAACGAGCCGGGCAAAGTCCTGCGCATCGACATCGCCCAGGACAAGGTGCGGCAGTTGGGATTGTCATCGGAACAGGTGGCCAACCTGATGAACAGCATTGTCGCCGGGGCGCAGGTGACGCAGGTCGATGACGACATCTACCTGATCAATGTCGTGGGCCGCGCGGTTGACGAAGAGCGTGGCACACCGGAGACCTTGCAGAACCTGCAGATCGTCACGCCCAGCGGCACTTCGATTCCGTTGCTGGCCTTTGCCACCCTGCGCTATGAACTGGAGCAGCCGCTGGTCTGGCGACGCGACCGCAAGCCGACGATCACCATCAAGGCGGCGGTGCGCGACGAGATTCAACCGACCGACCTGGTGACACAACTGAAACCGACCATCGATCAGTTCGCGGCCTCACTCCCGGTGGGTTACAAAGTCGCCACCGGCGGTACGGTGGAGGAGAGCGCCAAGGCCCAGGGCCCGATTGCCAAGGTCGTGCCGCTGATGCTGTTCCTGATGGCCACATTCCTGATGATCCAGTTGCACAGCGGACAGAAAGTGTTCCTGGTCGCCAGCGTCGCGCCGCTCGGGCTCATTGGCGTGGTGCTGGCGCTCATTCCCACTGGCACGCCGATGGGCTTCGTGGCGATTCTCGGGATCCTGGCGCTGATCGGCATCATCATCCGCAACTCGGTGATTCTGGTGACGCAGATCGATGCCTACGAAAAGGCTGGCTCCACGCCCTGGGATGCGGTGGTGCAAGCCACGGAGCACCGGCGCCGACCGATCTTGTTGACGGCGGCAGCGGCGAGTTTGGGGATGATCCCGATTGCCCGGGAAGTGTTCTGGGGCCCGATGGCTTACGCGATGATTGGCGGGATCATCATTGCGACGTTGCTGACACTACTGTTTTTGCCAGCGCTTTATGTGGCTTGGTACAAAATTCGAGAGCCAAAGTAGAGAAGCAGAGCGCTTCGCGCTCTATCGCGAGCAAGCCCGCTCCCACAGTGGACCGAGTTGTTCAGTAGAACTCGCTCTCCTGTGGGAGCGGGCTTGCCCGCGAAGGCGTCAGTTCTCACACTGCAGAATCAAAGCCCTACACCTTGCGCCAGACACTCGCCAACCAAGGCTGCTGCTCGCGCGGCAACCCCGTTGGCCGGTAGTAATGCTCCAACTCCACAAACCCCGCCTCGGTGAGCAACCCCTGCCACGCCGCCAGATCGTGATAGGCCCCATACCGCGAGCCGTTCCAGCCTTCCTGATTCTCGCCACGCGGATTGGAGCTGAACAACACTCCGCCCGGCTTCAAGGTGCCGTGCAATTGCTTCAAAACGCGAGGCAGCTCCTGACGGGGAATGTGAAACAGCACCGCATTGGCAAAAATGCCGTCGAAGCGTTCGGCTGGCAGGTCGAGCTTGAGGAAGTCCTGCTGCCACACCTCGCAACCACTGTCCTCGCGCGCCATCTGCGCAAACTTGTCCGAACCATCCAGGCCTACGGCGCGGTGGCCCAGGCGAGTGAAGGCTTGCAGGTCCCGCCCCGGGCCGCAGCCAAAATCCAGAATGTCGAACGGCGCCGCGCCCTGGACATGGCGCAACAGCGCGTCGATGTTCTGGCTCACATCATGATCGCGTGTCCCCTCACGAAAGCCTTCGGCCACTGAGTTGTAATGACCCAGCGTGGTGGCGGTGATTTGTTCGAGGTCGGTAGGAGACTGTTTCATGGTCGGCTGCACGGCAATGGGATTTGACCCAATATACGCTATGCCACTGGTCGCCCCTGTTACTTCTAACAGTATCGGTTCGCCGCTCGATGTCTCAGTCTGTGCCGATTGGGGCGAGGGACTGTCAGGCCGTGAATGCTCACCGCGACACACCGACGTTGACCGTTGTGGACCCGCGTTCGCGACCGATCCGCAGCGTCGGTTATTGTCGCCTGGCTGACGGGGAGGACATTGAATCGCGCGTCACCCGTCAGGTTTTCGATGAAGTGGGCCGCACGGTTGCAACCTGGGATCCACGACTTTTCGGCACTTCAACGAAAGCCAATCAGGCGACAGTGTTTGGACTGAGCGGCCAGCCTGTGCTGACGGAGAGTGTGGATGCAGGTTGGCAACTGAAACTGATGAATCACGCAGGTACACTGCACTCGGTTTGGGACGGCCGAGGCAACCAGACGCGATTCGAGTACGACGACCAGCAGCGTCCGCTGACGGTCATTGAACAGATGCGGGTCGTGGATCGGTTCAGTTACGGTGATGGGGCGGCCACGCGAAATCAATGCGGTCGGTTGATTCGTCATGATGATCCGGCGGGCTCCGGCATCATTGATGAGTATGGATTGCTCGGTACTGCGTTGGTTGAAAGTCGGCGCTTTCTCAACGAATTGGAAACGCCCGACTGGCCCCTTGATCTCGAAGAGCGAGAGCAACGGCTGGAACAGCAGTCCTATGTGACACGTCACGCTTTTCTTCCCACGGGAGATGTTGAACATCAGACCGATGCCATGGGTAACGTCCGAAGCTTCGTTTACGACGTGGCGGGCAGCCGGCGCGAAAGCTGGTTGGTGGTGACAGGGAAACCGCCGCAGTGCCTGGTCAGACATATTCATTACAACGCCCTAGATCAGGTCGAGTGCGAGACCGCTGGCAACGGCGTACGTACGCTATTCTTCTACGGCGACGATGATGGTCGCTTGCTGAACTCCGTTGCATCGGTGGGCACACAGGCGCCGTTGCAAGATCTGAACTACACCTACGATCCGGCGGGCAACATCACCGAGTTGGAAGACAAGGCCCAATCGGTAACCTGGTTCAACAACCAGCGCGTCGAACCGATCATCCGTTACCGTTATGACAGCCTGTACCAACTGATCGAAGCTTCAGGTTGGGAAGTCGTTACTCCGAGCCACGGCCCTGCATTACCCGCCTTACTCCCCATCCCGCTGGCCCCCAACCAACGGCGCAACTACACCCAGGGTTTCGACTACGACAAGGCCGGTAACCTGATCAACCGCCATCACAGCAACGCCCCCGGTTTGACGATGTTCACGTCGGCTCACAGCAACCGAAGCTTGCCCCAACGTGAGGACGGATCGCTGCCCGGCGAGCCCGATATTGACGCGGGTTTCGACGCCGCTGGCAACCAGCTGGCATTACAGCGCGGACAAGTCATGACCTGGGACACACGCAATCAATTGAGCCGGGTGACCTTGGTCAGCCGCCACGATGACCCCGGCGATGATGAGCGATACGCCTATGATCGTCCGGGTCACCGGGTGCGTAAGGTAAGCGTGAGCCACAACAGTCGCCGCGCGTTGCAAGTAGAAGTCCGCTACCTGCCCAACCTTGAGATACGCCGTCAGGCTGATGGTGAAGAGCACCACGTGATTTCGATCGAAGCGGGGCGGAGTAGCGTTCGAGCACTGCATTGGCCGCAAGGTGTGTATGCCGATCAACTGCGTTACAGCCTAGGCGATCATCTGGGCTCCTGCACGCTCGAACTGGACCAGGACGCGGATGTGCTGACGCAGGAGCACTACTATCCCTTCGGTGGTACCGCTTGCTGGGCGGGCAAGTCCGAATGGGTGGCGAAGTACAAGAACCTGCGCTATTCGTGTCGGGAGCGTGATGCCACCGGGTTGTACCACTACGGGCATCGTTATCTGGCGCCTTGGCTCCAGCGCTGGATCAGCCCAGACCCGGCCGGGCAGGTGGACGGGCCCAATCTTTATGCGATGGTGCGGAACAATCCGATCAACTTCTACGACTGGCAAGGCACGCTGTCGTTTCCGGTGGATATTTTCATCGCCGATATTGTCAATCCGATGAACAAGACCATAGGCACAGGATGGTTCGAAGAGTTGACCTGGAACCAGGAGCAAAGCGCGTTCATGAGTACCGGCCCGGTGTATGGCCGGGGAATGAACGTGATCGAAGGCGAAAATTCCGAGTGGTACCCGTCGTCCTCAGGCCAGGCCATTACCTTGTTTCGCGATCAGCAGGGAAAGCTCCGCCTGTTTGCCAACATGTACTTCCAGCATTTGGGCATGCAGCCGCAAATGGGGCTGCCGGTGTTCGCCGGGATATTGAAAGTCGACGAGCATGATGCGGGCAAATTCATATTCGACAACCATTCCGGGCATTACAAACCCGACTCCACGATCGATGTCGAGGGCTTGATCCGAGAACTCGGGCCGCCGCAGAACGCTGTGAGTTACGCTCCGATTCCTCAAGGCGCGGCGTTTGACTCGACACTCAGAATCAACGCCATCGGCTCGCCCGAAAGCTACGAGCGCCTGGTTAACATGTACAAAAAGGACTTCAATGGTTTGATCTCGTATTTGAAAAAGCAGGGCGTTTGGGAGGCAGCCAAAGAGCGCTGGGGTGAAAGCGCGGGCATGAACATCATCTTCAGGATGGAGGCGACGGGGATGACTGCCCAGCAAATCTACAACGAGGATTTGGCACGCAGTCATGCCCCGGCAGCCCCAGCAGCCCCAGCAGCCACAGCGCAGCCGGCGCCCCGCCCTGCCCAGGACTGGGCGGCCGCACCACCGCATCGGGAAAGACCGAAGAAGTCTTTCTTCAAGTCGTTGTTTGCCAGGCGTTGAAGGGGGCACCCACTCTCACCGCTTATTCAACCCCCGCGCCAACCGATCCCCACCCAACTGAATCACCGCCACCAACGCCACCAGCAACACAATCACCGTCAACATGATCTGGCTATCAAAACGCTGATACCCATACCGATACGCAATGTCCCCCAACCCTCCGGCCCCGATTGCTCCGGCCATGGCCGAGGAGTTGATCATGGTCACCAGGGTAATGGTGAAGCCGCCGACGATGCCGGGGAGCGCTTCGGGCAGGAGCACATGCCAGACGATGTGCCAGCGACGGCAGCCCATGGCCTGTGCCGCTTCGATCAAACCGTGATCGACTTCGCGCAGGCTGACTTCGGCGATCCGCGCGAAGAACGGCGTAGCAGCGATGGTCAGCGGCACCACGGCGGCCCACACGCCGTAGGTGGTGCCGACGATCAGGCGGGTGAACGGAATCAGCGCGACCATCAGGATCAGGAACGGAATGGAGCGGAACAGATTCACGAATGCGCCCAGTGCACGGTTCAACGCTGGGGCCTGGTAGATGCCTCCCTGGCCGCTGGTGACCAGGATCACCGCCAAGGGAATACCCGCCAGCAGCGCGATCAATGAGGACACACCGACCATCAGGAAGGTGTCGATGAAACCTTGTAGCAAGCGATCAAACCACATAGCCCAGCACCTCGACCTGTTGTGCCCAGTTTTGCGCACGCTGGCGCAACGATTCCGCCCCGAGCGTTGACCCGGACACCGCCAGCACCAATTGCCCCAGTGCATGCCCTTGAATGTGTTCGACACCGCCCTGGAGCAAGCGCACCCGTCCGCCGAGGGCGGCGAACAGGGCGGCGAGGTCCGGTTCATCGGTGGCGCTACCCGTGAGCTGCAGACGCAGGACCACCGCAGCTTCAGAAGAGGGCGGTTGCACGTGCAGGCGGCTTTGCAACTCGGCCGGCAAGCCATGCTGCAACGGGGCGAGCAAGGTCTTGCTGACCTCGTGCTGCGGGTTGCCGAAGACTTCCCACACAGGCCCTTGCTCGACAATGCGGCCGTGCTCCAGCACCACAACGCGGTCGCAGATGTCGCGGATCACGGCCATCTCATGGGTGATCAGCACAATGGTCAGGCCCAGGCGCCGGTTGATCTCGCGCAACAGGCCGAGGATCGACTGCGTGGTCTCCGGGTCCAGTGCCGAAGTGGCTTCATCGCACAGCAGAATATCGGGGTCGTGCACCAGGGCGCGGGCGATGCCGACGCGCTGTTTCTGTCCGCCGGAGAGCTGCGCCGGGTAAGCCTTGTGCTTGGCTTGCAGGCCCACCAGCTCCAGCAATTCACGGACTTTCTGCTCGCGTTTTTCTTTCGGTACGCCGGCGACCTTCAACGGCAGCTCGACGTTCTGCCACACGGTCTTGGCTGACATCAGGTTGAAGTGCTGGAAAATCATGCCGATGCGTCGGCGCAGCGTCACAAGGCGGTCTTCATCGAACTCGCCGATGTCGACCTGATCGATCAGCACGCGGCCGCTGCTCGGTTGTTCCAGTCGATTGATGGTACGGATCAGCGATGATTTGCCGGCGCCGCTGCGGCCGATGATGCCGAACACTTCACCACGCTGAATCGCCAGGTCGATGCCGTGCAACGCGGCCACTGGACCTTGCTGGCCGTTGTAGGTCTTGCCCAGGCCGATGAAGCGTACGTGCGCGTGATTGAGCTGCGGATGCAGGACTGTCTGTTCAACTTTATGGGGCGCTGGAGTTTCCAGTCGCAGTGGCGTCGCGGCACTCATTCTCAGCTTTCCCAACCGGCTTGATAGAGTTTGCCGTGAGCCTTGTCCAGCGCGGCGCGAACGGCAGGCGAGTGTTGGTAGATGTCGACGAACTTGATCAGCCGAGGATCGGTTTTGCTCTTGGGCTGAATGACGAACTGAATCACGTATTCCTTGTGGTCCAGGCCGTCGAACAGCAGTGCGGAACCGGCATCGAACGTCTTCGCCAGGCGGATGTAGGCCGGGTAACCCTGCACCAGGTCGGCGTCGTCGTAGGCGCGCACCAGTTGCACGGCTTCGACCTGCAGGATCTTGATCTTCTTCGGGTTGGCGATGATGTCTTCTTCGGTGGCCTTGTAGCCCACCCCTGGCTTGAGTGTGATCAGCCCTGCCTTGGCCAGCAGTTGCAAGCCGCGACCGCTGTTGATGGGGTCGTTGGCGATGGCCACGCTAGCGCCTTCTGGCAGTTCGTCGAAGCTTTTGTATTTCTTCGAGTAGAGGCCGACGTTGTTGATGATCCCTGGCGCGAACGGCACCAGGTCGAAACCGGCAGCGGCCTTGGCGTTTTCCAGGAACGGGATGTGCTGGAAGTAGTTCACGTCGATGTCGCCGGCCGCGAGGCTGACGTTGGGGGCGATCCAGTCAGTGAACTCCACCAGTTCGACTTTCAGGCCTTGTTTGCTGGCTTCATCGACGGCGGCCTCCAGCGGAATGGCGAAGGCGGCGGTGGTGCCGATTTTCAACGGCGCGTCAGCGGCGAAGGTGATGGAGCTGAAAAGGCCGAGGGCCAGGGCCAGTGCTTTGACTGGGTGGGAGAGGGTGTGTTTGGTCATGGTGGTTTTCCAGTCAGTATTTGAAATGTGTGCTGTTTGGTCTGGCCTCATCGCGGGCACGGCCGCTCCTTGTAGGAGCGGGCTTGCCCGCGATGCTTTTAACGCCGGTAAGCCGACCCGGTATGTTGCCCAGGCAAATGATCCCCTTCGCGAAACAGCTTCTGCCGCAAGCTGCCCTGGTCATACGCGGTCTTGTACGACCCGCGCCGCTGCAGCTCGGGGATCACCAGATCAATGAAATCGACATAACTTTCCGGCGTGACAATGCGCGTCAGGTTGAACCCGTCCAGGCCGGTTTCGGCGATCCATGATTCCAGCTCATCGGCCACTTGCTCGGGCGAGCCGACCACGGTGATGTAACGACCGCCGAGGGCGTGTTGTTCAAGCAGTTTGCGGCGGGTCCAGTCGTTGTTTTTCAGGTGCTGGGTGGCCGACTGGATCGCGTTGCTCTTCACGTACTGGATCGGCTCGTCGATGGCGTACTCGGAAAAATCGATCCCGGTGGACGCCGAGAAATGCGCCACGCCGGCCTCGGCACTGGCGTAGCTCAGGTACTCGGCATGTTTGGCCCAGGCCTGTTCCTGGGTGGCGCCGACAATCACGTTCAGGCCCATGAACACTTTGATGTCTTGCGGGTTACGCCCGGCCTCGACAGCGCTGGCGCGTACCTTGTCCACTTGGACACGGGTCGATGGTTTGTCCCGACCGCTGATGAATACGCACTCGGCATGCTGGCCGGCGAAGCGCAGCCCACGGTCCGAACTGCCAGCCTGGAACAGTACCGGGGTGCGCTGCGGCGAAGGTTCGCAGAGGTGATAACCCTCGACCTGATAGAACTCGCCCCTGTGCTCGACCTTGTGTACTTTTTCCGGCTGCGCGTAGATGCGCTGGCTCGGGTCGTCGAGCACTGCGTCGTTTTCCCAGCTGCCTTCCCACAGCTTGTAGAGCACCTGCAAGTATTCGTCGGCCTGGTCGTAACGCCGGTCATGTTCCACCTGCTCCCTCAATCCCATGGCCTTGGCCGCGCTGTCCAGGTAGCCGGTGACAATGTTCCAGCCCACCCGGCCGCTGCTCAGGTGATCGAGCGTCGACATGCGTCGGGCGAACAGGTACGGCGGCTCGTAGGTCAGGTTCGCGGTCAGGCCGAACCCGAGGTTCTTCGTCACGGCCGCCATGGCCGATACCAGCAGTAGCGGGTCGTTGACCGGCAACTGAATCGACTCCTTGAGCGGCACGTCTGCCGAGTGCTGGTAGACGTCATACACGCCGACGATGTCGGCGATGAACAGCCCGTCGAACAGGCCACGCTCCAGCAATTGCGCCAGCTCGGTCCAGTAGTCGAGGGTCTTGTACTGGGTAGAGGTATCCCGTGGGTGCGTCCACAAACCATGGTTGATGTGCCCGATGCAGTTCATGTTGAACGCGTTGAGCAGGATCTTCTTTTTCGCCCCGGCCATCAGATCGTCCCCCGCAGTGGAGGATTCTCGTCGTTGAGGTAGTAGTTGCCCACGGCGTGATACTTCCAGCGCACCGGGTCGTGCAGCGTGTGGACCCGCGCGTTGCGCCAGTGGCGATCGTAACCGTGTTCGATCAGGGTGGCCTGGCTGCCGGCGAGTTCGAACAGCGTGCTACCAGCCGCGAGGGAGACTTCGGTGCTGATGGCGCGGGCTTCGGCGACTGCAATCGATGCCGCCGCGACTGTATCGGCGCGGGTGTCGGCCTGCGCCTTGTCGAGGAATTCACCGGCGCGCTCCAACAAGGCCTCGGCGGCATGCAAACGAATGCTCAGGTGGCCGAAGCTCTTGAGGGTCAGCGGGTCTTCGCTGGCTTTTTCATGGGTGGCGTCGATCCACGGGCGCGTCTTGGTCCGCACGAAATGCAGCGCGTCTTCAAAGGCTGCGCGAGCGATGCCAGTGTCGATGGCGGCGTGAAGAATTTGCGCCAGGGGGCCGACCGGGGTCGGGGTCTCGAATGCGCTTTGAAAAGGGATCACATCCTCGGTCGCAACAAATACGTCTTCGAACACCACTGAACCGCTGCCAGTGGTGCGTTGGCCGAAGCCGCTCCAGTCGTCGATCACCGTTAAACCTTTGCTGTCATGGGGTACGAAAGCAAGTTGCTGTACGCCGTTTTCGTCCACCACCGAAGTCGGGATGCGCTGCGCGTAGAGGGCGCCGGTGGCGTAGAACTTGCGCCCGTTGATGCGGTAGCCATCACCGTCGCGGCTCAAGCGCGTGGTGCGGTCGTGGGCGGTTTTGGTGCCAAGCTCGGCCAGCGCATTTCCGAAGCGTTGACCGGCGAGTACTTCGGCATAAAGACGCTTTTTCTGCTCGACGCTGCCGGTTACGCGCAGCACTTCGAGGGCGTAAAAATGGTTTTGCGGAATCTGTCCCAGGGAACCATCGGCCTGGGCGATCAGGGCGATCACCTTGGCCAGTGTGACATTGGAAACACCGGCGCCGCCGTATTCCCCGGGCACGCTGATGCCCCACAGGCCAGAGCGGGAAAATACTTCCAGCTCCGGGTACGGCAGACGGCGCTCGCGATCACGCAGTGCGCTGTCGCGTTTGAAATCTTCGGCCAGGTCAGTGGCGACGATCAGGGCTTGCTCATCGCTGGTGATGACCGCGACGGGACGAGAAAGAGGCATGTGTTTTCTCCAGGTGTCTGGTCGTTAAATCCAGGAATGACGAGCCGGCAATGTGCCGTTCAGTCGGTAGGCGCCGACGGCGTGGTATTTCCAACGCACGGGGTCATGCAGGGTGTGCACGCGTGCGTTTCGCCAGTGGCGGTCGAGGTTGAACTCGGCCAGGGTGGCGCGGCTTCCAGCCAGCTCGAACAGTTTCTCGCTGGCCGCCAGCGAGATCTCGGTGGTCAGTACCTTGGCCTCTGCCACGGCAATCGAGGCGCGTGCGGCAGACTCGGCGGTGAGCGGCGCGGCGTGCACCTGATCCAGTACTTGAGCGGCCTTGCGCAGCAGCGCCTCGGCGGCGTGCAGTTCGATCTTCAGTTTGCCGATGTCGGCGATCACATACAGGTCATCGCTGGCGCGTTCGACCTTGGCATCGATCCAGGGACGGGCGCGGGTTTTCACGAATTCGATGGCATCGTCGATGGCGCCACGGGCGATGCCTGCGTCGATGGCCGCTTGAATCAACTGCGACACCGCACCCTGGGTGTTGGGTTTTTCGTTGATCTTCCAGTTGTCCACCACCAGCTCGGCGTCGACCCGCACGTTATTGAGCAGGATGGTGCCGCTGGCGGTCGTACGCTGACCGAACCCGGACCAATCGTCGACGATACGCAGGCCTGGTGTGCCGCGACGAACGAAGGCCAGCACCTGCTTGCCCTCATCGTTCAGTGCCTTGACGGCGACCCAGTGCGCGAACAGGGCGCCGGTGGAGTAGAACTTCTGCCCGTTGATGATATATCCGTCGCCATCAGCGGTGATCCGCGCCTTGAGTTCCAGAGTGTGTTTGGTCCCGCGTTCAGGCCCTGCGTTACCGATGCGCCAGCCCTCGAGTACGCTTTTGAACAGCTGCTTTTTCTGCGCTTCGGTGGCGCTGCCGAGTACCAGATTGAGAATGCCGAACTGGTTCTGCGGGATCTGGCCCAACGCCGGATCGGCAGCGGAAATGATCGCGAACACCTCAGCCAGGGTGACGAAAGAAACCTGCGGCCCCCCGTATTCGCGCGGTATGCCAATGCTGCCCAGGCCGCTGCGGGTGAACTGTTCAATTTCCGACCAGGGCAACTTGCGCTGACGATCGCGTCTGGCCGCCTGCAAGCGGGCGACCTGGGCCAGCTCGTGGGCTGCCTCGATGGCTTGGGCGTCGTTGCGCAGGACTTGGGCGGGTAACAACAACGGGGCGATGTCCAAATCGCTCTTGACGATTGCGTCTGCAAGACTGGACATCAGTGCCGCTCCTTGGCTGCATGCAATGCCCTGGCGATCTGCACTGGGGTGATTGTGTTCCGGACCATACCTACCTCACATCTCATGAACCGCCGCGGGGGCGGCGAAGTAAAAACAAGAAGGTCCGGTGGTCCGGTTCATATACCCTAAATGCGTATAAAAATTTAATAAACTAGATTTTTGGAATATGGATAGAAGTGTGTCTCTACCCACTGTGTGCCCGGCAACACTTGCTGGTGCAGCAACAGTGAAAAGGCGCACTTCGTTCAGTAACAAGGTACGAGGGTCAGGATGTTTCCTTCGTCCGGACCATCAGGCACGGGTTGCTGCAGCCGATTTTCAAGGTGCGTGCCGGCGCCCAGCGCGAGTTGTTACCGACCCGGTCAAGGATGCAATAGGTCACTTCGAGTCGCAGATCTTCGCCGGCTTCAAGAATGATCGACGGCGGTACCCAGACATGAATCGGCTGGCCGACTTCGCTGGCCTTGAGCCGTGGCAGGTCCATGCGCGCGTCACCCCAGCGGAGGGTGATTGCGTCATCGACGGCCATGTTCAGGTACGGCTCGATGGTCAGGGGAACGCCGCGCTTGATCTGGTTCGGGTTAACCCCCTGGCGCCGGATAGTTTCCGGGATGCTCACGGGTGCCAGGCTCTGGTTTTCGTCACCACACAAGGGGCATGGTCGGCCACCCGGGCAGTCGAGCTTTACCTGGATGCGCGTCATGGCGGACAGCGCAGGCCCCTGACCTACCTGCATGAGGCGGTAATGAATACGTGAGGAGCCATTGGCAACAAAGCTTTCGGGCACTCGAAGGTTCACTGCTTTGCCGACGTCCTGGCGGGTCAGCACCTTGGAGGCCACGTAGCAGTCGTCCCAGAACAATTCGATCAGATCCCCCTCGTCCATGCCGGGGTAGGGCGCCACTTCGATCAACAGGTGAGACGCCGACGTCATGTTGATGCCGCTTTTGTGGGATTGCGCCACCCTCGGTGGCGCGAGTTCGGATTTGTTCGTGGGGTTTTTCATTGGGTTCTCCTTGAGGCGAAGCAGCGAAGTCCGTTTCTGAAATAACTGAATGAACGAGTAACAAACGACTCATTACTTTGCATGACAATAAAAAGTATTTGGCTTGACCGAGCGCTAGATAAAAGTGCGCAGGAATAAGTGTCAATAGAGTGAGGGGATGAAGTATCGCATCGGTAGTTATTCAGAAAGCTCCTACGCGTGCGGGTTAATAGGCAGCGCCGCATTGGCGAAGATGGCCACAGAATCCGCCGTTTTTCGCAGCTTTTTACTTCAGTCCTTTACGAAGGCTGGTTTGAATGTCAGTGAATGGTAGGCGACAGGAATTTGTAGCAGGACATAAATATGTACCGCACCAGAAATCGGCGGAGGGGAGAAATTATGAGGGTATTTGCGCAGGGTGTAATGGTCGATTTAACAACTTCCATCCATGGAAGTTTATATGTACATGCTGGGTTTAGTTGTGGGTGTTGTTCAGGAATTTGCTAAGAAACTGTTGGGTCCTTACTTCTTTTGGATTGGCAAACAGCGCCTTGGCTTCGCCTTGTTCAACGATCACGCCCTTGTCAAAAAACACCACACGATTGGCCACGTCACGGGCAAAAGCCATTTCGTGGGTGACGATCACCATGGTGCGTTTTTCTTCGGCCAGGCTGCGAATGGTCGACAACACTTCACCCACCAGTTCCGGGTCGAGCGCCGAAGTCGGCTCGTCGAACAGGATCACTTCCGGCTCCATCGCCAGCGCGCGGGCGATGGCCACGCGTTGTTGCTGACCACCGGAGAGGCGTCGCGGGTAAGCGTCTTCCTTGCCCGCCAGCCCGACCCGGGCCAACAACTTCTTGCCCAGGGCAATGGCTTCGGCAGGCGGCGTCTTCTTCACCACGATCGGTCCTTCGACGACGTTTTCCAGGGCCGTGCGATGGGGGAACAGGTTGAAGTTCTGGAACACGAAGCCCACATGCTGGCGCAAGCGTCGCACCAGGCTCTGCTGCTGGTTCAACGGGCGGTTGCCATCGATCTCGATGTCACCGACCTTGATCCGGCCGCTGCTGGGTTCTTCAAGAAAGTTCAGGCAACGCAGGAACGTGGTTTTGCCCGAGCCGCTCGGCCCGATGATCGCCACGACCTCGCCTTCCTTCACCTCGAGATCGATGCCGTTGAGCACAACGTGACCCTTGAACTGCTTTGTCAGTTTTTCCACGACAATCATGGGGTCAGGACTCCTGGTCGTGCCGATTGACCCGCGCTTCCAACTGGTTCTGCAGGTGCGAAAGCACCGTCGCCAGAACCCAGTAGATCAGCGCGGCTGCCAGATACATGGTGAAAATCTCGAAAGTTCGGGCGGTGATCAACTGCGCCTGGCGGAACAGTTCCGGCACCTGGATGGTGGCGGCCAGTGCCGTGTCCTTGACCAGCGAGATAAAACTATTGCCCAGCGGCGGCAGGGCCGTGCGCATGGCCTGCGGCAGGATGGCCCGGCGCAGGGTCTGCGCGCGGGTCATGCCGATGCTGGCCGCGGCTTCCCACTGGCCGCGCTCGATGGAGCTGATGGCGGCACGCAGGATTTCGCAGGCATAGGCCGCCATGTTCAGCGAGAAGCCGATCAGGGCAGCCGGCAGCGGATCAAGTTCGACACCCAATTGCGGCAAGCCGTAATAGATCACGAACAGCTGCACCAGCAACGGCGTGCCGCGAAAGAACGACACGTAGATGCGGGCAATCCAGCTCACCAGTTTGAAGCGCGACAGACGCATCAAGGCCAGGCCGAAGCCCATCAGCAGCCCGAAGAACATGCCGCCCAGGCTGAGGATCACTGTGTAGTACGCGCCCTTGAGCAGAAAGGGCGCGGAATCCAGTGCGAGTTGGAAAGCTTCTTCCATTATTTAGTGACGTCAGCGTTGAAGTATTTCTCGGAGAGTTTGGCCAGGGTGCCGTCGGCACGCAGTTTGTCGATGGCCTTGTTCACAGCGGCCAGCAGCTCTGGTTCACCTTTGCGCAGGGCGATACCGGCTTCCTGACGGGAGAACGCTTCACCGGCGGCGGTGGTGTCCTTGGCTTTCTTGGCGTATTCCAGCGCGGCCAGACGGTCGATCAGGATGGCGTCGATGCGGCCAACACGCAGGTCCTGGAACTTGGTCGGGTCGTCTTCATAGGTGCGCACGTCTGCGCCAGGCACATTGGCTTTGACCCACTGTTCGTAGTTGGTGCCCAGGCCCACGCCGACTTTCTTGCCGGACAGGTCTTGTGCAGTCTTGATGGTGTCCTTGTTCTTGGTCAGAACCAGTGCCTGAATACCGGAAACGGTGTACGGCTCGGAGAAGTCATACTTCTTCTTGCGCTCTTCGGAGATGGTCACCTGGTTGATCACTGCGTCCAGGCGCTTGGATTCCAGGGCTGCGAGGATGCCGTCCCATTTGGTCGGTTGCAGTTTGACCTTCACGCCCAGCTCTTTGGCCAGAGCTTCGGAGAACTCCACTTCGAACCCGGCCAGTTTGCCGTCGGCGTCGACGAAACTGAACGGTGGGTAGGTGCCTTCCAGGCCGACGTTGATCACGCCCGCGTCCTTGATTTTTTGCAGCTGCTCACCGGCAACCGCTTGCCCCAGCAGACCGGCGCTCAGCGCCAGGCCCAGCGAACCAACCAGCAGATTTCGACGTAGTGCGGAAAAATTCATGACAAGCCCCTGTGTTTTCTTATGAAGACGCTTCGAGTGTTGGCGTAATCGGGATTTGAACGACTGCAATATCCTGCCTTAAAGCAGCTTATGCGTCTCTCGGCAATTTGCCTGCTGTATGACTATATGATGGCTTTTTTAGATTGGAAAATAATGAATGTTATTTTTAATATTCCATTCAGGAATAAATGCTATTCCTGTAGGAGCGAGCATGCTCGCGATGGTCGCCAACGATGACGCGGGCTGTCTGAACGCCCGCGGTGTCTGGACCTCCATCGCGAGCATGCTCGCTCCTACAGGTTCCGCGTGATCGTGGCGGGCGATCCGTGCTTACAGAAAATCCTTATAGGCAAACAACGCCGGTGCGCCACCGGTGTGCAGGAAAATGACAGGCCCCTCGTCGAAACGCTGGCGACCAATGCCGTCGAGCAACCCGGCCATGGCCTTGCCGGTGTAGACCGGGTCCAGCAGCAGGCCTTCCTGGCTCGCCAGCAGCTTCACCGCCGCCAGGGTTCCGGCATTGGGTTCGCCGTAGCGCGGCGCGAAATATTCGTCCCACAACTGGACTTTGAAAGCGGCGGGTACGTTCACTTCCAGCAGCGCTGCGGTGCGCTCTGCCAGGCCCTGGACCTTGGGTCGTTGGTCCTCGTCAGTACGCGACACTGTCACGCCAATTACCGGCAGATCCGGCAGGGCTTCGCTCAACGCCAATGCCAGTCCGCTGTGGGTACCGGCGCTGCCCGAGGCCAACACCACCGCGGCGAAATTCAGGCCGGTGTCCTTGATCTGCTCGGCCAGCTCCAGGCCGGCTCGAACGTAACCCAGGGCTCCCAAGGCATTGGAGCCTCCAATGGGCACCAGATAAGGTTTTTTGCCAGTGGTGCGCAAGCGCACCGCCAGTGCCTGGAGTTGCTCATCGGCGTTGTCGAGATTCTCGACCAGCTCTACCTTTGCATCGAACAGATCCAGCAGCAGCCGATTGCCATTGCCGACGAAGTTGGCATCGTCAGAGCCCAGGGGGTTTTCCAACAGCGCGACGCAGCCCAGTCCGAGCCGGGCGGCAAGGGCAGCGGTCTGGCGCACGTGGTTGGATTGCAGCGCGCCGGCGGTGATCAGCGTGTCCGCACCCTGCGCCAGGGCATCGGCCCCCAGGTATTCGAGTTTGCGCAGTTTGTTGCCACCCATCGCCAGCGGCGTCAAATCGTCGCGTTTGACATAAATGTCGCGCCCCAGCCAGGTCGAAAGGCGCCCGAGTTTTTCCAGAGGGGTCGGGTGGCTGAGCAAGTCGAGGCGGTCGAAACGAGCGAGCTGTTGTTTGATCATGGGTCCGTACTGGGGATGGGCAAGTCAGGACTATAAGCACGGCTATAGAAGGGGGCAACCGCCAATCGTTTATAGCCAAAAGTGCTTAGTACAGCACAATCGGTTCTTAATTCGGCCTCCAACGCTTGCCGTAAAGTAATCGCCGTCAGCGCGGTCAGACAGTCCGGCCGCCCGTGTGGAGTTTTTACCGTGAGTGAGCGTTCCAGCCATTGGCAATTGCAGACCATCGTCAGCCAACTGCGTAGCGCGCGCGATCAGTGGCGTACGCAAAACGGCCGAGCCAGTGGCGAGCAGGGCGGCCGAGAACTGCCGTCGCGTGCGGCCATGGCAGACATTCTGGAAGCGTTGTGTGGCGCGTTGTTTCCCATGCGCCTGGGGCCGGTGGACTTGCGCGAAGAAAGCGAAGACTTCTACGTCGGTCACACCCTCGACGTTGCGTTGAATGCGCTGCTCGGCCAGGCACGCCTCGAACTGCGTTACGTCGCTCGTCACAACGCCGAGGCCGATACCGAGGTCGAGGCGAAAACCATCGCCATCATTCAAGAGTTCGCCCTGGCCCTACCGGGCTTGCGCAGCCTTCTGGATACCGACGTGCTGGCGGCCTATCACGGCGATCCGGCGGCGCGCAGCGTCGATGAAGTGTTGCTGTGCTATCCGGGCATCCTGGCGGTGATTCACCATCGCCTGGCCCACCATCTCTACCGGGCCGGGCTGCCCTTGCTGGCGCGGATCAGTTCGGAAATCGCCCACTCGGCGACGGGCATCGACATTCACCCCGGCGCGCAGATCGGCCGCAGTTTCTTCATCGACCATGGGACCGGCGTGGTGATTGGCGAGACGGCAATCATCGGCGAGCGCGTGCGCATTTATCAGGCCGTGACCCTGGGGGCCAAGCGTTTCCCGGCGGATGAAGACGGCCAGTTGCAGAAGGGTCATCCACGGCACCCGATCGTCGAAGATGATGTGGTGATCTATGCCGGCGCGACCATCCTCGGGCGGATCACCATCGGCAAAGGCTCGACCATCGGCGGTAACGTTTGGCTGACCCGCAGCGTGCCGGCGGGGTCGAACCTCACGCAGGCCAATCTGCAGCATGATGATGGGACGCAGAAGTAGGGTGTTGCTCTGGCCATTGAACTCTGTAGGAGCGGGCTTGCCCGCGATAGCGGTAGGTCGGTCAATGGATAAAGGACACTGACACGCAGCCATCGCGGGCAAGCCCGCTCCCACAATATTGAGAGTTAGGTGCTACACAAACACGACCGCCCAGCCTTGCGATTAGTCCTTAGCAGCCTATCCATGTTTAAATTGAACGCTCATTCAAGTTAAACCGGTGGTTCGCCGCCCGCTCACAACAGGAGGCCTGCCTTTGCTGAGTCCGAATTTCACAGCCACGTTTTACTGCTTGGAGGTGCACCGTTAATGAGTGCATCGTCCCTTCCCGCCACCGAACAGGTGCGCATGAACCCGCCGGTTTTTTACTTCGCGGCGACCTTCATCCTGCTGTTCGGTGTCGTTGTCATCTGTATGCCGGAACAGGCCGGTGCCTGGCTTCTTGAGGCGCAAAACTGGGCCGCCAATACGGTCGGCTGGTACTACTTGCTGGCGATGACGCTGTATCTGGTCTTCGTGGTGGTCACCGCCTTGTCCGGCTACGGCAAGATCAAGCTCGGTGCCGACCACGACGAGCCCGAATTCAGTTACCTGTCCTGGGCCGGCATGCTGTTCGCCGCCGGCATCAGCATCACGCTGTTCTTCTTTTGCGTATCCGAGCCGCTGACCCACCTGGCGCAACCGCCGCAAGGGGAGGCCGGAACGGCGGACGCGGCGCGCCAGGCGATGCAGATTCTTTTTCTGCACTGGGGTCTGCATGGCTGGGGCGTGTTTGCCTTCGTCGGCATGGCGCTGGCCTACTTCGCCTACCGTCACAACCTGCCGCTGGCCCTGCGCTCGGCGCTGTATCCGCTGATTGGCAAACGCATCAACGGTCCGATCGGTTACGCGGTGGACGGCTTTGGCATCATCGCCACGGTATTTGGTCTCGGCGCCGATATGGGTTTTGGCGTGTTGCACCTCAACTCGGGTCTGGACTACCTGTTCGGCATCGCTCACACCCAATGGGTACAGGTGGGGCTGATTACCCTGATGATGGGCGCGGCGATCATCGTTGCCGTCTCGGGAGTCGACAAAGGCGTGCGGGTGATGTCCGACATCAACATGCTGCTCGCCTGCGCATTGCTGCTGTTCGTGTTGTTTGCCGGACCCACGCAACATCTGCTCAATACCCTGGTGCAGAATATCGGCGACTACCTCGGCGCGCTGCCGATGAAAAGTTTCGATCTCTATGCCTACGACAAACCCAGCGACTGGCTCGGCGGCTGGACAGTGTTCTACTGGGCCTGGTGGATTGCCTGGTCGCCGTTCGTGGGGCTTTTCATTGCGCGGATCTCCCGTGGCAGGACCATTCGCGAATTCGTCTTCGGCGTGTTGTTGATTCCACTGGGGTTCACCCTGGCGTGGATGTCGATCTTCGGCAATAGCGCCATCGACCAAGTGCTCAATCATGGCATGTCAGCGCTGGGCCTGTCGGCCGTCGAGAACCCGTCGATGACCTTGTACCTGCTGCTGGAAACCTACCCGTGGAGCAAAACCGTGATCGCGGTGACGGTTTTCATCAGCTTCGTGTTCTTCGTCACTTCGGCCGACTCCGGCACCGTGGTGTTGTCGACGTTGTCTGCCAAGGGCGGGAACCCGGACGAAGACGGGCCGAAATGGCTGCGGGTGTTTTGGGGCGCGATGACCGCGCTGGTGACCAGCGCGCTGTTGTTCTCCGGCAGCATCGATGCGTTGAAGTCGGCGGTGGTGCTGACCTCGTTACCGTTTTCGATGATCCTGCTGCTGATGATGTGGGGGCTGCACAAGGCGTTCTTCCTGGAGTCGCAGAAGCAGATCGCACAGTTGCATTCGCTGGCGCCAGTGTCCGGGGCGCGACGGGGCGGCTGGCGTCAACGCTTGAGCCAGGCGGTGCATTTCCCGTCGCGCGATGAGGTTTACCGCTTCATGGAAAGCACGGTGCGGCCGGCCATCGAAGAGGTGACGGCGGTGTTCGTTGAAAAGGGGTTGAACGTGGTCACCGTACCGGACCCTGCCCATGACAGCGTCAGCCTGGAAATCGGTCACGGCGATCAGCATCCGTTCATCTATCAGGTGCAGATGCGTGGCTACTTCACGCCGTCGTTCGCACGGGGTGGCATGGGCTCCAAGCAGCTCAACAACCGGCGTTACTACCGCGCCGAGGTGCATCTGAGTGAAGGCAGCCAGGACTACGACCTGGTGGGCTACACCAAGGAGCAGGTGATCAACGACATCCTCGATCAGTACGAGCGGCACATGCAGTTTTTGCACCTGGTACGTTGATCAGGTTTGTTCGGTTAAGGCCATGAACAACACCAGCGCAGCCACCGGCACGCCGAACACGATGCTGCCCACCACCATCTCGGTGGTCACTGGCTGGCCCGCCGTGACCACCCCTATGGCGCCGTTGATCATCGTCAGGGCCAGCCACAGGACGATGAAGCTGTAGGTCAGCGTCTGGCGACCGAAGCCGATCTTCTCGCCGATGAACAGCATCAGCGCCAGGAGGATCAGGCCGAAGGTGATGATGATGGTGGTGTGCATGGGGGTGGCCTGTTGGATGGGGGGCCTTCATCGCGGGCAAGCCCGCTCCCACAGTTTCGATGTTGGTCGCATTATTCGGTGCGACGCAAACCCCGTAGGAGCGGACTTGTCCGCGATGAATTCACCTCGGTTGTGGATTGAGCATAGTCACACCAGCCCCCCATTGGCGCGCAAAATCTGTCCGTTGACCCAAGCCGAATCCGGCCCGACCAGAAACGACACCACCCGCGCGATATCCTCCGGCTGACCCAGCCGTTCCAGCGGCGCCATCTTCGCGAAATTCTGGATCTGCTCCTCACTCTTGCCGTGCAAGAACAGGTCGGTCGCCACGGGGCCAGGCGCAACCGCGTTCACCGTGATCTGACGACCGCGCATTTCCTTGGCGAACACCTGAGTCAGGGATTCCACCGCCGCCTTGCTGGCGATGTACACCGCGTAACCTGGCAGGTTCATGCCGACAGTACTGCTGGAGAAATTGACGATGCGCCCGCCGTCATTCATCCGCGTGGCCGCTTCACGCAGGGTATTGAAAGTGCCGCGCGCGTGAATGTTGAAGGTTTGCTCAAATAACTCGTCGCTGTGCTGTGCCAGCGGCATGACCTTGAGAATGCCGGCGTTGTTGATCAGCACATCGACCTTGCCCAGTTGTGTTTCGGTTTCCTCGAACATCCGCCGCACGTCATCGGCGTTGGCTACGTCAGCCCTGATCGCTATGGCTCGATGACCCGCCTGGCGCAATTCCACCACCAGTTTCGAAGCTTCAGTGGCGCTGCTGGCGTAGTTGATCGCCACGGCGAAACCTTCGCTGGCCAGTTGTTTGGCAATCACTGCGCCGATACCGCGGGAGGCGCCGGTGACAATGGCAACTTTCGATTGTTGAGCAGTCATGGTGCGGGTTCCTGTCGATGAAGAGTGGAGCCAATCTCACATGTTTACTCAACCTGATAAATGCACGAGAGTTGCCTTGACTGTTCAATAATCGCCAACAATCACTGCTCAGGAGTTCGAGGTGGATCAAGTCAAGGCAATGAAGGTCTTTGTGCGGATCTACGAGCGCAGCAGCTTCACCCTGGCGGCCCAGGACCTGAACCTGCCGCGCGCCACGCTGACCCACACCCTGAATCAGTTCGAAGCCTGGCTCGGCACGCGTTTACTTGAGCGCAGTACGCGTAAGGTCCGTCCCACGCTGGATGGTGAAGCGTATTACCAGCGTTGCGTGCAGTTGCTGGCGGAGCTGGAAGATGCCGAACTGGCGTTTCGCGGCGTGGCGCCCAAAGGGCTGCTACGGGTGGATTTGCATGGCACCCTGGCCAGGAGCTTCGTCATTCCAGCGCTGCCGCAATTCATGGCGCGTTATCCCGAGATCGAGTTGTCGATCAGCGAGGCCGACCGTCTGGTGGACCTGATCAGTGAAGGCGTCGATTGCGTGCTGCGCGCCGGCACGCTGACCGACTCCACCCTGATCGGCAAACGCGTGGCCAATCTGCGCCAGATCACCTGCGCCAGCCCGTCCTACCTGCGCAAATACGGCGAACCGAAAAACCTCGACGACCTCAGGCACCATCGTGCGGTGAACTACGTCTCGCGCAGCAACGCCAAGCTGTTTCCATTCGAATTCCTGGTTGATGGCCAACTGCACGAAGTGCCAATCCCAAGCGCGATTTCGGTGTTCGGCGCCGAAATATACGCCGCCTCGGCCATCGCCGGCCTGGGCCTGATCCAGTGCCCGCAATACCGCATGCACACCCAGATCGCCCAGGGTCTGATCCAGGAAGTCCTGCCCGACACCCCGCCACCACCGATGCCTGTGTCGGTGCTGTACCCGCACAACCGCCACATGTCGCCCCGTGTGCGGGTGTTTGTGGACTGGTTGGGGGAGGTGTTTGCGGGGGCGCGGTAGCCATTGGTCTGGATGCAAGGTCGTTCCTGAGCTGACGGGCTAGTATTTTTCAAAGTGTGTATGGTGTGTATATTTGTTCAGCCTGTTCGCGTAGATTGCTCGAAGATTGCTGTCGAATAAGGCGAAGGAAATGCGGAGTCGGGAAATGATCAGGATGATCGAGGACGATGGTTGGTATCTGGTTGCCGTCAGAGGCAGCCATCATCAGTACAAACATCTCTGCAAGGCAGGGAGGGTGACGATCAAGCACCCTGATTCCGATCTTCCAAAAGGAACGATCAACAGCATATTGAAACAGGCGGGTCTGAAATGATGCCCGTGATCGAATTTGAAGGTCCCGTTGGGGACACTTCTCAGGAAGGATTCATCGACATGAAATTTCCAGTCGTTCTGCATAAGGATGCCGATTCGGACTACGGAGTGATCGTCCCGGATGTGCCGGGTTGTTTCTCCGCGGGCAGCACAGTGGCGCAGGCCCTTGATAGCGTGCAAGAGGCTTTGTCCCTGCATTACGAAGGGCTGGTGGCCGATGGTGACCCCTTGCCGCAAGTGCAGGAAATCGATGTGCACATCGCCAACCCCGATTACGCCGGAGGCGTTTGGGCGGTGGTGGAGTTCGATATCACGCCTTATTTCGGCAAGGCGGTGCGCTTCAATGCAACGCTGCCAGAGCAACTGCTTGAGCGAATCGACCAGACGGTAAGGCGCGACCAGCGTTACCGCTCAAGATCAGGTTTTCTGGCGGCAGCAGCGCTGCGTGAGCTGTCGACGTAGGAATCTGGCGAACGTTTTGTGAAACGTTTCAGCTAATAATCGAGTCAGAGGGTTTTTGGCGTTTGTCTGGGCGTATGCTGGGCGACTTGCGAAGCAGTCGATACCAACTTCAAGACAAACAAGAGAGGACTCGATGACTTACACCGCAGCCGAAAACCGCTATGAATCCATCCCTTATCGCCGCGTCGGTCGCAGCGGTCTGGTGTTGCCGGCCCTGTCCCTGGGCCTGTGGCACAATTTCGGCGACAGCACACCGATCGACACCCAGCGTGCCTTGCTGCGTACGGCGTTCGACCTGGGCATCAACCACTTCGACCTGGCCAACAACTACGGCCCGCCGTATGGCAGTGCCGAGATCAATTTCGGGCGTTTGCTGCGTGAAGACTTCAAGCCCTACCGCGACGAGTTGATCATCTCCAGCAAGGCCGGTTGGGACATGTGGCCGGGCCCATACGGGCAGGGCGGCGGGTCGCGCAAATACGTGCTGGCCAGCCTCGACCAGAGCCTGCAACGGCTGGGCCTGGACTATGTCGACATTTTCTACTCGCATCGTTTCGACCCGGACACGCCGCTGGAGGAAACGGCCAGCGCATTGGCCACGGCGGTGCAGCAGGGCAAGGCGTTGTACATCGGCATCTCGTCTTACTCCGGGGTGAAAACCCGCGAGATGGCCGCGTTGCTGAAAGAGTGGAAAGTGCCGCTGTTGATTCACCAGCCGGCGTATAACCTGCTCAATCGTTGGGTGGAAAAGGACCTGCTGGACGTCACCGATGAACTCGGCGCCGGTGTGATTGCTTTCACCCCGCTTGCCCAGGGGCTGCTGACGGACAAGTACCTCAACGGCGTGCCGGCCGATGCCCGTGTCAATCGTCCGGGAGGTGGTTCGTTACAGGCCTCGCACTTGTCCGAAGCCAACATCGCTCACGTGCGGGCGTTAAACGAGATCGCCCGGCGTCGTGGGCAAAGCCTGGCGCAACTGGCCTTGGCCTGGACCCTGCGCGATCCGCGGGTGACCTCGGCGCTGATCGGGGCGAGCCGGCCAGAGCAGATCGTCGAGAACGTGGGGGCGCTGAAGAGTTTGAGCTTCAGTGCCGAGGAACTGGCAGAGATTGACCGTTTTGCCCAGGAAGGCGGGATCAATCTTTGGGAGAAGCCTTCGTTGGCGCAGTGAGTGTTTGGCGCTGGATCCTCTGGCGCCTTTTCCTGACTCATCGCGAGCAGGCTCGCTCCCACAGGACGAGCGCGGTCTTCTGCAGGAGCGGGCTTGCCCGCGATGGGGCAGGGTCAGGCACTAAAGAAATCAGCTATTCAGCGAAAAAACGGCACATCCCCCAACACCGTCGCCCGCTGCATCACCCGCCGCGCCGGGCGGTAATCGTCCACCGCGTAATGCTGGGTCACTCGGTTGTCCCAGAACGCGACATCGTCCTGCTGCCAGCGCCAGCGAATGGTGAATTCCGGACGGGTGGCGTGGGCGAACAGGAATCTTAAAATCGTCTCGCTCTCGGTGTCCGACAGTTCGTTGATGCGCGAGGTGAAGCCTTCGCTGACAAACAGCGAACGACGCCCGCTCACCGGATGGGTGCGAATGACCGGATGTGACAGCGGCGGGTTCTTGCGCCGGGTTTCTTCCCATTGCGCCAGTGCCTCGGGAGTGTTGCCGTAGCGCTCCAACGGAAACGAGCGGGTGAAATCGTGAGTGGCGGTCAGCCCTTCGAGCAGGCTTTTCATCGGCGCCGACAGCGCTTCATAGGCGGCAATGCCACTGGCCCACAACGTGTCGCCGCCATACTCCGGGAGCAGTTTTGCGCTCAACACCGCCCCCATCGCAGGCGTCGCAAGGAACGTGACGTCGGTGTGCCAGATGGCGTTGTCGCGGACGTCGGTGACGGCGGTGTCGAGGATCAGTACCTCGGGTTGTTCCGGCACGTTCGGGTAGATCGGGTGAATGTGCAGGTCGCCAAAGTTGGCGGCAAAACGTGCCTGCTGTTGCGGGGTGATTGGCTGGTTGCGGAAGAACAGGACCTGGTGTTCGAGCAGTGCTTGTTCGACGGCATTGCGCTGTTCCACGGATAACGGCTGGCTGATGTCGATGCCGCTGATTTGTGCGCCAAGGGCGGAGCTCAAGGGGGTGATGTTCAGGCTGCTCATGGTAGTTCTCGTCGAATTCGGGGTGTGCCACTTTTCTGTAGGAGCGAGCTTGCTCGCTATGGCGGTGAATCAGGCACAGTTGTGCGGCTGAGACTCCGCTATCGCGAGCAAGCTCGCTCCGACATGGGGAGTTCGTTGTTCAGTGTTCAATGCGCCTGGCCATGCCATGGCACCAGTTTGCGTTGCAGTGCACGCAGGCCCATTTCGAGGGCGAAGGCGATCAGGGCGATCACCAGAATTCCCAGCACCACCACATCGGTGACCAGGAACTGCGCAGCCGACTGCACCATGAAGCCCAGGCCGCTGGTAGCGGCGATCAGTTCGGCGGCGACCAGCGTCGACCAGCCGACGCCCAGGCCGATGCGCACGCCGGTCAGGATGTCTGGCAGGGCGCTCGGCAAAATCACATGCCGAATCAGTTGCACGCGGGTTGCGCCAAGGGACTGCGCGGCGCGCAATTTCGCCGGGTCGACGGTGCGCACGCCGGTGGCGGTGGCGATGGCAATCGGCGCGAAAATCGCGAGGTAGATCAGCAGGACTTTCGACAGCTCGCCGATGCCGCACCAGATCACAATCAGCGGCAAATAGGCCAGCGGCGGAATCGGGCGATAGAACTCGATCAAAGGGTCGAGGATGCCGCGTGCAATGCGATTGGCCCCAATCGCGATACCGACGGGCACGGCGGTCAACACCGCGAAGCCCAGGCCCAGGCCAATCCGACCGAGGCTCGCGCCCAAGTGTTGCCACAACGTGGAATCCATGTAGCCGGAGGTTGCCAGTAGCCAGCCTTTTTGCAAGACGGCGGCCGGTGGCGGCAGGAACAAAGGTTCGATCAGCCCCGTAGCAGTGACAGCCCACCACAGGACAAGCAATGCAATCAGGGTCAGGACACTGATCCAGCGTGTGCTCAGACTGCGCCGAAGTGCAATGACGGTTGCGTCGGGTTTGACCGCGACGGCTGGAATCTCATAGCTGCTCATGCGCGCTCCTGCAGCAAAACCGCGCTGCGTTGCGAGAACACTTTGCCCAGAACGTGCTCGCGGGTTTCGATGAAGCGTGGGTCGGACTTGATCGAGCGCGCCGACTCACCGGCTGCGTAGCGCAGGCCGAAGTCCAGGTGCAGGCGCTCGACGATTTGCCCGGGGTTGGGCGCCAACAGAATCAGGTCCGTGGCGAGGAACACCGCTTCTTCGATGTCATGGGTAATCAGGAACACCGGTTTGGCGGCGCGTTGCCACACCTGCAACAGCAGCTCCTGCATTTGTTCGCGGGTGAAGGCATCAAGGGCGCCGAAGGGTTCATCCATCAGCAAAACACGTGGGTCGGCGGCCAGGGCGCGGGCCAGGCCGACGCGCTGCTTCTGTCCACCGGAAAGCTGCCAGATGCGCCGATGTTCGAAACCGGACAGGTCAACCAGCGTCAGCATTTCCCGGGCGCGCGCTTCGCGTTGCTCCCGGGGTACGCCGGCCAGTTCCAGGCCGAAACCGACGTTGGTCAGCACGTCCTGCCACGGCAGCAAGGCATCGTCCTGAAACACCACGCCGCGCTCGGCGCTTGGGCCTTTGACCGGCACACCGTCGAGGGTGATGCGCCCGGCGCTGGGCTTGACGAACCCGGCAATCAGGTTCAACAGCGAAGTCTTGCCACTGCCGGACGGCCCGAGGGCCACCAGCAACTGCCGGGGGCCCAGGCTCAGGGAAATGTCCGCCAGCACCGGTTCCGGGCTGCCGGGGTACTGTGCGCTGATGCGCTCCAGTTGTAGCAAGGCCATCGCGATGTACTCCCGATCAGTTGGTGATGAACTTGGCGCTGACGAAGGGCGCGTAGTCCGGCAGCACGGCCTCGACCTTGCCTTGCTCCTTGAGGAACACGGCGGTGTCGGTGATGGCTTTGGTGGTCGGTGCGCCCAGGCTGCTCACCTGATCAGCCGCCAGCGGGTAGACGTTGCCTTGCAGCAGCAGAGGGATGTCGCTGGCCTTGGCACCGGACAGCTTCACCAGCTTGTCGACGTTGCTCTGGTTGGCGAGCCAGGCTTGCGGGTCCTTGCGGTATTCGGCGTAGGCGTCCAGGGTGACTTTGGCGAATGCGGTGACAATCTCCGGGTGCTTCTCGGCGAAGTCCTTGCGCACGATCCAGGCGTCGAAGGTCGGTGCGCCGAACTTGGCCAACTCACCCGAGGTGATCAGCACCTTGCCGTTTTCCTTGGCTACGCCGAGCGCCGGGTCCCAAACATAGGTGGCGTCGATGTCACCGCGTTTCCAGGCGGCGACGATGGCTGGCGGCGCAAGGTTGAGCACGGTGACTTTCGACGGGTCGATGTTCCAGTGCTTCAACGCGGCCAGCAGGCTGTAGTGTCCAGTGGATACGAATGGCACGGCGATTTTCTTGCCGACCAGATCCTGAGGCGTCTTGATCCCGGAACCGTCACGCGCGACCAGGGCTTCGGCGGCGCCGATCTGGGTGGCGATGAGGAAGGTTTGCACCGGGACCTTGCGGGTGATGGCGGCGGTCAGGGGGCTGGAGCCGAGATAGCCGATCTGCACGTCACCCGAGGCAATGGCGGCGATGATGTCGGCACCGTTATCGAATTTTCGCCAGTTGATGTCGGCTTTGGTGGCCTTTTCGTAGGCACCATCGGCCTGAGCGACTTTGGCCGGGTCGACGGTGGTCTGGTAGGCGACGGTGAGGTCGGCCGCCTGAGCAAACAAACTCGCCGCGGCCAGCGAAGCGGCCGCCAGGAGGCGAAGGGGGAAATGCAGTTTCATGGGAAAGCTCCTTGTCAGGCGACCGAGGATCGGCGTGAGAAGGAGACTAAATGATCTAAGAATTCTAAAATAAATAACTTTTTAGAATTAGCTTAGCGTTGGTGGATTTTAGGCGTGAAACCCATCGCGAGCCTGCTCGCGATGGGGGCTGCAAAACCCAAGTGGATCAGTTGCTGATCGCCAGAATGCTCGCCTGGTACGCCCCGACGAACACATCGAAATCGCCGACTTCGTGCTGTTCCAGCTCCACCTGCTCGGCCAGCGACGCCCGCGCGCGTTCTTCGAATGCTGTCTGGTCTTCGAGGCTCAGCGGCTCGCTGCGGAAGTACTCAGCGTGAGCCTGGCTCTGGCGCAGGGAGAACTGGGCGAAACTCTCCTTGTGCTCTGCCATGGCGGCCAACACCTGGGCCGAAGGGGTCAAGGACGAATCCCTGACCTTGGCCAGTTGCGCATCCAGCGCCTTGCTGTGGGCATCGCCGCCATGGCTCTGATCCAGCAATGCCGCCAGCGGCGCAATCTTCTCCAGCAACTCACCCGCCCATTCCTTGAGCGCGACCGGTTGACCGTCACGCTGCAGTTGCAGGCCGGGGCGGCGACCTTCCTTGACCACGCTGAGAAAGTTCGATGTCGCGTTGCCGCACGAATTGTTGGTCAGCAGCGGGCTGTCGTTGAGCGCGCAATACAGCAGGAACGCGTCAATGAAGCGTGATTCGGTGAGATCGATGCCCATCGGCAGGAACGGGTTGATGTCCAGGCAACGCACTTCGACGTACTGGATGCCACGGGCCATCAGGGCCTGGATCGGCCGCTCGCCGGTGTAGGTCACGCGTTTCGGGCGGATGTTGGAGTAGTACTCGTTTTCGATCTGCAAGATGTTGGTGTTGAGTTGAACCCACTCACCGTCCTGATGAGTTCCGATCTCTACATACGGCGCATACGGCGTGGCTACTGCCTGGCGCAGGCTGTCGGTGTAGCTCGCCAGATCGTTGTAGCACGGCGTCAGGCCGGCCTGGGCGTTGCTCTGGTAACCCAGGTCACTCATGCGCAGGCTGGTGGCATACGGCAGGTAGAGCGTGTCCGGGTCCAGTTGTTCCAACTGGTGCGAACGACCGCGCAGAAAACCGGCATCGAGCGCTGGCGAAGCACCGAACAGGTACATCAGCAGCCAACTGTAGCGACGAAAGTTGCGGATGAGGGCGATGTAAGCCGACGACTGATAGTCGCGATCGGTGCCGACAAAACCTTCGGTTTCCTTGAGCAGCGGCCAGAGCTTTTCCGGCAGGGAAAAGTTGTAGTGAATCCCGGCGATGCACTGCATGGTCTTGCCGTACCGCAGGGCCAAGCCCTTACGGTAGACATATTTGAGCTGGCCGATGTTGGAGGTGCCGTAATAGGCGATCGGGATATCTTCCTCGGCCGGCAGCGGGCACGGCATCGACGGACTCCACAGGTACTCGTTGCCGAGCTTGCTGTAGGCAAAACGATGAATCTTGTCCAGGCTCGCCAGGGTGTCCGCCGGGTCGGGCAGGGCCGGAGTAATGAACTCCAGCAGCGACTCGGAGTAGTCGGTGGTGATCTGTTCGTTGGTCAGCGCGGAACCCAATTCTTCGGGGTGCGGCGTTTGCGCCAAGCGTCCTTCGCTGGTCACGCGCAGGCATTCACGTTCGATGCCGTGAAGGCACTGTTCGAGCAGAGAGAGGTTAGCGCGCTCGCCAAGCAGGGCCAGGCGGCGGTTGAGAAGTTCGCTCAAGTTGGATTCCTTCACGCGTCAGTCGCCCCAATATGGGGGTGGGCAGGACGGTCTACAAGGGTGAAGTTAAAACTGGCGTTTTCGCCTGGTTTTTGTCGCTGTTTGATCAAAATTTGCACAGTCCCCACCTCCTGTAGGAGCGAGCTTGCTCGCGATGCGGAGTATCAGGCGCCATTGTGCTGACTGACACACCGCATCGCGAGCAAGCTCGCTCCTACAGGGACGGGCTTTGTAGCGAAATTAACTCAAATTGATGGCGACTAGCTACAGCACAGCGAACGTGCCTTGTGCTTTTGCGACCAGTTTGTCGCCCTGCATCACCTCCGCCTCGACCACCAACGTGCGGCGGCCCGGGTGAATCACCCGCGCCGTGCACATCACTTCACCGTCGCTAACCGCGCGAATGTAGTTGATCTTGCATTCGATGGTGGCGCTCTGCTGGTCAAAACCGTGGGTACTGGAGCACGCCAACCCCATGGCAATGTCCACCAGACTGAACAACGCCCCGCCATGCAGCTTGCCGCCGCGATTACGCAGCGGCGGCTCAAGTGCCAGGGCGACTTGCGCTACCCCGGCTTCCAGGCTGTGCAAACGACAGCCCAGCAACTTGAAAAACGCGCTTTCGGTCAGCCCGGCCGGGATGTCCATCAACGCTTTTTCAACTGCTTGGCGTTGGCGAACAACGAAGCCATGGCGTTGTTGGCCGGGGCCGCCGCCGTGGTTTCCTTGCGCGGTGCGTTGTTCGACGACTGACGCGGCGCCGAACCCGGACGCGAGCCACGGGCACCGTCGACTTTTTCGCCTGGTGTGTCGCCCATGCGCATCGACAGGCCTACGCGTTTGCGCGGGATGTCGACTTCCATGACCTTCACTTTCACCACATCGCCGGCTTTCACCGCCTCGCGCGGATCCTTGATGAACTTCTCCGAAAGTGCAGAGATGTGTACCAAACCGTCCTGATGCACACCGATGTCGACGAATGCGCCGAAGGCGGTTACGTTGGTGACTACGCCTTCGAGAATCATTCCAGGCTGCAGGTCCTTGAGGTCTTCGACGCCTTCCTGAAACTCCGCAGTCTTGAACTCCGGACGCGGGTCGCGGCCTGGCTTCTCCAATTCTTGCAGGATGTCGGTGACCGTCGGCAGACCGAAGGTTTCATCGGTGTACTTCTTCGGGTCGAGGCGCTTGAGGAAACCGGCGTCACCGATCAGGGAGCGGATATCGCGGTCGGTTTCAGCCGCTATGCGTTGTACCAGTGGATAGGCTTCCGGGTGAACCGCCGACGAATCCAGCGGATTATCGCCGTTCATCACGCGCAGGAAACCGGCTGCCTGTTCGAAGGTTTTCTCGCCCAGGCGAGCGACTTTCTTCAGCGCTGCACGGGTTTTGAACGCGCCGTGCTCGTCTCGGTGGCTGACGATGTTCTGCGCCAACGTCGCGTTGAGCCCGGAGATGCGTGCCAGCAATGCGACGGAAGCGGTGTTTACGTCCACACCCACGGCGTTTACGCAGTCTTCGACCACGGCGTCCAGGCCGCGCGCCAGTTTCAGCTGCGATACGTCGTGCTGGTACTGGCCGACACCGATGGATTTCGGATCGATTTTCACCAACTCCGCCAGTGGGTCCTGCAAACGACGTGCAATCGACACCGCGCCACGGATCGACACGTCGAGGTCCGGGAATTCCTTGGCCGCCAGTTCCGATGCCGAGTACACGGATGCGCCGGCCTCGGAAACCATGACCTTGGTCATTTTCATGGCTGGGTATTTTTTGATCAGCTCGATCGCCAGCTTGTCGGTCTCACGGCTGGCGGTGCCGTTGCCGATGGCGATCAGGTCCACCGAATGCTTGGCGCACATGGCAGCCAGGATTGCGATGGTTTGGTCCCACTTGTTGTGCGGCACGTGCGGGTAGACGGTCGCGTGATCCAGCAGCTTGCCGGTGGCATCGACCACGGCAACCTTGCAGCCGGTGCGCAGGCCCGGGTCCAGGCCCAGGGTCGCGCGTGGGCCGGCCGGGGCCGACAGCAGCAAGTCGTGCAGGTTGTGGGCGAACACGTTGATCGCTTCGGTTTCCGCGCCGTCACGCAGCTCGCCGAGCAGGTCGGTTTCCAGATGGGTGTAGAGCTTGACCTTCCAGGTCCAGCGCACCACTTCGCCCAGCCATTTGTCGGCCGCACGGTTCTGGTTCTGGATGCCGACGTGCTGGCCGATCATGCCTTCGCACGGGTGCATCGTGCCTGGCAATTCATCACCCACTTTCAGCGCGGAGCTGAGGATGCCTTCGTTGCGGCCACGGAAAATCGCCAGGGCGCGGTGCGACGGCATGCTTTTGAGCGGTTCGTCGTGTTCGAAGTAGTCGCGGAATTTGGCGCCTTCCTCTTCCTTGCCGGCAATCACGCGGGCACTGAGGATGGCTTCCTGTTTCAGGTAGTTGCGCAGCTTGTCGAGCAGGCCGGCGTCTTCGGCGAAGCGCTCCATGAGGATGTACTTGGCACCTTCGAGGGCGGCCTTCACATCGGCCACGCCTTTTTCAGCGTCGATGAAGCGGGCGGCTTCGGTGTCCGGGGTCAAGGTCGGGTCGTTGAAGAGGCTGTCCGCCAGCTCGCCGAGGCCAGCTTCCAGGGCGATTTGGCCCTTGGTGCGGCGCTTCTGCTTGTACGGCAGATACAAGTCTTCGAGACGGGTCTTGGTGTCGGCGAGCTTGATGTCGCGCTCCAGTTGCGGGGTCAGTTTGCCCTGTTCCTGGATGCTGGCGAGGATGCTGATACGCCGTTCGTCGAGTTCTCGCAGGTAACGCAGGCGCTCTTCCAGGTGACGCAGCTGGGTGTCATCGAGACTGCCGGTCACTTCTTTCCGGTAACGGGCGATGAAGGGAACGGTTGAACCTTCATCGAGTAGCGCGACGGCCGCTTCGACCTGTTGTGGGCGTACGCCGAGTTCCTCGGCGATGCGGCTGTTGATGCTGTCCATAAAACCACCTGACAAATTGTGAAAGCAGACTCGCTGGCACGTAAACAGGGCTCGGCGAGTCTGGTTGAGCGGCCTGGCGAGCACCGCTGCCTGGATCAACAGGCATCCCGTTGACCCGTGAAATCGAACAATTACTGCGGCGGCCAGAAAGATAAACGAGAGCCGCGGCAACAGGAATCAGGCATCGCCTGACACAAATGGCCGCGCATTATAACCAGCGTTCTGTCATTCGGGTGCATCACGGGGTGTAGGCACAATGCCCGTATTTCTGGCGGTGAAGGAAAAATCTGCTAACAATGCACACGGTGCGTATAACGGCAGCTACGCCATAATGCGCGCCGAGATCAAAGGAGCATCCAATGAGCAGCACTGCAAACATTGCTGAAGGCGAAAAAATTCTAATCGTTGACGACGACCCGGGGCTCAGCAGCCTGCTGGAGCGTTTTTTCGTCAGCAAGGGCTACCGCGCACGCGCTGTCCCGAACACCGAACAAATGGACCGCCTGCTGGCGCGTGAAGTGTTCAACCTGGTTGTCCTCGACCTGATGCTGCCCGGTGAAGACGGTCTGACCGCCTGCCGCCGCCTGCGCAGCGCGAACAATCAGATTCCAATCATCATGCTCACCGCCAAGGGCGACGAGCTGAGCCGTATCAAGGGCCTGGAATTGGGCGCCGACGATTACCTGGCCAAGCCGTTCAACCCGGACGAGCTGATGGCCCGGGTCAAGGCGGTTCTGCGTCGGCAGTCGGCCCCTGTGCCAGGCGCGCCCGGCAGCGAAGAGGAAAGTGTGACCTTCGGTGACTATGAATTGTCCCTGGCCACCCGTGAACTCAAGCGCGGTGCGGAAGTGCATATGCTGACTACCGGCGAGTTCGCGGTACTCAAGGCATTGGTGATGAACGCGCGTCAGCCACTGACCCGTGACAAGCTGATGAACCTGGCCCGTGGCCGTGAGTGGGATGCGCTGGAGCGCTCCATCGACGTGCAGATCTCTCGTCTGCGTCGGATGATCGAACCTGATCCATCCAAGCCGCGTTATATCCAGACCGTCTGGGGTGTTGGCTACGTGTTCGTTCCGGATGGCGCCGCCACCAAGTGATTGGCGATTTGTAGGAGCGGGTCATGCGGACGCAGTTGTCCGCAGACTCGCAATCCGCAATGTGCGAGCATCGCTCGCTCCTGCAAGTGTGTAGCGGTTATCCATGAAAACCCCCGTGTGGTTCCCCCAGAGTTTCTTCTCCCGCACCCTGTGGCTGGTGCTGATCGTCGTCCTGTTCTCCAAAGCATTGACCCTGGTTTATCTGCTGATGAACGAAGACGTGCTGGTGGACCGCCAATACAGCCACGGCGTTGCCCTGACGCTGCGTGCCTATTGGGCTGCCGATGAAAACAACCGTGACAAGATAGCCGAGGCCGCGACCCTGATCCGCGTGGTCGGTGCCGGTGTGCCGGAAGGCGAGCAGCACTGGCCTTATAGCGAGATCTATCAGCGCCAGATGCAGGCGGAGCTGGGCGCCGACACCGAGGTACGATTGCGCATGCACTCGCCGCCAGCGTTGTGGGTTCGGGCCCCAAGCCTGGGCGATGGTTGGCTGAAAGTGCCGCTATACCCGCATCCGCTGCGCGGCCAAAAAATCTGGAACGTGCTCGGTTGGTTCCTCGCCATCGGTTTGCTGTCCACTGCGTCGGCGTGGATCTTCGTCAGTCAGCTCAACCAACCGCTCAAGCGTCTGGTATACGCCGCCCGGCAACTTGGCCAGGGCCGCAGTGTGCGCCTGCCGATCAGCGATACGCCCAGCGAGATGACCGAGGTGTATCGCGCCTTCAACCAGATGGCCGAAGACGTCGAACAGGCTGGCCGCGAACGTGAGCTGATGCTGGCGGGGGTCTCCCACGATTTACGCACACCGCTGACCCGGTTGCGCCTGTCGCTGGAGTTGATGGGCGACCGCACCGACTTGACGGACGACATGGTCCGCGACATCGAGGACATGGACGCGATTCTCGATCAGTTCCTGGCGTTTATCCGCGACGGCCGCGACGAGTCGGTGGAAGAGGTCGACTTGACCGACCTGGTGCGTGAAGTCGCCGCGCCGTACAACCAGAACGAAGAGAAAGTCAGGCTTCGTCTGGAGCCGATACAGCCATTTCCATTGCGCCGGGTGTCGATGAAGCGCCTGCTCAACAACCTGATCGGCAATGCCCTGCATCACGCGGGCAATGGCGTGGAAGTGGCGGCGCATGTGTCCGGCGATGTGAATGCACCATACGTGGTACTGAGCGTGATGGACCGTGGCGCCGGGATCGACCCGGCGGAGCTGGAAGCGATTTTCAATCCGTTTACACGGGGTGATCGTGCCCGGGGTGGCAAGGGCACCGGCTTGGGCCTGGCAATCGTCAAACGCATCGCTTCGATGCATGGCGGCAACGTCGAGCTGCGCAACCGCGCCGGTGGCGGGCTGGAAGCGCGGGTGCGGTTGCCGTTGGGGTTGATGTTGCCCAGGGATGCGGTATAGGAGCAGCTTCGAGCTGCAAGCTACAAGCGGCAAGAAAAAGCCGAGCATCTCGCCGCTTCATCTTGCAGCTCGAAGCTGCTCCTCAACCCTTTCCTTTGGTCCGGGTCATGTTCGGCCCACCATTCTTCTCCAAATGCTCGATGATGATGCCCGCCACATTCTTCCCGGTGGTGGTCTCGATTCCTTCGAGGCCCGGCGACGAGTTCACCTCCATCACCAACGGGCCGTGATTGGAACGAAGGATATCCACCCCCGCCACCGTCAGCCCCATCACCTTGGCGGCGCGCAACGCGGTCATGCGTTCTTCCGGTGTGATCTTGATCAGGCTGGCGCTGCCACCGCGGTGCAGGTTGGAGCGGAATTCCCCTGGCTTGGCCTGGCGCTTCATGGCGGCGATCACCTTGTCGCCGACCACGAAGCAACGGATGTCCGCGCCGCCGGCCTCCTTGATGTACTCCTGAACCATGATGTTCTGCTTGAGGCCCATGAACGCCTCGATCACCGACTCCGCCGCCGTCGCGGTTTCACACAGCACGACACCGATGCCCTGGGTGCCTTCCAGCACTTTGATCACCAGCGGCGCGCCGTTGACCATGTCGATCAGGTCGGGAATGTCATCCGGGGAGTGGGCAAATCCTGTCACCGGCAAGCCGATGCCCCGGCGTGACAACAACTGCAACGAACGCAGCTTGTCCCGGGAGCGGGCGATGGCGACGGATTCGTTGAGGGGAAACACCCCCATCATTTCGAACTGACGCAACACGGCGCAGCCGTAAAACGTCACCGACGCGCCGATCCGCGGGATCACTGCGTCGAAACCTTCCAGCGGCTTGCCGCGGTAGTGGATCTGCGGCTTGTGGCTGGCAATGTTCATATAGGCGCGCAGGGTGTCGATCACCACCATTTCATGTCCACGTTCAGTACCGGCTTCGACCAGACGACGAGTGGAATACAGACGCGGGTTCCGCGACAGCACAGCGATCTTCATGCAACACCTGTGGAGGAGGTAGATACCGGGAACACCGGCTTGTCTTGTACATATTTGACGCCCGGGCTGACTACCAACTGGCCGTCGATCAGGGCTTTGGAGCCAAGCAGCAGGCGATAACGCATGGATTTGCGGCAGGCGAGAGTGAACTCCACCCGCCATACCCGATCACCGAGGGCCAGGGTGGTGCTGACCACGTAACGCTTTTGCGCATGGCCGTTGGAGCTTTTGATGGTTTTCATCGTCACCAGGGGCGCCTCGCAACGCCTGTGACGCAATTGCACCACCGTGCCAAGGTGTGCGGTGAAACGCACCCAGCTTTCGCCATCGCGCTCGAACGGCTCGATATCGGTGGCATGCAGGCTCGAGGTGCTGGCGCCAGTGTCGATTTTGGCGCGCAGGCCCGCCACTCCCAGATCTGGGAGCGCCACCCACTCGCGCAGACCGACAACGGTCAAATGGTCAAATGTCTTCAATAGGGAAAAACCGACGGTTAACGCTTCCAGGCGTCAGGCGATACCTGAGCCATCGCTTTGAATGCGGGCCTGGCGAACCAGTAGCCCTGCATCAGATAAATTCCACAATCCGCCAGGAAGTCGCGCTCCCCAGCGCTTTCGATGCCTTCGGCAACGACTGTAACGTCCAACTCCGCACAGATTGTGACAATCCCCCGAACGATCACCTGTCGAACGCGGTCGCGGTCCACATCGCGGATCAAGGCCATGTCGAGCTTGATCAGGTCCGGCTGGAAGTCAGCCAACAAGTTGAGCCCGGAATGACCCGCGCCGAAATCGTCGATGGCAGTCTTGAAGCCGAATTCGCGGTATTCACGCAGAATATTAGTCAAATGGCGATAGTTATCTACGTGCTCGTTTTCCAGGGTTTCGAAAATCAGCCGATCAAGCGGAAAATTGTGTTTTCTCGCCGCTTCCAGGGTGCTGCGAATGCACAGTTCAGGACGGTACACGGCATTTGGCATGAAGTTGATCGACAAGTGTGTCTGCATGTTGATACCGGCCGCACCTTCGATGGCGCGCGTCCGGCAGAGCTGATCGAAGCGGTAGCGATTGGCGTCTGTGACCTGTTCGAGTACGGTCAGCGCACCTTCTCCGGCAACGCCGCGCACCAGGGCTTCATGGGCAAAGATCGACTGATCCCTGAGGTCGACGATCGGTTGGTAGGCAAAGGCGAAGTCGAAATCCAGGGGCTCGCTTTGCTGGCAGCCCCGGCAACCGCCCTGTGGCGATGTCAATGAAGATGGAAATTGGGTCACTCGATCACTCCATGCCGTGGTCCGGCTTAGTCGACAGTCTATCTGGAGAGCCGAGTTCTTGCGCCCGACAGAAACGGTAGTACAGTTCTGACTATTGGCGGAGAGAGGAATTCAAGTGGCACAAAAAAGCGAAGAGGACGACAAGGTTCGTCTCGATAAATGGTTGTGGGCGGCGCGTTTCTATAAAACTCGTGCACTGGCCAAGGCCGCGATCGAAAGCGGCAAGGTGCATTGGCGAGGCGAGCGCTGCAAGCCGGGCAAGGAGCCGCGGGTGGGTGATGAGTTCGAAATTCGTACCGGTTTCGATGAACGCACGGTTGTGGTTCAGGCGCTGTCGATCGTGCGCCGTGGTGCGCCCGAAGCGCAGGCGCTGTACGCCGAAACCGAGGCCAGTATCGCCAAGCGCGAAGCCGCCGCGGCGATGCGCAAGGCAGGAGCGCTGGGTGTCAGTACCGATGGCAAGCCGAGCAAGAAGCAGCGGCGCGATTTGTTCAAGTTTCGCGGGAGTAGCAACGAAGAGTAGGCCTGTTGTTCTGTGGTGCTCGGGCCGCCGCTTTCGCGGGCAAGCCCGCTACCACAAGAGCGAGGCATGCTTGTATGTGGGAGCGAGCTTGCTCGCGATCAAGTGCGCAGCACTCGCTCAACTCAACCGCTACGCACCACACTCATGCGCGACACCAGCGGCAGCTTCTCCAGCAACCCAAACAGCGGCGCGGTCACCTTCAGCAAAAACGTCGATACGTGATAGGCCAACGGCGTGTAATACCCCCAGCCCAACGCCCACACTGCCATCAACACGCCACCGATGTAATCGTCCTGGCCCCAATGCGCACCGGCTACCAGCCGCGGCATCATGAACAGCACCGCAAGGGCCCAGATCACCACGGTCTGCCAGGCCGTGCGGCTGAAAACGGTCATGAACAGTGCCCAGATCAGCAGCACCGAAGCGTGATCGCCCGGGAAGCTCTGGGTCGAGCGGTCCTTCAACTCCCAGCGGGCTTCAAGCCCCGGGAAGTAGTTGCTCATGCGGACGGCGCTGTCGATCATCATCGACGGGCTGCTGTGCTGCCAGCCCATGTAGCCGGTCAGCTTGGAGAACAGCATGCGGATGAACAACAGCAACAGCAGAATGCCGAAGAAACCGAAAAACGCCTGACGCACGTCGCCCGTCTTGAACACCCAATCGCCCTTGATCAGCAAGGTCAACAGAATCACCCCGACCACAGCGTCGAAAGGTCGCAGACTTGCAATTGCCCAAACGTGGAGCCATATCGGGTTAGTGGCCAGTGGAGAATTGAGCAGGTGAAACAGCCACTCGTCGAAAAGCACACACAACATCTGGCCCGTAGGCCATAACCAGAAGGCCAGCAGTGCCACTGGCACGAGATTGCAGAGCGCCAACCGGCGCAAGTTCCACCTTGCTTGGAACAAACCCGGATTGTTCATAAAATGCCTCCCTTGGCGAAACACCGCGCACCGACAGGGTGCTACGGGGGGCGCAATCTTCATGCTTTGTCATCATTTTGTCATTACTTCAGATACCCAGACCTATGACCGATTTACCGGATACCGATTACACCCAACGCTTCATCTTCGATGACAGCGACACCCGTGGCGAACTGGTTTCGTTGGAGCTCAGCTACGCCGAAGTCCTCGCCAAGCACGCCTATCCGGAACCGGTCGCGCAACTGCTCGGTGAGTTGATGGCCGCGGCGTCGTTGCTGGTCGGTGCCATGAAGTTCGATGGCTTGTTGATTCTCCAGGCCCGCTCGGAAGGCCCGATTCCCCTGCTGATGATCGAATGCTCCAGCGAACGGGAAATCCGTGGTCTGGCCCGTTACGAGGCGGACCGGATCGCCCCGGACGCGACCCTGGCCGACTTGATGCCCGACGGCGTACTGGCGCTGACTATCGACCCTCGCCAGGGCCAGCGCTATCAGGGCATTGTCGACCTGGATGGCAAAACCTTGTCCGAGTGCTTCACCAACTACTTCGTCATGTCGCAACAGGTCGGTACGCGTTTCTGGCTTTACGCCGATGGCCGTCGCGCCCGTGGCCTGCTGCTGCAGCAATTGCCCGCCGACCGCCTGAAAGACGAAGAAGACCGCGCGGCCAGTTGGCAGCACCTCACGGCCTTGGCCACTACCCTGACCGCCGATGAACTACTGAGCCTGGACAACGAAACCGTCCTCCACCGGCTGTATCACGAAGAACAGGTTCGCCTGTTCGATGCGCAGCGTTTGCGCTTCCGTTGCAGCTGCTCGCGCGAACGTTCTGCCAATGCGCTGGTCAGTTTGGGTCTTGAAGATGCGCAGGATCTGGTCGTCGAACACGGTGGCAACATCGAGGTCGATTGCCAATTCTGCAACCAGCGTTACCTGTTCGATGCCGCCGACGTTGCTCAATTATTCGTCGGCGCGGGTGTTGAGACGCCGTCAGATACCCGTCACTAAAACGGTTCAGCGCAGGTAAATTCACTGGTTTGTGCCGGAATAACGCCGTTACGACGGGAGGGCCCTACTTTTTTTGGGCGTTTCTGGCATAATCCGGCCCACTTTTTTCGCGGTAGTAGTGCACGACTTTCTACTACAACACGTTTGGAGCACTCGGCCACTGGCCGACGGGGAACCTCATGACGCAAGCCAATAACGCCGTGTACACCGATCTGAGTGTCGATGAACTCGTTAAAGAAGCCCTGAACCGCGGTGAAGGCGAGCTTGCCGACACAGGCGCGCTGGTGGTTCGTACCGGTCACCGTACCGGCCGTTCGCCAGTTGATCGTTTCATTGTTGAAGAGCCGTCCACTCAGGACGCTATCGCCTGGGGCCCGATCAACCGCAAGTTCCCCGCCGACAAGTTCGATGCCCTGTGGGCTCGCGTCGAGGCGTTCAACAATGCGCAAGAGCACTTCGTTTCCCACGTTCATGTAGGCGCGGCGGCCGAGCACTACCTGCCCGTGAAGGTGACCACCCAGACTGCCTGGCAGAACCTGTTCGGTCGTTGCCTGTTCATCAACCCCGAGCAGTTCAACCCGGCGGGTCGTGATGAGTGGCAAATCCTCAACGTGGCCAACTTCGAGTGCGTGCCTGAGCGTGATGGCACCAACTCCGATGGTTGCGTGATCCTCAATTTCGCCCAGAAGAAAGTGCTGATTGCTGGCATGCGTTACGCCGGTGAAATGAAAAAAGCCATGTTCTCCGTGCAGAACTTCCTGCTGCCCGCTGCCGACGTGCTGCCTATGCACTGCGCGGCCAACATCGGCGAAGAGGGCGACGTGACCCTGTTCTTCGGTCTGTCCGGCACCGGCAAGACCACCCTGTCGGCCGATGAAAGCCGTTACCTGATCGGTGACGACGAACACGGTTGGGGTGAAG
>Ga0308165_1000588_pt1 | contig 63028 bp, 70 predicted proteins | sample PhyWR2_FD_201032 | JGI IMG/M metagenome (GOLD analysis project Ga0308165, IMG submission 201032) | Phyllosphere microbial communities from UC Gill Tract Community Farm, Albany, California, United States - DLSLW.R2 | ecosystem: Host-associated > Plants > Phyllosphere > Unclassified | place: USA... | reverse complement strand
TCAATCCAGTCTAAAAGGGATCTCTAACAGTGTTGTACAAGCAGGGGACAACATTCATTCTGTCGCCAAAGAGTTTGAACAGATTGATCAAAAAATTGCTCAGTTACCGACTCTTTCTTTTGGAGGGTTGAGATAATGAAATTAACAGCACAACAACTCTTTGACGATAAAAAATATCGTTTCAATAATCAATTGGAGGAACTTCAAGAAGCATAACGAGAGAATAAAAAAGCGCAAGGATTCAATGATGATATAAAATTGTTTAAATTTTACTTAGCTGATGAGTTTAAGAAATTACCGATTTACACAAATTTATCATCAAAAGAAGATAAATACTATTTTGTGGATGCTGGAAATTAAGTGACAAATTTTTAAGTGATTATTTTCATCTAATTAATAATTACAAAAAGCATAAAATAGAGTATGGTAGTAACATTATGTAGCTGCAACGATATCACTTAAAAGTGTGGGTCTCAAAAACGTTGGAATCGATATTCCATTTACACATAATCCTTGACGCAACCAGTTTGAAAGGGATTTTTTTTTGAATATAGAAAATCTTTTAACATCAATAATCACCCTATCAATAAGTTTCTATTCTGGAGTATTAATCAGTAGAAAAACTTTAAAAAGTACGAATAAACACAATGTATTACAACGAACTGAATGGATTAGATGTCTAAAGACAGTTGCAACAGAATATAATGAGCATGAATTACCTGTCAGTAAAGCATTTATGTTACAAAGATGTCTCTCTCCATTTTCTCAGGAAGAATTAAATATGGAAACACCCGAAAAATATTGGAATAATTGTAGATATTTAATTGATAAGATGAAAGGTACTTAAAAAATTAAATGGATAGAATATAGAAATTCAAACGATAGTAAGACACAAACAAATATTTTTTATCAACAATATTTAGAATATGAAAAGCAGTACATATTTTATTGTAGAGGAGTTATAAATGGTACGACTACTGATAATGTGTTTACTCAAAAAAAAGCTAGCTTTAATTGCAAATGTTGAGTTGAAATTTAAATTTATGTGATTAAAAAGTAATCTTAAAAAACTAGATGAATTTTCTCTAGAGATAGAAAAATCAGTTATTTGGACTGCATGTTTAACTAAATTAAATGAACATTAACGAACAACTAACTTATTCATAAATGACAGTTATAATAGAAATATCGGCAAGTTATTCACTATAAGTTATAAAAAAGTCTTGCTTCAATTTTATAGGTGTAAACAATTAGTTTTTCATCATTATCTGTATTAACTTAAGTAGTCACAAAAACAATATTTTTTTGAACTGGAGGATATTATGGGACTAATTGTTCAACATGATGACATTATTGCACTATTAAAAAAATTAAATATTTATAATGGAGATGAGCTAATTATTTATGCTACTTTGAAAACTAGTAAGCCTTTTTACGTAAAGATGAATTATTTAAATCTGGATAAATATATTGTTCAAGGCGTATGGTTAGCTGTTAGTAAAGAAGATGTAAAATTTCTCACTGTTAGTCAACTAGGAAAATTACATAAAGAAGTCATTACAATTCCACATGAGGATATTAGTGATTTTAATGTTAAGAAGAATTTATTATTGTACACCATTTCAATTACTGATTGGCAGAAAAATGTTGTTCAATTTAAAGTTGCAAGTAAAGTTTTTGGTAATAAAAAACATCATGCTGATTTTATTGAGCTTATAAATCAAACTAAAGAATAAGGCTCTTGCAATGTGGTAGTGTAAATGAATAAATTTAGATTGGAGTTAACTATTATGACTTATGAAGTAATTTTAGATAAATTTAAAAATGTTGTTAATTTAATGATGAAACGTGAAAATGCACGACGTAATTTTGTGTATTTTAATCGTGTTGCTCGTATTGTATTTATTGTTTCTGTTTCTATATATAGCGTTTATCTTTACATGAGTGATCCTTCTTTTTCGTTTAATTACGGATTAGCTTGGTGGATAATAATTTTTCTTTTAGTTGTTGGTTGGATCGGTGAATTCTTTTTTGTTTCGTTCACAACTAAGACTTATCATGAATACCTTAAGATAAGAGATATATTTTCAGAGACCGTTTATCAGGAGTATAAGGTCTCTAGATTACATAAGGTTGCTCCATTTTTAGATGAGGAAGAATCGTTTAGAAATCCTGAATATTTGTATTTCTTTGAATGTGGTTTTGGTGAGTATGCGAAAGAAATTCAAGAGACTTATTTGGAGTCTGTCAGTATTTATTTGTTTGATGTTACTAATATTCACGAGTTATCTGATTTTTTAGATACAGATGAAATCCCTAAATATATTGGAGAAAAAGTTGCTAAGGATTTTAACACTTCTTTTGTAGATTGTTTACTGATAAATAGCGAAGAAAATCCAGCTAAATATTATATAGTTATTTATACTAAATAATATTTAGCTAGAAACTTATTATAATGCGATTTATGTAAATATACTTCTTTATATTTTACAACAAACAAGACATGATTGAAAATAGATAAAAAGACCTGGAATTTATAAATGTTTTATTTGTACCAAAAAACATTCGTTTTTGGCATAACTATTTTTTTCTTTTAAAATAAAAAATAACTCTATTGGATAAGATTCAAAATAGGTTATATTTTTTTACAGGTATTATGCATAAAAATACCAATTATTCTTTGTTATAAAAAGAAACCAGCTATTCGTTGACTAAAATAAGCAAATCTTAAAGGTCTATACCTTTAAGATTTGCTTATTTTTTTTTTTATTACTTATTATTTAACAATATTATTATATTATGTTTGACATTGCGTGTTAGACATATTATTTCTTAGAATGTTTAATACCAAGAAAAAAGCATATATAACTTAACTCTTATGTAATTATACTCATTAATAATGATAATTGCAATATACATTTTTATCATTTTTTAGGAATTATACTTAAAAAATTGATAAAATTAGTTTTTTACAAAAGTGCCGTCAAATAAGCCGTCAAAAGAAAGGAAGAGATAAATGTCTAGAAGAGGCGAAAATATTTATAAGAGGAAAGATAATCGTTGGGAAGGACGCTATAAGAAAGGACGTAAAAGTAATGGTCAATTAAAGTATGGTTATATTTATGGCAAAACGTATGGTGAAGTGAAAGAACGTTTATACGCATTCAAATTGAAATATCAAACCCTTATTCAACTTCAGGGAGAGTGCGCCATTACGTATGAAGAATGGGGAAGAATATGGTTGAAACAACAACAATTTACTATTAAACCTTCCACCCATAGTGCGTATTTGTACAAATTAACTCGCTATGTTTTTCCTATTATAGGAAAAACGGCTCTTAATCAAATAACGAAGCAAACGATCCAAACTGTTATTGATAAGTGGCAGGAACAACTTTTACAGCCAAGTACGATTCAAGTATTGTATCAGATCATGAAAAAATCGTTAAAAGATGCCCATGAGCAACAACAACTTCTTACGCTACCTTGTCAAAATATTCGTTTACCGAAGAAAAGGAAGCCTTCAGTAAAAGCATTATCCACTTTGGAACAACAACAATTAGAAAAGCAAGTTAAAGCATTGCCTTTACACAAAGGGCTTCCTGTTTTGTTGGCATTGAACGCAGGGCTACGAATAGGAGAAGTCTCTGCTTTACGCTGGGAAGATATTGATCTAAATAATCGAATGATTTATGTGAAAAAAACTTACCAACGATTACCAATTGTTGGGTCCAAAACAAAAACACAACTTATCTTAGATAGTTCAAAAACAGATCAATCAACACGCGTTGTACCCATGACATACACTCTTTATAAGTATCTAAAAAAATGGAAAAAGAAAGCACCAGGAGCCTTTGTTTGTTCAAATAAAACAATCCCTAGCGAACCTCGGTTATTGACCTACTATTTTCATAAAATTCGAAAAATATGTGGTATTCCCTCTACACATTTTCATCATTTACGCCATACATTCGCAACACGTTGTATTGAAGCAAATGGGGATATTGCATCTGTTAGTAAATTATTAGGTCATGCTTCAACGCGAACGACATTAGATGTATACACCGATTCTTTAGTAGAAAGTCGTCAACGAGTGATTCAACAAATGGAAGAGAAAAAAGAGGGAAAGAAATAAAAGAACGTACGTTTTATAATAAACAAACTTTCTATCTTCCATACACGCAAAAGAAAACGCTTTCTTTATTTGTGTAATTAATTAAGGATAATAAATTTTAAGATCTCTTTCTCTTTTAAATAAAAATTGACTTACTTTTTGCGCCGTCAATCATCGTCAAATATCTACTCAGACTATTGATCCACCAGGCATTCTAAGATATACCTTGGTATTAAACATTCTAAGAAAAATTAATGTAGATCATTGAGCATTAAATGAATCACCCCTCATAAAAAATCATACTAAAATAGTTGGAAGTGAAAAAGGAGAGTAGAAGTCATGTTAACTCTAGGGATTATTGATAATAAAAAGTCGAATGAGCAACTAAAACTACAATTTCAAGCGGAACCGTATTGCTTAACTAATATTAAGACAAAAAAACAACTTGCACAACTGAATGGCTTGATTGTATCGATGGATATGAAAGAAGACTTGAGTCAAGTGATTGAATGGATTATCGCCTGTCAAAAAGTTCCCACCGTATTTATTTGGGTGTTTTCAAAAGTTCTTTTAGATTATGAAGAAAACATTTTATTAGAATTAGGAGTAAATGATGTCATTATGACAGAAAAAAGGCAACCTGTATTGACTAAAGTGGTAAAAAATACATTTAAGCGATTAGAAGAACCATTTTTACTTGAGCCGGAGTCTCCACCGAAGCTATTGAACGAAAAAAATCAGTCAATTCAAGTTAACGGAAAAGAACAGGGATTAACACGAAAAGAATTTCAACTGATGCGTCTGTTATGTGAGAATCAAAATACAACTGTAACGTACGAACAATTAATGTATCAATTGTGGCCAGAGACAGAGAAGGTAGATATCCTTCGCTTAGCAAATATTGTATTTCATATTCGAAATAAATCAAAAGAAAGCGATGTGTTTACAATTAAAACGGTTCGATCGAAGGGATATATGTTAGCTATGAAATAGAGAAAAAACGAGGGTTGATGGACCGAGTAAACTTTTTTTACTTAAATAGCGTAAATGAATCAAATAGAATTCATTCATTTTGATCGAAGAGAACTACTTTTTTATAATTATCACTTAATTAGGGAGTAAATAATAACTTAGGAACTTATTTTTAGGAAACGAGAAGCTTTAGCAGTCAACAGGTAGGAGAGGAATAGGCACAGTAACGAGAAAAAAACTATTTTTGGCAGGAGAGAAATAATGACGCACGTAAAAAAATGGAAAAGGGTATTAGTTGGTAGTATATTTCTAAGTGCATTTTTTATGCGAGTTATCCCATCCTTTGCAGAAGAAGATCCAATTGGATTTACTGTGGAAGCACAACAATCGGTAACTCAACTAGATAAAGAAAAAGATTACTTTTATATAAAAACTACTCCTGGAGTGGAACAACAGGTGAAAGTTACTGTAACAGGCACTTCAGAGGAACCTGTGAAAGTCAAAGTGAGTACGGTAAATGGCTCAACTTCTGAAGCAGGAACGATTGATTATTCGCCAGGAGTGAAAAGCGATTCTTCGTTAAAGGACTCTATTGAAGAAATTACTACGATTGATTCACCAGAATTTGAACTAAAAAAAGGAGAAGTCAAAACGGTCTCAATCACCATAAAACCACCAATTGATTCCTATGAAGGGATTAAGTTAGGAACAATCTATTTTGAACGAGAACAGACAGAGGAACAAAAAAAACAAGCAATCAAATCTTCGTATTCCTATCGAATTGGGTTATTGCTATCAGAATCAGATGAAGAATACTCAAATAGTAAACAGTTAAATTTGATCGAGGTAAAGCCAGAATTAAAACGAGCAAAAAAAACAATTCAAGTGACCTTACAAAATCCGGAACCCAAAATGATCGCTGATTTTTCTTTAACTGCATCCGTTGTTGAAGAAAAAAGTGGAAAAGTGGTCAAAAAACAACAATTAAAAGAAGGAGCAATGGCCCCTTCAAGCCAGTTTTCTTACGCAATTGATTGGGGGCTGGATCCAATACCAGCCGGAAATTATCTAGTAAAAATTGATGCAGAAAGTCGGTATGATCAATGGCACTTAGAAAAGAAATTTACCATTTCAGCTGAGCAGGCAAAAAAGATGAATGACGAAACGTTATATAAATTAACGTTACCTGAGTGGGCCTATTGGGGAACGGGGATAGTAGCTGTCTTACTAGTCGTTGATGGAAGTTATGTATTTTTACGAAATAGAAAATGGAAGAAAGAACTGATCCGTCAAACTAAGAGGAAAAAAGAAAAGAAGGGAAGGAAAGGAACAGAGAGAAAAAGGAAGGAGGAGTGAAGAATGAGTAAAAAAAAATGGTTTATTGTAGGGATAATTAGTAGCTTGTTTCTGTTCTTCCCTATGCAAAGCTTTGCGGAGTCAAACGAAAAAAATGGAACAGATGTAGGGATTCAATTTGAAGGAGAACAAGGAACGAGTGGCACTACTTCTTCAGAAAAAAAGACAGAACCAAGTGTGCCAGAGAATCCGATAAGTAAACCTACAGGGCGCTTACCTATGACCGGGGAATTGATGCAGCCAATCATACTTTTACTGTTAGGCTGGTTAGCTGTGGCACTCATTACGGTCTTTTTATTCGGGAAGAAAAAAGAGAGAGAAGAACAGGAGGAGAGTCAATGAGTGTGTATGTTTGGATTGCCGGAATGGGAATTCTTGGTTTGATTGGACTAATTCTGTTTCTTTCTACGGTGTTCAACGATCGAAAGGTTAGGAAAAAATTAGGCTATTCGATCTGGTCCCTCTTACCTAATTGGTTATTTTTTATACTTGCTGGAGTAGCTATGAGTATGATGGTGTACTTCTTTTTGAATGTGAAAGAACAGTTGATTCAGTTCGGTAGTTAATTCAGTGGATAGTAGATAGATTGTTACAGTCACTTTCTCTAGGTTGAAACGATACAGTGACTACCATAAAAAGGAATATCAGGAGGAAAATAATGAATAAAAAAGTTATCGCAAGCTTAGCAACAACTGCAGCATTAGGGGCAATGATGGTCGCAACAACGGACGCTCATGCCGATGAAATGACAACAAACGGCTCTATTTCGTTTTTTGAGGACAGTAAACCAGGAACTGGTCCGTTTGAAGGAAATCTAAAATTGGCTTATGTCCCAGAAGCGTTTGATTTTGGAAACAATGATATCAAAGGGGTATCCGGCTCGAAAACCTATACACAAGTAATTGATAAAACTAAAAAACAATATGTCGCAGTATCGGATGATCGTTCAACGAAAACAAAAGGGTGGACATTGAATGCGAAAGTAGACGATTTCGTCTCAACAGTCAAAGATGAACAAGGGAAAGAAACAACAACAACTTTAACAAGTGCGGAATTAGCCTTTAATGTCGGAGAAAATCAAAAATACAATATCGATGTCAAAGCAAGTGATGCGAATACACCTGCCGTACCAACACCAGCAATTACAACAGAAGGTGCACTAACTGCGTTACCAACAACGGATGCGGCTTATTATACGAACTCACCTGCAACCAATGCAAAAATTACGTTAGTAGCAGCCGGAGCAGAAGCAAAAATATTGAACTATACGTCTCCATCACAAGCACCTGCAGAAGGGACATTAGGTGTTGCCCGTGAGGTTTCAGGAGTAACACTGAATGTGAAAGACCATAGCAATGTAAAAGACAAGAAATTTACAAGTACAGTTCACTGGGTATTGAGTGAAGATCCAACTGTATAAAAGAAACTAAAGTAAACGTGTAAATAAGTGTATCGTTCCAATTGGAGAAAGTTACTGTAACAATCTATCTACCGAGAACAGCTACAATAAGAATAAGTAAAAGCAATCAAAGAAAAAGAATGAAAATAGTTAGAGATATGGACCGAAAACTATGAAAAATTTGAGTAAATAGAAATAGTAACTATCCAAAATATAAGAAAAGAAAGAAGTATATATCTATTTATTTAGGAAGGGGATAGGTGAATTGCAGATAGAGGGAAGTAAGAGAAGAGGTACGAAAGATGACAAAGTCAAATAAAAAAGTACTGAAGTATTTAGTAGGAATCGGAGCAGTGAGTTGTTTCGGGCTGTTCTTATTTAATTATTTTGACAAAGAAGACGTCCTAAGAGCACATCCGACACAAGAAATTACGATTGATGCAGGAACGAAACAAGCCGCCAAAATCCCTAAAGACACGACAAGTGGAATATCCGAACAAAATTTAAAGAATGATGACATACTTAAAGACTATGACAGTTATCTTCAAACTAATATGTATACTGCATCTTTGAATTTAAAAAATAGAATCGGATATTCAGGTACCGTAGCAAATGATATGACAAAAGATTTATATGTAACAAATGATAATAATTTTGTTGGATTAATTGGATCTACTAATTATAACCAGCCAAATTGGGTGAGTAATCCGATTGCCGAAACAAGTTTGGTTTTATTTGATTCAGAAGGAAAAATACTTAAAAATATAAAAACAGGATTTGGCGACACAGCACGATTATATAAAAACAAAGCTACAGATACTTATTTTATGATATCAGCTACAAATTATAAAAAATTTGATTCAAATTTGAATGTAGTAGAAAGTAGTACATATAAAACTCCTAATAACGGCTTAACATATAATCGATCAGGTACTGATGCGGAAGGTAATGTTTACTCGGTGCCGTATGAACTATTTCGAAATGAAAATACAACCGATAATTTAATTGCGAAATCTATGATTGTTTATAAGGTAAGTGAGGAGTCTAGTGGTACTTTAGGTGAAAATGATGTGGAGGTATCTTTACAATCATTATCTCAGTATGTTGGAGGCTATGCTAAAGTAACAGGTACTACGGTTCCTTTGCAGGCTTATGAAGGTTTAGATACAAACGGATTTACTAAGTTCTCTAATGGGACATATGGTGGAATATATTTACTATCTGATACACGTGGATGGACCCTGAGTAAATATTTTGTTCTATGGGATAGTAAAGGTGATATTATAGCTTACTATGATTTAAAAGGTAATGGAGTTAGGCAATTACTTTCAGAATTCGATGGAATTAATTTTTACTTTAGAGAATACTCTCACTGGAATTTAATGAAGTATTCTACACAAGATAATTCATTAAGTGTCATTTCTTCACTTGGATCAGAAATGAACTACGATTTTGTTGATGAAAATAAAGTTTCAATTTATGGAAATTCACAACTGACAGGAATTTTTAAAAAGTACGATCAAGGGTCTAATGACAAAAAATTCATTATTTCTGAAGGAGATATAAATAATATTTTTCAACCTGAAAAAAAACTTATTTTGGGTATAAAATCAACATATGATGATTTTGAAGTTCAAGAATTTAATGACAAAAACGTTATGAATGCGACGGTTATGAATGAGATACCTTTTGGTATTAATTTATTAAAAGGTTACCAAGAGGGAGCTTACGTGAGATATGGATATCTTGGAATGAGCTCCAATCGATCAGGTATAGAGGCTCCTAAGGATGGATGGCCAGTTAAAGAAACTTCTGACAGAACCTCGGTTTACTATGGAACAATGGATGCAGAGCCTGATTATGCACCTGCAATCAAACAAGGAAATGGAAAAGGAGTCATAATAAATAAAGAAGAGGAAGCCTATACCTCTAGTGACAAAAATAGTAATAATTGGACGCCTCTTGAGAACACCTTAATTACAGGGGATTTAAATGGAACTACCAGCGATCCAAATTCAGTAAAAGCGTATGATTATTATGATATAGACAAAGCTTTTACCCCAATTACTACGGACGATTTCCAAAAAAAAATAAATAGAAATCCAAACAGTTTAACTAATGAGATCGATTGGAAGGCATTGGGATTTGATTTAAATACGCTAGGGCCTCAAAAGGTCACCTACTTTATTTCAGATTCACAAAAACAAATAACAAGCACATCTAAAAACGTAAATGTTGTTGATCATAAGACAGAGTACGATGAAGACACCGCAAAAGTCGCACTACGAGCAGAGAACTTTACGATCAAGCTAACAGATTTACAGGCCTTACAAAAAAGTGGTGGATTAACACAAGAATTGTTGACCGGAGAGAAAACTAGTACGTATGGAAATGTCTTAGCCTGGGATTTAGATAAAGGGGACACGTATAATACAGAGGTAAAAGTTGATCCTGATCAATTGGCTGCTATCAATGCCGCCAAAGCATTTGGTAAATTTCCATTAAAATATACCCTAACTAAAAACAATAAAACAATTACCAAAAACACGTACGTATATGTTATGGGAGCGAATAGCCAACAAGTAGGGGAAAATGGCACAACGATTTTTAATACGGATCCTATTGAACTCCCATGGGATATAACGTCGACATTAACTACGGATGCCCTTGGAACTAAAGTAATGACAGACGGCAAGGTGGTTGCCTATGATTTTGAGACAGGCGAGGATATTACAAAAACAACTGTCAATAAAGTAGCGACAGTCAGTCCTATAGAAACAGATCTTACAGCACTAAAAGCGCTCAAACCAAAAAATACCACAGATAAACCGAAACAAACGGTTCATTATGCGATTAAACGTGGTACAACTGAGGAATCGGCAACCACAACCGTAGGGACAGAAGTCACCGTGTACTATCGATTTGCGACAGTTACCATCAATTTCAAGGATGAGGATGGAAATACGTTATACGATAAGAATAATCAGGCGTTAACCTATAAGAAGGGTGACAAAGAAATAACGATTGCGCAAATCACATTGACGAATCAGATTGTTGGGGAAACTATTAATTTTACGACGTTAGACGATATTACTGAACCAAAAACAGCCGCCGGGAATGGAACGGGGTATGACTTTGTCGATTATTTTAAAGCGGATAATACAACAAAAGTAACAACGCCAACGGCTGTTCCTGTTCAGTGGAAGGAGGCTTCTGCAACAACAGATCCCAATGAATATACATTAAAATATAAAGGCCTCCTACGTTTCTTATCCATCCCTGAAACGATGACGTTTGATTCAAAAGTTATTCGTGCATTTGATCAAGAATCCTCTGCTTCTAAAGATAATTCGCCGTTAACGGTTGGAGATAACCGAAAAACAACGGGTAAAGGAGAGGTTAAAGGAAAGTGGAAAGTCAATGTGACATTAGTGGATGATTTTAAACTACAAGAAGAAGGATCTACTGAGAAACTTCTTAATATTTTATATTATGGAAATACACTGATAACGAAAACAGAAGGAACAACGATTAAAACAAATAGTACCGCAACAACTAAAACGGACATCCCATTGAATAATACGAGTAGTTTTAAACTGAAAATTCCTGCTGGACAAGCGAAAAAAGGAACGTATCAGGCAACCATTAAGTGGGATTTATTGAATGCGCCGTAGTTATGGAAAAAATAGAAACGGAATGTGCGTTAATCTAAACGATTAACGTTTCACATAAAAAAATAGGAAAGTAGGAATTTGGAAATGAAAAAAACAGTAGCAGCCTTAGCTTTATTGGCAATTGGTGGAACAACAATCTTTGGAGGGCAAGCAGCGCATGCCGTTGAGGCAACAGTAAATGAAGATGTAACGACAGAAGGAGATGTTAAATTTACACCGAACACCGATGGTACAGGTGGGTTAATTAAACCAGGAACAGTAGACGATACAATTAAAGTAGCAGATGGCGCCGCATCAAAAGGCGCTTTGCGTATAACCAATGTACCTAGTTTCCGTTTTGGTACAGTAAGTGTATCTGCACAAGCGACAAGTTATCCGTCTTTATTGACAACTTATCAAACAACGTCAACGGATAAAGATGGTATAGTTACAGAAGGTACAAAAAAAGTGAAAATCCCGCAATTTGTTCAAGTAGCCGATGAACGTGGTGAAGCAGAGGGTGTCTTTAAAGTAACTGCAAAAGCTACGAAATTTACTGAACAAGATGTAGCGGAAGGAAAAATAGCGGATGTTTTAGAGAATACTCGTATTCAATTTTACGGTCAGACATTAAGAAATAATGTCCTTGATAAAGATGCAGTAAATAAAGTAGATGCTGATGCTACCGAAATTTTGGCTGGAATGAATGTAGATCCTGCGGCGGAAGCAGGTAAGCCAATCGGTGAGCTGAATGACACAACTGCATTACCTATTTTATCAACGAAAGTTGCCGGTGGGGCAAATGGATCTATTTCTTCGATAGTATTCGATGGATCCTATACCACAGATAAAGAATACGATAAATTAACAGATGGAAAAGGGAATCCACTAACTACAAATGATCAAGTTAAATTGTCGGTTCCAGCCGGTGAATCACCTAAAAGTAACGTGACGTATAAATCTACTATTACTTGGAATTTAACAAACGTACTATAAAATAATCAAAGTGGGAATGGACAGCTAGCCATTTCCACTTTTTACTAAGTGACAAGGAGAGACGTATATGAAAAAAAGAGAACAGCGAGTATTATTCGGACTCGTGTACATACTCATAAGCAGCATCTTTTTTCTTTTTCCAATGATCGGAAAAGCAGAGGTAGGAGATATTTCAGTAAAAGCGATCTTACCTGAAAATCAACATAATCCGGATGTAACCTATTATGATCTTCGTGTGACACCAGGCCAAACACAAGAAGTAAAATTAGAGATTAATAATGCGGGAGACAAGGAAGAAAACGTAACAATTGCGTTAACAGATGCCCGAACAAGTAGGATTGGAGATATTGATTACTCTGTTGTAGAAAACTATAAGAAAGATAGCAGTTTAAGCACAGGATTAACAGATATCGCTAAAGTAGAATCAACTGCGACTGTTCCAGCCAAAGGATCGATTACAGTTCCCATTCAAATAAAGGTCCCACAAGAGCCGTTTGACGGAATGATTTTAGGAGGAGTTACGGTAACACAACCAGAAGGTCAAACAAGCAAGAGCTCAAAAAGCAAAGGGATGCAGATTGAGAATAGAGTTTCTATAACAGTTGGAATGAAGCTGACGGAGTCAGATACACCGGTAGAAGCAGCGTTGGATTTTGTAGGGGCAAAGGCGGGCCAAGAAGCTGGACGTAACCAAGTGGAAGTAACTCTTCAAAATCATGAACCTACAGTTTTAGAAAAAATTGATTATGAAGCGAAGCTATACAAAAAAGGAGAAAACGAAGTTTTACATGAGCGGAAAGTCAGTGGTTATCGATTTGCGCCGAATTCTAGTTTTACGTTTCCGATTAGTTGGGAAGGGGAGCGATTTGAGCGAGGAACTTATCGAGTGAAATTAACAGCTGTATCCCAAGAAACCGGACAAAAATGGCAGTGGGATGAAGAGTTTGAAATAACTGCTGAGGAAGCAAAGAAATTGAACGATAAAGCAGTAGATTTAGAAGAAAAACCAATGTGGTATTATTATCTACTGATTGGTATAGGAGTTCTTGTAGTTATTGTAGTTATTCTGCTTATTTTACGTAATAGAAAAAAGAAAAAAGAGGAAGAAGAAAAGCGAGCGAGAGCGAAAGCAAAAAAGAAAAAAGCACAACAAAAAAGAAAACAAGAGCGAAAAAAATAGGACTAGCTATAAAAAAAGCAGATAGTACTAGTGGAAACAATAAATGGATAATTGTTTCTGCTAATATTCATGAAAGAGTTCCCTTTGGTTTTAGCAGAACTAGATCGTTGTATAGAGAAAACTAGTATTTTTAAGTATTGTTCCAAACAACTAATTCAACAGGTCAAAGGATATATAGTATTAGTAGACTATTTTGAGAATCTTTTAGAGAATTTAAATAACAAAAATAAGGACAACTTTAATACATGAAAAGTTGATACAAAAAGAGAACTTAGAGAGGTTCAAGTTACTATCGATTGAATATAGAAAACATACCAGGTGTGCTAACAAGGAGTCAATATATTGTTTCGTATTTTGAGTAGGAACTACCTTGTACTTGAATAAGAATAAAAGATAAAAATAATGAGTGAAAAATAGGATAGAAAGTGGGAAGGAAAATGAGAAGAACGATAGGAGTAATTGTGAGTGTTATAGGGCTGAGTGTACTACTTTCGGGGTGTGGAAAAAGCGCGAAGGACCAATTTGTTCAAGCATATAAAGAACAAATAACACAAAAAGAAGGGACATGGACATTTGAGGGAGGGATCAAAGAGATTGAATTTGGCTCATCATCAGATACAGCAGTAAATCCAACCATAGGGATGTTACAAACACAATTAAAAGACATATCTATAAAAGGAACGTATCAAATCGTCAAAAAAGAAGACTATATGTTTGATGTTTCTATGAAGGCGAAAGCGCTAGGGATGGAGATTCCGGTTGAAATGATTGGTTCCTTAGGAAAACAACCTAAAGTTTATTTAGGTACAGATATGCTTGAGTACTTGACACAAGTATTGGCAACAATTTCAGGAGGGGCGACAGTAACGGAAGGCTTTGATACAGAAGAATACAAAGGGAAATATGTTGATTTAACAGCATTGGGAGAAGAAATAGATAAAGAAGAGCAAGACAAGGTGAGGAAAGAATACAAAGTAATGGAAAAAGAACAAATGAAAAACCGAGAGAAAGTATCGGATTATCTAAATGAATTGGATCAAAAAACGTTTACCCAAAAAGATGGAGCGGTTAGCCATACCTTTACGAAAAAAGAACTAGAGAAACTTATCAGCATTTTTATAAACGAAGCAGAGGAAAAGAAAACGATGAAAGAGATGTTGAAGCAGTATCAGGATTTATCCGTGAAGGTATTGATTGATACAAAGAAAAAGAAAACAAGCAGTGTGTGGACAATCAAACAGGCAGAAGAAGAGGCGGAATCAAGTATCCAGTCAATGGTGGTAGAATCGTCCGTCACGTATAGTGAGAAGAAGCCAACAATCGACTTACCTAAAAAAGAAGCTATTTTATCAGAAGAAAAGGTGAAGGAGTTACTTGCGCGATTAGAAGGAGAGTCCGAAACAACAACTGGAATGTTAACAGAGACAGAGTTTAATGAACTGAAAAAAACGTTAGAAGGAGTGAAAGGTTCATTAGATAAAGAAACGAAAGAAGAATTGCTTACCTCCTATAAAGAAATGTTAACAGAAGAACAGTTGAAAGAGGTAAAAGAACTACTTCAAGATGTTGGAGAACCCAATTTATAGAAGTAGTGTACGAGCCAATGAAACAAACATTGTTTGAACTATATAGTAGGAGGAGTAGTATAATGAAAAAAATTTTTAGTCTTTATGTTTTAGTAGTGGTTTTATTGACTGGTTGTGGAGCTAGTGAAAGTAAATTAGAAACGGTTACCTACGGAATGGATTCAACAAATGGTGTAACCTTGAACATGGAAATTAAATATGACAAAGATAAACATGTTCAAGAAACTATTACGAAGAATACGTATAACTATAAAGAAATGGGCATGAACAAAGAGCAAGTAAAAGAATATATTGAAAAAGCTTCAACCATGTATAAGGATATGTCTGGAGTAACAGATACAATTGAATACGGAAATGAGGAAGCAAAAGAAACACTGAAAATAATAGTAAAAGATGTGTCAAAAGAATCACTGCCAGTATTGTATTCAATTAATGCGAATGATGATGGAACAGTTTCGTTAGATACGTTGACCAAAAATTTTGAAGCATCTGGATTCAAAAAAATAAATAATAAAGAATAAGTTATGAGTGCGCAATGCCAATGATTTTTTGCACTTATATGGAACACAAAAAGCCGAACTAGTTCCTCAAGTGAATAATGAATATAGCTTGAAACTAGATAAAAAACGAAATATATGGTGTACATCCTGTAGAAACCAAAAGCCCTGAGAATGATTCAGAAAAATAAGAAACTAGTGAGAGTTCCTATTTAAGTAGTTTTAATCATCGTCTGGTTGGTTCGAACCTTTGTTACAGAGATGTAACTTGATTGACACTTTTTTTAATTATGAAATGCGGAGGTAGTTACTTTGAACGAAGAGATGGAGCTAATTGAAGAAATAAAGAAGAAAAAAAGTGTTTATAGAAAAAAGTTAGTTGATGCGTCCTATTTTTTATTGATAGGAGGAATGATTTTCATTTATGCAATTTATAATGTACGTGAACTGTTGAGTGAAAATTATTTTGGTATTTACTATTATAATGTTCCTAGAATATTAAGTTGGTTTTTCGACACCTTTGGTCCTATATGGACTACAGTTATGATGTTTCTGTTATCATTTATATTCTTAGGTTATTTTCTCTATAGATTTAGTCAATATAAGAAAAATATGAAAGAGTTGAAAAGAATAAATGAGAACTAAGCATTTTTCATTCCTAAAGATGTAATCGCGTCTGGTGAATGAATGTTTGTATCAATTGATGCAACAAAAGCTAAATAACTTAGAAAATAGATAGAGCAGGAGGATGTTTAGTTTGTATAAAAAATTATCGAATTTCTATATGGCTGTTGCTATTATTGGCATTATTACAGCCGTTCCAATTATAGGTAGTTTTTTCGACTTATTTAGGATCCTAACGATGGTGTTGTTAGGATTTTCGATTTATTTATTAGTGAAACAACCAAAAGAAATAAAGAGAACGGCCAATGTTCTGATGATTATTTCTTGTGTTTTAGTTTTGAAATGTGTGATTTCCAAATTCTCAAATTTTACAGCAGTTCTTGGAGATAAAGTGAGGGATACCATTAGCTGTTTAGACAGAACAGTTTTAATTCACAAAGAAACCCTATGTATCGGTTGATACATAGGGTACTTGGGGGAATCGAGATTATGTGAACTTCTTCTTTATATAACAGATACAAATAAGCTTGGCTATTCGTTGATAATATTTCAAACTTATTTTGCTATTTATTTGCTTCCTAAATTAATTTGGAAAGAGTTTTTTTGTGACACGTAAAAAGACTATTTGGATAGGTATAATTTTTAGAACTTTATGGTTTTTAAGTGCAGGCTTTACTATGATTTTTTACTTAGCTGATAAATTACCTGATAGTTTTCAAGTTCCGAAGTTTATCGGTTGGTTATATGAATTTATAGGAGTTCTGCCTGCTTCAATTGTTCAATTAGTATTATGTTTCTTTATCATTTTTTTTTTCGTTACCAAGAAAAATGAAAAAAATTGAATGACAAACAATTTTATTAGATTTGAATAAGGCCATATTATGTTAAATTGCAAAAAAGTTATTTATTTTAGACGACTTTAAAAACTTTGCAATGGAATCTAATTACCTTATTATACATATAATATCTTAAGGAGAGTGATTATGTTGTCACAACATATTGGTAATAAAGGAGAAAAATTTAATTTATCTCAAGCTAGTTCTTCTGTTAATAGAGAAGCAGATATCGACAGAATCAAAAAATATGATGAATTCGGTATAAATGACGTTTCTAAATTTACTTTTCCAATGTTTATAATCTTCCTTATAGGCATAAGACTTATGGTTGAAAACCATTATATATTTGGAATAATAATAACAATTTTGCCAATTATATTATTTTTATTTAGACGGTTTACGTACATTAGCCCAACTGATTCATATAAAAATGGTTTGATTACACCAGCTATAATTACTGCTATTGAATCTGATAAGGTAGAAATACTATATTTAGCTCCTATGAATAATGGTGATGATGATAATTTGATTTTTGGTTGTAAAAAAGTGAAAATTAATAAAATATCAGGATCATTTTTATCAATAGGAGAAAAAGTTCCTTGTGTTAGTCTATTCAATCCTTTCTTTGGTCCTATTAAAAATTGTTGGAGCGATTTTGATAGTAGACCATTAGTTTGGGGTTATGAAAGTCGTCATATTATTGATTTTGCCTTATTAGCTTTAGACAATGATAGAAAATTTAGAGTTAGCTATTGGGAAATATTAGATAATATAAAAATAGTAATGGAAAAAAAAGAATACAATAAGATTATATTTTTTGATGAAAATTATAATGTTGTGATTGGAGATAATAATAAGGAAATAGTAATTGAGGAATCAACTACTTTGATAGGAAGAATAATTGACTTAAATTTACAAAAAGAATACAGCCTAAAATTAGGAAGTGATAAGAAGAATGACAAACAGCTAAAAAAAATCAGAAAACAATTTGACATTAAAGAAACAGAATCTATAATTTTAACGATTACAGATTCAACTTTAGCAGGCCACTATGGACTTGCTATTACTGATTCCTATATTTACTCAAAAGATATAATGGAGAAACCTATTTCCACAAAAAGAAATAATATTTCAATAAATTATCCCTTTTCAATAAAAAAAAATAGTATTAGATTAGATGAGGAAGTCATTCATACATTACCTAACTCTTTAGATGATATAGAGGCAATAAAAACTTTAATAGAAGAAGTTCTGAAAAAAGGGCTTATTTAAATTTTTTTTATTTATGATTAACTCACTGCTATATAATTAGAATCATAAACTATAGATTAGAATAATGCGATTTATTAAAATATACTTCTTTATATTTTACAACAAACAAGACATGATTGAAAATAGATAAAAATACATGGAATTTATAGATGTTTTATTTGTACCAAAAACATTCGTTTTTGAGAATGCTATAAACATATTTTTTTACATTTGAATTTTGAAGTATCGGGCTATTTCGTATCATTAAAAAAACTCATTTAGAACTTCGGTAAGATCATAAATTATATAAAATACATATGAAAAAAATTCAGGATCATCTTTTTTCATATTCCGTATAGTTATGCTCTATTATCGATAACGTACGCTGAAGTTTGTGACGATACTCTGGCTCTTTTGAATCAATTAACTCAACATCTTGCAGAATTATTCCTATCTTATTGCCTATATTTCTTTGATTTTTTCTAATATTACTCATATAAATACCTGTTTTTATCAATAACTGAAGGTGGGGAAATTCTATGTATCTAACAAAAAAAACTGTTTTTTTTTTGACTTTTTTATTTAAGGAGGGGGCTTCTGATCTAAAAAGAATTATTGAAAATCTTAATATCGACGAAGTTAATGCTGAAATTCAAAAGGAACTTTCAATTTTTTAGATATTGAGTAAGACAGTTATTCTAATCTTAAATTAATTGGTTTTCAAATAGTATTCCTAAAAAGGATCAATAAAAAACGCAAGCATTACAAATTTAAAAAATATGATATACTTAAGGTGTAAATGAAGATCAAGTATAACACTAAATCCCTAGAGAAGTCGGATTCTCCAGGGTTTTTTCGTGGGCTAATGTCGTCGTAGTGCGGTTTTACTTCTTGTTTTTGGTATTTAGCCAATACTTAAAAGTATTGATAGTGTTACGCCAATATGCCAAAATAGAGAGTATGAACTAGTATAAATAGGGAAATAATCAATCGAAAATTGATTGGAAAAAGTTTTGACTGGAGGAAGCCTAGAGTGGAAAACAAAGAATCACTATTTGAGGTCAGTAGCTTCACTTATCAGGATCAGGGCGGTAATTTAGCTGGTGTCAGATTACTAAAACAAGAAGAACATCTGTCAACAGAGCAAATGCAACTGCTCGCAAACAAATTGGGCTATGCTGAAACGGCGTTTGTTCAACCTATAGCTTCGAATGAGTTTAAGGTACGCTATTTTACACCACGAACTGAAGTGCCCTTATGTGGACACGCAACCATTGCAGCATTTTGTCTGTTGAAGAAATTAGAAAAATTGACTACGGGAGAATATTCGATCCACACGCAAGCTGGGAAATTAACGATTTTACTATTGGAAGATGGTACCGTTTTTATGGAACAAGCTTTGCCGGTTTTTTATACAGAAAAACTAGATTATGCTGCCGTTGCTCGTTCTTTGGGAATAGATGTTACTGATTTTTCAGAAGAGATGCCATTAAAAGTCGTATCAACAGGATTAAAGGATTTAATGATTCCAGTCAAAGATACAACTATTTTGCAAGCCATTAAGCCCAATACAAGGGAAATAGAAGCAATCTCAAAAAAATTAGCTATTATTGGCTATCATGTTTTTGTTCCAGCAAAGACCACAATTCATTGTCGCAACTTTGCCCCTTTTGTTGGTATTGAAGAAGAATATGCGACAGGAACGTCTAACGGGGCCCTAGCTTGCTACCTATTTCAAACAACTCAAAGAATAGGTGACGCATCTTACATCTTTAAGCAAGGACGACTAAGTTCAGACCAGACTGGGCAGATCATCGTTGAAATTAGTGCCGACAATAAAAAAATTAAACAAGTTTTGGTTGGGGGAAAAGCTGTTATTAGTCAAAATTTATCAGAAGTGGATCAGTTCTGATCTGAAACAGAAGAATGTATAAAAGGTTTAAAATGAATAGTAGATAGTATAAATAGCAGAAATTTTTCAATCAAGCAGTTTCTAAAAGGGGAATTGAAACATGGAGGTAACAGCTTTGAATAGTAAGAGAATCTTTGGTCTATTTTGGGGAATAGTAGCTTTGCTAATCTCATTTGGTATTTTACGTATATTAACTAAAGTCAGTGACAATGACTTTGCAGGAAAAGGAACAGCTATCTATGCAATAGTAGCCATTTTATATATGATAATAACGATCGGCTTGGCAAAATATTATTCGAAAAAATTTGCTTACTTTCTAATCCTATTGCTTTTTCTTAGTGTTCTCTCTCCTTTACTGCTTATTTTTACGCTCAATAATTATTAATTGTTACTATAAAGTATTACGATGAAACGGGAGGGGAAAGAATGAGTAAGGATAATGGTAGTTCTATCTCAATAGGGCTTTGTTTGGGCGTCACATTTGGTTTGATTTTTGATAATTTAACGTTAGGAATTGCAATAGGTGTAGCAATCGGAGCTGCAGGGATTTTTGATAGTAAGAAGAGGAAGAATAAGGAAGGCGAAAAGAAATGGAGTGAGAAAGACTGAATAAAATTATTGCAGTTGATCAGGTATCCTTTCAACTTGAGAAGCAAAATATACTAGAGGATATTACATTATCATTTGAAAAAGGGAGCAGAACAACCATTACTGGACCTTCGGGCAGTGGGAAAAGTAGCTTACTCAAAATACTAGCATTGTTGATAACACCGACAAATGGTCAGGTGCTTTTTCATGAACAGGATATCATCAACCTGCAACCTGAAAGCTATCGTATGCAGGTATCCTACTGTTTTCAGCAACCAACTTTATTTGGCGAAACGGTAAGGGATAATTTTGTATTTCCTTATGAGGTTCGCAAACAAGTATTTCAGGAAAGCCATGTGTTGACTCTTTTGGAACAAGTTGAATTACCAAAGTCATATTTGGATAAGAAAATCACTGAATTATCTGGTGGTGAAAAACAACGAGTGGCATTGATCCGTAATGTGATATTTCTACCCGAAGTTTTACTTCTAGATGAAGTAACGGCAGGCTTAGATGAAAAAAGTAAGCGAATTGTCAATCAGTGGTTATTGCGATTGAATCAAGAACAGAATATTACGTTGATTCGTGTGACTCATGATACAGAAGAAATAACGCAATCGACTGTTGTGAAGAAAATCGTAGCAGGTAGATTGGAGGAAGGGCAATGAATTTAGCAGTGAACGATCTTTCCTTATTATTTGCAGCGATGTTGGTGTTTGTCGCTTTATTGATCAGTTATAAAGAAAAATTAGGGTTTACTAAGGATATTATCATTAGCGTTTTTCGAGCGATCATTCAATTGATCTTAGTCGGTTATTTACTTAAATATGTCTTTCAAGTCAATAGCAAACTATTAACGATTGTAATGGCTGGCGTCATTATCATCAATGCGGCACTCAATGCTAGTAAGCGGAGTAATCATTTGAAAAACGGTTTTTTGATTTCTTTGTTGGCGATCGCTTGCAGTACAGGGGTAACAATTGGTGTTTTAGTTCTTTCAGGAGCGATTCAATTTACACCCTCTCAAATTATTCCTATCAGTGGTATGATCGCAAGTAACGCGATGATCGCTATCGGCTTATGCTATCGTAATATGGATAGTTTATTTCATGATCAACGTCAGGCCGTTCTTGAAAAATTAGCTTTAGGTGCAGATATCAAACTAGCTTCACGCGACATCGTGCGTGCGAGTATTCGAACGGGTATGGCCCCAACGATTGATTCTGCTAAGACGGTTGGAATCGTCAGCTTGCCTGGGATGATGTCAGGCTTGATCTTTGCCGGTGTTGATCCAGTTCATGCCATCAAATATCAAATTATGGTTACGTTCATGTTGCTGTCTGCAACGAGCATTGGTTCGGTTATTGCAACGTATTTAGCTTACAAAAGTTATTACAATACACAAAAGCAGTTAATAATTTAGTTTAATTGTTTAAAGGCAAATCAATTCAGTTTTGCCTTTTTTTGTATACTTTATTTTGAAAAGTATAGACATTTTATGGTTGTAGCTTTATAATTAAAATAGATGACCATTATATAATGAGAGTAGGGACTGAAATGCAAAAGGTATTTCCAGATAATTTTTGGTGGGGTGCAGCGACATCCGGGCCACAAAGTGAAGGTAGATTCAATAAAAAACATGCGAATGTGTTTGATTACTGGTATGAAATCGAACCAACTGATTTTTATGACCAAGTTGGACCAGATGTGACTTCTAATTTTTACAATAGCTTTAAAGAAGATATCGCATTAATGAAAGAAGTTGGTTTAAACAGCGTGCGGACTTCGATTCAATGGACACGTTTGGTAGATGACTTTGAAACTGGAGCAGTCAATGAAGATGCTGTCCGTTTTTATAATGCCGTTATCGATGAGTTTATTTCAGCAGGTATTCGTCCTATAATGAATCTACATCATTTTGATTTACCAGTAGCTCTATATGATAAGTATGGCGGGTGGGAATCAAAACATGTGGTAGATTTATATGTGAAGTTTGCGGAAAAATGTTTCGAATTATTCGGAGATCGTGTCAAAGATTGGTTTACCCATAATGAGCCAATCGTTGTCGTTGAAGGAGAATATTTACATCAATTCCATTATCCAAAAATCGTGGATGGAAAAAAAGCGGTACAAGTAGCGTATAACTTGAATTTAGCTTCTGCTAAAGCGATTCAAGCTTTTAGAAAAATGGGGTTGCAAAATGATGGCGCAAGAATCGGAATCATCTTGAATTTAACACCAACTTACCCAGCCTCTGATTCACCAGAAGATTTAGCCGCAGCGAACATTGCTGAGTTATTTAATAATCGAATGTTTTTAGATACAGCAGTACACGGAGAGTTTCCAAAGGAATTAGTCGAACTATTTAGAAAAGATGGGGTTCTTTGGGAAAGTACGCCAGAAGAATTAGCGGTGATCAAAGAAAATACGATCGATGTTTTAGGGGTCAATTTCTATCATCCGAATCGTGTAAAAGCACCCGACGTAGCACCAAACAGTGTAGGTGCATGGCTGCCAAATCGCTATTTTGATGAGTTTAATATGCCTGGTCGTCGCATGAACATTGATCGTGGTTGGGAAATTTACCCTAAAGCACTATATGATATTGCGATCAACATTCGTGATAACTATAAAAATATTGCCTGGTTTGTTTCTGAAAATGGCATGGGTATATCAAATGAAGAACGCTTTATGAACGAAGCTGGTGTAGTTGAGGATGATTATCGAATTGACTTTATTCGAGAACATTTAGAATGGGTTCACCAAGGAATTGAAGAAGGCTCTAATTGCTTTGGCTATCATTTATGGACACCAATCGATTGTTGGTCTTGGGCAAATGCCTATAAAAATCGTTATGGATTGATTTCTACCAATATCCACACGCAAATTAAAACAATCAAGAAATCAGGTCATTGGTTTAAAACAATTGCGCAAACGAATACGCTAGATAACAAATAATTAAAAGGATAAAGCAAAACGGCGGTTTCGTTATGCTTTATCCTTTTTTAATTATAGTCAACGTTTAAAACAGAGTAGCTACGTTGATCGTATCGATTTCTACTACAGGAAAATTCAATCGGTCGTCCGTCTTTTGAGTATACGACTTGTTGCACCTCAAGAACAGGATCATCTATTTTACAGTTTAAGTATGTTTGATCATATTGATCAGACTTATCCGCTTGGATGTTTCGATAGGCACCAGCAAAATCAAGCGATAGTTGGTCTTTGATATAAGTGTAAATAGACTTTTTTAAAATATCTGTCGTTAAACCAGGGATCAAATCACAAGGCATATAAGTATGTTCTAAAATAAAAGGTTCGTTTTCGAGAATTCTGAGACGAATGATTTTATAAACCGGCTGTTCTGCTGAAATGGCTAGACGATCTTGGACTTGTTGAGAAGGAAATTCTACTTCAAATAAAATAACCTGACTCTTCAATTCTTTATGGCGGTCATGCATTTGTTTACTAAGACCATCATATTCATTGACTGGAGATGTGTCTTTATCCCAAAAAGAGCGATTAAGCACCTTTGTTCCAGCACCGCGTTGCGAGTAGAGCAGACCTTCCATCACTAAAATACCGATGGCTTTTTTGATAGTCATTCGGCTAACGTTGAATTCTTTCACTAAGTCTGTTTGGTTAGGTAAAAGTGTATCTGTTTGGTAGATGTTATTTTTTATTCGATCACGCAAAGTATCTGCGATTTCTTCGTATTTTGGTTTCATAAAAGTAAGACCTCCTCCCTTGTATTGTACCTGATTGCGAATGTATAGACAATTAAAGAAAAAAGAAAGTGCAATTAAATCGCACTTTCTTTTTCTTTGTCCAATAAACGTAGGAATGGATACCAAATGAGAGCAACAAGAACCAGATCAACAAGCTGTAAAATCCCGCCTAAAATCGAATTGGTTGCTAACATCCCACTGAAGAAGATCGGTACTGTCCATGGAACAGACACGCCGGTTGGCGCTGGAATGATGCCGGCTGCCATGACTAGATAATTCAGAACAGTTACAATAAGAGGCGCTAAGACCCATGGAATTAAAATGGTTGCATTTAAAACAATCGGTAAACCGAAGATGACTGGTTCATTTACGTTGAAAATTCCTGGAGCTAAGCTTAAACGACCTATGTCGCGGTATTGTTTTTTCTTCATGATAAAAGCCATAATCAAAATAACAGCGAGTGTCATCCCCGAACCTCCAAGCCCCACTGTGAATGTCTCCATAAATGGTTTTGTGATGATGTGAGGCAATTTGTCCCCAGCTTTATAAGCATCTAAATTTTCCAACATTAAGGTATTCCAAATGGGGTCCATTACAGAATTGACAATAATTTGTCCATGCAGCCCGAAGAACCACAAAAATTGAACAAAGAATAAAGCAATGAGCGTAGCAGGTAAACTACTACCTAAACCAACTAATGGTTTTTGAATAATTTCATAAATAACGTCATGAAGATTTGTATTAAAGAGACCGGTGACGATAGCATTTAAGAAAAGGAAGACAGATAAGGTCAAAATGGCAGGAATCAATGCAGCAAAAGATTTAGCGACCGCTGGTGGAACACCGTCAGGCATTTTGATTTGCCAGCCTTTTTTAGTGATGCGACAATAAATTTCGCCAGCAAGAAAAGCGGCGATCATTCCGATAAACATTCCTTTCGCACCTAAACGATCTAAAGACAAGACACCAGAAACTTCTGTCCCGTCTTCAAGTGTCATCATAAAAGGAGTCAATAACAGAAAACTTGCGAATGAAACAGCTCCGCCAAAAATTCCTTCAACATCATAAGATTTAGATAAATAATAGCCAATACCAAACGTGACAAAGACAGCCATAATACTCATTGTTGCGTTTTGTCCATTGCCAAAGAGTGAAGAGAGGGTTCCTTTTGTGGCATCACTGAAAAAAGGTAAATTATTGATGACCACGATGATCGAGCCAAACATTGTTAATGGAAATGACAGCATAAAAGCATCTCGAAGCACAGAAAGATATCTGTTTTGCCCAAGCTTATTTGCTAGGGGCATAATTTTTTCTCCAAGAGAGTCCATAAAACCATTCATAATAATCAGTCCTTTGATTTTTTTGTAATCGATTACAAAAATAAATATACCACCTTATTATATAAATGTCTATACTTTTATTTTTTAAGAATATCTTTTTTTGCTTTGAAACCTAAAAAAACAGAGTAAAACAACTAATGTTTTACTCTGTTTATGAATTGAGAGATTAAAATAATGATACTTATTTTAAATACTTGCGCCGCCGCCTCCAGAAGAACCGCCACCGCCAGAGAATCCGCCGCCACCGCCGAATCCGCCACCGCCACTAGAAGAGCCGCCGCCAAAACCGCTGCCGCCGTAACCACCGCCGCCCCAATACCAAGGACCACCGCCACCGCGGCCACCACGACCTCCTTTACCAAAGGCAAAGAATAAAATTGGAATCAGGATAATGAAAATCGCGAAAATATCCATGAAATCAGTATCATCTTCTGATGCCACTTCTTCCAATTCGCTATCGGACAAGGCATTTTTATCTGCTGGATATTCATAATGTTTGTCAATCAAGGTAGTCACTGCGTTGAATGTATATTGCAGCCCTTTATTGATCGAAGCATCATTACTTGACTTCAAATCGTCTTTGGCTTGTTGTAAAATATTTCCAGCAATGCTGTCTGTGATGACATCCTCTAAGCCATAGCCGACTTCGATTCGAACATTTCGATCCCCACCGTTGACAGCATAGAGAATCAAAACACCGTTATCTTCCTTAGGATTACCAATTTTCCATTTTTTCAACAAATCGGGGGCGTAGCTGTCGATGCTGTCCCCATCCGTTGAGTTGATCACAGCTAAAACAACTTGAGGCGCTTCTGATTTTTGTTTATAAAGTTCGCCTTTATTATCAACTAACTTTTTTGTCGTCTCATCAAGAATTCCCGGCTGATCTAAATAGAAACGATCAGGTGAAGCGGGTAATTGTTCCGCGAATACTGGTGTTTGGAAACTGATGAAAAAGGCGACAAGGAAGAATAGTACACTAGGTAATAACCCTCGTCTAAAATTTTTCATTCGTCATCACTTCCCGCTACTTGAAGTGGTTGAATTATCAAAATTTACAGAAGGAACTGAGCTAGCAGTTGGGTCAGCTTTGAAGTAATCTTTCTTACCTAAGCCCATCATATTAGCAAAAATATTTTTAGGGAATGAAACAACTTGTTCATTATATTCTTTCACAACGTCATTGTACCGTTTACGCTCAACTGAAATACGATTTTCCGTTCCTTCTAATTGAGTCATTAAGGTTTGAACATTATCATTTGATTTTAGTTCAGGATAATTTTCATTGATGACATTGATCAAAGTACCTACTGATTGGTCTAGTTCTTGACTAGCTTTGATTTTGTCAGAGTCATTATTGGCAGAACCGTATGCTTCACGAGCTTTTGCAATATCTCCAAAAACTTGTTGCTCTTGTTGCATACTACCTTTTACACTATTGACCAAGTTAGGCACTAAATCAGCTCTACGCTGCATCACATTTTCTACTTGGCTCCATTGGGATTCAACCGATTGTTCTTTCTTTGCTAATCCATTGTATTGACTGATGCCAAAGATGCCGATTAAAACGATGACGATCAATGCAATCAATCCAAATTTTGTTTTACCATTTTTCATAGTTATTTCCTCCTCATAAAGTTTAACTAGTTTATGAAACTAGATGGTAATGATATTGTAATACTTTTGAAATGTTCAAACATCCATCTTAAGACCTATTTTTTATAAATAGATTCGCTTGTACCTTCTAATTATAATATTTTTTTTCATATAAGCCAAGGAACCACTGTTAAAAAGTATATTTATAGCAAAACATATGATTTGGCATTGTTCATTATTTGTATTAGTGTAAAAGAGTAAGCTACTTGTTACTTTTATGTTGAGAACAAATTTAGAGGAGGAATCAAGATGACAGACAAGATTGAAAATCCGTTGACAAGATTCTATGACGGGAAATTTGAAAAACAAGCGCAAGAAGCACCCGCATTACAACAAAAGATGAACCCTATACCTGATTGTGGTGAGTCCTCTTATCAAGGATCGGGAAAATTGACTGGACGTAAAGCACTAATCACAGGTGGCGATTCCGGAATCGGGCGAGCTGCAGCGATTGCATATGCTAGAGAGGGAGCAGATGTGGCAATCAACTATTTACCTTTTGAAGAAGCGGATGCTAAGGAAGTCAAAACACTGATTGAAGCTCAAGGGCGTAAAGCCGTATTAGTACCAGGTGATTTAAAAGAGGAAACATTTACGCGAAAACTCATTCATGAGGCTGCTGAAAAACTTGGTGGTTTAGATATTTTAGTATTAAATGCTGGCATGCAGCAATCAGTATCAAAAATCAAAGATTTATCAACACAACAAATTATGGATACCTATACGACCAATATCATCTCGATGTATTGGGCCGTTCAAGAAGCGTTAGATTATTTGCCAAAAGGCGGTAGTATCATCACAACGACTTCAATTCAAAGTGCTGAGCCAAGTTCAAACTTATTAGATTACGCCGCAACAAAAGGCGCAATCACTTCATTTAGTAAAGGCCTGGCTGCGCAATTAGCTGCTTCAGGAATCCGTGTGAACACAGTTGCCCCAGGGCCAATCTGGACGGCCTTACAAATTTGTGGTGGACAGCCTGCTGAAAAAATACCTGAATTTGGTCAGCAAGAATTGATCGGTAGAGCAGGTCAACCAGCTGAATTAGCTGCTGTCTATGTATTTTTAGCATCTAATGAGGCAAGTTATGTTACCGGACAAGTCTATTCAATTACAGGAGGCAGCTTCTTTGCTTAACTAATCTTATGATTTAAGGAGATGAAGAATGATGCCATGGGATTTAAAGGATTATCCCAGTTCGTTCAAAAATTTTGCACCGTTACTAAAAAAGAAAACCATTGAAATCGCTAATGCGCTAGTCAGTGAAGGCTACCCAGAAGACAGAGCGATCCCAATTGCTATTTCCCAAGCTAAGAAGTGGTTAGATGAGGCAACGGCTACAGAAAAAGCTGCTCTAAAAAAAGAAGCTAATCCAAAAAAGACAGATCAACATAGCGATAAAAAAATGAATGCGGACTTGTTAGACAACGATGTTTTAGTTTATTACAGGGAAAATCAGTGGTATGTTCAGACTAAAAATGCGAAGAAAGCAACTGCCTCGTTCGATACAAAAGAGAATGCTTTAAAAAGAGCAAAAGAAATCGCTGAAAATAAACATTCAAAAGTTGTAGCATACAAAAAAATAGAGAAGCCTACCATTTGAACATGCATAGAAATAGTTAAAAAATAACAAAATAGTTATGAAGTCAGTAGTTCATTGACTTTCATAGCTATTTTGTTATTTTTTAATTGAGTCCAATTATTTTGAAAAGTCAAATACAGATTAGACCCAACATTTCTTTGATTTGTAGCGTTTACATTATATAGTGAGTACAGGAGGAACAAGATGATTGATTATCGAATGAGTTATCTTATCAATAGGGTACAAAGAGTGGGTTACACCATTCAAGAAATCAGTGAGATCACAGGATTGTATACAGAAGCAGTAATCGATCAATTAGGGAAACTCAATGAGCAGCTGCAGCGATTTTCCTACGCACAAATTTGTTGGGAAGAAGATAAAATTTATTTTACTAAACAAGTATCGGATAAGTGGTTGGAACTTCATTTTGGGGTACAGGAAACAGAAATCTTCTATTCAGAACACGAAAGACAAGCATTGCTTTATCTTTTGACGTTTATTGCTGAAGAGGACCTGTCTGTTTATCATTATCAAGAATTTTTTCGAGTGAGTAAAAATACGATTTTGGCAGATATCAAAAAGTTGCGCTTCTGTTTAGCTAAGCAACAAATCACGTTGGAATATTCACGCAAAACTGGTTTTTATTTACTCGGTCGCGAAGCACAGATTCGGATTCAGGCACATCAAATGATCTCTAAATTAGTAGCATCGATTCCAGGGAAATGGGGCCTAAAAAAGGGTTTGATGAAATATTCCAAAATTTTTGAAGCAGATGTTCGTTCTTATCTATTTGAAACCATCAAAGCGAGTGAACTGGTCATTGTGCCAAGCCGAATCGAAGAAACGATTTACTTTATGGCTTATGTTTTAAGACGTACTAAAAGACATTCATTTCGATTGGATGGTCATGCAGAAGCGATATTGAAAGAGCTAAATGCTTTTTCTGCAAGTCAGCGATTTTTAGCTCAATTTCCAGAAATGGTCACTATTGAAAATGAACAAGGCTATTTCGCGCTGATTCTTATGACAATCACACAAGGAGAAATTCGCGATACAGCACTGGAATTTTTATTGGAATGTGCGAGTCAGATCATTCATGAGATGGAGCGATTGGCAGCAGTTGAGTTTAAAGCTTATCGAAAATTATTACTTGATCTTTTTTATCATTTGGTACCAGCTTTTTTTAGAATCAAGTACCATTTTGCACTGGCAAATGTGCTGACCGAGGAAATCAAAGAACAATATGGGGAATTGTTCACCTTGACAAAAACAGCCTTACATCCTTTGGAAGTGTTGATCGGTAAAAAAATTCCCGATGAAGAAGTTGGCTATTTTACGATTTTATTCGGTGGTGAAATCGGCAATCAGCGAGAATTAAATCGAGTGATCCGCTATAAGGCGTTGGTACTGTGTCCAAGCGGCATCAGTTCGTCTTTGATCATGCAGTCAGAATTGAAGGAACTTTTCCCAACGATTGATTTTAGTTTAACCACAACCGTTGATCAACTTGAAAGTATTTCTGGATCTGATTATGACGTGATTTTTTCCAGTGTTCCGTTAGACACCTCCAAGAAAAATTATCTGGTCAATCCCATCATGTCACAATTGGAAAAGAATAATTTGATTCGTTCTGTGCAAGAAGACCTATTGATTCCGGGAATCGTTGTTCCATCCATAGACGAAATTATTGAAACGTTATTACCGTATATCGAATTAAAAAGAGGCGTTACTAAAGAAAAAATGTACCGGATCTTAAATCGAAAAATGATTAAGAAATTAAAAGTGAAAGAAGATGAGAAGCCAATGCTATCAGAGTTGCTAACGACAGAGATGATTCAGTTGACGGATAAAAAATTAACGTGGGAAGAAGCGATCGCTTATGCAGCCCAACCTTTGAAAAATAAAGGCAAAATCACAGAAGACTATATTGAAGCAATGATCCAAAAGGTCAAAGATTACGGTGCCTTTATTCATATCGGTAAAGGAATCGCCTTACCTCATGCAAGACCCGAGGATGGGGTTAAACAATTAGGGATGTCCCTTCTAAAAGTAGAGGAGCCAGTATTGCTCTTAGATGATCCAAAGCACGATATTACGATTTTTATCTGTTTAGCAGCTGTAGATAATGAGATGCATTTAAAAGCGTTGGCAAGTTTGACTAAAATTTTATCTAATAAAGAAAATTTGGAAAAATTATTAACTGCAAAAGACCAGGCAACAATTATTCAGTTATTAAAGGAAGGAGAATCATTATGAAAATGGCAGCCGTTTGTGGATCTGGATTAGGATCTAGTTTTATGGTGGAAATGAATATCAATAGTGTATTGAATGAATTAGAGGTAACAGGGGTTGAGGTAGCGCATTATGATATGGGGAGCGCCACATCTGATTTGGCAGATGTCTTTTTTGTTGGTGGGGATTTAGCAGATAGTGCGCAGCATTTAGGGAATGTGGTTGTGTTAGATAGCATCATCGATATGGATGAGTTGAGAGAAAAAGTGAAAGCTGTCTGTGTTAAAGAAGGATTGCTCTAAAGTCTAAAGAAGGTAGGAGAAAAATATGAATAGTATCTTAAATATATTGATCGATATTGCAAGTACGCCAGCAATTTTAGTAGCATTGATCGCTGTTCTTGGCTTAGGGTTACAGAAAAAGCCGATTTCAGATGTTGTTCGTGGCGGAATCAAAACCTTTGTTGGGTTTTTAGTGGTAACAGCTGGAGCAGGTGTGATCGAGGGCTCATTAGCGCCCTTTGGAGAAATGTTCCAGCATGCGTTTAACATGCAAGGTGTAGTGCCAAATAATGAAGCGATCGTTGCGTTGGCGTTGACCAAGTATGGCACGTATACAGCACTTATTATGTTAGCAGGAATGGCGTTCAATATATTGATTGCGCGCATAACCAAATTTAAATATATCTATTTAACAGGTCATGCCACTCTTTATATGGCCTGTATGATTGCCGTCATTATGAGTGTGACAAAATTGAGCGCGGTACCGTTAGTTTTAGTTGGTGGGTTGGCATTAGGGTTAGCGAATACGATTTTCCCTGCGATTGTTCAGCCGTTTACCAAACAGATCACTAAAAATGATTCAGTGGCTTTGGGCCATACAGGAAATTTTGGCTATGCGCTTAGTGGATTCATCGGAAAATATGTAGGAAATAAAGAAAAATCAACCGAAGATATCAATTTTCCAAAAGGCTTGTCATTCTTGCGTGATTCAACGGTTAGTATCACGCTGACGATGGGGATTGTGTATACGATCGTAGCCTTATTTGCAGGAAATGAGTTTATTGCTGAAAATCTTAGTAATGGAACGAATTACATTATTTATGCCTTGCAGCAAGCAGGGATGTTTGCTGCTGGCGTGTTTGTGATCTTGGCAGGGGTTCGATTGATTTTAGCTGAAATCGTACCCGCGTTTAAAGGGATTTCTGAAAAATTAGTGCCAAATTCGATTCCAGCATTGGATTGCCCAATCGTTTTTCCTTATGCACCAAATGCTGTTTTGATTGGTTTTTTAACTAGTTTTGTTGGTGGGATCGTGAGCTTGTTTATTATGATCGCAACTGGTACGACTGTAATTATTCCAGGTGTGGTACCACATTTCTTCTGTGGTGCGACGGCTGGCGTTTTCGGAAATGCTACAGGTGGTGTTCGAGGAGCGGTTGTGGGTTCGTTTATTCATGGGGTGATCATTAGTTTTATGCCGATTTTATTAATGCCTGTTATGGGTGATTTAGGTTTCCAAGGCTCTACTTTTTCTGATACAGATTATGGTGTGACAGGGATCTTCCTTGGAAAATTAGCTGATATGGGCGGTCAAATCGCAGTCATTGCTGGAGTGTTGGCGGTCTTGGCGTTGTTGATCGGGTTAACGGTTTTCGGCAAGAAAAAGAGAAGTGAAACGAAGGAGGTAGCATAATGGATACACAAAAGTTTGCGGATCAAATTCGTTATTATACAATGCGGGAGCTGGATAATTTAGGTTTTGGTCATTTTGGTGGTAGCTTGTCTATCGTTGAAACGTTGGCTGTTTTATATGAAAAGGTCTTGAATGTTTCACCAGAAAGAAAAGATGATCCAGACCGTGATTATTTGGTCTTATCAAAAGGACATGCGGGACCTGCGCTGTATGCTACATTGTTTTTAAAAGGCTATTTTGATGAAGCGTTCCTTTTTAGTCTAAATCAAAATGGCACTAATTTACCCTCTCATCCAGATCGAATCAAAACGCCAGGTGTCGATATGACGACAGGATCTCTTGGGCAAGGAATATCAGCTGCGACAGGAATTGCGAAAGGCAATCAATTGTTGAGCAAAGAGAATTATACTTTTGCGATTGTGGGTGACGGAGAATTAAATGAAGGACAATGCTGGGAAGCCTTTCAATTTGCGGCACATCAGAAGTTGGATCATTTGATTGTATTGATCGATGATAATAAGAAACAATTAGACGGTTATACAACTGATATTTGTGATCCGTTTGATTTTGTCGAAAAAATGCGGGCCTTTGGTTTTAGCAGTTGGCGTGTAGATGGTAGCGATGTTGATGCGATTGAAGCAGCAATCGTTCAAGCGAAACAGCTAAAGGGAAAACCAACAGCGATCGTTTTAGAGACAGTAAAAGGGCAAGGTATTCCTTATTTTGAAACATTAGTAGACAATCATCATGTTCGACCAGATGAAGCTGGTCAAAAAGCAATTAAAGAAGCCATCGCCAAGTTGGCTAAAAAAATCGAGGTGAATCAGGGATGAAAGACTTAGAGATGAGGCAAGTCTATACAAAAACAATTCTAGCATTAGCAGAAAAAGATCAGAGAGTTGTCGCTTTAGAGGCAGATTTAGCGAGTTCAATGGGAACCAGTAAATTGAAAGAGCAACTAGGTAAACGATACATTAATGTGGGGATCATGGAGGCAGAAGAAATGGGGGCAGCCGCTGGTTTGGCTGTAACGGGGTTTATTCCATTTATCCATACGTTTGCGCCATTTGCAACGAGACGTTCCTTTGATCAAGTTTTCCTGTCACTCGGTTATGCTCAAAATCATGCTGTCATCGTGGGAACAGATCCTGGTGTAACGGCTGAGATGAATGGTGGAACCCATATGCCATTTGAAGATCTTGCATTGATGCGGGTCATTCCAAACAATCATATTTATGAAGTATCAGATCCGTATCAGTTTAAAGCGATGTTAGAATATGCACATACGGCTGAAGGATTGTTTTACATTCGAACGATTCGTAAACAAGCAAAACCACTTTATAATGGAAAGGAAGATTTTTCTAAAGGTTACTACAAGTTGAAAGAGGGAACACAAGGGACGATTTTTGCTAGTGGCATTATGGTAGAAGAAGCCCTTCAAGCAGCCGACGATTTAGAGAAACAAGGAATTTCAGTTCAAGTGATTGACTTATTTAGAATCAAACCAATGAATGAAGATATCGTGATCGAAGCAGCCAAACTAGGACCGATCGTAACGGCAGAGAATCACAATGTGATCGGTGGATTAGGGAGTGCGGTAGCTGAGATCGTTGCTGAAAATCATCCGGTAAAAATGAAACGAATCGGGATAAAGGAACAGTTTGGTCAAGTGGGTAAGATAGCGTTTTTAAAAGAAATTTATAGATTGAAAGCTATCGATATTTCAAAAGCAATGATGAATTTGTTGGATTAGTTTTTTGAAGGAATGAAGAAAATTAAGAAGTAATACTAAAAAGTCGTGCAAATTTTACATGGCTTTTTAGTATTACTAGTGGATTTAGAGATTCGCTATTTTAATTTGAATAGTGCTTCAACAGTTACACCAAATACACTTGCTATTTCCAGAGCTAGCTCTAAGGATGGATTATATCTGTTGTTTTCTAAATGAAGGATAGTTTCCCGTCGAACACCAACCTTTTCCGCAAGTTCTTTTTGAGTGAGACCTTTTTCTTCTCTGTATTGTTTTAAAGTAGTTTCTATTTTGCCCATTAGTTATTTACCTGATATTTCTAAGGATCTAAAGGTTGAACCATGAAGTATTAGAACTACAGCGAGTATAAATGAAATTATAGAAGTTGAAAGTTTAATGTCTATTGGGATAAACTGTGTGATTACTCCTCCTATAAGTAAAACTATTAAAATGAAGAAAAAAGTTATGTTACTAGATTTATAAAAATTATTTAATGCACGTTCATCCAGTTTTTCCGTATTAGTAAGAATAGTTACGACCATTATTATTAACAAGACAAGAATCATTAAACCTATTGCTAGATATTTTGTGATTTCTGGAGTTGTTGGTGGCGTAATAAATAGAATTCCTATGCTGTAAAAAATCATTCCGCTCAAAAGTTCAATTGTATAGATTTTTCCAGTTAGATTCATTTTAGTTTTCATAAGTAGTACATCCTTCCTGGTGATATATTTGTAACTTGGTTATAAATATATCACCACTCGTCTTAATAGTCAATAGAATATTTTTAGTTATAGTTAAACTATCACCTTTCATTTTTATGGTATGATAAGCAAAAAGTTATGTGTAGGAGAAAGATATGAAAAAGAGCCAACCGTCAAAATTCGACTGGTACCATAACCAGTGGGGCAACCCCACACATGATGATCGATTCCTTTTTATCTTGTTAACGGTAGGAACCTTTCAAGCTGGTTTAAGTTGGAAAGCAGCAGCTGGGAAATTAGAGGTTTTTTTAAGAAACTTCCATGATATGGACATCCAAAAAGTTGCAGGGATGATGCCGGATGATGTGGAGAAAATCATGCAAGATCCCGAAATGATCCGCAATCCAAGAAAAATCAATGCTACGATCCAAAATGCGCAAGCGATTTTAGCTGTACAAAAAGAATATGGTAGTTTTGCTGAGTATATGTGGGATTTTGTTGGCGGTGTTCCGCAGTTGAATGTGTATGAAGAAGCATATGAAGTACCAAATGTCACGCCACTATCTAAAAATGTAGCCAAAGATATGAAAAAGCATGGCTTTACTTTTGTAGGTCCTGTTGTGACGTATATGTTTATGAAAGCGAGTGGGATGATGCAAGACGAAGTATTGAATCAGGAGTAAGAATAACAAATTAGTGCCTTGATTTGGGTCGTTTCTAAGATCCAAACTAAGACTAGTAAAATCGTGTATTTACAACTAGAAGCAGATGGAGTAGTCGATGAAGAGGATGAACAAGAGGTGTCTTTTTTACAATTCACTAATCTATTGAACCGGATCAAAGGTGGGAATCTAACAGCGTTTAAAGAACAAGTAGTAAAAAAATCGGACAGGTTATAAAACTCCAAAGAATAATCGATCCGTTTTCATTAGTACCACAATGAGGACAGGAGTGAGCGAAATAATCCAAGGTACCAGAAAATACGTGGTAGATTCGTCCTTTGATGCGTTCTTTTTTTAAAGAATTTTCATTGAAAGTAATGTTTAAGTCTAGAATATCTAAGGTATTTTTGATAAGATTTGTATAGGACATCTTGATTTCCCCTTTTGATTGGTTTTCGTCGACTTAATTCTAAAGGATATCAGGGTGCCTTTTCTATTATTTTTTATTAAAAAAGATGTCGGTGAGTTCTTACCACCATCAGACAGTATAGAGCCAACCTTAGCTGATTATCCTTTTTGTTTCTGCTAATTACGCTATCAAAACTTACAATCATAATTTGAACAATAATAGAGCTGATGCAAAGAAATGTGTGATTCCCAAAAATATTCGTTTTTGATGCAAAATTATTGGTATACATTGTTAACCAAAAATGTAGAAGTGTGATACTATTATATTAATAAAAGAAAGGTAGGTAATTTAGCATGACAGATTACGAAAAAAAAGAAGATAAAGTTCTTGAAAAGATTGCGGAAGCTGTAGAGAAGCTTGATACTGATCTTGAAAAAATTGACACATTAGATGAAGATGTGGATAAAAAACATGAAATGAAAAAATGGTTTGCAGAGAAGAAAGCAATTCACGAAATCAAAAAGATTCTTCATGAAGCAAAGAAATATGAAAAATATGATGATAAAGAATTGGAAAAAGTTGAAAAGTACTTTGATTCTTTCGAATGATTAAAAGAGTTGCTTGCAAATCATTGCAGTAACTCTCAGAATGTAGACACTATGAATAAGATCATAGTGTCTTTTTAGTAGTTCCAAGAACTTTTGTTTTTTTGATATAGCTAAATATACTTACTTGGTATAAGTGTCTTACCTACTTTTATTAAGTTCATAACTAATATAAGTTGAAATTTATATTGATTGCTAGTTTTGCATAAATCTCATTTTTTTCTAATTAATTTCTTCTAAAACTATTGAATATATAATATTAAGTGGTAAAATTAATTATATTAATGAAAAAAAGGAGTTATTTTATGAAAAAGAAATTAAGTTTATTAGGGGTTACCTTATTATGTAGCTCAGCGCTAGCTACAACTGTTACGTTACCGTCTAAAGTATTTGCAGAAGGAGCATCCACATCAGATTCGACATCAACTAATGATTTAGTCGCACAATTACAAGCTGTTATTGATGGAGCTAAACCTTATGTAGACTATACCAAGTATGAAAAAGGACCTGTAGATACGTTAAGTATGTATATAGGATTTGCTGAAAGTGACATCACTAATGGATATATTTCAGAGACTACTCTACCAGGACATATTGATGCCATCAATAGTGCATTAGAACTTGTAAAATCTTCTCCCTTAGACGTAAGTGAACCATCAAGTACAGAATCTACAAACTCTAGCACTTCTGAATCTGAATCATCAAGTACAGAATCTACAAGCGCCAGCACTTCTGAATCTGAATCATCAAGTACAGAATCTACAAGTTCTAGCACTTCTGAATCTGAATCATCAAGTACAGAATCTATAAGTTCTAGCACTTCTGGATCTGAATCATCAAGTACAGATTCTACAAGCTCTAGCACTTCTGAAGAACTTAAACCAACTATCAATGTTTCAGATAAAACAATGTATGTCGGTGATAAATTAACAGAAGAAGATATTTTGAACTGGGCGACATTTGAAAATGTGGATGGTTTAAAAATTGGTTTTGAAGTTATTGGTGACCCAATTCAAGTATATAAAGTGGGAAATACTTTAGCTGAACCGGGTGTTCACCAAATTAGATATTATGTAGAGTCCACCACACGTGCTAGTCAAAAACGTTATTTAGCAGAAGAAACTATTACACTAACGATTAATAATAGAGGCATTACAGATACTACTTCTTCAACTACAACTAGTAGCTCTAGTTCAACGGGAATTACAAATACGACTAGTTCACCTGGAGCATATACCAAACCAACAGGTAAAACAACACCAATTAGTTCAGCTTCTGCAATTGCTGGATTGCCACAAACAGGAGAAACGAACTCACCATTGCTAACAGTAATTGGTTCTATGGCATTACTAGCAGGTGGAGCTTATGTATTAACTCTTAAACGCAAAAAAAGTAACTAATATCGTCATTTAACACAGTTGTAAACATAATCGTGATTAACTAAAGTAGCCCACATATCTCTTGGTATGTGGGCTACTTTGATTAATATGATTTCTGAAAATTAAAAAATGTTCAATTTTAATGGTATTTTGACACATTGCCTTTTTTCGGTAAAAATAGCAACATGCATTATGTACCAAAATATCTGAAGGTAAACGAAATAGTATTTTTTTAATTGAGCTTATTAATTTTAGGTGTAGTTATGTGGGGTCTATTCACTCTTATAAGAGCATCTAGAAAATGTATAGTGAAGTGGTTGGAGCTGTTTCAATAGTGATAATAATTCTTTGTGTACTATTGCGTGTTTCCGGAGTACTACTTTTCAAAAAGGATGATTCACTCTTTATAAACTAAAAAAGACCTACCTTTGGGGAAGGTAGGAAAAGGAGTTAAAAATGAAAAAGTTTTATTTGTTAGGGTTGTTTGTTAGGTATGAGTAAATAATACAATTCAAATTTGAATTAATTGTGATGAATTAGTATAGAATTTCTGAAATAAAAAAAAAATTCCTCAAAAAGGATCGATAGCTACATGTATGAAATCTCAAACTATGAAAAGAAAAATAGGTGAATCATATGGAAGGTTTATTTGCAACAATTGGAGATTTTTTTAGTTCCGTAGCACTAGCAATGTATAGTGATAAGAAAAAGTAAATAATATTAAAAAAGAGTAATATGGAGGATACTGTGAAAAATAAAATAATAAGATATGTGGTGTTTTTTTTCTTGTTTTTTGTAGGATTGTATTTTTTCGTAGAAGAAAAAGATTTTCTTAAAACGATCCAACTATCAGTAATTTTGTTGATAGTAATTACATTGTCGGAAATCCTATTTCCAGATAAAAAAAGATGAGTTATACCAAAAAGGATCAACAACTAAGAGAGGATAAGTGTTGTATGGAAAATAAAACAAAATCAATCAATATAGCTAATACTCCTAAGAATAACATGGAAGGAATTTTGTAGTTATGGGAGAAGCAAGAAATAGAAAAATAACTGAGCTATACACCAAGAACTTCTATGGCAATTTTGTAATAAATTTAATTATGAAAGGAAAACCAATAATTCAAATACTACCTGACGGAGTGGTAAGCAACTTTTCTAGAAAAACAATTTTTGTGCCTTGGTCCGAGATATTAACTATTTTTGATGAAAATGTTTCAATCCCAGGAAGTCTTTCTTCCCAATATATAATTGGAATAACTGTATCCAACAAGTATGCTAAACTTAATTATAAAAATGCCCTTCCAATAAAAAAAATCATTCGACAATCAAAACCGTTTAGATTTTCCGATGGAATTTCAGGGACAAAAGGTAACATAAAACTGAACCATGATTTTAGTAATGAAAAAGTTGTCTTATATATTAATCGCAAACAACTTCGAAATAAAGGGAAGGACCTATTTAGTATTTTGAAATCAAATCTAGAAGTTATTAAAACGGGCTATACTTACAAATGAACAAGTACAAATTCTAGTTGAAAGAGAAAAAATCTCAAAGGCTCTTTCAGGGAATGTTGACAAAGACTTAGAGAAATTGGAACAAATAGGAAAACTAATGAACAGATATAAAGCTTTACAGAAAAAAGAAGATAGAATTCCCAAAAACGATCACTAAAGGAGTAAACAAGTGGATAGTAAATATAGCGGTTATCGAGATAGAAATGGAAAACCATTGAATGATGGAGATAGTGTGTTGATTGAATTTTTTGAGAAAGGGTATTGGACAAAATACAATATAGTAAAAATAGTCGTTACAGAAGATGATGTTCTAGTTACCGACTATACAGATTATTGGTTTGCTCCTGCACCAACTCCCATAACAACTTTTATGAGAGCTCACAGTTTTAGATTTACCAAAAGCGATCAGTAAAGTAAGGAGATTAATAATGATTATTCCATTCATTCCTTTTCTTGTATTTGTAGAAATAGGTATAATTCATATTTTGATTTATTATTTAACGAACAGAGTATGGAAAAATTTAAAGTTTGGACCAAACTTATATATAACAGGTTTGCTATCAGGGGTGATTAGTTATGTGGTAGATTGGTATGGTATTTACCCATTTCTATTTGCTAGAATAACTGAGGGATTTATGCTGGGAATCGGATTATTTTTGTATATGTCTTGGGTAATAGTACCTGCATGTTATTTGATAATGTTGAGTATTTTCTATCTAATCAAGAAAAGGCGAAAAAATTGTTAGCTTAGGAGTAAAAAAAACGATTCATGTTTTTAAAAAGATCAGTAGAGAAGTATTGTGACAAAAGGATTAAGCGATTACTCTAAAAACAATCGTTTTTGTTATCAAAAAATGTTTAATCTTCTGCTAATGAACATGAATAACAGCTTAAAATAATCATGCCACATTTTTTATTATGATATACTATCTAATGAGGTGAAGGTGAATGGTCAATATGAATGATGTTGCAAAAAAAGCAAACGTCTCTAGAGGAACTGTATCCAATTATGTCAATCACGTAAAAATCAAGCCAGAATTAGCTGCTAGAGTAGAAAAAGTAATTGAAGAGTTGAATTATATACCAAATCAAGCGGCTAGATCATTAAAAAAACAAGAAAGTGACATCATTGTATTTATATTACCAACGATATGGACGCCATTTTTTTCTGAATTGGCATACTATATCCAATTAGAATTACAAATTCAAAATTTTAAAATGTTATTATGTAATTCTCAAAATGATTATAATTTGGAGTTAGACTATATAAAAATGGCGCAAGAACAGAAAGTCAAAGGAATTTTGACTATTTCTTACAGTGATATAGAACCCTATCTTATTTCAAACATACCGATTGTTTCAATTGAGCGTTATTTTAATAGTACTATTCCATTTATAACGAGTGATAATTTTGGTGGGGCTAGACAAGCAGCAGAAGAATTGCACAAACGAGGTTCAAAACGACTGCTGTTGATTTTAAGAGAGTTGCCCAATAATTTAGGTGTTTTTGAACGAATGAATGGTTTTATTGACTATTGCACTCATAATGAATTGGAATATGAAGTTTATCTGGATAAAGGAAACTCAATTGATTTTCCCAAAAGACTGGATCTATTTCTAACTGAAAAATTTTCAGAAAACTGTCCTTTTGATGGGATTTTTACTGTAACAGATCGATATGCAGAATTTGTTTTTAATGCATTTGCACATTTACCTTGGTCGATTCCAGAAGATGTACAATTAGTTGGTTTCGATGGTGCTAGAAGCTTTTCTAATCAGTCATTGACTATTTCAACAATGTCTCAGGATGTACGCGAGATTGCTCATTTGAGTGTGAAAGAGTTAGTGGAATTTGATGATAGCTTAGCTATACAAAAGAAACATATATTACCAGTGAAGTTTACAGCATTTAAGACGACTAGAAAATTGGATGAAAAATAAATCCAATTTTTTTTGTTTGAAAGCCCTTGCTTTTTTGGAACGTTCCAAGTATTATAATAATTATATATGGAACGTTCCAAAAAGGTTTTTCTAAAACAATCAAGGAGATGAATAGTTTGGATTATAAAAAAATTGCTAAAGAAGTCTTAGAAGGTGTCGGGGGAAAAGAAAATATAGCGAATGCTGCTCATTGCGTTACGCGTTTACGCTTAGTATTGAATGATAGTAATAATTATAATAAAGAAACATTAGAAAATATTGAAGGCGTTAAAGGAGTATTTTTTAATAGTGGACAATTACAAATTATTTTTGGTACAGGAACAGTAGAAAAGGTTTTTGCTGCATTTCAAGAAGTTTCAGGGATAAAGGAAGCTTCATTGCAAGATGTAAAAGCCTCTGGAACGAAGCAACAGAATAAATTACAACAAGCATTTAAAGTATTCTCTGATATATTCATTCCAATCATTCCGGCTTTTGTTGGGGCAGCGATGATCTTAGGATTGAAGTCACTATTAACGACACAATTTGGCTTTTTAGGCGGCTCAATGGCGGAGGAATGGCTTTGGGCGCAAGATTTAGCTAGTTTTCTAGGCGTTATTGCGACAACATTTGCTTATCTTCCTGTCTTAGTCATGTATTCAGCAACCAAACGATTTGGTGGAAATCCAATCTTAGGTTTAGTGTTAGGTTTTGTGATGATTACACCAGATTTGATGAATCGTAATGACTTTGTCTTGGGCAATTATGATACCTTATCCTCTTGGCATGTATTTGGGTTATCCATCCCACAAGTTGGGTTCCAAGGTGGCGTGTTTCCAGCAATTTTAACAGCATGGTTCTTATCAAAAACAGAAGCATTTGCGAAGAAAAAAACACCACAAGCGTTGAGTTTTATTTTGGTACCGACAGTTACGATCTTATTCTCTGCTCTTGCGTTATTCTTGGTATTTGGTCCGATCGGTAATGCAATCGGCACGGGATTAGGATGGATCATTGATATTCTATACAACAAAACAGGATTTGTGGGTGCCTTTGTTTTTGCAGCATTGCTTCAGCCACTTGTTGTAACGGGCACACAACACGCGATCCAGGCTATTGAAGCGCAATTAGTGGTAGCTACAGGATTCAACTACATTCAACCATTATGGTCCGTTTCAATCATCGCACAAGGTGGAGCAGCATTGGGCATGTTTTTCCTTGCGAAGAAAAATTCTAAGCGTCGTGAAACAGCAATGTCTAGCTTTGTTCCAACATTATTTGGTATTTCAGAACCAGCTATTTTTGCAGTCAATTTACGTGACTCGATCATTCCATTTCTTGCTGCTTCATTTTCAGCAGGGATCGGTGGTGCTTTTATGAAAATATTTGATGTCAAAGCAACAAGTTTTGCTTTAACAGGTCTACCAGGTTTGACGATCGTATACCCACCTAGATTGATCTTTTATATCATCGGAAATTTAATGGCATTTATTTTACCAATTATTATTTTGATTGTTTGGAATCGTGTTAAAGGGGTAAAAGGAGCAGAAATAGGAAAAGGTAGTACCTTATAAAAAGAAGGGACGTCTGAGAGCAATTGATGAGTAAAAAAATCGAAAAATATACATTTTATACGACGGAATGGCAAGAACATTTAAGTCAATTAGAAGAAAAAATAAAAGAGAGCGCCTATCTCCCAAAGTATCATTTATACCCCAAGACAGGCTTGATGAATGATCCAAATGGTTTGAGCTATTTTAATGGCAAGTATCAAGTATTTTATCAATGGTTTCCATTTGATTCTTTTCATGGAATGAAACATTGGGGACATGCTACTTCAGAAGACTTAGTTAAATTCAAGGATGAAGGTTTTGCTCTTATTCCTGATGAAGAATATGAAAAAAATGGTGCCTATTCTGGTAATGCTTTCGAATACAATGACGAACTCTATTTGTTTTATACAGCGAACTATAAAACAGACACAGGGAAAGTAGCGAAGCAAGCTTTGGCGATCATGGATAAAAAAGGAACGATTACTAAATATCCGAAGAATCCAATCCTTGAGGGTGCACCGAAAGGATTTAGTCAAGAATTAAGAGATCCTTTTGTTTTTGAGCGTAACAGTTCTTTTTATATGTTACTTGGCGGAGGTCGTTTTTTGGAGGGAGAACAAACAGGTTTCGGTGACATTGGTGAATTGCTTTTGTATAAGAGTACTAATTTAGTGGATTGGACGTATCAAGGAACGATTGATTTACCGATCGATAAAGGTTATATGTTAGAATGTCCGAGCCTTGTAACGATTGATGGAAAAGATGTTTTATTTCTATCACCGATGGGCTATGAGAAAGAAACGTATCGTTACCAAAATCGCTTTTCTTCCATTTATTTAGTAGGACAATTGGATGTTGAAAAAAGAACGTTTGCATTAGAGCATGTGGATGAGTTGGATGCTGGCTTTGATTATTATGCGCCTCAATCATTTTATGGAAAGAATCAGTTGCCATTAACTTTTGGTTGGTTTGGCTGTGGTGAGCAAGTGTATCCAATTGACACTGAAGGTTGGAAACATGGATTAACGACTGCACAAGAAATGAGACTAGTGGATGGAAAATTAAGACGTTTTCCAACAGAAGAAGTACAAAAACAGTTTACTGATAAACAAACAATAAGAACTAACCAACTTCTTTTAGAATATCCCTATTATCATCTTCAATTTGAATTGAACAAAGAACAAGAGTCGACTATTTGCTTTGGTACAAAAGATGATTTTTGGCAATTGAATTTAGATGAAAAAAAAGAAACAGTAACAATTGATCGTGGCCAATTAGCCAAAAAAATTGATACCGAATATGGTATGAAACGAACATGTGAAATAGCTGAATTAGCAAATAATATCACAGTTGATGTGTTTGTTGATAATAGTTTTATAGAACTGTATTTGAATGAAGGCGAACGTGTTTTTAGTTTTAGGGTCTTCTTAGAATCAGAACAAACCACTATTTCGTTTTCAAAAGAAACTGAAGCCACGTGGGCATATTTAAAATAATAGAGATCTCTCTGCGCATCTTGATAGATTTAGTCAAGGTGTGTATAGAGTTTTTTTGTGCGACTTTTTTTATGCATAACATTTTTACTCTGTCCTTGTGTTCAGCAGAAATTAAATCTGTCTGAGAGGTGTATAAGGGTGGGTTTATCTACTTATTTTGGTGAAAAATTGAAAAAAATGAATTTATTTGATTAACAAATGAACTCAAGGAGCGTAAAATAGTCTTATGAGAAGTGCTGACCGACTGGCAAGATAATAAGGAAGAATATTTACTGAAAAAATAATTAAAAATGGGTATACGTTCTTAATAACAATCAAAAGAAATGCTCACTCTTCTTTTCAACACGAAAAACAATTAATCCTAAACGATATCACCACATCGTTTGAAAAAGGTAGCCACACAATTATCACTAGACCATGAGGCAGTGGGAAAAGTACCTTTCTTAAAATATTGGCTTTTATACTGACAACAACGAAAGGTTCAATTATGTTCAACAACCAAAACATTGAAAATGCAACACCTGAAAATTATCGCATGCAAGTCTCCTACTGCTTTTAATAACCAATAGAACTGAAGGAGGAAGTATTATGGAAAAAGCTTTATGTATTATGATGGAAGATGATGATCAAGCGAAGTATGTATATGAAAATATAACTTTATTGAAGTTGGTAGAAGATATGATTGAAGAGTAAGAAGTTTTTCTCTTTACTTCAGGTGATAAGGACTGTGGAATGAGTACATTTAATATTCAATGGTTTTGATTTGTTCCTGTTGCTTCAGACTTAGCTACATACTTTAAGAATAATGACAGTTAGGTGCATAAGGTGCGATTCTCAAAAAGGAGGGTTAACTTCTGGTAAACAAAAAAGACCTCCCTTAAGGAGAAGGTAGGAAAAGCAGTTAAAAAAGGAAAAAATGTTTTGTTAGGGTTGTTTGGTATAAGTAAATAGTACCTTAGAATAATGAATAAAAAACATCATTAATCGCAAGCAACATCAAAATAAAGGGAAGAACTTATATAGTATTTTGAAATCAAATCTAGAGGTTATTTAAACTGAATATACTTACAGAAATAAAAAATTGAAGATAGATTATAGTGAATCAAGTATAAATTGGAAATGATAGGTATAGATTCTCAAAAAAATGATAAATAAAATATATCTAAAAATAGGAGGAAATGACAATTAAAACGCTATATTTAATGAGACATGGGCAAACATTATTTAATTTAAGAGGTAAAATTCAAGGGGCTTGTGACTCTCCTTTAACTGAGATGGGAATCGAACAGGCGAATATTGCAAAAAATTATTTTAAAGATAAAGAAATTACGTTTGACCATGTATATTCATCAACACAAGAAAGAGCAGTTGATACTGCTGAGATAGTTTGTGAACATAGAGATGTTGTTCGATTAAAAGGATTAAAAGAGTGGAATTTTGGTTTATTTGAAGGTGAAAGTGAAGAGTTAAATCCCAAGATTAAACCCGGTGAAACTTCTTATGGAGATTTTTTTGTAGATTATGGTGGAGAATCTAGCGAAATAGTACAAGAAAGAATGAATGATACTTTGACTGAAATAATGAAAAAAGAAAGTCATAAGAATATTTTATGTGTTAGTCATGGAGGTTCAATGTATCGATTTATACAAAAATGGTTATCTCAAGAACAAATTAAAACAATTAAATTTACGAACTGCTGTATTTTAAAATTTGAATATTCAAATGGAAGGTTCGAATTCATAGAGTCAATTAGTCAAGATATCTAGTTTCTCACAAAAAGGATCGTTTGAGAAAGTAGTTGATTGCTGTCGGCTCCATAGTGAGATCCACTAGGGAAAATACACTGAGAAACGAATGAGCAACAATGCCAAGACAAGGGCCAAACTCAAAAAATAAACTTACGGAGGATGAATCCTTGGTAAAAAATAAATTAATTGCGCATATACTATTGAAAATAGACGATAAATATCTTTTCATAAAGAGGTCAACGATAAAACGAGGAGAAGAGAATTTTTAGCAGGTTTTTGGGATATACCAGGAGGAACAGTCGAACAAGGAGAAACACCAAAGCAAACTGCTATAAGAGAAGCATATGAAGAAACAGGTCTAAAAATTTATATTGAGAAAATTATTCATGAAGATAGTAATTATGATTCAAGAAAGGAAACTATTTTTACTAGATTGGTGTATGAAGGGAGTATTGAAGGTGAAAAAGAAATAACTTTAGATCCAGAAGAACATACAGATTTCATGTTAGCAACTTCAGTTATAGAAGTTTCAAAACCTGTAAACTACTTAAAAAAAATATTTCTCAAAAAGGATGGTTAACTCCTGGTAAACAAAAAAGACCTACCTTAGGGAGAAGGTAGGAAAAAGAGTTAAAAAAGAAGAAAATGTTTTGTTAGGGTTATTTGATATAAGTAAACAGTATCTTATAATAATGAAAAATAGGAATAAAAATCATCATTTTACACTCTCTTTTTATGGATTCTACCAGCTAGCAAAAAAAGAGATTTCCGACCAACTAGTGTTATAAGGCATGATTTTCCTCGGATTCCCAGGACAGTATCGGTTTCCCAGTGACCAATTTCTTCTCTATTTTAGCCTTTGCTGGACGTTCATGGATCGTTCCCACATCCGTGAATCTTCTACGACAATCACCAATTCTTCATTCACTGATTTTCTTCCTTTTCGTCTTAATAATTTTCTAACCGCAGGACTTCCTTTAGAAAACTTTGATTAGATAGACCATTATAGATTGAACGATAAATAGTAAGATAACTAATAATAGATCTATTGTTTTCTAAATTAATTCTATTGGCTATCTGTTCTGGAGACCACTATTCTTCAAAAAGTAACTTACGAATCTTTTCTTTATAGGGTGACTGATCCAATATCCTCTTTTTCCCGCATTTCTCCTTGTTCTTATGATAAGATTTTTACGCTAGAGAAGGGGAATAGGCTCTAAACTTTATAGTGTTTCTCGGCTCCTATAATGAAAATATGGATAAGTTGTTCATTATAATCTACTATAGAAGCCGCAAATCAATCATCTTTGGCAATTAGTGGTTTCATAATTTCTGTTGTAAAATTGGTCATAAGAAAATTTTCCTAAAAAATTTCTATTGTTGTAACTCTAATGTTACAAAATAGACTTTTTTTTTATTTTAAATTTCTATTTAAACAAAATATTTTTTAGAAAAATTTAAATAAAACCATCTTTTTGATCTTTTTATTTGTATTACATACATAATTATTGTAAAGTAAGCGTGTTTCTATTGAAATAATTGAGTATTTATTTCTAAAAAAAGATTGAATATAACATTGGAGGTAATTATTTTGGATAAAAAACAGAGAATTTATCAAATTGAACGTATGAAAGAAATATTGAAAAAAAGACCTATAAAAAAAGTTAATCGATTTAAAATGAGAAAAGTAAAAAAAATATGGGTATTTTCGTATGCCGTCACAACTATTTTTGGTGTGAATATTATGATGGATTACTTCGCTAATGGACATAGTATTCTTGCATATGCTGATGAAGCAAGTAGCCAGTATACGCCAAGTTATTATTATTATAATGGAAATCCAATAATTATAAGTGGTGGTACTATTGGTGTAAGTATGGAAATTAGAGTTCCTAATAGTCTAGGGAAAACAATTAGATCAGTGACGTTTAGTAATGGCTCTGGACAAAGAACGCTTAGTTCCTTTACATCACCTGTTCAAGATTCTTCATCAGACAGTTATACAATTCTAACGAGTCAACCGCCCTTAACTGTGAACCCTACAAGTCAAGCACAAGATAGTTATGTTCGTAATCCTATAATATTTACTTATACAGATGGGACTACCTCTAAGACTTCTATTGGGACTAGTGATGTAATTCGAGAGATGGAAATAGCTATCAGGCGACTTCAAAGACAGATTAATTCGTTAAATAACTTTGATGACAACTATAAAATCAAAACGAACGAGGCTTATGTTTCCAAAGCCAATGAATTAGCAAATAGTTACGAAGCCAATTTATTGTATCCTGAAAATGACACTATTATTTCACCCGATTTTCCAGATGGAGCTGTCTTAGATGCGATGTTATCAGATAAAAAAGACCAGAATACATGGTTTGGTGAATTAAATACAACAGTTGCAAATAAAACAACTGAAATTAATGCAATCACAGATGCTGTTCCAGGTGGAAAGGAAGAAGCAAATCAAAAAGTAGCAGATTATCTTACTCAAGCTAAAGCAGAAGTATTTGCTTCAGAAGGAACAGCCATTTCTACCAAAGCACAAGAGTGGATTGATAAAATTAATGCGATACAAGTTGAGCGAATAGCTGCTACGCCGGAAACACCGACCATTTCACCAGCTACTGAAGGTGAGCAAGAAATATCTGGAACGGGTCAACCAGGAGATACGATTGTTATCACCGATCAAGGAGGTACTGAGTTAGGAATGGGTACTGTTGGAGAAGATGGCAGTATCAAAATTGCTACGAATCGTCCGTTAGAAAAAGGGGAAATAATCACAGTGACTCCTAGCGTAGGAGATAAAGTGGGAACCCCAGCAACAGTAACGGTATTGCCAAAAAGTGAAACAGGCGAAGGAGACACAGGCAACATAGGAACGCCAGATTCACACAAACCAACAATTAACCAACCAACAGCAGGCGACCAAGTAGTAACTGGTACAGGAACCCCAGGAGATACCATCGTGATCACGGATCAAGGTGGAACTGAATTAGGAACCGGTACAGTAGGAGAAGATGGCAGTATCAAGATCGATACAAACCGTCCACTAGAAGCAGGCGAAGTGATCACGGCAACACCAAGTACAGGTGAAAATATCGGAACCCCAGCAACAGTAACGGTATTGCCAAAAAGTGAAACAGGCGAAGGAGACACAGGCAACATAGGAACGCCAGATTCACACAAACCGACAATTAACCAACCAACAGCAGGCGACCAAGTAGTAACTGGTACAGGAACCCCAGGAGATACCATCGTGATTACTGATCAAGGTGGAACTGAATTAGGAACCGGTACAGTAGGAGAAGATGGCAGTATCAAGATCGATACAAACCGTCCACTAGAAGCAGGCGAAGTGATCACGGCAACACCAAGTACAGGTGAAAATATCGGAACCCCAGCAACAGTAACGGTATTGCCAAAAAGTGAAACAGGTGAAGGAGACACAGGCAACATAGGAACGCCAGATTCACACAAACCAACAATTAACCAACCAACAGCAGGCGACCAAGTAAATACAGGTGGGGAGATATCTAAAGGAAAAACATTTTCTAAAGATCTTCCTAAAATGGGTGATGAAATTTATCAAAGTATCTCTATATTAGGCATTTTGATGATTTTATTTAGTGGTGGTATCTTTTTGATAAGGAAAAAAAGTTAACTACATGATTTAAGAAAATTTAATATTTATATTTTTAAAAGTAAATATGAAATTTAGTAAGTATTTCGTAAAAAATTGAAAGGAGCAAATACCATCAAAAAAGAATATTTGCTCCTTTCATAGTATCTATAGGGGACTGTAAAGAACTTAAACAAAATTCTTTACAGTCCCTCTTTTTCTTATTTTTTGGTTTCTATGTAACTTCCTTCAGATGGTGCATATCTACGCTTACAAGTTGGACAATCAAAGTAGGGTTTCATATAAACTTTTCCTATCAATTCTCCTCAATCATAGACTTAATGCTTTTATACTCATGCTAAGGCTTCTTTTTTTCTTTTTTCTTCTATTCTAAATCCAGTGCAGAATCAAGGAGCATTTGAGTATCCAGTTTTTTTCCTAGTGATCGACCAAAATCAATGAAAAAAGTATTAATCTGTTTTAAGTTTTTTCAGCATGACCCTTTACGATGATTAAAGAGGAATCAACATGAAGAAAAAAAGAATAATAATTTAATAGCACTCTTATCTTTGGGAATATGCTTTGATTCAGCATGCCTATACATGGCTACAAGGTGATGATAAAAAATGAATGCTTTAAAAACAGTATTAAAAGATAAAAAAAGTCATTGTTAATGAAACAGGTGAATATGAGCCGTTTAAATCTTCCTTGTTAAAAAACGTAACCATAGTTAAAAGTCAGGATGAAGCAGATGAAATTCTCAAAAAAAGATCAATAAAACGTGAATTGCGTTCCAAAATCTAGAAAATTGTACCGAAAAGGATTGAAGAGATTCAAAGAGGAGGAGTTGAAGGCGAGGTAAACCAATTTCTTAATGATGTAACCGCTTTCGTATTAACGAATTTTAAAACAGGTGGTAGAACTTTTTCATTGATCCATTCATTCATTCTAAACCTCTCCTTTGGTTAACTAAAGTGACGGAAAATAATTGCTTGTAGTAGTTTTTTCAATAAGCGGCCGCTATGACCTAACTTTTGTGAATGCGTTTACAATTATGCTATAAAAGAATTTTTACGTATTGAAAATAGGTTGAGCCTATTGAGAAACATGTACCATGTAAAAAAACAAACGCAATCAAAAATACGACCGAAAGAAAAAGTAAAAAGCCATTTTCTTTCAGGTCTTATAGTTATTTTCTAACTACAGGGAGTTTTAAGGTGATTTTTTTATGTTCAAAATCAAGTAACTGAATGTTAGTTGTTCCGCCAATATCATATTCAATGGTTTGATAAAGCTCACCATAGCAGGCACCAATAAAATGATCGATATCTGCTAACGTTTCCCAAGGATTTGTGAAGACTGCATATGTACCACCAGCTAATGTAAAGGTTCGATTTCCGTCATTATCTTCGATAAAGTATTTATACGTACCGTTACGTTTATCGGGATCATTCATAATAAAGGCCTGAATCTTCTTTTTATCAGTAGGTAAAATCTCTAATTTCTGATTATTGACTTCAGTAAAATCTTCAGGGGTTTTAGGAATAGCGAACTTGTACTGTTTTCCAGTGATTTCTTGGCTATTCAAATACTCGATACTAAAAGACATAGATCGTCACGCTCCTCTTTTATATTAGTCCGATGTACTTTAACGACTGATTTAGGTTTTGCTAAAAACAGGAGGTACATCATCTCAGAAACCATAGCAATTCTACTTCATTTTGTCAAAATTTTAGTCAGGCAAGTTCCTGTTTTAATCAGATTTTTCAGCAAGCTCTTTACTTGATTGGTGAGCTAGTAATTCAATCAAGGCCACAACTGGAATTTGTGTGGTGATATTGATATACGGATCTGTGTAAATCGATCGTTCATCAGGCATGTAATAAGAAATGTTGTAATCAGCCAACCGAGCTATCGTTGAATGCTCATCATTAGTAATACTGAGTATTTTAGCTCCTGACCGTTTAAAATCAGTGACCTGTTTAATGAGCTCAGAGGTTTCTCCTGAAACAGATAAAATGATTACTAACGTATTTTCAAAACCTCTTTGAGGAATTGGGGTAAATGGATCACCGATACTATAAGCATTGATACCCATATTTGTAAAATAGCGACTGCCGTATGTTCCTAAAATCCCACTGGTGCCAATTCCTGAAAAAACGACATGACGAGCGGAGGTGATCATCGTGATTGCAAGTTTCAATGTTTCATAGTACGTTTGTTGATTAAGGCGCTTTAAAAAAGAATCAACGTGTATCGTAGCAGCGTAAAATTGGTCAAAAAAGGTTGTTGTTCTTCGCCATTTTTGATAGCGTATTTCAATTCAGAAAAACCATCAAAGCCCATTTTTGAACAAAAACGTAGAATCGTTGAAGTGGATACATGATCATTTGTGGAAAGTTGACGAATCGTCAGCTTTGGAATATTATCCATATGTTCCAAAACATAGTGATAAAGAAGAATTTCTAGCTCATTTAACGACTGGACTTTTTCTAAATCAAACAAAAAGATTCCCCCTGTACAAAAAAATACGGTTCCTTCATTTTTTATATAAGAAATGAAAAAATGTTTCCTTTGTATTCTACAGGAAACATAGTTATTTCGCTTGTTATTACTTTTTTTAGCTAAAAAAAAACAGTCAAAGAAAATTAATTTTCCTAACTGTTTTGCGTTAATTCTTTTCTTCTGTGGAACCGTTGATAAAGAAAATAAGCAAGCAATGTAAATAGCAAAGGCCCCATCAATAAGGTTAGACTCTGTAGTAGATTTCCTTGAGAGAGAGGCTGATAAAGTTGGAAGCCTATAGCTAAACTAATACTGATGATCACACTGCGACTAAGAAAAACAGCGTAGGCGTTTGAATGAATCAGAACGGTTTCTGGTTTGTCTTTTAATTGTTTTTTCTTAAAGGCTGGGTATGCAAGCGCCACTAATAAATAAGGAATAGCTCTGGAAAGATTTGTCATCAGCGTCAGTTGGTTATATAAAAAGACAACATAGTGACTGCCAAGACTAATACCTAAAATAAACAAACTAACCAGTCCCCCTTGAATCAGCAAGGCATAAATCGGCATATCATGTTTATTTTTTTGTTTTAAACGAGGGTGCCAATAATGCTTAGGGGTCCCCTCTACAAGCGTTCGAATCGGCAGATAAAAAATCGTCGATAATAAACTAATATAAGAAAGTAATAGCGTCAAAGCAGTAAAACGAGTAAGTACTTGGGCTAATAATTGAACGTGTGCAGCTGATAAAGAAAGTGCGTGACCACAAGCATAGCCTAACTGTTCCATTAATTCATACATTAAATTCCCTAAATGAATACTATTATTGGCTTTTAAACGAACTAAATCTGTTCCGCCGCTCCATAAAAGAATACCTAAAAAATAACAACTAACAACGAAAAAACTGCTGAAAATCAATAATTTGGGAAATTGTTTTTTTTGTTTGCCTGTTTTATCAACTAAGCTTGCAATTGTGTCTAGACCACCAAAGGCTGTAATCGCAAAAATCAGAAAAGACAACTGCCCGACCAAGCTTTGTTCAGATGACGAGTCTGTCGGAATCACTTTGAAACTAGCCGTAAGGTTTGGTAGGATATCAGGGCGATTGGTGATCCATAGCAATAAATTACCGCCAAGACTTGCAACAAGTAAGACAGTCATCATAATTCCGCTTAAATATAATAAAGATGCAATCCCTTTAAAGCCTCTACTCACAAAAAAGAGCATTACTACAACTGCTAGAATAGAGAACAAACCGATTATGCTAGACGTTGAAAAATAAGAGCTCGTCGTATTTTTTTTTGTTAAATCTTCACCAAAAAGTAAAATCGATGCAGGAATCCAAATCTTCATAAATAAACTGATCATCCAAATAAAATAACTACAATACCATAAAAAAGCAGCAATAAACGCAATTTGTTCAGAGAGATGACCAGCCAGCCAGTGATACAATCCGCCAATATGATTTTTATAAACCCCAGTAAATTCTGCTATAATGATAGCATAGGGAATAAAATAAAACAGAGCTGCACCGATAAAATACGGAAACGCTTTGATGCCCATTAAGAAAAAAGCTGTCGTCATACTAGAAAAAGAAAAAACAGTCATCGTAATGATCATTACTAAATGCTTGGAACTGAAAGTAGTGGTTGTTTTCATTAAAAAATCCTTCTAAAATAAGATATGTTGGCTTAAGAATAAGAGAAGATTTAGTAGAAAACAAGCTTTTTATCAAAAATTAGGGAATAGGAGTAGTCAAATGACGGATCAGATTCAACGAAGAATCGAGCAAATAAAAGAGGAACTTCACGTTGATTTTGTTGCTTTAGCATTGTCCACAATTAATGAGGTGACTAAAGTCCGAGTGATCCGTTGGAATTATGTGGCTGGAAATACTAATCAACATTATCAACGGATTCGGCTGCAAGTTGGGAAAGGTATTGGTGGTATTGTTTGGCGAACTGGGCGAGCATACCAAGCGACAGAATTACAAAAGCAACCGGAAAAATTAATTGAACTGCCGATTACACGGCTGGAAAAACTAGAAACGGTTGCAGCCTTTCCATCATTGGAGAATGGTGAAGTGAAGGGGGTTCTGCTCATCGGCTATCGACAAAAAACAATTATTACAGAAGATTTTTTGACTGTTGCTAAAGACAAAACAAATGAACTTGTTGTTTATTTATAGGTGAAAAAAATGGAAATAAGCATAATGGAAAAAGTATTTGAAGAAACTAAAGATGCACTTTTTTTAATTGATGGAAATACGTGTATTAGGCAGAATAAAGCGGCGAACGACTTGGCTTCTAGCTATCTGTTGCCTTTAGAAAAAGTGCTAGAGATTGCTAAAGGAGAAGGCTGTATGCTTCATTCTACGATGGAGAAATGTCTAGATTGTGAGGTAAGAGCTGATTGGGATCAAGCGGCCTTTCCTTTGGTTTTAGAAAACTTAAAAGGTGGACAAGAGCAATTTAGCGGTAGTTATACGATGATTGATCAACGTAAGACCTTGCTGAGTATTCGTCGTTTAGCGGTTGAAGATCGTCTGCAACAAGTGATTCAAAATAAACGTTTGATTGAATACGTCAATCAAGCACATGAAAATGAGCGTCGCGTATTGTCTCAAGAACTGCATGATGGACTGGCTCAAAGTATTTATAGTCTGATGTTGGAAACGAGACAGTTAAAATGGTGTCAGCAAACAGAGGACTTATCAATAAAACTACAAAAAATCGATGAAGATTTTGTTGCCTTACTCGGTGAGGTGAAACAGCTGGCGATGGATTTACGGCCGACAGCTTTAGATGACCTAGGCTTGATTCCAGCAATCGAGACTTTATTGCATCGTTTGACAGAAACAACGGGTGTAGTGATTCATTTTATTCCGATGATCGAAAATAAACGTTTTCCTGATCGTGTGGAAACAATTACCTACCGCGTCTTACAAGAAAGTGTCATGAACAGTATCAAACATGCTATTGTAGATGAATTGTTTGTTACACTAAGCGAACAAGCAGCACATCTCGTTCTAACTGTTCGAGATCATGGCAAAGGGTTTGACATCCAAAAAGTGACCGAATTTAGTCAAGGTTTAGGTCTTTTAAATATGCAGGAAAGAGCAGAATCGATTGGCGGGCATCTAACAGTTCACTCGGAAAAATCAGAAGGAACCGTTGTGACATTGCGTTTGCCTATTCAATGGGAGGTTCTCAAATGAACATTATCATAGCAGATGATCATGCAGTAGTTAGAAGTGGTCTTCGTTTGTTACTAGAAAGCCAACCGGATATTACTGTGGTAGGGGATGCCGCAGATGGTACTGAAGCATTTTTACTACTTGAGAAATATCCTGTGGATGTTGTCTTGATGGATATGAGGATGCCACCAGGTGAAAACGGCTTACAAACAACACGGCGTATTACAGAGCATTTTCCTCAAGTGAAGACGATTATTTTGAGTATGCATGATGAGGAAGAATATATTCGCACAGCGTTAAAATACGGTGCAATGGGATACATTCTTAAAAGCTCGCAAGATATTGTCTTATTAAAGGCAATCCAGCAAGTCGCCGCTGGAAACATTGTGATCGATCCATTGTTTGGTTCGTATGAGCAAAACTATTGGCTAAAAAAAGTTGATAAAGAGGAAAAAGATGAGAAATACAAGCGTCTGTCCAAAAGAGAACGTGAAGTTTTACCGCTTGTGTCTTTAGGTTATAGCAACAAAGAGATTGCTGAACGGTTATTTATTTCTGTTAAAACAGTGGAGGTACACAAATCCCACGTAATGAAAAAATTAGAAGTTGAAACATTTAGCGAATTATTGCAATATAGTATGAAACATCAATTAATCGACTTATGAGGTGAGAAAAATGATCGGAATTCTTTATATCTTTCACGGTAGTCAAAAAGCTGAAAAAAATCAAGCTGCAATGGACTTTATTCAACGATTAGAAAAAAGGCTAGATCCAAAGTTTTACCAAGCAACAGCTTTTTTAGAAAATCATCCAGATACGATTCCAAGCGTTGCGACAGAAATGATCAACAAAGGGGTGACGAAAATAATCGTTGTACCAGTATTATTATTCGCCGCCAAACATGCTTTAGTGGATATTCCCGCCGCACTTGCAACAGTCAAAACACAGCATCCAGAGGTTCAATTTAGTCAAACGGAAACATTTGGTAGTAAGAAAGGGAGCCGTCAAGTCTTATTAGAACGTTTCCAAGAAGTCGCCGACGCTTATCCAGATGAGCAATTAGTAGGTATGTTAGTGGCTCATGGAACAAAGCAAACGGATGAGCCGCAACAAGTGTTAATTGAAATTGCAAAGGAAATCCAGCAGCAAGTCGGGTTTTCAATTATTCCAACAAGTTTAAAAGGGCAACAAGATTATTTGTTAGATAGTAAAAAGCTAGTAATAGAGAAGCAAAAAATAGTGATCGTACCATTCTTTTTATTTGATGGGCATTTGATTACGATCATGAAAAATAAGTTAAACGAAACCTTTCCAACAACGGAGATTACGATCACACGAACGTTAGAATTCGATCCACGAATATTACTTGATTTGGAACAAATCGTTAATGAGGCCGTCGCATGTATCCAGTAATGCTTAATTTGACAGGTAAGAAAATCGTAATCATCGGAGGCGGAAGAATCGCGTTACGAAAAACAGTAGAGATTTTAAAAGCTCATGGACAAGTAACGCTTGTTGCACCAACCTTTCTGCCTGAATTCAATGAATTAGTGAATACCACGTTAATCACAGCAACTTACACTGCTGAAAGGATCAAAGAAGCCCATCTGATTTTTGCCTGTACAGATTCTAAAACGATCAATCAACAAATCGTCAAAGATGCTAAAGCGTATCAATGGGTCAATGATTGCAGCCAAAAAGAAAACAGTGACTTTTATAATATGAGTACGATTGAACAGGAGGATTATTTGATTGCACTATCTTCTTATGGGACAGATCCTGCTGCGTTAAAAGGAAAGAAACAAGCGTTAGTCAATTTATTGAGTAAAAAGAATAAATAAAAAGGTAGGAAAAAAATGGGTGAACAGTATTTAATAGAAAAGAAAAACAAAACTTTAGGAAGAACCGTTTTAATTTCTTTTTTTGGCGTCTTTGGTTGGCTAATGGTATGTGGTCTTTTAATGAGTATCAATGAAACATTCATCATGTTACTCTTTTTTGCAGGTGTTCTTTTCTTTGGCTATTATTTTATTAAAGGAATTTATTTGAGCATTAAAGGGAAAAAGGTGATCAGTTGGACACCAGAACAACTAACGATTTATTCAATTTTTACAAACAAAGCAAAGTATTCGATTCCTTGGGATAACATTGAAAGTATCAGCTATGCATATGAACAAGGCGTTATTTTTATTAATGATGACAAGATCTATGAAGAACTAGGAATCAAGACAAGTAAATTGAACCAAAAATTTCAAGCCCAAAACGGTGTCTATTTCAATTATCAATCGATCAAAGGTTATCAAGAAAAAGAAGTTATACTCTATTTGAGATCGCTCTTGCAAGAGTATGCACCAAAAGATTGCGCAGATGAAAATACTTCAGAAAATAAAGAATCGATTGAGCAAAACCGTGAAAGCAATATGGAAGAAACAAAACAAACCCAAGGTGGTAAGATTCGAGGATTCATCGTAGCAGCCGCACTGCTTGCTCTCGTAATGTTTGTATTCTTGTGGATCATCAGTTTATTTTCTGTTGGAATCAGAGAATCTAGAGAAGTTGAAATTATCAATTTCATTTTAGAAGCGATTATTGCCATGGGTCTTATTTTAGTGGTGTTTGAATCCTATAGTACTAAAGGAAAGTTAACGAATGAGCAGAAATTGAAAGAGAAAGAACTAGAGAAATAAATGAATGGAACATGAAAAGCCGCTGACTATTAGGTGATTCCCTAATAGTCAGCGGCTTTTATTCTTGTTATTCTAAAAAAGACAAAGCATCGAACGGATTGCTCAAAAAATCACAAAAGGAGAGTTTATATAGAATGAAAGAAAAGCTTGTCTTAATTGGAAATGGTATGGCTGGTGTGCGTACAATAGAAGAAATCTTAGATCGTGTCCCTGAACGCTATCAAATCACGATCATCGGAGAAGAAAACTATCCAAATTACAACCGGATCATGCTAAGTAATGTTTTACAAAAGAAAATGACGGTTTCAGAAATCATCACGAACCCACTCGAATGGTATGAAGAAAATCAGATTGAGTTGATCAATCATGATCCAGCCGTTCAAATGGATACTACGAATAAAAAGATCACGACACAATCAGGGAAAGAAATTTCTTATGATAAATGTATTTTAGCTACAGGTTCCAGAGCATTTATTTTACCTGTTGAAGGTGCTAAACTACCTGGTGTTGTTGGCTTTAGAACAATCGATGACACAGAAAATATGCTTGAAGCAGCTCAAAAATACCAAAAAGCCGTCGTGATTGGTGGCGGTTTACTTGGCTTAGAAGCGGCAAAAGGGTTGTTAGATCAAGGAATGGACGTAACGGTTGTTCATTTAGAAAAATGGCTGATGGAAACTCAGTTAGATGAAAAAGCAGGGAAGATGTTACAAGCCGATTTAGAAAAACAAGGGTTGAAATTTTTAATGGAAAAAGCTACGCAAAAAATCCTTGGTGAAAATCGTGTTACTGGTTTAGCTTTTAGTGACGGAACTACGATTGAAACGGATATGGTCGTGATGTCGATCGGGATTCGTTCAGAAACAACGCTAGCAAAAACAACGGCTATCGAAGTCAACCGTGGAATCGTTGTGGATGATTTTATGAAAACCAATATTCCAGATGTTTTTGCAGTAGGTGAATGTGCTGAACATAACGGCAATGTCTACGGTTTAGTTGCACCATTATTTGAACAAGGCAAAGTATTAGCGGATGTGCTGACAGATCGTGAAGCGAAACCTTATCAAGGGAGTACTACTTTCACGTCTTTAAAAGTCTCTGGCTGCGATTTATATTCTGCTGGAACGATTAAAGAGACTGAGGGAATCAACAGCATCGAAGCGTTTGACGGTTTAAATTATACTTATAAGAAAATTTTTGTTCGAGACAATCAAGTTATCGGTGTTGTTCTTTACGGAGATACAAGTGAAGGCAATCGCTATTATAATATTCTCAAGAAAAACGAAAGCATTGAAGACTATACACCAGTTTCTCTTTTGCATATGGTGGGTGAAGAAGCTAGCGCTGACGTAAGCGAATGGCCAGATGATGAAGTGATCTGTGGTTGTAACGGAATCGATAAAAAAACGATCATGACCGCAATTAATGAAAAAGACTTGACCTCTGTGGCAGATGTGACCAAACACACCAAAGCAGGCGGTTCTTGTGGAAAATGTAAATCAGTGATTGGCGATGTCTTGGCTTATGCTTTAGGTGGCGAGGTCGTTTCTGCACCAACTGGGATTTGCGCGTGTACTGATTTAACAAGAGATCAAATCGTAACCCAAATCTACGCAAAAAAATTAACTTCTTCTGAAGAAGTCTATCGTGAACTGGATTTTACCAATCCAGAAGGTTGTCCAAAGTGCCGACCCGCAATCAATTTTTATTTAAATGTAGCATGGCCTAAAGAACATGAGGATGAAAAAGAATCTCGTTATGTCAACGAACGACTATATGCTAACATCCAAAACGATGGTACATTTTCAGTGATTCCAAGAATGCGTGGTGGGAAAACCAATCCACAGCAATTACTATTGATTGCCAAAGTGGCAGAAAAATATGATGTACCAATGGTCAAAGTAACCGGTAGCCAACGCATTGGCTTATACGGAGTGAAAAAAGAAGACTTACCAAAAATCTGGGAAGAACTAGATATGAAAGCAGCTGGTGCCTATGCAAAAGCGGTTCGTTCAGTGAAAACCTGTGTGGGTGCGAATTTCTGTCGTTTTGGTACGCAAGATTCAATGGGACTTGGTATCAAACTAGAACAACGTTATGAGTTTATCGATACCCCACATAAATTCAAAATGGGTGTTTCTGCTTGTCCAAGAAGTTGCGTGGAAAGTGGTGTGAAAGATTTTGGCATCATCGGCGTGGAAAATGGTTTCCAAATCTATGTTGGTGGAAATGGCGGAACAGAAGTCAAAGAAGCAGTATTACTAACGACCGTGGAAACAGAGCAAGAAGTGATCGATATTTGTGGAGCTATGCTGCAATATTATCGAGAAACGGGTATCTATGCAGAACGCACTGCACCATGGATCGAACGTATGGGCTTTGAGGTTGTGAAAGAAGTCTTGCTAAATGCTGAAAAACGTCAAGAATTGCTAGCGGCACTTGATGAAGCAGTTGCTGGACGTCGCGGCAATCCTTGGGATGAAGTGGTTGAAGATCATAAAACACAGCAAGAGTTATACACAGTGGGGAGAGTATAAAAATGAAAAAAATTTATGTTGGGCAATTAGAAGAGTTAGCACCTAGAATGGGCAAAGAAGTGATCGTTGGACAGCAGAAAATTGCTGTGTTTCGTTTAAGCGATGATCGTGTCAAAGCAATTGAAAATGTTTGTCCACATAAACAAGGGCCTTTAGCTGAAGGAACCGTTTCTGGTGACTATGTATTTTGTCCATTACATGACTATAAAATCAATTTGGATGATGGGCAAGTCCAAGAGCCAGATGAAGGGTGCGTTCGCGCGTATGAAACGATTGTCGAAGATGATCTTGTTTATATCGTGGTGTAGTTTATGGGAAAAGTTTATTTTGTTGGTGCTGGTTCGGGAGATCCTGAGCTATTGACACTTAAAGGGAAAAGAGTACTGGAATCAGCAGATGTGATCATTTACGATCGATTGGTTCATCCAGTTTTATTGTACCTTGCAAAAGATTCGGCACGTTTTATTTATAGCGGGAAATATCCGAAAAATCATGTATTAAAGCAAAAAAATATTAATCAATTATTGGTAGAAGTAGGACAACGAGATCAGATCGTGGTGAGGTTGAAAGGCGGCGATCCTGGTATTTTTGGTCGTGTAGGAGAAGAAATCAGTACACTTCAAAGTGAAGGAATCAGCTATGAAATCGTTCCTGGGGTTACCGCTGCTTCGGCTGCTAGTAGTTATAGTGGAATCCCACTAACGCACCGTGAGTATAGTAGTAAATTAACGCTAGCAACCGCTCATCGTCAAGCGGACGAATCAATTGATTTTAAAGGTCTGACAGCAAACGGTACGATTTGTTTATATATGGGCGTAGAAAAAGTCAAAAGTACACAGCAGAAACTTTTAGAGCAAGAGGTTTCACCACAATTACCAGTGGCAATCGTTGAGTGGGGAAGCTTAGGTCGTCAGCGTACGATCACAGCCACGATTCAAACGATGGTAGCAACTATTGAAGAGCATCAAGTTCAAAATCCAGCGTTGATCATTTTAGGAAAGGTCGTTTCTTGTCGGAAGGGTGCGGATTGGTTTGAACAATTGCCGTTGTTTGGACATAAAATCTTGTTGCTCGATACTGATAAAATCGATTTTGAAACGATTTTGGCCTATACACAACAAGGAGCTGATGTGTATGCAATTCAAGTTGGTGAGCATCGTGATCAGCGTTTTGATGAGGTGCATCAGTGGTATTTAAGTGATCACTCTTTTGATGAAGTTGTGTATTTGGATCAAGAATTGACGAGGATGTATAAAAATCAATGGGATGTTTTAAATGAGCAAATTAATTAAGCTACGCGGGCTAGTCTCTCGAAAAAAAGATAAAATCTGCTTGTGACAGAGAGCGTCACAAACATATTTTTCTATTTTTCAGTCAAGGTTTAACGAGCCCGCTACGCTTTTGCTTTGAAACACAGTGAATGAAAAGAACTGATGTTGAAAAGTACAAGGTGCAGCGAAGCGGAACGTTGTTACCATGTATTATCTAGCTGCATGGGCTAACCTTTCGGAAAAAAGATAAATTATGAATAAGGCAA